>NTLX01000102.1_pt1 | contig 15970 bp, 12 predicted proteins | sample 1251771 | NCBI WGS metagenome assembly NTLX01 (sample SAMN07250028, study PRJNA358725) | marine metagenome | isolation source: viruses from ocean water | place: Pacific Ocean: North Pacific Subtropical Gyre | collected 2015
AGGCGTTTTGGCAAGACAGTGATGGCGATAAACCATTTGCTTAGAGATGCTATACTTTGCGATAAGGCTAACCCTAGGTACGCGTATATTGCACCCACATATAGACAAGCAAAGGCAGTAAGCTGGGATTATTTAAAACAGTTTGCTGGCTCAATTCCGATGGTGCGGTTTCATGAAACTGAATTGCGCTGTGATTTACCTAACGGTGCCAGGATACAATTATTGGGCAGTGAGAACCCGGACAGTTTACGGGGGATATATTTAGATGGTGTTTGTTTAGATGAGATGGCTGACATGCCGGAAAGTTTATTTCCAGAAGTTATCCGGCCGGCATTAAGTGATAGGAAGGGCTGGGCGTTATTTATAGGAACGCCTAGAGGACATAATTCTTTTTTTGAGTTGTATAGTGCGGCAGAGAGCCAGGAAGATTGGCACACGGCGTTATACAAGGCGAGTGACACGGATATTCTTGACAAAGAAGAGTTAGACGCAGCAAGGGCTATGATGTCGTCTGATCAGTATAGTCAGGAGTATGAATGTAGCTGGGTAGCGAATGTGCCCGGTGCGGTATATGGAACTGAGTTACAAGATCTACATGAAAGTGGGCGCATCACATCAGTACCGTATGATCCATCTGTTAAGGTGGATACATTTTTCGATCTTGGCGTAGGAGATTCGACATCGATATGGTTTGTTCAGCAAGTTGGGCAAGCTGTGCATGTAATAGACTTTTATGAAAACCGTGGTGAGGGATTACCGCACTATGTAAAAGTTTTACAAGAAAAAGGCTACGTATACGGGGAGCATAATGCCCCGCATGATATTGAGGTGAGAGAATTAAGTACAGGCAAGAGCCGCAGAGAAACGGCGTATGACTTGGGGATAAATTTTAGGGTAGTTCCTAAGTTACCATTAGAAGACGGTATACATGCCGCAAAGATGTTACTGCCACGATGTTGGTTTGACAAAGATTTATGCAAGCCAGGGTTAGAGGCATTGCGTCATTATCATCGAGCATACAACGAAAGATTGCGTAGTTTTAGGAATACGCCGGTCCATGACTGGTCGTCACATGCAGCCGATTCCTGGCGATACTGCGCAGTTGGGTTACGAAAGAATCGCGGGATAGGTCACAGGCCACCGCAACAAAAAGCATTAAACAGCTATAATCCGTTTGCTGCTTAGGAGAAATGCATGAGTTTTCGAGAACGAATTAAAAAGTTTTTTAGTAGAAATACTGGTGCAAGCAAAAGCAGTACTCCAGCAAATGTTTCTTCTAGAACCAATAGCGGCGGTAGGATACGTGTTGATAAACCTAAAGGTGGTCGTGGGTCTTATCAATTGATGCAGAAACCAAAGAATAGCGCATTTACAGATTTAAAAATGGATTTGGGCATAACGCCAAGAAACGATGTGTATTTTCGTGATTTAAGCACTCGACAAGATGCAGCAAAAGCAGAGCAAGCAAGACTTAAACAAAAGCGTGCTAAGAAAAATGATCGCAAGAATGCGATAATAGATACAACGACGGAAACGACAGAAACGACTGAAACAACAACAACAACTGATGATGATATAACAAATGTTGGAACATCTGCGACAAGCACAGTGACACCCCCACCTGATCCAGGTCCACCCACTGATCTTACAGATACGTTTGACAGTAGTGGTAATCAGACAAGTGGCATTAGTACAGCGGCGTCAGGTGTCATAGAGGCTGAGCAAATAAGGGCTGCAGCAGATGGTCCATCAGAAGCAGCAGTAGCGGAAACAGCTATGAAGGGGCGTCGAGCGACGATACAAACCACACCACAAGGGTTATTAGGAACGGAAGCTAAAACACGGCGCAAGCGCTCATTGATGGGCGGGGGATTGTTAGAGTAATGATGTACAAGAACCAGGCCGGTAAAATGGGTGCTATGTCGGCACAGCCAGCAAAAAGAAAAATGAATATGAATGTCGATCCGTTAGAACGTCTTAATCAAAAAATGGCGGGTCGTACACAAGGTGGTTCTTTAGAGGGCTTAGCGCCTGGTCTTAAGAAGAAAAAAAAATCTCTAATTAGCACTATGGGGCAGATGTAATGCAAGAAAATCCAATGGTTGCGAAATTACATAGAAGATTAGAAGGGCTTTATCAGAAAAGAACAAACTGGGAGTCGCATTGGCAAGAGCTTGCAGATTTTATGCTGCCACGCAAAGCAGACATTGTTAAGGTGCGTGAGGCTGGCGACAAACGTACAGAGCGTATATTTGATGGTACAGCAATCCATGCTGTAGAATTATTATCGTCGTCGCTACATGGCATGCTGACCAGCCCGTCCACACCGTGGTTTAGTTTGCGATTTAGAGATCCTGAATTGCAAAACAACGATGAGGCTAACGAGTGGTTAGAAAATTCGCTGACGCAGATGTATCAGCATTTTAATCGATCTAACTTTCAACAAGAAATACACGAGCTCTACTATGATCTAGTAGTTTTTGGCACTGCAGCAATTTACGTAGATCTTAACGATAACATGTTGCGATTTGCGTGCCGGCACATTGCAGAAATTTATATTAGCGAAAATGCACAAGGCCAGGTCGATACTGTCTATCGCAAGTTTAAAATGACCGTGCGCGCTATGGAACAGCAGTTTGGTAAAGAAAATTTGCCACAAGACTGCATAAAAGATTTAGACGAAAACCCATATGCTGAACATGATCTAGTGCATGCAGTGTTTCCGCGTGGTGAAGCAAAAGGTAGGGTAGGCAAGTTAAAAGCCATTGGATCGATTTATTATCATGCAGATAAAAAACATTTACTAAGCGAAAGTGGATTTGATGAATTTCCGTTTATGGTGCCGCGATTTGTAAAAGACAGTGTAAGCACCTACGGCCGTAGCCCGGCAATGACCGCCTTGCCAGATACAAAAATGCTTAACAAAATGTCAGAAGTAACAATCCGGGCTAGTCAAAAACAAATCGATCCACCCCTTATGGTACCAGATGATAGCTTTGTAATGCCAATAAGAACAACGCCTGGCGCATTAAATTTTTATCGATCAGGCACGCGGGATAGACTAGAACCACTAAACATCGGCGCTAATAATCCACTGGGATTAGCAATGGAGCAAGAGCGGCGTAACGCCATAAACAAAGCTTTTTATGTAGATCAGTTATTGATGTCTGGCGGTCCAACAATGACCGCGACAGAGGTATTGCAACGAAACGAAGAAAAAATGCGTTTGCTTGGACCCGTATTAGGGCGCCTACAATCAGAGCTATTACAGCCATTGATTACACGTAGTTTTTCATTGCTGCTTGGGGCTAAGCTGCTCCCACCTAGCCCTGAGCAACTACAAGGGCAACCTATCGAGATAGAATACGTTAGTCCGTTAGCCAAAGCGCAGCGACTGACAGATCTACAAGGTATGTTGCGCGGTTTTGAAGTTATGATGCAAGTCGCTGAAATCGCACCCGTCATGGATTATTTAGATAGTGACAAGCTGGTTCAGTACCTGGTCGAAGTCACCGGAATACCGGCAAGAGTAATAAGAAGCGATGAAGAGGTTGCAAAAATGCGTAGACAGCAGCAGCAGCAAGCTGCAGCAGCGCAACAACAACAAGAAGCTTTATTAGAAACAGAAGCAGCTAAAAACCTAGCGCCAGTAATAAAGGCAGTTAATCAAAATTAATGCAACATTTAAAACAGCTTAAAAGCAACTATCGTCGTGTTTTTAACACTGACGATGGGCAACAAGTGCTTAATGATCTCAAAAAGCGATTTGCTTATGAGACAACGACATTTTCGGACAATCCGTATCAAACTGCATTTAACGAAGGTCAGAGAGCAGCAATATTGCTCATCGTCCGAATGCTGACCGAAGAAAAGGAAATAGACGAATGAGCGAAGAGGCAATCCAGGAAAGTGGATCTCAAGAGGTCGCATCAGACACATCAACGGTAAGTTTTCACGACACATTACCAGAAAATCTACGTACTTCACCAAGTATGCTTAAATTTAAAGACGTACCCGGTCTAGCGCAAGGTTATGTAAATCTAGAGCAAGCATTTGGCGGTGATAAGGTAGCAAAACCAACAGATAGTTGGACAGACGAACAATATAACGATTTTTACGCACAAATTGGTCGGCCCGAAGATATAAATGGATATCACATCGAGGGCGCTGAAGGTGACGAAGAAACCTGGAATAGCTACAAGCAAGCAGCTTATGATGCCGGTCTAAGTGGCAAGCAAGCACAAAAAATGGCAGAGTTTCTGACACAAACTGCTGAACAAGCTAATGAAGCACATGACGAAAATGTTGACAGTATCCGTCAGCAAACGCGTGATTTAATTACAAAAGAATTTGGCGCTGCTACAAAGCAAAGAGTCCAAATGGCAAATCAAGCTGCGGCTAAATATGGCATGTCAGATCTTTTAGAAGAAGTAGAGCTTGCAAATGGTACTGTCTTAGGTGACGTACCAGAAATAATAATGATGTTTGCGCAACTTGCGGAAGATATCGGGGAAGACACGCTGGTCGGTGAGGCTAGCGATCTTATTATGACCCCAGATGAAGCAAGACGTAAACGCACAGAATTAATGATGGCCGGGCCTTATCAAGATAAGTTTCACCCCGAACATGATTGGTATGTTCAAGAAGTCCAAAGACACTTTCAATTAGAAAGCGGAAATCTTGCAGCAGAAAGTGGATAACCAATAGGCCCACGCGTCAAACTTGTGTGTCAAGTGGACTAGCTGCCCATAGCAGTAAGCATGGCCCCTTATGGGATAACCAGGCGCAGTAATCTGAAAACTTAATCTGTAGAAAGGACTCTGAAAATGAGTATTATTGATACAGCCTTTGTTAACCAGTTTAGTGCTAACGTTGCTATGCTATCACAGCAAATGCAGACAAAACTGCGAAGCGCAGTTGACGTAGAATCTGTAACTGGCGAAAAGGCTTTCTTTGAGCAAATAGGGGAAGCAGTAGCGGTAGAGCGTACTAGTAGAAATGCCGATACTCCCATTGTGTCAACACCCCACGCCAGAAGAATGGTGACAATGTCAGATTTTGAATACGCTTCTTTGATCGATGATCAAGATAAGGTGCGTATGTTAATAGATCCGACGTCAGCATATAGCAAAGCAGCAGCTGGTGCGATGGCAAGAAAAATGGACGATGTAATTATCGCAGCGGCCACTGGTGATGCCAAAACTGGTAAAGATGGTGGCACAACAACTAGCCTACCAGCTAGTCAAAAAATCGCTCACGCGAGTGCTGGCTTGACACTAGCAAAGTTGCTGGAAGCTAAAAAGAAGTTGGACGCAAACAACGTTGATCCATCAATTCAACGATTTATTGTTTGTTCTCCAGAGCAAATCGAAGATCTGTTAAACAACACAACAGTAACAAGCGCAGACTTTAACACAGTTCGTTCGTTAGTTGCTGGTACCATTGATCAGTTTGTCGGGTTTACGTTTATTCAAAGTAATAGACTAGCAACCGACAGCAATGGTCATCGTAAAGTGTTTGCGTTTGCGACTGACGGTATAAAATTAGCAATCGGTAAAGAGCCGACAGCTAAAATTACTGAAAGACCAGACAAAAGCTATACGACACAGGTCTATTATGCACAGACTATTGGCTGCACTAGGATGGAAGAATCCAAAGTAGTCGAAATAGCCTGTTCAGAATCATAAGGAGACTGAAAAATGGCGACAGTATTTTCTGCACAAAAGACGAATTCACTAGCAACACCAGCGGTGATGAATCAAGCAAATGAATTGGGTGGACGTATTCGCGTCGCTCATGGAACATACGAAGCAAGCTCATTATCATCAGGCGATGTTATTGAGATGTTTAACTTACCAGATGGTGCGCGTTTGTTAACGGGCTCACTAGCGCATGATGCGCTGGGCGGCTCAACTACGCTATCAGTAGGGTATGCAGCACATAATACGGCTGCTGGTGTAGCTGTTTCGGCTGCAGCAACCGCGTATAAAGGTGCAGCATCCTCAGCATCAGCGGGTAAAAATGACATACTTGCAACGTTAGCATTAGGCTCAGGCTCTGAGCTTGACGCAGATGGCACAGGCGTACCAATTACGGTTACGCTTGGTGGTGCCGCTGCAACAGGCACAATAGAACTGACAATAATGTATGCAGTAGACTAATCGAGTAGGGGCGCTTCGGCGCCCCTTCTTTTTTTTGGAGATCATCTATGACATCAACAGTTGATATATGTAACATTGCGCTTGATATGCTTGGCGCGTCTACAATTTCGTCACTAGATGAAAACTCTAAAACAGCAAATCTAATAAGTAAAAGATATGATAGTGCGCGTGATTTTGTGTTTCGTGAGCACGTTTGGAATTCCCTTATTCGTCGTGCGGAACTATCACAAGAAACAACAAAACCACCCTTTGGTTATGACTTTCAATATCAACTACCAACTGATCCATTTTGTCTAAGGGTATTAGAATTTTCTAACGGCAACTTAAGTTATCCACAAGATAATATGATGACACACACCGGCGATCCTGTGTTTGTTATCGAAGGGCGTAAACTGCTGACAAACGAAGATACTGCAAAGATAAAATATATCTCAAGAATAACTGATCCTAATGAATACGATGCGGGTTTGATAGAAACCTTAGCCGCGTACCTGGCAACTGAAATTTGTTATGCAGTCACAGGATCAACCAGCTTAATGCAAGTAACTTACGCAAAATACGAACAAACCCTTAGAAATGCCCGGCATACTGATGCCACAGAGGGTGCAACAACACGTTTAGAGGCGTCTGACTTTATCGAAAGTAGATTTTAAATGGCAAGATCTGCACCTAGTTTTGCCTCGTTTACGGCCGGGGAACTAAGCCCACGGTTAGAAGGACGCACGAATTTAGAAAAATATCGTGAGGGATTAGCAGAACTTACAAATATGGTTGTAATGCCGCACGGCGGGGTCACCCGCCGACCAGGCACAGAATTTTTAGGAGAGGTAAAAGATAGCTCTGTAAAAACGCGGCTAATACCGTTTCAATTCAAAACAAGCGACACGTATATTCTCGAGTTTGGTAATCAAGTCATGCGCGTTTATCGAGATGGGCTAGTCGTTTTAAACGCAACAGATAAAACAATAACAAATGCAACAGCAGCAAACCCGGTGGTTATAACCGCAAACAGTCACGGGTTTAGTAACGGAGATGAAATATATATAGATAACGTCGGCGGCATGACACAGCTTAACGGCCGACAATTTCGTGTTGCAAACAAAACAACAAATACGTTTCGACTTAAAAATTTATTTAACGAAGATATAGATGGATCTGCGTTTTCTGCCTACACATCTGGCGGCACAGCGACACTAATTTATGAAACGCCGACGCCCTATGCGGCTGCAGACATATTTAATCTAAGGTTCGCACAAAGCGCGGACGTAATGTACATCGTGCACCCATCGTATCCTATTCGCACACTTACGCGGTCAGGTCACAATAATTGGACCTTCGCCACACTAACAATAACGGGTTCGCCCAGCCCAAACATAAACAATGCGACTAATCAATATCCCAGCGTCGTAACATTTTTTGAACAACGTTTAATTTTTGCTAATACAAACAACAACCCACAAACTTTGTGGATGTCAAAAAACGGTGATTATACAAACTTTACAACGGGCAGCGGTGACGACGATGCGCTTGTGTATACGATTGCTGCTAACCAGGTAAACGCAATACGCTATCTCTCAGCAACGCGTGTTCTTACGGTGGGTACATCGGGTGGTGAATATGTTGTTACGGCGTCTAACGACGGTCCTATAACGCCAACAACAACCTTAATACGTAAGTATAGTAATTATGGCTCAGCATTAATCGAGCCGGTGCAAGTTGCAGATGTAACGTTGTTTGTACAACGCGGCAAAAGAAAAATACGAGAATTCAAATACGTCGGCGAGGTTAACACTGCAGCGTATCAAGCGCCAGAAATGACAATCTTGGCAGAGCATATAACAAAAGGCGGTTTAACACAGTTTGCCTATCAACAAGAGCCCGACTCTGTAGTGTGGGCAACGCGCCAAGATGGCACATTGTTAGGCATGACATACCGGCGAGAAGAAGACGTTGTTGCCTGGCACAAGCATATTATCGGCGGCTCTTTTTCTGGTGGTCAAGCTGTTGTCGAAAGTATCGCAACCTTGCCGTCTGATACGGGCGAAGATAGATTATTTATGATTGTCAAAAGAACAATCAACGGACAAACAAAACGTTACATCGAACAAATGAAACCATTTGATTTTGGTGGCGTGACAACGAATGCACATTTTGTAGATAGTGGTCTGTCATATGCCGGTAGCGCTGTAAACTCTTTGACAGGGTTGCATCATTTGTCCGGCCAAACATTAGAAGTGTTAGTAAACGGTGCTAGTCACCCGCAAAGTACAGTTGCTAACGGCGGTATAAATTTAAGTTTTTCTGCTACCACGGCCGCTGTGGGATATGGTTTTACCAGTGCTATGAAAACACTGCGCGTTGAATCAGGGTCCGCTGATGGTACGTCACAAGGCAAACCAAAACGTATTCACGCAATAAGCCTAAGACTTTTTGAGACAGTAGGCATTGAGGTGGGTAATAGCCCGGACAATATAGATAGAATACCGTTTAGAGATAGCTCGATGGCAATGGATCAAGCTATTCCGTTGTTTACTGGCGACAAAGAAATAGAATTTCGTGGCGGTTATGGGGAAGACAGAATTTATGTGCAGCAAAATCAAGCGCTGCCTATGACCGTCTTGTCGTTCTATCCACGTATGAACACATTTGATATTTAGGAAAACTACATGGCCCTAACTCCGTTTGAAGTGCTTGGCGGCATAAAAATTGTAACTGACCTCATAGGAGGTAGTAAAGAAAGAAAAGCATATAATGCTGCAGCAGCAAAGGCGCAAGCAGCGGCAGATTTTAACGCAGAAATCATTATGCGTGATGTTGATATTCTCACAAAACAAAGAGAAATTATCAACGCAAATTATGAAATAGATCGAGTACGAGGCGCAAGATTTTTTGAGCGTGATGTACAAGGTAGAGCCAGGGCAAATTATAGCTATGCAAACATAGATATTTCTCACGGCACACCCATCCAGGTCATGCGGGAAAGTGGCCGCGAACATGACTTCACACAGAAAAGATTAGCGTTTGAAAACTCTGTAACAAACATGCAGATCAACGACGCAATCGAAGAGACAAAACTTAGTGCAGAACTAACAAGGATGGCTGGGGTTGCAAACGCAGCGGGGCTGCGATCACAAGGCACTGCAAGCCTTATAAGATCGTTTAGCTCAGCAGTAAGCACAGGCATGAGTATGTACGCATGAGAATACCAGTTTATAGATCTGAAGTGCGCCCTAGTAATGAGGCGCCTGGTAAACGTTTTTCTGTGCGTAAAGACGCATCACCTTACATTCGCGCTGAACTGGAAAAAGGCAAAGTACTAAAAGAAGCAGCAGAGGCAGCTGGTGATTTTGCGCTGCAGCGTCAAAAAATTATTGTGCAACAACAATACAATGATGCGGCATTACGAATAGAAGAAGAAATGCGTAACGCAACGTATGATCTCTCTAACGACGATGACTTTGGAAATATTTTACAAGGCGAAAACAAGTGGCAACAGCGCATGGACGCTATCAAGAACGAGGTGTTTGATACGATAGAACAGCCATCTGTTCGTAAGAAATTAGAATTTGAATTTGAGCAAAACGAAATAAGCCAGCGATTTTCTCTGCAAAGTCATATCGATAAAAAAATAATTGCGTCAGAAGCAGCGTCATTAGCGCGACGCGCTGAAAGCACAGTGCAGTATTTATCTGAGCCTGGCCGCACAATCGATCAATATCTAGACGAAATGCAAAAGTTGTTTAGTGCCTACGAGCCAGGATTAAAAAACGCACGGTTTAATCCCGCTGCAGTAGATAAACAAACAAAACAGATTATGACGGATGTCGCTGCCAATGTTGTTGATAGCTACGTTGGTAGAACCCCAGCTAGAGCCCTAGAATTGTTAATCGCGTTAGAACAAAACGTTGATATTAAAAATGGTAAAAAAATACCACAGGACCAATTGGCTGTTTTAGATACCGGCGGTACGTATGCTCTTTTTACGTTGCAACACTTAGGTTTTGACACCGCGTCAGGATTAATATCGCAGTCATTAGAACAGGCAAAAAGATTTGCAAAACTTGCAGAAGAAGAACAAAAGCGCAGAGAAGATGCGCAAGCTTTTGTAATCGAGTCCGTTAAAAACAGATATCAATATTACGTAAATGCAATCAATCCAGAAAAACAAATTACACTAGATGATTTGTCAGAGGTTGAAAAATCAATACCTGGATTAGAAGAATTTGTAGAAACAAATGGTGCCGTTACTGGCTCTGACATAATTAGTAGAATGAAAAATTATCTCTACGACATCAACGCTGTCGATAACGTAACGCAGAATATGTTTGATGCAGATGAGATAGCACTTTCAACACCATTTGCAGAAAACACGGCGCCAGCCGTGTTTGACGAATTAACGGAGCTTAAAATAAGTGGCCAACTAACCTTTGATGATTTGCGACGCAACAAATCATTTATATCCAGGGCTGATTATGTAACTTTTTCAAATGGTCTTTTGGCCGCTCAACGACTTGCAGAAACAGATCTTAGAACAAGTAAACAAGACAGCCAAAACGACGAAGATAGAGCACGTACACAAGTCTTACGCGTAGCCGCATCTAAGTATCAATACGATAAAGATAGTACAGACGATAGCGCGTTTGCCAAGCGCTCGAAGGCCGCATTCTCAAAAGTTCAAAGTGTTATAGATACTGCAATTTTAAATGCCATGAAAAATGGTAAAGATTTGTCCGTCAATGAGTTAGATGCAGTACTAAAGCAAGCAATGAAAGATAACGAGCAGCTATATTTTGACAGCGTTGCAGAAGCTTACGAAGAATTTTTACGAAGTGATAATGGTGTCGCAAAAATGGAAGAATTAGGTTATAATTTTTCTCTTATTGGCTCTGCCACAATGGTTGACGATTTTTTTGAATGGTCAAAAACCGCTGGCTTGGCAGAACATAATAATTTAATTGCTAGTCGAGTACGAAGAAGATTAGCAGAATTCGTAAGATCGGGGGCATTTCAATGAGCACCTCGATTGTAACCGATACCGACGAAGAAATGATGAAATATGAAGACGCGCTGGTTATGTCGCAATACCCGCCAGCGTTAGAAAACAACCCGGCAAAGAAAGTTGTATATAATAAATTTACTGGCAGAAACGACGTAATCTTGCCAATGGGATCTGGTGGTAATGTCGTCGTTGGACAACAGCCAATAGACAAAACGCAAGAAATACAGCGTTACGCTACAGATCTTAAAAATATGGATATGGAATTTGATATCCAAGATTTCTTAGCAGCTGGGTATACAGAGCAAGAAGTAAAAGACGCAAACGTAGCACCAGAACCGGTGTTTGCCTCTAGTCGAACAGAGCCATTAAACGAAGGCGAACAGCTTCTTATGCAACGCACGGGGCAAGGCATGCTTATGCCAAACGAGCCAACATTGCGCGAAAAAGCTAGAAACGCGATGGTGTACAATGAAGAAGGTGAGTTTCGTCAAATTTTTGAGGCTTTGGGTTTTAACGAAAAAGAAGCTCGATCACTAGCAGAAGGTATTTTTGGCAACGCAACTGCAACGAAAGACTTAGGGATAGGCATTGCAGATTTTACCCCAGCCGGTTTGTTTTTCGGTGCCCAAGAGGGATACGATACATACAAGCGTGGTAGAAGAAGTGGGGATACTTTAACCACAGCGTTAGGTGCCGTTGAAACTCTCTTTTCAGTTCTAGAAGCACTACCGGTTACCACAGTCGCTGCTAAGGGGTTAAAAGCTAGTCTTCCCAAAGTAAAAAATGTTTTAGCAGATATTAAACAGCGCTTAAATCAACCGGGTCAAATGCCAACTGTGGGCAGCAACTTAGGTAATATAGAACAATTCAAGCTTGATCCTGATGAAGTAAAACAAGTGCTACAGTTACGCGCTAGTCAAATGGAATTGCCAACAGATAAACGGGTACAGCCAAGCAATAATAATATGTTCGATGTAACACCAGAAAGTTACAACGCAACATTTCCTGAGCAAAAAGAAACGCCAGTACCAAGAGTGCCGGAAGGAAAAACATTACCACTAAAGAATCGTGGCGCTGCAGTTATTGAAATGGCTGATGAAATTGCTGAAAAATTAGCAGAACGAGCAAAACCGTTTGTAGGGTCTAACGTACAATATTTTTATCATACCGGGCCGCTCATAGATAAAGCTGTAGAGTTAGGTATTCCGCAAGAACAAGCGCAAGAACAATTAAAAAAGTTTGCATCTAATTATGCTGCAACAAGTCCACGAACACAAACAGAAGAAAATTTAAGAAGCGCTGCACTTGCGACAGTGAAACAAAAACGAAACGTAGATATCGGTGACATTATCGGCCCTGGCGGTGATGGCATTAACGAAAAAGGTTACCCTATGATGATAGGTCGTAAGGGTGAGCTCGATAGCAAAGGCCAACCCTTAAAGGCAGATGGTATCCATCGTAAGTTACTAGAGGCAGTGCAAGGTGATGGTATTTCGTTCGACACCAATCCTAAGCCAGCAACCTTTGCAGAAAACGTATCAGGTAACTTGGCTGGCGTAACAGTAGACACACACGCTATTCGAGCAGTGTTTGATGTTATGAATGAGTTGCAACCAGGATCAATACCGTTGCGTTTTATTGGCGGTAAAACGGCGGCAAAAACAAAACAGTTTCAAGACATGTATAAAAACGATCCATCATCGTTTGATGCAGCTACAATGGTTGCTGATACGTTAGGCAGTCAAAAAATCGATGGCAAAGATGTACAAACAGAATATGCAATTTTCTCAGACATATATAAAGCAGTTGCAGATAAATTAGGAGTACAGCCAGCAGAGGCGCAATCACTGTCGTGGTTTGCAAACGGTGATAAAACAGGATTGGCGTCTGAGCCTAAAACAATCGTCGAGCTTATAAATGATCGAGTTGATGTAACTGCACAACTTCTTAATCAATCAAAAGACGTAGTATTCAAAAAGTTTTTGCAAGGCAGTTTGCCATTGCTTTCTGTAGGTGGGCTGACGTTGCTTGAAACCGGCGCCCAAATTGATGACGAAAGTATGTAATAATTATGGTTAAAACTCCTGAAGATATTGCAGTAGAAAACGCACAACGTTCTGCACTAGCGGCACAAGGTGAGCCTACAGAATTTGCGGAAGATCCGGCGCTTTCAACGCAAATAGCTGGTGGTGGTACGCAAGCACTTTTAGAAGTTATAAAACGTTTTAACAAATTTGAAGAAAACAATCCTGATTTGCCGCCGTTGCCTAAGACCCCGCAAGAACAAGGGTCGTTGCCCACTGATGGTACGTATTCAGCCACTGAAGCGCGTAAGGAAGCAGCGCCGTTTTTAATGTCGCCGGAAGGTGTGACGGAATTTGAAAGCCGTGGTTTTCAAGCAACGCAAGATGAAAACATAGAAGTTTTACGCAGTGCAGAAGACGCAATAGCAGCGCAAGAAAAAGAACTAAAACAAAATGTCATAGACATTAACAAACAAGCACAAGATGCGCTTACGGCTGATAAGCAAGGTTATGCGCCAGACAAGGCTATTGTGAATGAGGCAGAGGCTGATAAAGCGCTTAAACTTTTGGAAACAAAAGAAGCGGGTATAAAATCTATACAAAATGAAGGTGACTTTAATTTTGAATTTATTGACAGTGATGATGACATCAAAGCTACAATTACTGCGTTATCAGAAGTATACAAAGACCCTATAAAACGTGCGACGCGTCCTGGCTTTGATCAGAAAAAAACTGTGCAGCAAGTTGCTGAAAAATTACAAGATGAAATAGGATTAACAAGATCTCTTTTAAGACGCAAAGAAGGTGAAGCCCTCAACGCAGAAGAATTAGTAGCAGCGCGTGAATTATTGGTGCGGTCTGCTGACAAGCTAACGCAACTAGCAACTAAAATACAAAGTGGCAGCGGGAGTGATTTAGATCGCCTGGCTTTTCGTAGACAAATGTCTATTCATGCAGCAATTCAAATGCAGCTAAAAGGCGCGCAAACAGAAGCTGGGCGCGCCCTGGCATCTTTTAAAATTGTAGTCGGCGGCGAAGATAGCGCAGTGCGCAAAGCACAAGAGGCAAGACGTTTGCTCAGTGAGTCAGGTGGTGTTGAGCTCGTTGATAATATGGCTGAGAAATTGCTAGATGTTGCTAAAAACGAAGGGCCTACCGGCATCCATGCTTTGGCCCGTGGCGGCTGGCGCGCAAAAACGAGGCAGATGTTGTCAGAAGCATATCTTGCTGGATTACTAAGCAATACATCAACGCAAGTCAGAAACACTTTAGGCACCGGTAGTTTTATGTTATTTCAACTGCCGGCTGAAATGATCGGTGGTATTTACGGCGAAATAGGCCGACAGAAAAATTTGTTTCTGTATCCTACCGTAAAATTAAACCCAGACCAGGTTTACATAAATGATGCCGTAGTACGTTTTAAAGGGTACATGGATTCGTTTCGTGAAGCATTACGCGTTGGCGCCAGAGCGTTTAAAACAGAGCTTCCGGCTGGCGCTAGTAAATTAGATGTCGAAACATACAGAGCCGTAAAGGGTGAAACAAACAGCGTTTTTTCTAGAGCGCTAGATGAATTCGGTAAACGAGCCCGTATACCGTTTCGCACATTGTTAGGTGTTGATGAATTTTTTAAAACAATAAGTCAGCGGGGTGAATTATACGTACAAGCCAATCACGTATATAAAGACGCAATTCGTAACGGTAAGTCTGTAACAGAAGCGCAAGACGAAGCCGCCATGGTCTTATTAGATCCGCAATCACAAGCAGATACATTAATCGAAAAAGCTAAGTACGACACTTTGCAAACTGATCTTGGTAGACTGCAAAAACCAATGCGAATGTTACAAAACGCAGACATAGCTGGTTTACCAGTAGGGCGCTACATAATGCCTTTTGCAACAGCGCCAACAAATGACGCGTTGAGAACTACAGAGTTTGTGCCTTTTTTAAATTTAGTACAAGGCAGTCAGCGCCAGGCGGCGGTGCGATTTGGCACACGCGAACATCAAATGATGGTCGGCCGTTTGTCAGTAGGTAGTATTACAATGGCTCTTGTCGCGCAGCAAGCACTAGAGGGTAAAATAACAGGCGCAATGCCCAGGAATGAAAAAGAACGGGCAATGTTGCCAGATGGTTGGCAACCTTGGTCGTTTGTTTTTAGAGGTGAAAATTGGCCGGTAGATAAAGAGGGCAAACCGTTACCTTTATATAATATTTATGGGCAACCAAACGGAAAGTTAAAATACGTCAGTTACAATGGGTTTGGCCCACTTACGTCGCTGATAGGTGTTACTGCTGATACGGTGCAAAGAATGCATTTAGCAAGAGATCCAAAAGATCGACAAAATCTTGCGACAGCGGCTGTTTCTGCTACCGGCGCATACGCTAGAGATTTACCGATGCTCGATGGCATGAGTAATTTAATGGATGTTTTTCATTTTCAAAATGACGAACTAATTTTAGATCCTGTCAAATTATTTCAAAGCCCGGCGGGTGCAGCTAGTGTAGTAAGTTTTAGTGGCTTTGGTATTCCAAACCCCGCGTCAGGTTTGCAAGCTGGAATAGATAGGACAATTATGGGCAGCGGATATACGCGCCCAAGAGATGATTTTGAATATATTACAGAAGCAGATATTTTTGAAAAATTACCAAACGGTAAATATAAATATGCTGGTCTAGATGGTCAGCCAGACTATGCATATATCGGTTTGCCAAAAGAAGATCCAACTAATATTATCGGTAGGTTTATGTCAGAGCTTGACGCGTATCAAGCTAAAAACAGTGCA
>NTLX01000104.1_pt1 | contig 15868 bp, 18 predicted proteins | sample 1251771 | NCBI WGS metagenome assembly NTLX01 (sample SAMN07250028, study PRJNA358725) | marine metagenome | isolation source: viruses from ocean water | place: Pacific Ocean: North Pacific Subtropical Gyre | collected 2015
ATGTAAACTCTTTCTTTTCCATCAGTCGGTCCATCAGCATATCTTGCGATAGCATGAATCACATACCAACCAGCTTGTCCACTTGGAATAGTAATTCTTCCATCTGATGACACAGTATTAGTAACATTTTGAGCAACAGTAGATACATTAAAAGTAACAGTAGTTGTTGTGCTTTGACTAACACTAAAGTTTCCACTTCTTTTAACTGACCAATATGCAGATAATCCACTAGTAGGAGCTTCTGCCCAAGTTAATCCACCGGTATTACCAGATTGTGCAGTAAGCATATATCCGTTTGTTGGTGCGTTACTTATTTGTAGCTTGGCTTCATTAATTGCTTGGTCTGCAATATTAGCTTGTGGTAAAGCACCTGTAACTTTAGAAGTTAAATCAATACTTCCAGCTAACATAGCGTTTGTTACACTTGAAGTTGCCGGAGTAACTGTTTGTCTTGCCTTGCCTTGATAAACACAATACATTGTATCTGTACCAGCAGTAGCTTCTGACAGCGTTAAAGCTGTGCCAGATGCAGTATATGCTTTTCCAGAACCCGGATGTTGACGAACATTATTAATAAATAATTCTATTTCGTTCTCATTTGCTACCGGTCTATCCAAAGTATAGTTAGCAGTTGCACTAACACTAAAATTTTGAATATCTACGCTAGTAAATTTTTCTGCGGGTATATTCCCAATATATGCCATTTATTCTCCTCTTATGTACTTATTGCATCGACAACCGATACCCAAGCGTCTATTGAACTTGCTGTGTCAGACTTAACATAAAGTCTATCACCAGACTGGACTACAATCTTAGCCCCTCCGTCTAATATTTGCAAAGCTCCGCCACTAGGGATGGGTGCGTCTTTTACAAGATGAATATCGTTAGAACCATCGTTAATGTATACTTCAACATTAACTGTGCTTCCAGTTATATTTGCTAGGTGTATTCCTACTATAGTATCATAACTATCAAAGTTAGAACCATCTGGGAAATCAACAGCAGATGTACCGATATTGTTTTCACTATATCTTCTAAAATTCTGAGCCATCTATTCTCCTCCTAAATTATAATGCGATTGCCATCGCAGTTGCGAACCCTTGACTAGAAAAACTCGCATTGTTTTCTACTAATGTTACAACTCTTGATAGAGCTGCTTTTCTATTTGTACCACCTGCACCATCATCTACTGCAATTAAATCTGATGTAGTTAAATCTGCTCCAATGTCTGTAGCTCCGTCAATGTCTACAGCCGCAAGTGAAACTTTGTTTGCAGTTGAAATTGTAGATAATTTAGTATCTACAATACTACCACCTAGCATAGTGTTTGATACACTACCAGTATCACCTGTTCCAACTAATGTACCAGAAGCTGTAGGTAAAACTAATACTGCACTACTAGCTGCTGAGTGTGGTGCTGCTTGTAATGTTTGTGCGTGAGCATTTGAAGACTCACAATAAAATTTAACTTTAGCTACATTACCTGTGCCTGTTCTAATATCTATTAAACCATCTGATACTGATACACCACCAGAACTTCCGTTACCATCAAGATTAATTACACCACTTCCATTTGGTAAAATGTCAATGTTTGCATTTGATGTAGATACAATGTCATTACCATTAACATCTAAGTTACCACCTAGTTGTGGGCTTGTATCTTCTGAAAGATTTTCTAATTCATTACCTGTTGCTTGAGTTACAGAAGCAAAAGATAATGTACCACCGCCATCTGTTTTTAAGAATTGACCATTAGAACCATCGGCAGTTGGATGAGATAAACCATCTAGTATTACTTTACCAGAACCATTTGGAGTTATAGCAATATTACCATTTGATGTTGATACAATTGTATTTCCGTTTATATCTAAATCACCACCAAGTTGAGGTGTAGTATCATCTACTAAGTTAGTAGTATCTACTGTTTTACTTGTAAATGATAAATTACCAGCACCATCTGTAGTTAATACTTGTCCACTTGAACCATCTGCTGTAGGATGTGAAAGACCATCTAAGATAACTTTACCAGAACCATTAGGCGTAATAGCAATATTACCATTAGAAGCAGAAACAATAGAGTTTCCGTTTACATCTAAATTACCTCCTAGTTGTGGAGTTGAGTCACCAGATAAATCTGTTGTTACTGTAGCAAAAGCTAAGTTACCGCCACCATCTGTTTTTAAAAATTGTCCTGCTGAACCATCAGAAGTTGGGTGTGATAATCCATCAAGAATAACTTTGCCCGAACCATTAGGTGTAATAGATATGTTTCCGTTTGATGCAGAAACTATTGCATTACCATTTACATCTAAATCACCACCTAACTGCGGAGTAGTATCAGATACAACATCTGAAATACCACCAGTAGCAGAAGTTACATTTGCAAGTGAAATTTTCTTTAAACCCGCATCTGCATCGTGAATTAATAAATGGTCGTTAGCAGTATCAAAACCAGAAGTTAAAGCTGTTTGTCCAGTAATAACATTTGCATTTACCATCGCAGTTTCTACTGCACCAGAGCCAATAGTTGTAGCTCCTGTTGAACTAATAGTTACATCGCCAGATAAAGATTTATTATCAAAACTATCTGAACCATCATAAATTAAAATTTGTCCAGAAGAAGGCGTAGATATATTAGTATCAGATAACTCTGCTAAAGTATCTGAAGCTGCTACCTGTGTAGCTATATATGCTTTAATTGATTGTTGTGTTGCTAATTGTGTAGCTGAATCAGAAGCAAAATCATCTTCATCTAATATTGCTGTTCCAGATACGCCTGTATTGAGTACAGGACTTGTGAGTATTTTGTTTGTTAAAGTTTGTGAACCGGTTAGTGTAGCTACAGTTGAATCTATTGCTACTGTTAAAGTATTACCAGAACCAGAAGTATCAATACCTGTTCCACCTGCTATATCTAAAGTTTCACTATCAAGGTCAATAGATAATGCTCCCCCAGAATCACCTTGGAAATCAAGGTCAGAAGCTGTTAACTGTGCATCCACATACGCTTTTACAGATTGTTGTGTTGGAACTAGTGTTGCAGAATTAGATGTCATATCATCTTCATCTACAAATGCAGTAATAGTTATAGCACCATCTGATAAACTTCCGTATGTTAATGTGCCAGATACATCTGCGTTAGCATTTATGTCAACTGTTGTTGCAGCTATTTGTACTTCGGTATCTGCTACTATATCTAATTGTCCATCAGTTGATGAATTAATATAAATAGCTGAGTCTCTAAATAAAACTTTTTCAGTAGTGCTTAATAAAATATCGTCAGAGTATTGGAAGTAATCTTCGTCTTCCATCCATGTAATTACACCATCATTAGAAGAACCATCAAATGTTACAGCAATATCTGTATTTTCATTCTTACCAAAAGTGATTGCGTTACTAAATAATTTAGATATTGGACCACCATCACCAGTAGTTGAACCATCGTGTGTATGCCCCGTTGATACATTAAATGCTGCTAATAATTGGTCAAATTCATTATTTAATAGTGATGCAAAAATTGTATCACCATCAGAAAATGTACTTTGTCTAATGTATGCTGCCATGTTTTATATTCTTCCTCCTGCTATGAAATCTACATAGAATCCAGATACTGTGTAAGGAGCTTGGTTTCCTGCACTTCGTATTCTAAAATTATTTGTAAATCCACTACCTGTTAATGTTGCCCTTTGTTGTGGAAATAATGTACCACCAAATATCGCTGTTCCAAATACTGCATTACCAAATGTTGAAACAGAAATAAGATTACCTAAACTTATTTCAGATGGTTGAGGTACATCTGGACTTTCAAAATCGTACCTAGGTAAAACTGTTAAATTACTATTTGTTCCTTCTGCTCTAATACTTGTTTTAATATAGTATAAAGTTTTTCTTACACCAGAGTCTCCATAATCTAAATCTGGTGTTTTGTATATTGCTATTATATTTGTTCCATCAAAGTCGTTACCAGTATCGTGATTGTAAACTCTACCATCAACTTCTGCATGATACAAAACTTCATTACCATTTGTGTCTGTACCTGCATGAACTCTTCTAGCTGGTATACCTTCTGTTTCACTCCATTCATAACCTACAGCACCTGTAGAAGCTATTTTAAAAGTTCCTATGATACCTTTTTGTTGTGGGTTAGAAAGTCCACTTTGATAATAAAATAATCTGTATTGACTTTTTTCTCGAACAACCATACTAGCAAATTGTATAGTTGATAAGTTAGGAAAAATGTTATCTCTAAATAAAGGTAATATTTTTCTACTAATAGAACCTAATTCTATATCATCAATACGAGCAGTTCCTGCAATTGTTCTTAAACCATCTGGTGCAAGAAATACAAGGTCACCGCCTATCTCTTGAACTGTGTTACCATGAACACATCCAATATTTTTTGTTACTCCCGATACGACTGGTGTTCCGTCTAATCCAGATACTTGAAAAATACTGCTTTCACAAAAAACAATTAGTTTATTACGAAAAGGTTTTACTGTTTGTATTTTATCGCCAATATCAATTGTTCCTGCCGAAGCTCCAGTAAAATCTTCTGGTTTTAATCTTGTACTATATGATACAACTTGTGGATTATCTGAGTCACCTGCAAGTATTAATCGTTCACCAAATATTGTAGCAAACTTTGACTTGTCTGGTGCAGACCTTTCTACTTCTTTAAAACTGTAAGTATTAACTCCACCAGCTACTGTTATCTTTAACATAGCAGGTTTATTTACTCCATCTACAATAAATAACTCACCATGTTGAGTATCACCTTCGTATAAAGCAAACTTACAATCTGCTTGATTTGTTCTAGCTATTGCTGACCCACTTGATAACTGTGAATCATTTGCTCCATTCTTTTTAATAACTTGACTAGAAGCTGAACTTGCAAAGTTACCATCTACTGTTAAGTTTAAATTATCTGTAATTGATAAAACATTAAATACTTCATTGTTAATTTTAATGTCATCGTTTACTGCAAACTCAGTAGTAAAACTTGTACCACTTCCTGTAACTGTTGCTGCACCTGCTGTTACTGAAACTGTTCCTGTTTTATTTTGATATGTATCTTTATTTACTTGTGTCCAACTATTACCATTTGTACTGTAATAAATGTTAGCACCAGCACAAGCAACTACTCCTTGACAATATCTAAATATACCTTCGACATCATCTGTACCACTTGGTTGTGCCGAACCAAACTTTGTAAAACCATTTATTCTTCTATATCCACCATGAATAGAAGACTCATAGTTTTTTAAAGCTGTTGCGACTCCCGGTGTTCTAAAAAGATTATGTGTTGTGCCTACTAAATCTAATCCACCTTCGCAAGTAACTGATACACCTTGCTCTGGCATTATACTATTCTAATCCTATCGTCAATCATACTATCCGGAAACGATTCAATTAATTGTTCACGCATAGTTCTTAAACCTTTTTTATATTCTGCATCAGCTAATTGTGATTGACTTATATTATCTTTAAACTGATGTAAGTAGTATCTTGCTCTTGATAATAATACTGTAGTATATTGTTGTGGAAATACTACTGTATCACCATGATTTGTTAATTCACTTGGTTGTGAGTATGCAAAGAAATAAATTTTGTATACACCATTAGGTATAGGTGATAAACCAAATCCATCATTCTTTGGACTTCTAATTATTCTTTGTGGTATTCCAAAAGTTTGTGTATCACTTTTATCTACTGACTCAGAAACTGCATAATGTTTTGTCCAGAACTCTGTTGTAATAGGATGTAAGTTTCTTACTTCATATGGAGCATCTTTACCAGATACACCTTCTTCTGTAAGGGTTACATTCTCATAATCAATAAAACTATAGTCTGTAGTTACTCCTGTAGATGATGTATTAAATTTATACCATCTTGTTCCAGATACTGTTTCAACATTAACATTACCATAGTAATTATTTGAAGGGTCACCTACTGCAAGAAAACTCCATTTGTCTTCTGCATTACAAATATCAAAGTAACCTCTGTTGATTGTATCTTTAATAAATTTTTGTATACCTACTGCATTAGTAAAATTTAAAGAAGTTAATTCAACTTCATTAATCTCTCTAATAAGAGTATTACATAAATCTAAGAATGTTCTAAACGGAGCAGCCATTAACTCTCCTTAATTATACTTTTGGAAACTTTAAGTCTTCTGGAAAAAGTTTTTCTCTGCCGTTTGTTCCCATATCACTTTTATCACATTCTCTTCTTAAATCTTCTACCCCATATTTTCTAGGATGTAAATCTTTACCATGATGTGTTGAATCAACTCTATTCCCCTTTAATACATGAGGTTGATGTCTTGATATAACATCAGCGTATTGTATTCCGTTTTTAAAACTGTGTGCCATTGTAAATCCTTTTTTATATTTTATAAAACAAAGGGCGAACTTAATCGCCCCTTGTGTAATTGTATATTAGTCAATTGTGTAGACTGCTTTTACAATCGCATCGTCTCTTAATACTTGTCTTCCATATACATGAAGACCTCTTACGATGTCACCGAAAGTATCGGTATCTCTTAGAGTTTCAATATTAAGAATTGATTGTGCAGTTGCTGTAGATGAAATGTGTCCACCTAAACATTGACCAGTTGCAGTTGCGTTTACAGTTGCTGGAACATTTGAAGATTTATACATAGAAAATCCTCTGATTTGTCCAGATGCTACTAGTCCGTTTCTTACACCTCCGTCACCTTGGTTAAAGTCAGATGACATTAGTTTTGAATCAGTATCAGCTAGTTCTTCGTAGAACTCTGGTTTTGCGACAAACCATCTGCCCTCTTCTGGAACTTGTGAATCATCTAAAAGTCTAGCCATTCTAGCCATGATTTTTAAAGGACTAAGTTCTGAACCGCCATTACCCATATCAAGTGGGTCATTAGAACTGAAACTAGTTCCCGCAGCACCATTTCCGTCACCACCGAGTCTGTGGTCTGGAGCAGAAGTTGATACACCTGCAAACATAGCAGATAGAACTTCAGCATCCATAGTGTCTTTTAGTGTGTATGCTGCACTAGACGCACCTACTGACGCAAAGTTAATGTGAGATAATTTCTCTTCGATATCATCTACAATGAACTTGAATGAGTTAGCTTTGTCAATGACAAGTGTTAACTCTTGGTCACTTAGGAATTGTTTAGAAGTAGAAGCTGCTCTTGTGTAAGCTGCTACTGTGATTGTTGGCTCTTTGATGATGTTTACAGTATCACCAAAAGCTGCGATTTCACCCGCATAGTCTGTGTTAGTTATTGCTTCGATTACAGAAGACTTTCTGAAAAAGTTTTGAATCTTTTTCGAGAAAATTTCTGGTACGAAGAACTCATTAGTTTGACCGGAAGTACCTGCATTAAAGTTATTGTTAGCACCACCGGAAGCATTTTGAAATACAGCCATTGTATTCTCCCTTATTAATTAAAAGTTAATGTGATGACTATATCTGTTTAATTGTTTAATAAGTTGGGTTACCAGAACCGCCATACTTACGATTGCCCATATCATTTATAATACGACCTTCTCGCATAGCTTCGGTTATAGAATTTTCATTCTTATCAAACTCTGTCTGAGACATAGCCGCTATTTGAGAACGAGTCCAAATTTTCTTAGAGCCATAGCCGATGTCTTTACTGTTCTTAATTTTTATCATTTCAGAAGCAGGTACAACATCACCAGATGTTTCTTTAGATTTAGACTTGCCGGTATCTTGTTTAAAAAGGTCAATTGCTCTTGAAGCCAACTCTGCATTAGAGTTATTACCATATACCCAACCTTTTATTTCTTCTGGTTGACTATTAGCCCAATTATGAAAATCATCAGACTCACGAATTACTTCAAAGTCTGGATGCATTGTTTTTAATTTAGCTTCTGCTCTTTCTTTGTTAGCTTGTTGGTTTAACTTTTTAAGTGAGTTAACCTCCTCCTTAACATCTTCTAACTCTTTTGAAGTTCGAATGTGAGCAACAGATTCAACAACATTATAAACATCTGGATATTCTTTCTTAAATGCATCAAGTTCTTCAGCACTTTTAGGAGCTTTATATTTAGGTCTACTTGACCTAGCTTCAGCTAAAAGTTCTTCTTCTCTTTGCTTAAAAGAATTAACACGAGTATCATAATGCTTTTTAAGGTCATCGTATCTTTTCTTATAGTCCACCTTTTTGTAAGGTTGGTCAGCTTGTTCTTCCGGAGTATCTTCCTGTAGTTCTTGTGATTGCATAGAATCAACAACAACTTTTGGAGGGTCTTTCTTAACAGCTATTGTGTTTGCATCTTGAAAAGTTGTAGATGCATTTTGTTTTTGTTGGTCATAATCAATATAATCTTTTTTCATATTATAAGGATTTGCTTCTTCGCTTTCGCTTTTCTGAGAAGTAGCTTTGTTTAATAAAGTGTTCTCATTACCTTCAACCATTTTTTATCACCTTTCTTTTAGTTAATTGGGGTTTTACAGTATGTAAAAGTAGCCGATATAGAGTGCCTAGGTGATAACCCGGGTAGCTCTATATTCTTGAAGTGGACATTAATCCACCTCTTGCCATCATAGGTTCGGAAGCTGTAGTTGTTTGATTAGCTTCTTGTACATTCATGGCTCTATCATATTCTTCTTCTGCTTTTTTCATTTGATTTCTAAGTTTGTCTACACCAATTTGTTTTACTGATTTTGCTGTAAATACAAACTCTCCATCTGATAACATAGCTGGAATTGAATCTGAAGTTCCTGTTCCCGGTCCATCTACTTCGCCAGAACCGGTAAATTCTTTCATAGTCATTTTAGAAATAATATCCATTAACATTGGGTATTCTTCTAAAGCTTGTTCTAAAACTTGTTCTTCATCAGAAGTTAAAACAGAAGTATCTATTGTTGCATCTGTTTCAACATCATCACCCGGAGTCATCGCTGATTCCATTTGCATTGACACATCGGGTTTTAATTCTTCTACTTGCATTGGTTCGTCAGTTACTTCGCCACCTTCTTGATATGCTCTATATCCTATATCTTCTTGCACTCTTCCTAGTCTTGGGTCTCCACCCATTAGACCACCTGTTGCAGCTTGTGTAACATTTTCTGTATTCATTTTAATTCGATTTAACATTGGCATACCAATATAAGTTGCAATTGTTTCATCATCAGCATTGTTCTGTTTCATTTTTCTATATACAGATAATGCTTTATTATATTCTTTTGTATCTTCTGTAACTACATCACCTTCTTTATATCTTGCTCTCATAGGGTCAAATAATCTTTTAGGTGTTCCCTCTCTAGCACTTTGAGGTGTAGCTACATCATATAATCCCATAGTAGGATTCATCTCTGAGCTTGGTATCAGAAATGAATCCATTTGATTTTTTAATTTTTCAGTTGCCACTATTTGCTTTTCTTTTTAGCCATTCCGCCACGCATCATGCCCATGCCATTTTTCTTTTTCATAGCACCGCCCATAGCTTTCTTGACTCTTTTCTTTTTAGTCATTCCACCACCACGCATCATGCTCATTCCTTTTTTAGCTGTTTTCTTTTTTCCCATCATTGTATACTCTCCTATAGGTTTGTCGTTTAATTACAGTATCACGATAATAGTCCTTATCCCATTCATCATAATACCCTTTCTTATGAAGAAGTTTAGAAGCTTCTTCTAGTTCATTATATGGCTGAATAAGGACCATATAAAAAGGTTTATCAGCTTGTTTAACTATACTTTCTTCTTGTAAAAATTCTACCTCATCATCGTTATCTTCTGGATGAAAAGGCATAAGATACACATCGTGATATACAAAAGCATAATTTAAAGCTTCAATATAACAAGCAAGTTCATCTGCTATTATACTTAAATCATCACAAGCTACAATAATTAATTTTTTATTTTGTTCTTTTATTGTTCTTGCTTCTTTAGAAACAGTATATAAAAATTCGTTACTATCTTTTAACTCTATTATCTTGACTTGATTTTTTAATCTAGCCGCTTTAGCATAAGGACAAACTGTCCATCCCCCTAAATCTTTACTTGGCTTTTCTAAAAAATTTTCTGACCAAGATAAAAGTTCTTCTGTAATAGAAGTCAATTAGTTTTGTATGACTTTACTGTTGCAGGTAAATTAAGTAGCTGGTCCAGTAAATTCCATTTCCCCTGGCATCGGTACACCGCCTGTTCCGACTGTGCCATCGCCAACTCCCGAGTTGTCTGGTCTTGGAGCTTCTGGAGGTAATCCTTCAGATGATGCCATTGGGGGCTGCTCACTACCAGTTGGAGCTGCTGGATTTGGTTGTTGTCTAGCATTTTGTAATCCTATTATTTTTGCATAGATTTCAGCTTCATTAGGGTCGTTAATTATTTCTTCTGGGTCAAGGTCTAAAGTGTATGCCAGTTCTTTTATTAGTTCTGGTATTTTTACAAAAGGTGCTATTGCAGGGTTTTGTACACTTTGAATAAACATTGTTAATCTTTGTGACCTAACTTCTTTTTGCATTAAAGAAGAAGTTCCAGTAGCTTTAACTTCTAAATCGCCATCTATATTTAAGTCACCTTCATAGAATTGCATATTCCATTGAAAGTATGCTTCGCCCAATGGTTTTAATAAAAAGTCATCTAAGTTTTTGACAACTGTTTTAATATTTAGATTAGCAGCACTAAGTAACATTGACATACCAGAAGCTGTTCTAGTCATACTTTGAACACCTGTTTGACCATGTGAGTATGATGGTATACCTGTTGACTCATCTGCCAACTGTCTAAACTTATCAAACATCATCATATTTTCTGTTGATGTGTTTGGAAACTTTAATCCATGAATTGCTTGACCCGGCATACCAGCTTGTCTTCTGAATATTTTACCCGGATATACATCCATGTTTTGACCTGCTACTAATGCTGACTCATCAACATCAAAAACAAGTGAACCCGATAATGCTAAATTATCAATAGCCATTCTTGCATGACCATTCATAATTTGTTGTGCATCATTCATATTTTCTGGTACACCAATACCAAAAAAACTATACGGATTCTTTTCGTAAGGAAATGCGTTATATGGTATACGATATGGTTTAAATGGATTAAGAACCATTCGTAAAACTCTATTCTCAGTTACCCAAGCATTAATTTGAAACTCCATCTCATCATCCATACCTTCTGGTATTTCTAATTGTGAGTCTTCTAGGGTTGCTCTATCTACAATACCCCAGTATTCTAATACTTCGTATCTGTCGTATTCGTTTTGAGTGTAGTCATCTTCTTGTCGTATTTGAGTTTCATAACTTCTATTACGATAGTTAGGACCATCTTCTAATGTAGCTAAGACTTCATCTTTATTAAAGAAAGGTCTATTTAATAAATCTCTTAATTGATTTCTATTTAGTTTGTGTCTATGTATAACATATTCACACTCTTCAATATTTTTTGCATTTGGGTCTGGATAAAAATCCCATGCACTTACAAATTCTATTCTTGGTACTTTAGCTTCTTCTGGATTATATACTCTTGAACCATCATCACCAATATCATATTTGTGTAAAGTTTTATTAAAAGTAAAAGGACCTTTAATAATACCTGTTCCTAAAAGTACAGACTCAAATAAAGCACTTCTTAATTCTTGTGAACCATTTGACTCATCTATTTCGTCATGGATTAGTTTTTCCATGCGTCTTGCTATTTCAGTTGCCGGTTTTATTTGCGGCATATCTGGAAGAGGAGCTGGTCCTTCTTCTAAACCTGTTGGTTGTATAGTCTCAAATGTTGCACCCGGTTCTATAGTTTTCCCATCTCCTTCAAAACCAATTGGAGACATTTCCGGTTGAGGGGAAGTACCGGGTTGATAATTTAAATTACCTTCTATAGTCGGGGCTGACTGTTGAAGATTGTCTCCCATTTGCTCTTTGAGAGGATTGAGGTGTGCAATTTTAGCTACACCTTCTGGTACTTTGGTTTCTTCAACAGAGATGGGAAACTTATTAGCAGAAAATAATACATCTACTAGTTGTCCGTAAGCCGCAAGAACTTTAGTCTTAGTTACTTTTACAAATACTCTTGACTTTTCATGCTCTCTAAAATGAACATTCTTGTAGTATTTCCCACGATAATTATGAAATGCTTCTAACCATCGTTCTTCATCACTACGCCTAGCTCTCTCAGATTCATCAAACTTGTTGTAGACAAAACCTGCTAGTCTTGTTGACTCTACTTCATCTTTAATTTCTTCTTCAGAGTTAATATTATTATTATCGCTATATTCTGCCATATCTTCCTTAATCTATATTATACACCTACTTATTAGATTTGTCAAGTAAATTCTTTTGTAAATAAGGTAATAACCATTTGTTATCTCTTAACACTTGAACAAAGTAATTAGTAAAGCTATTTATTAATCGTTCTTCTTTTGAATCCCCCTGCAAAACACCCCCATCTCCTGTTTCACCAGAAATATAAGCTATAGCATGGAATAATTCATGTAGTACAGTATTAACCTCATCTAGCTTTGTTAAATCAGATTGTATCTGTATTACATTTTCTCGTTGTATATACTGACCATAACAGTCAGTTAAAACATCTTTTTTAAAATCTGGAGTAGTTACCTGTAGTTCTATGTCTTGGTAACCTACTTTAAGATTCTGTTTATCAATCTTTATCGTTTTTACCGCCATACATATACTCCTCCTTAGAGTGTCTAAAGTTATTAGATTTACTTGTATCTATATCTGTTTCCGGTTGTTTGCACCATTCTCTGAATTGGTCTTCCGGTCCGCCCATATCGTTTAATCTAAATATCTTTGGAGCAACAAACACTTGCTCTATATGTCTTTTCCTGCGATACTTCATCATATCATCATATGACATAACTTTGTCATAGACTTCGTTTGTTTCTTTATTTCTAAATCTATATACTGGCATTTAAAAATATTTTTTTAACATAGCTATGTGGTCATCATACTTAGCTATAACATCTAATTCTTTTTCTATTGCTTCTAATATATCTGGGTGTTCGCCTACTCCTACTGGATTTTTAAGGTATACTTCAATATTAGCTTTATGTTTTGTTATATGTCCTTCTGCGTGTGCGATTAATCCATCTATTATCATGTTTCTCATATTTGTTATTATCCAATCATCCATTGTTATTTAATATCCAAATGTAGGGTCAGATGGTGTAAATCGTTTTATTTCTGCCATTTCTCTATATGCTGATGGTTTTTGTGGTCTTGACATAATTAAATATCTTAAAGCATCATAAGCATGGTCAGATGATTTAGTATCAACATCCTCTGTTCTATTTGGGTCTATCGGTATACTTTGTAATTCTCTAATCATATTAACACAAGTAGAGAATATTTGTAGTTTAGGTCTACCTGTTTGTTTATCCTGCTTTAAATATTCATGTACTTGGATTTTACCTTGTATTCTATTCTTATCTGCTGGTCTTAATTTATGACCTGCTCGGACCAAAGTTTCGCCTACAGTTGGTCCTCCTACGCCAGTTCTATTCCAAGCCGCACTATCTAATACTCCTTGAATACTTCGATGTTCATCTCTTTCGTATTCTGTTACCATATCAGATAAATCTTCGCCAGTCAATCCTTTTTTGTATAGTTCTCGGTAAACTATTAAGGTATCATCATCTGGGTCTATAGTAGCCCAAATACAAGCTGACTCCGAAGCATATCCATAATCCATTCCTTTATACCTCATCCAATGTGTAGGTATCTTAAAAGGAGGGATTACATGAATCTCTGGGTTAAATTCTGCAAATGCTGCACCTTCGGCAACATCCCAGTTACCTTCCAATAATTGTTTCTTTTGTATTGGAGGTAAAGATTCCAGCATTTTTTCATATCTACCATCTTCTGATAGGTATGGGTTATCATCTAACCTTGCTGGAATAAACTTTCTTGATAGTCCATCTGGACCTTCAAATGAAGTATTTGGTGGTGAAGGGTCAAGATATCTCTTTCTTACCCAATGTCCACCGACACCCCCGGGGTTTGCAGTACACCTGATATAAGTTCTTATCTCTGGGTCTGTTGTTCTTAATCGTGATTGCAAGTATTGAAGTGGAAACTCGGTGGGGTATTGTGTTAATTCATCAATACCTATCCAACTATAAGCTTGACCTTGATACCGATATACATCAGCGTCTCTGTCAAGATATCCGAACTCCAATGTTGCCCCCGAAGGAAACTTCCATAACTTTTCAACTTCCCTAAATTTAGCTCCGTTGAAAGCTTTTGGATATAGTTCTCTTGATTTATCTATTAATTCTCTTAGTTCTGGCATACTTCTTCTTAGAAGTAATGCTCTATGGGCTGGTCTATGCATAAAGCGAAGTGGGTCTACCAACATCGCATAAGACTTTCCTCCTCCTGCTGCACCTCCATATAATACATCTTGTTCTGATGAAGCAAGGAAATCTGTTTGTGGTCCTTCGTTTGGTTTAAAAACGATAGACTCTTTATTTTCTTTTATAAAGTCTCTAACTTTCTTTGGAGCTTTGTCTAGCTCTGTTTCAGTTATAACTGTATTTTTCTTTGTAGTCTGCTGTTTCTTTGGGTCTACAGCTAATTCAACCTTTGTTAAAACTTCTTTCTTACCTTTTAATGTAGCTCTAGCTTTAGTAAGTTTCTTTTCTAGCTTTTTAAGTTCTTTCTCTTTATCCCTTAATTCTTTACGAGCTTGTAGTTTTGCCTTAGTTTCTGCGGATAAATGTCTTGGAGCTTTAGAACCCTTTGGTCTTCCTGCCATAATTTATCCTCTTTTATCCAATAAGCCCTTTTGTCGTTCTTTATCCACAATTTTCTTTAATCCTACCGCAGATATACTTCTGCCCGTTTTATAGGATAATTGTTCTGCTGCTCCTCTTAGCGACAGAGAGCCATTCATAATGTGTTCCTTTGTTTCCTGTAGAGCTTCTAACTGTCCGTCAATGGGTTCTAGGAAACCTTCCACATCTGACTCCCTGTAGCCAAAAGGAATAGTAGAGGTTGTTCTACGCTTTAATGTCACTTCGTAGTCCTGCTATTGGAAAGCTTTCAAACTCAACACAATATGCATCCATCTGTGTTACAAGTTTGTATTCTAAAGGTTTACTATCGTAAACACTTAATAATTCTTCTTTAGATTGTAAACATTCATATTCTGATGGGAATATAAATCCATTGTATTTTACTGACGGGGCGTTTGGAAACGACATTAATACCATCATAAACCATATTTTAATCATCTTCTGTATAGTCTCCTTCTATGACAACTTCTTTTTTGTCTGGTAAAAGGAATATACCTCCGGAAACATTGTGGTTTACATTAATGTTTTCCTTTTTAGCAACACCAACTCTATCTAATAATGTCTGGGCTGCCTGTAATTTCGCATTTACCTGTGGTATTGGCTTATCACTTTCCAATACTTGTACGAGTTTTTGTGCCGCCCTAGGTGCAGATTGTGCTAATATAGTATTTGCGGTGTCTATAATCTCTTGTCTGAGACTTTTAACCACAGCATAATAGCTAGTATCTTCATAACCAGCTATTTGTAAAGCAGTTTTAATATCACCACTAGCTTCACCGCTTAAAGCATCAAGAAACTTCTCTTGTTTTTCTGTTAACTTGCGGTGTTTACTAGAATCTACTCTTTGTAAAAAACTCATAGTACCTATTATACACTCTAGTTAACACTTTGTCAAGCTTTTTTTTCTCTTGACAAATCTGAAATAGGGTGTATAATTATATATAAGACCCTCCGGGGGTTTAACACCTATAGTATAGATAAATATATATAGTTCTAACAGGACCGACTCGTGCCTGTAATGCAGCCCGAAACTAGTTAACACTAATAAACCATAATTTTGTATGACATTGTTATATATGTGGT
>NTLX01000107.1_pt1 | contig 15344 bp, 17 predicted proteins | sample 1251771 | NCBI WGS metagenome assembly NTLX01 (sample SAMN07250028, study PRJNA358725) | marine metagenome | isolation source: viruses from ocean water | place: Pacific Ocean: North Pacific Subtropical Gyre | collected 2015
CGCCTCCTCCGCCTCCGCCAGAACTGCTACCCGTAAGTGTAGATCCGCCGCTAGTAGTATAGTTACCGTCTCCAGCATAAGTTTCAAATCCACCAACAGGCGCAGCTATCGTTACGCCAGCGTTGTTTGTATAAGTGGTGCTTCCATCGGGATTTATTGTTGCATTAACAAATCCGCTATCATCTGTACCGCCAGAGTTTATAAATCGGTTTAATCCACTTGTGTTTGCCATGTTTACGGGATTGTTAGTCGGCTGGTATAAAGACCCATCAGGGTTAGTTGCCATACTTGGTGCGCCGCCAAGCAAACTACCAGCTAAAGTTCTTGAACCGTCAGCATTGTTTATTACTATCGCTGGATTGCCAGGATTAGCCGGAGGTGCTGGTACTGGTGAACCGCCAAGGTTCATAATACCTACTTCTTGCATACCAGCGTATGGGTTGGCGTTGTTATTAGAACTTTGACGGCTGTTGTAAGTTTCAGTAACAGCCCTACCGCCGGAAGTAATTTCTTTCCATGTATCTGACCACCAGCCCATTATATTATCCTTGAGCTATCAGTAGGCGCAAACAGCTGCGCCATTTCATATCGGTTTTTGTTTCGCGCCTCGAGTTGCGCTTGTGTTGCTAGACCTTCTGTCGCGTTAGCAAAAAGATTTGTTAATGGATTGTATTCTGGCACTTGTGTATTCGCCATAATCTGATTGGCCGCTGTACTTGCAATCAATGTGGGATCAGCCAGTGACGCATTTTGCGTAAGTAAATTACTTTTTACGTTTGCAAGATTAGTTCGCATAGCATTGGCAATCGATTCACCTTTTCTTGCCGCTGCTAATTCTTGCGCTGCTAGTTTTTTCTTTAACTCGTTTTCCCGATCAATTCTTTCACTACTTTGCATTAGACCGCTCCGATCGAGAGCAATCCTTAAAGCTTTCATTGCATCAGTGTATTGATCTTCTATTTGTGGCGTAGCGTAATTCATATAGTCCGACGCAACGCCAGTAAAAAAATCATCACCATAGCCAGCAAACGCAGCATCAATGTTTTCTTTGCCTTGCGTTATACGCCCCTGTCTTGCTTCTTCCTCTGCAAGTTGGCGCTGGTATTCTTCTTCCATCGCCCTGTTGCTGCCGCCACCTAAACACATTTATGCCACCATGCCCTTTCTGCGCCACTTTACATTTGTGTCCGACAATCGAACGTAGCTAAAAACTTTAAAATTTTCGCCGTTTTTGCCATATTTTTTCAGCGTACATTCTTCTTTTAGTCCTAAAAATTTTAACCACTTATGCACTTCGTCATAACCCTCGATACTGTATGCTTCGACCCTATGCGCTCTTGCCCTATCTAATGCTGGTATTATAGCGCGAATTATCTGTTTTGTCAGGAAAACGCCGATAGTTTTAAACTTGTCAGTCGCAAACATCCCAAGTGTCCACACGCCAGGCCGCACGGGTATGTAACTTATAATCGCTATTGGATTATTTGGCTCTTTCTCAACGCAATAAACCGTCTCAAAGTCTGCTAAATTATTTGCAATATTATAAGCTAAATCTTTTTTATCTTCTGTGTATCGTAATGCAGATATTTCCTTAAAATCCCGATGCCGCATATTTGCAGCAACATGAAATACATCTTCCGGTTCAGCATGACGTATTATCATCCGCTTTCCCCACTTGTATAATGTATTGCAATATTTCCAAGTTTTGCTGCACCTGGCTTAGTGCATGTAAGCCTTGGCGCAATATGAGTTGAGTAACCATTAATAGCTGCCCTACCTAATCCAAACGTAGTTTTATTAACTGTCGCTACTTCTTCGAGCGTTGTAATATCTTGCGGATCAGTCGCAATCGATACTGTCCAGACGTTTTCACAAGTTACATCGATGCTGTTGTAATCCTTAAATGTTGCTGGACTGCCGCTATCCAAAAACGGCATTTGCACAACAACTTCTGAACTGTCGTATATGTTGCCGTCCTCACCGCCCAGCGAAAATAATTTATTGCCCGATCTGCATAAAGTTTGTCTGCCGTCGTATGCCCATCGATCAACAACAAAACCTGGCTCATATACTGACCATGCAGATACTTTTGATGAAGGAAAATAGCTGAACACATACATTGTTGAGCCGATTGCAAGTATGTATCGACCATCACGTTGCTCGAGCGTTGCTTTTGCTTTTTCTGCGAGTGTACGATTATCTTGTATTGATTTGACAATAAGTTCATCAATTGGATTGCCAATGTCGCCTACAAACGCAGCATTTGACGAGTCTCGAGAGCGCAAACTACGCAAACCAGATAGAGACAAATAAAATACATCGTTTTCGCCAAACTCTACCACACTGTCGGGCGCTATTGTTCCTGTGTTTTGCAAAACTTGGATTTGCTGGTTTAAAGCTGGATCTGGGTCAACAAACCATATTTGTATTGCCTCTTGTGCTAATACGGCCAGATTATCAAAGTAAGTCGCCATTGCTTTTAGATCTTCTGAACCTCGAGAATGGTTGGCAAGGTTTATAAAGCCAGCACTTTGCGTTGTATCGTTCCACTCTGTTGGATCATCGATTGCAGAGAAATGAAGCAAACTATCTGATAATGCGTACATTTTTGTTTTTACTGGCATTACAAATTTGCCAGGAGAATACGCATTGATAGTTGCAGCATCAGCTCCACCATCTAAAAAATTTTGCGTCGTCGGATCAAACGCAGTGGTCACATTGCCAGTAGTTGTAATTGCAACAGTCTTGTTGTTGTGTGCAGAAGTACTCTCTTTTGCAATAATATTTACAAAAGCATTGACCGCTGTAGCTACGTATTCCGGTGCAGACGCAAAATCATTGATAGCCGCTGCAATCTTTATAGCTGTGTAGCTGTGCGACGTTTCCCAAACAACTTGAGAGCCAATTAAATTTATACCGTCAACAGTGATTGCAGTAACCGCGTTATCAACGCCACCAGACATATGATTAATATTGCCTACTGTAAACGCACCAGTAACATCGAGCGTAATCTGAAAGTTATTGTAAGCTATGCCTACCGCTGGCGCTGTAATTGTAACTACATCCCCTGTTGCATTAGCAGTGAAATTGCTCGATCCGCTTGTAATTGCAGCCGCAATATTAGACGCAGTTAAACTATTTGATCCATTGTGATTAACAGCGGCATCAATAATATCTACATTATTTATACGCAAAAAACGTAATTCATCACCTGGATTTGACGTACCACCAGTAATTTGTATCGATGCAGTAGCCGCCGTGCCGCCCACACTGCCAGCTGTTATTTGAAAAGTGTTTCTTGCTCTGCCGTCAAACCAATCTGTGATCCGCGTTCCATCATAATAATGATAGATACGTCCATCTGCAAATTGTGCTGCGACGTATAACTTACCATTGTAGAACTCAACGGAATGTACGTTTGTTAAAGCTTCACCACTAGGATGCTGCAATTGCACATAAGTCAGGTTAGTCGGGGTATTAGCTGGAAATGTAACAGCAGACGACGCAGCAGATCCAAACGTATAGATTTGACCAGCTGCCGCTGCTAAACCTATTGTGTTAGACGGTAAATCGACTATTTCAACAAAAGCGGGTCTTTTTTCAATTTCACCACCGCGAGTAATATGAGCATTTTTTAACTCAATTAGCGTACCAGGAGGCGCGGTGACATTCATACGTCTGCGGTCTAAACCACCTCTAAAATCCTCGACCAAAACGTAAGGCATTAGCTACCACCTGTCGTCGCAATCAAAGGTGGGCCTTTTGGTTTATACATTCCTTCTGGTTCGCCGCCACCAATAACAAATGTTTCTGTTTTGCTCATTCGCGCTTTTAATCGAGCGTAATGCGCTTGTGCAGCCGCCAGTTTATTTTGTGCATCTGCCTGTTTTTGTCGTGAAAGTATTTCTGCAGCCGCGTATAAAATTATTAACTGATCGTCTAAATCAGCTGTATCTGCTTCGGCAACAAATGGTGTTAGGTTACGGATACCGTATATTCTTACGCTATCCGTTCCTGTTGTTGGGTTTGAGTTATTAGCTGGTATTGGCCAAAACTCTATTTGATCGTTTTCATATGTATCAAACCGTCTAATAGGTGATGATTGAACACCTCGATCACTGTCATGCGAGTTGTATTCTTGCGCTCCAATACCGTAATGAAGCTTAGTCCAGTAATCGCCATGCTTAGTTTCAATACGTTCGATACGCTCAAATGTTAATCCGTCAGGTACATCATAATATCGCTGTCCAGCATTTATAGTAATATCTCGAGTAATGCGTAAAAACGGCCAGCTATAATCTTCCCATAGCCGCCGTTGTGTGCGCTGCAACATATTAATAAATACGTCTCTCGTTGCTTTACCTAAATTTGGCTGTAGCGAATGACCAACTTCTGCCCTTAAATCGGTTACAAGTTGACCTAATGAAGTACCTCTAGCCATTTACTATTCCTCGACATATGCCTCGTTTTCGGGCGTGTCAGGATTATCAGCTATGTAATGTCCTTTTGCATCCCTTGCTCTTTTACGAGTTGTTTTCTTTTTTGCTGGTGTTTTCTTTTCTGGCGTGTACGTTGGGTCTAATAGTTCTGCCGGAACACGGGCTGCCTCTAATGTGTTTGGCAGATCGCCGTACTGATTGAACAAACCGACAACTTTATCATCACCGTAAAACTCGCCTAATCGATTTCTTTCCTGATCCATCGTCGCATCAAGTTCGCCATTTACTCTTATATTAGTAACGGCATCGCCGCCATGTATGGACTGCAACAGCATTATTTCAGCTGGCGTAACCATAGTCTTTGGTACAACGCTGCGAATGTCTCCCCCAATCGCAACAGTACATGAACATTTATCAAACATATTATCCTCCTGATTGATAGGAGGGCGCGAACGCCCCCCTGATTAAGTTATGAAATTTCGTAAACTCCGTGGCAGTTTAGCTGAGTTGCTGAAAGTGCTGCGGTAGTTGTAATCGCACGATACATAACGTACTGGTCAGCTGGTCTTGCTGGTGAGTGACGTTTCATTTTTTCGCCGTCCATATAATACATACAGAGTTTTGAAGTATCGATGATATAGCATCGCTTGTCTGGGTTTTTGCCTGAGATAGTCAAATCATCTAATGTTGGATCATATGCAAAAGTAAGACCGTTGTAGTTAATCTCACCCATTGCAATGTTTTGACTTCTTGAAAAACCAGTGTTTGAGTAGTTACCGTTTCTGCGTAGTTCGTCTGCAAGACGATCTAAGAAAGCAGAACCACAAACAGCGATGTTTGGTTTACCGCCGAAACGCTTCAACTGTCGCATTTCGGTATGCAAAAGTTCAATTAACTCTTGCCCAGTTGAGGTAGTTGAAATTGCTACATTTGCGCGATTTCTCCACCATGTATTAGACACAGTAGATAGACCGCCCACTGTTGTACCAGACGCAGTTGGATCATCGAGGATCAAAGTCTGAATACCGGCAATCGCGTTTGCGTCAGCTGTACCATCACCGTATAAAAAATCATTCATGCCTCGAGAATAACCCTCCATCATATCGTCCAGCTTATCTTGAAAAAGATTAGCTAAAACTGTCTGATCTCGGCCTGAGTGATTACTTACGCCAGATGATGTTGTGCTATCAGTAACGCTAATACCGTCCTTTTTAAGTTCGGTAAGTGTTAATGAAATACCAGCATGATGTTCTTTCCATGCGTAGTTAGCACGTTTAATGTTTGCCGGATTTGCATACGTCACAGTATCATTGTGAGTATAGCCAGCAACCGTTGTCGTGTATGTGCCTTTGACACCTACACTAAGCTCACCTTTACCACCTGGAAAGGTTTTAGCGCCTGAGTCCATTGCTTTAAGCAACGGCTTGTCTTGTAGAGATTGCGAATAGACATTGCCTTTATCGATATAATAATCGAGGGCAGCATTGGCTATGTTCGCAAGTTCGGCTGATGAAAAAGCCATTTTACTTTCCTAACATAATTTAGGAGTTACCCATCGCCGCTGCAATCGCCTCTTGTAACGATTGGGGTTCTGGCGCTGGACTACCTCCAAGTTTACCACCAGACGCAGTTTTCATTGGCTTTCTACTGCCAAACGTAGCATTGTATTTTTCGTTCACTTGATTGTAAGCAGTCTCCGCTAGTTCCCGTAATGCTTCGGGCGTTTGCGCTGTATATAGTTGACCGTTGCTACCAAGTTCCCTTCTTAATGCTTGAACCCTTGCGTCAATTAGATCTTCTTTGAGGTCGTAGTCAGGGTCGTTTGCTCGAGCGTTTTCTTCCCACTCCATTGCAAGACTAGCAAGATAATTAGTATGCTCTTGCTGGGCTTGTTGTTGTTGCTGTTGCACCAGCGCTGCGTTCTGTTGCTTTTGCCATGCGGCATCTGCTCTCGATCGCGTTAATTCCCGTGCCGCACTTTCGTCTAAGTAACCATCGTCAACTTTGGCTTGAATATCGGCTGGCACGATAATGCCAGCAGCTTGGGACAATTGTTGCACATAAGGCTGTAATGCTTTTAATGCAGCCATTGGATCAGATTTCATTTTAGCCATGATTTCTAAACCAGCAGCAGCTTCATCACCTGACAGATTGTTTTCCGCCAAATAACTTTGCATTATGTCAAACTTTTCTGCGCTTTCTTTTGCTTCATTCCGTTGTTGTACCAGTTCCTTAAAACGAGGGTGCTTGTGAAACGGTAATTTGCTATAATCTTCTTCTTGATCTGCTAACTCAACGTCAACTTCACTTTCCGTAGATTCCGCTGCAACTACTTCCCTTTCTTCTTCCTCGCTCTCAGAGTGCGACTCTGTTTCCTCGTCGGGCTGCACAGCATCTTGTATAACACTAAGCAGATCCTCCTCGGTTTCGCTTTCTGGCGTTGACGACTCCGCCTTATCGTCCTCGATTATATCGTCGGCCTCGGTGGACGTTTCCGATTCCGTGGTTTCATCAACCATAATTAGCGTCCTTCCTTCTATCTGCATTTTACCGCTGTTGATCTCAACAATCAACAAACAGTAAAAAAATTACTGGTTACTGCCCTCCTATTGGTGCAACACCTCCCGAACCAGAGGGTAACTGCCTTGGTGCGTTATCCGCACCGCCTCCTGGCGCACCAGCTAGTGCCGGATCACCAGTTCCTTGTCCTTGTCCTTGGTTCATAGAAACAATTGAAGGAATTTTGTCTGTAAACGCCGAGTCAAGATCAAGCTTGTCATCAAGACGTTTTAACAATTCTTTTGCTAACCATTTTGGATCGATGCCAGGAATTTGCAGCAAGAACGGCATAATACGTTCGATGTTTGCAAGTTCCGCTGCACGGTTAGGTTTACCCGTAGATCCAGCTTCTATCTCTAAAAATACTTCTTCCATAATTTGATCGCGTGTCATTTCCGGCCATACTGCGCCTTGACCTACAATCTTTACAACTTCTTCTCTGCCAAGATTAGCCAATAATACTTGACCAGCTGCCCTAGTTACTTCGGACATAAAGCTATCGAGTTCGTCTACATTAGCGCCTAAGCTCGACATTCGTGCGCTTTCCGCAATCGATGTTTCTGTAGCCGTTGCTTTTGACAGTCCTCCAAAACTGCTTTCTTGCGCTCCAACAACCAACTGAATATCGTCAAAAATTGTACGAACCTCGTATAAATTAGGATCTATTCCAATCTGACCTACTGGCTGAATTACGTCATTTACCTTTTGACCAGCTGCTAACGCTTGCAATTCGATAACTGCATTTGCTGGGTGCGTTGCTAATTTTTCTTTATCATCATCCTCTAATACACCAGCTGGTGCTGCATACTTAGGTCTATTTGCCCTTCGATGTTCCCGTAAACCTTGCCTTGCTCGATTGTATTCGTGCTGCATAGGCAACAACAAACCAATATCGCTGGGTGGGTATAGGTGATCTTTGTGTTCAACCTCATTAAACACAAGAGCAAAAATCGGCCAAAAAGTTTCTACGTTTACTGGCGGCGCTGTAGGTTCACGCAAAAAGTCTGGGTGTCCGTCTGCAACCACATACTGTACACCCGTTTTGCGATCATAAACTTCATATACTTGCGCCAATCCTTTTGGCGCACCTTCACCTGATATATCATCGTAAGACGTAGACAACTTGTTTGCATCATCATGCCCAATCAATCGACCTTTCATATCATACGTTTTATAAGAATTTTTTAAATCAACGTCGTATATTTCTTTTATTTCATCTGGTGTTAAATAAAGTTCATGCGCTACCCATTCACACCCAACAAACCCCCGCAATTGTCGGCATCTAGGGTCAATAATAATTGAATTTGCTTCTGGAAAATCAAAAACAAGCCCCTCACGAATTGTTACCATTGGCTCTTGCAACAACGCTTGTAAAGAAAGCATAAGTTCTTCAATTTGCGGATCGTCTTTTTGTATCTCACCTTCCGCAGCTTCTTCCGCCACTCGACGCATAAAATCTAATTGTGCTTGAACATCTGCAATCTTGGCAGCAACTTCCGGCGCTCGATCAACGTCACGTTGAAAACCAACTTTAACATAACCTACGCCAGTAGTTATAACTCGACGAACCAAACCTTTCATCTGCGCTTTAAATGCTGGCTGTTGTTCTTTCATGTAATAGTCAAAAAGATTTTCTAGCGTTTTAGCAACGTTATCGAGCATTTTGTTTTGCGTCTTACCGTTTGTATAATCTTGAATAATGTTTACTGCGGCTGGCGGTACGGCCATTTGCGCTTGAGAAGCTTGTTCTGATGCCATGTAAGCTTGGGCAAGTGTTTCAGCTGTCCCATCCCAAAATTGATAACTCATACGATTACGACGTTTGGCTACTGCTTTAGGATTTTTAGCGTACAATTGTGCCGTTCTTTGTTGCACATGACGCTGTAAAATGTTGGCTACATAATTTTCTTCAGACCATTTCGTTTCTTCAAAACCATTGAGCGCCGCATCCATATCGCGCTTCATCGTTTTAAAAGCTTTTTTATGAAACTCTTTTGCGTGTTTAATTCGTGCTAACCACTGATTTACGAGTGCCTTACGACGTTCTGTCGGTTCTGGTTTGTCAACGTCTGTCGTTGTAATCGTCATTTCTTCGTGCATTTACCAACCACCCGTTTTTACGTTCATAAATTCTTGCTTTCGACGTTGTGCAGCATCCCACTTAACCCAAGCAAGAGTGCCAACCTTCGGCCTAATAGTTGTTTTCACTATACCACCACCAGGGGTAGTAAGTCGAGCTAATGCCATACCTATCCAAGCCAGCGCATCTACAAAATCATCGTTACGTCCATTAGGAAATTTTAAAATTTCATCTGTGGCTTTTTGTGTCCAAACTGACTGCTTTGGAAACAGCACTTTATTCATTGCCATGCGACCCATAATACTTTGCGCTCGTTGAACTTTATTGGCTACTGGCGTTACTTCTTCGATCCGACAATACACACGTTCTTCGCCCATTCTTTTACGCAAAAATGGCGCAATTGCTTTAGAAATATGGCCTTTTTCTGCCCACCATAACAAAGGTTTCCATTTCTTAATCAGTGCTATCATTGCAGTAACAACTTTATCTGTCGGTTGTTTTTCCCACCAGCAATCGAGCAAGTATATATCGTCGTTCTGATCTACACCGACTATCAATAAACAAGTTGCATCATTTCTCGTTTTATCAACGCCAACAGCATGGTCGCTGGCTGCATAAATACGCAAATCTTTCGGTAAGTCTTTTCTGTTATAATATTTTATATTTTCTCTACGAAATAAATCACCGTCCTCCGGTGTAGGCCGACCTTGATACAACGCGCTAAACCCTCGAGAGTCCAAACGCCGTTGCGCTTCCATAAACTCCATATCAAATCGATCCGGCCACAATAATTCGCCAAGCTCTCGACCTAATGGATCATTTTCTTCTGCTAATGCTGGTAAGTTAATAATTTTCCACTTTGCAGCTTCTTCTGGGCTATAGTGCGGATTAGTGGGGTCAGTCAGTCTACCGATTAGATCATCTTCGTGCCACCTAGTCTGCACAATAACAATCGATGCTGATGCAGTCATAAGACGGGTCATAAGCACCTGAGTAAACCACTGCCATAGCTGTTCGCGCAACGTCGGGCTGTTTGCCTCGATACTGTCCTTGATTGGATCATCGAGGATAACAAAATCACCACCTCGACCAGTAATAGATCCCCCTCGCCCAACAAATACTGACATACCGCCAGATCCAGTTTGTATTCTCGATTTACTTGCACCGCCTTTACGCAATCCAAAGCTAGGAAACACGTGTTTGTATTGTGGCAACATCATAATGTTACGAACATCTGCACCAAAGTCTTTTGCAAAATCTTCGTTATATGTAGCAAAAATTACGTTTCGGTACGGATCTCGACCTTGCAACCAAGGCACAAATCGACGCGATATAAGTTCAGATTTACCATGTCTTGGCGGCATTGATACGATTAGTCTAGGAATATGGCCTTTTTCGACCTTTTCTAACACCTTTGCCAATGCTCGATGGTGTTTTGCGTCCTTAAACATACTTTCATCAATGTTTTCGGGGTCATCTGCATCTGGCATGGTGTATTTAACAAAGTCGATAAAACTTGTACGGCACTCAATAGCTTTCTTTTGCCGCTTTGCAGCTGCAATCTTGTTTTCTAGCTCATTGAGTACCTTGGCGTTACTCATTAAGTAGTCCTAATGCCAATTCTAGCGTTTCCTTATTACGTCTAGACCAACCCTTTCCGTAAATTTTATAGTCATCAAGAGATTGGTAGTACTGTTCTCTGCCGTAGTAATATTTATCAAGTGCGTCTTTAGGAGTAAGATCATGGCAAGCGGCAATTGTCTTACTGCCTATTAAACCATCTGGCTTTGCTGCAACCGCACGTTGCAATATCTTTACACTGCGACGGCCTCCGGCATTATAAGCCATATCTGCAACACAAATATCCAAACCGTTAGGTAGTTGGTCTGCCCGTACATTATCCCAGTATTGCGTTTTGACAAAAGGCTTTACGTCCTCTTTTGTCAACGCTTTCATCACCTCTTTAGGCGCTGGTTTGCCCGTATATTTAGCCCAGTTCCAAGCAGTAACGCCCCACATAGTAGAACCTTCATTACCATGCCCGTCACCTTTAGCATTTCCAGAATCTCGCTGGTCATCTTGAAACGCTCCTTCGTGAACCATCAGCATATCAAAAAACATATCCCAATTTTTTTCCATTATTTCTTAGCCTCCAAATAAAGACGTAAACAATTTACAAGTGTGTTTAGTGAAACCGCGCTAAAAAGCATTATCCATTGCCACATCTCCATTATTTTCCAAAGCCTCTCATTGTACGGATACCGAAAGACGCAGCTATGCTGGCGTAAACTGCCCACTGAAACCACGCTGGCGCTTGAGCCATGTTTTCAAACCCTTGCGCCATAAATGGCTGAATACCTGGAATAAAATTGCCAGCGACAATAATTATAAAACAAATTGTCCAAGCCTCATCTTTCCAACTGTCTTTAGAAGCCTCGATAGCCGCTTGTTCCCAGTTTATTTCACCAGTAGCCAGCTTCATCTTAGTTTCTGCTTCTGCGGCTTTGATTTTAGCCTTACTATCGATGTATGTTGTCGCTAATCCAGCAACGCTGCTTATTATTTGCCCAATCATGCCTCGCCTCCTCGATCGGTTTTCGCTTCCTTGCCTAGCCACAGCGCAAAACTGGCTGAAAGCATGGCTGTTACCAGCGATACAAAGGCGCTCTGCTGAGTTGTGGGGTCGGGTAAATTCATAAACCAAATACAAACTTTCCAAGTCAGTATTATTTGGCAAAGAAATGCCAATCTTGGTAAAATTTTAAGCTGATCGATGTAACTTGCTGTTAGTTGAACCATTTATTTGCCTCGCAATCCGTAATGCGATTGCTCGATCTCGAGTTATCACGATTACTTTTCCGTTTTTGTCGTACAACACCCATTTATTTTTTCTCTCGTATAGCCTCAAAGCAGTGAACCGCCTGATTAGCCGCTGTTACTAAAGTTTTTGCTTTTGATTTTTCTGCAAAACACGCATCTTTGGACGTATAAACATTGCCTACTTGGTAATATTCTAGTCCGCCGCCAGTTGAGAATGATATCCAGACCAAAAACCACATTAGATACTTACAACCGCCATAAATAAAAAAGGTGATGCTGCTACCAACATTAAAAATAAAACATGTCCAAAGAGTTTCATTACCACCTTCCTTGTCTGCTTCCCCAAATGTAAAAAACAAAAAATATTACACTTGCACCAATGGCAAAAATAATTGCCCCAATTGCAAAATTAATTATTGCATCTATTTGTTGTTGTTTTCTATAAACTTCGGCACGTTGTTTTTTTCGCATTTGCGCCTCTATTTGCAACAATTCTTCGTAGCCAGATTTTCCGTAGTTCCACGTAATAAACTCCTTCATCTCAGATCTTAAAAATTCCATCTTTTTTTTCTGAGCGAAAAGTTCCAACGCCGTTTCCTGGTCACTGCCTTTGAAAGTTTTTTGCCAGAACGGTGGATTTTTCTGACGTTCTTCCGCGTTATTGAAGTCGCTCATGGCACGACCCCAGCTGGCTAATTGGCTACCGCAATCCTGTAGATCACGACCAGCGGCAACGGCAGATTTCAAAGTTTTAAAAGCGCCAGCGGCCAGCGTGACACAAGAAATAGGGTCAATCATTACATCCGCGTAAGAATAGAAACCAGCATAAGGATTATAGCCCCAGCAGTACCGAATATTATTTTCTCGATGCGCTTAATCCTCAGTATGGCTTCCTTCCAACGCTCCTCGAGTTGCGTTTCTATTTTCACCACCCTTTTGTCTAAACTATTAAGTGTCGGTTTGGTCATTTGTATTCCTGTGTCAGACGTATAAATCAACTAGGAGCAGACGGCCAATCGCTATCCTCGAGCGTCGGCCAGTTCTCATTAGTTGGAAGATCACGTAATGCTGTACGATATGTTGCCCAAGAGGTCTTAGCTTCATCTGTTAGTGGGCTGTCGTTAAACTGTGTCCAATCAGAGGCAGCAAGTAACTGATTGCGAGTTTCTCTGTGTGCAGCTGCTAGTCTATCGTTAGCACCATCCGCCCATGCTTTTTCTTGGGCATCCATTTCAAGTTCTTCTGCTTCACTTAGTTGAAACTTACCCTCTGGAGTAATTTTATATCTAGGCATGTTTGTTTACTCCGTATAATCTAAATGTCCCACCACTCGCAAAATTACCATTACTCCATTGAAGTTTTATTCCAGTAATAGCTGTAGATGTGGCACAGCCACCACCACCAAGTGTATAGTATCCTTCATTACTAGAATGGGTAGCCCCTAGAAAAAATCTTAAGGGTTTGTTGGTGTAGTTTGAGTCAATATTAAAATCTAATTCAAAATTAACTGGATGCTCATAGTCACTTTGTCCAAAATATAATCGGTTTCCATTGCTCTGTTGATAATATCCATTACTACCACCTCTGCCATAGGGGTTTGCGCTTCTGTAAGATGAGGTAATTGCAGTATTATTATTTACATACTGCATCGACATATAACCTGATAGCCCATCAAAGTCAGCTAATATTTTGTAATCAACATAATTGGCTTCAACTAGAGGAAACTCAACTACGTTATTTGTACCGTCATTAGTAACTTTAGATATAAATGTATAAGGCGTATTGCTTGATATTATTCTTTTTACTTGATCTTCAGTAAGACCGCCACCTGCGCTACCAGAAGCTAATGAATTGCCAGAAGATAATCCCATTTCAATCTCCTATACTGTTGACTTGACGCCAAGTAATTGTATTCCAAACGTAGGCGCAGAAAGTCCTAATGCTGATGATTCAGTTGTACTTAAATTTCTAGTTTTTCTCCAAACACCTCTATTGGGGCCACTCATAGTCTGAGATCCAAAAGTGTAAGTTGCAGGATCGGAGGCCCCTGCTTGATGTATAGATTTTACACTTAAATCAGGGTTCATTTCTACTAATCTCTCTGAGTACGTACCATCGCCTTTAAAAGTAAAACCACCACCTATGAGGTAACCAAAAACACCTTGAGACATATTGCCCCTTCTAGTTTGGCTAATACCTTGTGATCCTAATGCTTGAGAAGAATGAAAAAGACCATAATAAGTTGGACCAGTATCTTGTTGTGTAGGTGTTATAGATCTACGCTCATCCCGAGAATGCATTATTAGAGCATTACTATCAGTGTCTCTTTTAGTTGAGTAATTATTAAATGTTGCTACAGTAATACTGCTAGTGCTGTTATGCGACCAAATATACATTTTATCGTTTACTTCATCTATACTTACAGCAAAGTTACCTGCTCCACCAAAGTTATTTGACCCAGTATTAAATTGATGCAAGTTACCTTTTCTTGAACCCTCAAGACGTATACCATATATGTATCCATCATAACCACTTGAAGGTTGATACCAAAACCAACCAAATGAACATCTGGCTCTTGGATAAGATGAAGTGGTATAAGGGCTATATCCACTCGTATATGAACCGCTACGAGTTATTGTCTGCCAACTAGAACCTGATGGATTTGCGTATAAATCAGTAAACTTTAAGTTAGTACTCTCCATATACCAAGCTTTGTTATCCCAAAGACCGAAAGGTTTATAACTGTCACTTCTGATATTAGAATGCCCAGTGTCGTTATCTACTCTCCAATATTTTATTTGTTGAGATGAGTTACCATCGCTTACTGTATAAAAAGCATAAGGGTTTCCGTCATTTGCAGTACCTAAATAATATACATCAGTAACATTTGAAGGACTAGATATGTTACTACTGTGATATACCGTTTCCGTACCTGTCGCATTTCCTGCACTATCAGTATACTTTACTCTAAACATACCTTCGCTATTATTTGATACCCAATCAAATTGTTCTCTAAAAGAATATGGGTAGTCTGTAGTTTTAATTTTTAGTGTAGAGTTTGGTGGTATTATTAAACTGCCTGTGGCATTAGATGTGATGCCACTGACATTAAAACCATTAAGTTCTAAATGCGTATTTGCTAAGGCAGATGTGCCATTAACGTGCATATCTTTTATAACAAAACTTGTGTTTGCATTTGTAGTTACAAGTGTGTGTTCACCATCATCTAGCTCAGTAGGTCCTAATGATGTATTTAGAAAAATACTTTCGAGTGTGTCTGCCATTTCTTATCTCCTATTCAAACGCCAGTGTACTGGCGAAAGAAAATGCGCTTACGCCTGTAAGTTGTGAGCCATCGATAGCCCCAAGTTTTCCAGAGCCATCAAGCTGTGGAATGTTGTTTGCACCAGTACCCACATCGAGCGCTGCGGCTGTTCCCAAAGTCG
>NTLX01000109.1_pt1 | contig 14978 bp, 40 predicted proteins | sample 1251771 | NCBI WGS metagenome assembly NTLX01 (sample SAMN07250028, study PRJNA358725) | marine metagenome | isolation source: viruses from ocean water | place: Pacific Ocean: North Pacific Subtropical Gyre | collected 2015
ATAAAGCTACTTCTTGGAGTTATTACTGGCAATATGTATTATTACCATATTATAAAAATAAAGGTTTTAAAACGGAATTTATTGAAAAAATAAAAGATAGTTTTTATTTTCAAATTAAAGAGGACCAAATAAAAAAAATAAAATTAAATTTAAATTAATATTAAACAATTAACCCGCTAATAATTAATTTTATTGGCGGGTTTTTTTTATGTTGACAATAAGATATTATTATACTAAAAGGATATAAAACAACAATGAAAGGTAAAACAATGACTACAGAATATCCAGAAGAAATAAACTCATTGAGTTTTAAGTACGAAGAAATCAAAGAATACTTTGAAGACTTTATAAAACATGAGGGTCAAGATTGGGTTGAAGAACACAAAGAAGATTTACATCATGAAATATTTAATACTGATTATTACATAATCGGTACTTATGAAGCTAAACAATGGCTTAAAGATGAAGTCTTCAATGTAATTGACATAATCAAAAAATATGAAAACTTTAATTTTGGGTCAGTCTCAACTGATTTTAGCGACCCTGAAAAAGTTGTAAATATATATGTTTATATTGTCGGTGAACAAATTGTATATGATTATTTAAATAAACTTGAAGATGTTGCATAAAATAACAATTGACAATATACAAAATATATATATTATTAATTAAAACAAATGAAAGGGTAAAAAAATGAAAGATATACTATATAAAATGCTATTCTTAGCAGTATCAGTTGCAGCTAGTGTAACTGTTATAATGTTTGCTTTGCATCAATGGACTATTTCAACAGGGGGTGTGATATGAGAAAAAATTTTACTTTGAGAATTAATTTAGATTTACAGAGAAAAAATTATTTAAAAGCCTTTAAAAGTTATGAAAAAAAAGATCATGACTGTAGAAATGGTACAAGCCAATGCAAAACAAAAGAGGGTTTATATTATCATTCTAAAATCGAATTAATAAATGAATTTATTGGGGGTGCAATATGAAGATAGATTGGTATGAATTAAGGACCTTAGAACTACATTACAGAAGAGAATGGATCTGTTTTGTAGTAGGTTTTATATTAGGTTTAATAATATTTTAATGATAAAACAATTACAAAAACAAAATTTATTAGAGCTACAAAAACAAACTTTAATAAATATTTTGAGTAGTAAAGGAATTATTTACACTCATTATAAAAACAAACAGAGAGGAAACAAATGCAAGAAATGTATCAAATAAATAATTACATTGCTAAAATTCATAAAAAATTTATGAATGTTAAAGCCACAAATGAAGATCACATGGTAAGAGATTTGTGGTTTGCAATGAATATATTAACTTTGGCTTTTAATAATCTTGATAGGTGGTCTAAAACAACTACTAAACCACAAAAAGCATTCGAAGATATGGTAAAAGAACATTTAAAAAAATATAAAATGAAATAAAATTAATCTTTAATTTCAGTAGTTGTCGAGGGTACATCCTCGGCAGCTACATCAATCAAGTCTGGGGTATCCTCCCATTGAACTCTTAATGTAGTATCCTGCTTAACTTCTTGCTTGGTTCTTTCAATAAACAAAGAAGATAGTCTAGGCGCTAACCATTTAACATAGTTTTGTTTTTCTCTCAAAAATAATAGTTCTTGGTTTGTTAGTTCAGTAGTATTACTAGCAAAGATAGCAAGTAGTTTTTCAACAAGAGTTTTGATACCTACTTCTTGAGCTTTTAAAAACTCGTCTTTAAACTTTGGATTTTTTTCTAAGTACCTGTAAAAAGTCATCAAGCTGATCTTTAAGGTGTCTTTGATTACGATATGAGGAATTCCGCCATCGTAAATAGTGGCGAGTAAAGTATTTTGTTCGGTATCGTTTAGACTTAGCTCGTTCTCTTTCTTCGAGGATATACTTTTTGATTTCGTCATCTGTTTTATTTTTAAAGTTCTTTAAGTTTTTTAGAATATTTATTTTCTTTTGTATAGCAACATTCTCATTTCTGTATAAGCCTTTATACTTCCTAGTCTTATGATCCCAACTGTGTGATCCATTATGGTATGTACAAAGATATTTTTTTTTAGTTGGTGTAAAATAACCTTTACAAAGACAGGGTTTTCCAGAGTGCCTAGCAATAGCCTCACACCTAATTTTTATTTTCATTTTTAGGTCTGCCTTTCCAGTCTAAATTATTTCGTTTATTATATTCAACCTTTTCCCTGTATCTTGGATTAGACATCTTTCTAATTTTAGTTAATGCAGCAATCACTTTATTAGAATCAACATAATTTTTTGAGCCAGTGTTTTCCTTTTGTTGAATGGCTAACTTACAGTAATAAGGGTTGTTGTTTTCTAAAATTAATTTATTCAGCTCGGCAGTAGATAGTCTCGTAAGTTTAGAAATTATTTCTTCTTTAGAATCATTCTTATCTACCTTTATACTACCTATATTATATTGGTATATTGTTTCTATACTATTGACTTCTTCTAATATAGCTCTTTTATTTACATTAGATAGATCATTATTTACTATCATAGCTTTTTCTTCCTTTAAAAACTTATCATTTACAACATAAGTCTTTCCAGATTTACCTCTTATAGATTTTATTACATTCATCTTCTCTAAAGTATCCAAACAACGCTTGATAGTGGGTCGTGAAAGCTGTGTATCCTTTTCCAAAGTAGCATGTCGAATATGGCAAGTGTAATTGTTTTTCTTCCAGGCATATTTAAGCAAACCAAGATAAACACATAAACAACTCGCCTTTCTTTCGCCTAATTTGTCTAAATGATGATACAATTTATAAGTTAAATGTAAAAAACCCCTAGTCTTTAACATATTTACATACCTTTTGATGTTGGTCCTGCAAGTCTCGTAAAATAGAGACCCACTCCTCCTCAGACATAGTGATTAGAGGAGCATTTGGGGTGTCTATTCGCCTAACTTTGAATTCTAGGCTATCATGGGTGCATTTTTTATAAAATACAAGATACGCAGGGATATGACAGGATTTTGCTATCCAACGAGTAACATTAGTATATTTGACATAGTTTCCAGTATCATATACTGTTTCGATTAATGCCAGTGGTTGCCAACAACCTTTATTATAGCAGCACTCAACAGAGTCTACATCCACCATAGCTATGCCATTATACTTTCTATGAAATTTAGAATATAAGTCTTTATCAAAATACTTTGCGTATCTCATTTATCCTTTAAGCAACAAGAACTTTTTTTATTTTTTTCTTATAGCATCTTGCAGTATCTTCTTTTGTTTTTTGAGCATATCAATTTTTTCTTGTAATTGTGTTATTTCATAATCTTTTATACTGTTATCAGTTGTAAGAACATCAATAGTTTTTTCTAAATCAGCATCACCTCTTTGCTTATCAGCTTTTAATTTTTTCAATTCTTTTTGTAGTTCCTTTACCTTATCAGCTGCCTCTATCTCTTCGATCATTCCATCATAGGTCATTTTAATACCTCTATCTTTTTAACTACTGATCTTGGATATACTGTAGTGTTGCCAACTGTTAATGTTCCATCATCATCAAAACTATGCGATGCAAAAATGATTAGTTTCTTCTGGTCCTTATACAATAAATAACCTGTGTCTTCACAGATAGATGGCACTTCGCTTTTTGCTTTTTCTAAATTGGTCCACTCTGGGTTTGATACAATATCCAACCAATATATTTTTACTCGTTTATACGGAAACTTATTTGCTTTCTTCATTTTTCCACCATGCTTTATAAAGATCTTCAATGGTTACTCTACCTTTAGTTACTTCTAAAATTTTTTTTACAACATCTGGTCTTGGAAATCTTTTCTCCTTACTTTCTAAGCAATAGCGCATGGAGTTGGTCGCTGGATTAATTGAGTTAAATCCAAGCATAGTTCCTAATTTATAGTGTGATATGTTTTCTTTTTTACGCCATTCTTTTAGCGTCATGTTTTCTCCTTTGTTTAATTATACTATGTGTATTTATATAGCATGGTTTTTTTGTTTGACAACCATTAAATAACTGTTATTTATATTAAAAAACAAATGAAAGAATATTTTAATAATTTTAATGGTGATAAAGGATTAGACCATTGGTCGCCTACCTCTTCACAGAACTTTACAAGGTTCTTAATTAACTATTCTTTACCGCAAGAAGTCAGAAGATCATTCAAGATTAGATACAAAGCACCCTTTGGTAATCTTACAAATAACACAGCTCAAAGATTAAAATGTGAAATACTTTATGAAGGTGATAAAAAAATACAATTAGCAAACAAAGATTATGATGATGTGTTCAATCAAGAGCTTACAAAAATAAATAAAGACAGCGAACCAGTTGACGATAAAGACAACATAGCAAGAGAAGCTATGCTAGAAGCAGCACACCAAACAATACAAAATATATTCAAAGTATTACAAGAAATATTTGGTAACGAAAAGTTAGTAGCTGAAAGATATGTAGCATCAAAACTAAAAGATATGATCCACGATATTATAGGTCGTATAGATTATGAAAGTAACAATGCAATCGGTGAGGCTAAAACAAAGCCACCAACTTTAAGAAAGAAAAAAGGTAAAGACGAATACTATCTTGCTACAACAAATTTACCAACCGAACCAGATGCTTTACATGCAAGTCAAGTATCTTTTTATTATCACTGCACAAAAAGAAAACCATTTTTATTTTATGTAAATGAAAAAGATTATATTATATTTGATGATAGTCATGAGCTTTTATCAAAAGATTATTTAGAAGAACAATATAATCTTATGACTAAAAAATTATTATCATGGGAACAACTAATTATATTCTGTAAAGGTGATCTAAATAAACTAGCACACTTTGCAGAACCACCAGAATTAAATCATCCTTTTTATTATAGGGATTTAATAGACGATCAAAAACAACAAATCAAAAAACTATGGGGGTTAGACGCATGAAAGGACAAAAAGAGTACCAACAACAAGTTAAGGATTTAGAAAGGGAAAATAATAATTTGTTAAAACAAATTGAATTTATTTTAACTAAAGGAACATCTGAATTTTTATCTAACACAAGAGCTTTAATAGAAAAAAATAAACAAGAAATGATTAAAGCTAAAGATATGATCGCATATTGGCAGAGAAAAAATAGTGAAAAAAAATCAATGAAAAGATTAAACTCTATTGGTTCTAGTTCTGGTATGTTTGTAAGCAAAAGAAGAGAACATCAATATCAAGAACCTATTGATAAAGTTGCTTATAAAGTATGTGATAAAGAATCTTATTTGAAAAGAATGGGATATAAAAAAATAAACTAAAGGAGAAGATATGAAACTAAACATATATCAAAAACTACATAAAGCAGCTTGTGAAGCTGGAGGTGTAGCAAAAGGAAAGAAAGTACCAGGTATGCAGTTCAACCCATTGCTCCATGATGATGTACAAAAAGTGGCAATGGAAGCATTACTAAACAATGGGTTATATCCTGTTTGTACTTACACTAATCATATCAATGAAAACTTTGTCATGGTTACTTGTTCTATGAGAATACATGACATTGAAGAACCAGACAGCTATGTTGATATTAATGGATGTAGTGCAATGGGTCAGCTTGATAAATTCGGAACTGGTAATGGTATGAGTTATGCCAAAAAGTATGCGTTCTTAAATGCACTTAATTTAAAAACAGGTTTAGATAATGATGATGGTTATAAAGTTGATAAAGCAGAACCATTTAAAGTAAATTCTAAACTTACCAATAAAATTCCAAAATCAAATTGGAAAAAGAATATTAAGCTCGATATGGAGCTTGATATGGGTCAAATACAAAATGAAATTGAAAAAATTAATGACATTTATAGACTAAGAAAATGGAAGAATGATAACTTAGATTTATTTGACTCTAATAATAAGTCTCTAAGAGAATATAGACATATAAATAATGTGTATGATAATCATGAGACTAAACTAAACCAACAAGGAGTAATATAATATGAATGATAAGATATATATAAAACTTATTCATAACCAAGACAAACAACCAGGAGACAACAGACCAGTATTTGTTGCACCTATCAATCCAAAAAGTCCTCCAGGAAAAACATGGAGACTTGGAGTTAAGATTGAAGATAAATGGTACAACCAAGCAGGATTTGAAGATATGGATGACGAAGGTAATGCTACAGGAATTATCAATGTCGTCTTGACACCTTCAAATACAGGTCCATCTGCTGCTAAGCCTAGCGGACAACAGCAATCTTTTGGAAACAATAGATTTGCAAAAGGTCAAGGATCTGGATATAAACAAAGCAACTATAGATAATTGTTTATAACTCTATAGTTCAATGGTGTGTCGAGGTTTTTAAGGGTTGAATCATGCTACTATTTCCCTTTCTATTTGTAGCTCCCTCTTTGTTTTTCCTTGGCACACCTTTTAAAACAATATGAAAGTAACAGAAATTAGTAATGAGATTAAGAAAAAGATAATCCAAGATCGAGAAAAAGATTATGGAGATTATCAATACAATTTCACTATACTTGCGGAGCTATTTACATTAATATTAGCACCCAATTTAAAAAAAAAATTAAAGCCACATCAGGTCGCACAATTAATGGTAACACTTAAATTATTCAGAAGTACCAAGGGTTTTAAATCAGATAACTATCAAGACTTATCTATCTACAATGATATGGCATTTAACTTACACAAGAAAGATATAGACAAAGGGGATAAAAATGGGTAAATATTTACGAATTAAATCTGGCGAGGCAAGTTTTTTACTTGTTGAAAGATTTGAGAGTACAGAGAAAGCTGCTGATCCTAACGCACAAGGAGAACATGTAGAATGTAAGATCAAAAATATTAAATTAGATTTTACAAAAGTAAAAAAGGAGAAGGATGAAGAGCAACAGTAGATTGCGTCTTTACGATAAACTAGAGAAAGAGTTTAAACTGATCTTGAAACATAAAGATTCTGGTCAATGTTTGAAAACTCTCCATGCTTATAAAAGAATACCTAGGCATTGGAATAGAATAGTAAAGATTGAAAACGCAGAAGCTAAAAGAGCTAACGCATAGTAGTTAGTAAAATAAAAAAACAATAAAAACATAGGGGGATTTGTGACTTCAATAAATGACATCTTCAGAGGATACATATCAAAATTAGATAACAATGAATTTATTTATAGAGTTAAATCAGCTTACTATCTTTTAACAGATAAAGAAAAAAAACTTTATGAAGTAGGATTTAAAGATGGATACTTATTGGCAGAAAAAAATATTACAAAAACAATTACCAAACCACAACAACATTCAAAAAAAATTATTGGTTATCAGTTTAGCAAACCAAAAAGAGATCAGATAGATTCTTTAATAAATAGAGTTTGTATTATGTGTGAAGTAAGTAGAAACGATTTGTTAAACAAAGGAAGAACTCAAGATTTAGTTCGAGCAAGAAGTATTATTCATAATATATTAAGTGAAAAATATAGAATGAGTTTGTCTAGTATTGGAAAAATTTTCGGTCAAGATCATACCACAGTTTCACACTCAATAAATATGAAAGCAAACAAAGAAAGATATTGGAGTTTGGACCAAACTATTTGGATTGAGTACGCAAGGCTAATTCAAAACGCAAACTCTAACTAAACTGTCTAAATCTTCTTACCTTTGCTGCAATTCTTTTAGGTTGTTTACTAAACTGTTTACCTTTTCTTTTAGCTTTTCTTTTTTCCCTTGTCGTTGCTGCATACTCCGCAGCAGACAAACTTCTTATTGCAGCAGAAGGCAAGTATCTTTCTCCAGTAATGCTCGATTTTTTTCCAGACTTTGTACGCCACTTTTGTCTACTCCATGCTTTCAAACTTCTTTGAGTTTTTGTTAAAGACATTATCTATAACCACCACCTGCTGCTTTATATCTTTTTGCTAAAAGTTGTGCTTTTCTTGCACTCCATTTACCAGCAGCAGTTCCCTGTACATTCGATGCTAAAATTCTTTTAAACATTCTTTTTCTCATACCAGGTTTGGTGTAGTTACCTGCTTTATTTACTGTGCTTCTTTTCTTAGCCATGTCTTTTTTGCACTGTAAACTTTGCCGTCTTTACAGCTCCTTTGTGTGGTTTGTAAGCGCCTTTCATAAGTTTATAACTTGAACCTTTTTTCATCCAGTGAAAACCTTTAGGTGCTTTTACTGTTTTAGTTGTCATGCTCTTTTTTTATTTTTACGCTTTCTTAGTTTTGCAAAATCAGCAGCATCAATCTTATTTCTATTTCCTGCGATTCTAGCAATCTTCATTTGTTTTTTTGTTAGTCTTTTTCCTGGCATTAGTACATCATTCCTTTTGCTTTTTTAGCTTTCTTAGCTTTTTTATTTTTCTTCTTAGCCATAGGCTTCTTCATTTTTTTTCCACTGTGTCCTGGCATTTTTTATCTCCTTTTTATAGTTTATGTATTTATCAAAACACAATACATCTTTACCATTATGGCAAAAATATTTGCGTTCTAAGTTTATAATCCATCCTCCTGCATCACTCAACAATTCTTTTTTACACCAATCGCAGTAACCACAGATAAATGTCCTATTCTTAGCTTTATTCCAAGTTTTACGCCTCAACTAGCATCTCCATCTTCTTCTTGCTTGTCTTAATCTTGAATTTGGATTTTTAGCTGCCTTTGGAAATCGTTTCATTTGACCTGCTGATCTAGCACAATATGATTTACGCCTTGCTTTCTCTCTTGCAGTTAGTCCACTCTTTTTAGTTACAGCAGTTTTTAGTTTTGATCCTGGGTTTTCTCTTCGGTATCTTGCAACACCAGCTTTAGTCATACCAGCACCAGACTTTGTGGACCTATAATATTTTTTAGTTCTTGGCGGTTGTTTATCTTTTCTGCTCATCTTTCAATCTTAACTATTTTCTTTTGACCCATATAGATTTCGGTAACAGCATTTATTTTTTTACATTCAAATCTAACTCTTTGTGGATTGACTTCACGCAAAGCAACCCTCTTAGACTTCAAGCATTTGCTTAGACTTTCTTTGTATGTATGCTCAACCATATCATTATTTAGATACATTATCAGAGCTATAACCATTTCCATTTTCTCTTACCTTATCTTTTAATTTTTCTACATCATCACGCAATCTTTCAATATCCTTTATCATTCTTTGAATGTTTACGCCATTGTGCATCATTTCATCTACACGCACTATAGTTTTTTCTAGATCAGATGCTAGTGATTCTTGTATCAAAAATTGTTCTTGGTCTACAGGTTTTTGGTCTGACGCTTTAAGTAAATCAGATTGCATAAGCTCACGACTAGTCTCTAACGAGGTAAGCCTAGCCTCTAATTCTGTAAATGCAAAAATTCCTAAACTTACAGCTATTATAATACCAATCATATTTTTGATTGGCATGGCAACAGATGTATTCTCTGATACCTTCATTACATTCCACCTCTATTCTTAGGTTTGTAAGATCTTTTTTTACCTTTGTTCATACTAGACATCTTAGGTCTTTTTCCTATGCTAGTTTTTTTTGGAATTCTTTCGTGAGGTACGAATATTTTTAGATTTCTTTTTGCCATATTTTTTACCAGTTTGTTGTGATTTAAGAGTTACTTTAGTTCCAAACTGTTGTGAAAACATTTTAGTTATTTGATTACTCATTGTTATAAAATAATTGCAATAATTAAAATAACAACAGCAACCGCAATAGCTTTCTTATGTTCTGCTACAAAATGTGGTATGTGTTCTTTTAAATTCATTTCTTTCCTCCTTTAAATATTTGAGTACCTTTGATACCATATATAGAAGCTACAACTAAAATCCAGAGATTTGTGAACCATGAAGGTAGCTGCTGGAATTGTTCAAAGAATTGTTTAATTTTTTCTGATGCTCCTGGATCATCACTAAAGACACCCCAAGCAATCACCAAAATTGGCAAAGTTAAAATTACAAGAACTGCCTCGTCTTTCCAGTCTGATTGTCTAGCTTCTAAAAGTTTACCACTGTACTCAAGTTCTCCTTTTGCCATTTTTTCCGCATGTTTAGCTTGAGCATCTGACATCAACATCTTTGTTTCTTGTTTCTTTTTATAGATATGCGTTGCTGCATTTAATCCTAGTTTAAGTGCTGAGAACCACATTATACTAAATCTACTGCCTTTCCTATTATTGGTTTATACTTAGTCTTACCATCTTTTTTAAAACAGTGCAAAAATTGTTTTCTTGGTTGAAAAGGTATGTAGCTACAATGTATCCATCCAGAATTAGGCTCTCCTGGAGTATAGTATTCGACAATGAGCTGATCATACGGAAGGTTCATTTGTATCCAATCTGCAAGTTCAGCATTGTCAACACCTATTACTTCAAAATCTGCTGCCTCTGCTTTTGCATGTTGTGAATTTACTGAGCTACCTATTGCAAGACAAAGCTCCTCAGATCTAAATCCAGATGTTACTTTTACTCTACCAAATTGATCTCTAACTGGTTGTAATATATTTTCAGAAAGTTCTTTTAATTTTTCTATTTGATCTGCATTAGGATTGTTATCTATGCCTAATCTGATAGCAGTATCTGATTTAATTAGTTCTTGTAATGTAAAGTTTCTTGATAGTTTCATTAGTATATAATTTTTACCTTTAATCTTTTTTGTTCTTTAGTTGTGTTTCTATTGATAAGACTACCTGTGCTATTTCTTTTATATCCATCTTTACCTTTGTAATCTTGCTTTCTATAATTTTTTGTTTTAACATCATAAGCAGTATACTCACCTGTGGTCATATTTAAAGTAACAATATCTATAGGTCCAAGTCCTCCAAGAGGCAGGAATACAAGGGTGTTTGGATCTTTAGCAAGATTAATTTGAGCTGCAAGCTCATTAATAAGTCCTTTGACTGCTGTCTTTCTTCTAGCCATTCCATTTAAAGAAACCAACAATAGCTGCAATCAATCCTGCTAAAATTATTAATAGATTTACAGCTCCCTTTCCTTTGTTCATATCTTGCCTTAATTCTTTTATGTCTTTACGCATCTCATCTATAGCTTTAAATAATGTTTTCATTCTTTCAGCACAGATAGCTTCATGCTTAGATATTCTGTGACCTAGTGATGTTTGTATCAATTCATCTGCTTTCTTTTTTCTAGGCATTTTCTCCTACCTCTCTGCATTGAAATTTTATTGCAAGTTTTTCATCTTCTATTCTACCAGAATAAAATGATATAAGAGTATTGTGAGCTGATTTGTAACCTTGTAAAATACAACTTTCATAATTATTAAATTCTAAAGGCACTACATGACTGTCTGTACAGTTTGGATTTGTAGCGTTTAAAAAACTACAAACATATAATATTAAAACATATTTCATAATCACCTCGCCAGAGCTGCTATACCTGTACTTGTAACTGTGGGGTTCTCAGCCACTGCATAATATATATATGTAGAGCCTGAAGAATTAGTATCTGTTGCGTTACCCCTTGCTTTGAAGCCAGTTGCACAGAAATCAAATATTTTTGTGCCAGATGTTCCCTCAGCATTTGATAAATTGTAATAAATTTGTTTATCCATTTCATTTATAGTTTGAGATTTATTATTATAAACTGTCCAGTTGCCTGTACCACTTGATCTTTTCACCATCAAGTAAGCTGGTTTAAAACCAGTATATACGAATGTGCCGTTACTGTTTCCGTTGCCAACATACGAAGATATACGAGAATAACCTTTGACTGAATGAAAACAATATGCCAACATATTATCACTTGAGCCATTGTGTGTGTTACTACTTCCAACTGTAAATACAGATGATGTGGGTGCTGTTGGTGTTGATCCCCAAGTTGTCGCTGAACCTGGATTTGTACTAGCTTTAGTAGCATTCCATTCCATGTAATATCCATTTCCGCCTGTCATAGTATTTCCAGCAACAGTTTGTCCAACTCTCCAATCTGCACTATCACTTCTATTTTTTACTACATACATTTCTGGCGCTGAACTAAGTCCATGTCCTATGGTTGCATCTGCTCCTGATCCTGTCCATGTCACAATACTAAATCCAGCAGTAGTGTTTGGTGAAATATTTGATTGAATACTACCAGCAAAATTTGAAAAAGAATTAGTTGTTGGAGTGTTTGCTTGTCCACCCATGCCAGAGTGAACAGAACAATAATAATACAATGTTGGTGCAGAAGCCGCTACAGTGATTTCTGTGTAGCTACCTGATGAACCTGGAGTACCACTTGTCGTAACCCCAGTTGTATATTCACTCCCACTTCCATGTGTGCCGTCTGATGTTGTAGAAAATCTTAATGGGTGTCCAGAGTTTGAACTATCAGACTGGTCAAATCTAAATGTACCACCCTCTGATAATTCTAATGTAACTGCGCTAGTTCCAAAATTATCAAATCTATATTTATTTCCTGAATCTGAAACTACTTTTACTGTGTAAGTTTTTGATGGTGTCGTTCCAGCCGCTTTCCAACCAAAAGATACTATATTTTTACCACTTCCATTTGTTGCTGATTGTGACCCTGTTGTAAAACCATCACTATCAAAAGATGTAATAGACGAAGAATAAGTAGTATCGCCATTAGTTGCATTTGAAAAAAGTGTTACACCAGCACCTCTAATTACATCTTGAAGATAATGAAAAAGTGTTGCATCTCTGTCTTTTATCCAGAGCCAATCAGGTCTAAAACCCATTCCTGTAATAGATTGTGTTCCACCATTTCCAGTGTATAAAACTGTATTAAAATGATCTGAGGGTTTATCTAATCCATTAGTATAAGACATTATCCATGCTCCGCTAAATTTTTAGTACATAATGCAAAATAACCTGATGGTACTGTATATTCAAAATTACCATGACCATTAGCATCTGAATTACCTGATGAGATTGAATATATTTCATTTCCAAAGTTCGATTGCGTATTACTATTTGAAGATGTACCACCTTTAGATAAAGGTAGCCAAATAGAACTCATATCAATTCCAGAAAAAGCAGAATTAGTTGTAGTTCCATTTTCTATTTCAGTCTGTGTTGCACTATTTGACCAAGTTCCATTTACACCAAACCAAAGAGTTCCATTGTCTGCATCAAAGGCGACCATAACTGTATCTCCGGTAGATAAAGCAGAAGCATAACTACTAGCAGATCCAGATGTGTTATAAATTTGTCCTGTTTGTCTTAACAGATAACCATTTATATCTGTGTTAGTTGCGGCAGAATCAAATCCTATTCCTGTATAAACATTAGAACCAAAAGTTACTTTCACTTCCCAATACCATTTTCCAGCTTGTACTCCTAAAGTTCCATAGCTAAATGTATTGACTCCAGCAGCATAAACAACTTTTAAATTACCCTCTGAGTAAGTTGGAACTGTTTGACCTGATCTATATGATAAAGGATTTTGTGTACACCAGTTGTTAGTACAAGTATCTTCATTTTGGTCTATGCTAGTTAAATTATTAACAGTAAAATCATTATTGTTTCCTGATACATCATTTCCTAAAGCAGAGCTATCTTCAAAGTCTAAATAAAATCCATTCGTACCAAAAGTCAAACCAGTTACATCTATTGGTTTCCATATTCCGCTATCTTCATCAAACTCTCCAAATGATGTTTGATCTAGTTGTTGACCATCAATAAAACAATATTCTGTACAGTATCCGCCAAAATGTAAATCGTTAACAGATCCTAAATATCTTCTAAATAAATTTAAATTAGCACTATTATTATTAATACCTGTGTTTGCATTTTGTGATGGATTATTGTTTGTATCAAATTCTGTTTCCTCTACACCATTTATATACATTTTAATTCTATCAGAAGCTGTTGATTGTGTTGTATCAACTGCAACTATAATATTATACCATGCTGAAATATCACGAAAAACTCTTGTTGTTCTTCTATACACAGTATTATAACCCATAAAATCCAACCTATCATCACTTCTAAATCTTAAAATTCCACAAGTAGTATCCGCGTTTCCTGTCCAACCTTCCAAAAGAAATTGAAATGTAGATGATATTGATGCTCTTTTTGTCCATAAAGAAAATGTATATTTATCATTATTTGTGGCTGTTCCGTTTGTACGATTTAAGTATGGAGTGTCAGATATATTTAATCTTACAGAGTTAGCAACTTCATATTCTCCAGCTAATGCAGATCCTACATTTCCTGTTGCAATAGTTGGTAACATTTAGATCTCCTCTGGAAATTCAGGTAAAGGTCTTGTTGTAGTTCCATCTTCTTGTTCTGTATATTCGTATAATGCTTTTAGTTCATCAACAGTTGTGCAGTTATCAATCATAGTTTCCATTTCATTTGATTTTGCTCTAACATCTGATCTAAAAATTGTGATGTTTGATGGTACAGAATAATCTTCTACTTCTGTTGCTTTTATTACATACCAATCAGTTGGTGAAAGTAGTCCTGACGCTTGTTGTTTTACAATATCTTTTTTTTGTGATTTTAAACCTTTAATAATTACAACAGGATCTAATTCATTACCATCTTCATCTGTTCCGTTTTTATCATTTAAATCTTTTGCTGTTGCAGTTCCCCAAGATTCTGTAACTTGACCATCTGCAAATGTGTAAGAAGAATTTGTATTATTATAATACTCTGGGTCTTTATAGTTTGTTTTATCAACAACAACTTCATATAAACCTATTGCTTGTTTTTCTGATTGTGACCATAACTGAAATATTTTAGCTGGGTATCTTACATCTCCAACTACAATAGATTTAGGTTGGTTAATAAATTGTGTAATATTGTTATCTTCTACTAATGCATACATATTTTAACTCTCACTTAAATTTAATGTTCTACCTACTTCTTGCCATACTGCACCATTGTATCTGAAAACTAAAATATCTGTTTTACCATCTGTTGAGGTAAATGTTGGTGCTGTGCTTCCAGCAAATTCAAACACAGTATTAAAAGCTATAGTGTGTGATCCATTGTAATTTATTTCTAAAGCAATAAATGCACCCTCAACATTATTTGTTGGTGCA
>NTLX01000111.1_pt1 | contig 14875 bp, 24 predicted proteins | sample 1251771 | NCBI WGS metagenome assembly NTLX01 (sample SAMN07250028, study PRJNA358725) | marine metagenome | isolation source: viruses from ocean water | place: Pacific Ocean: North Pacific Subtropical Gyre | collected 2015
ATGCTGAAATGTTGGAAAATTTAAGTTTTGACCACAGCCTTGACCCATGGTTTGAAGAAGGCGATCTTGAGCAACTTATAGGTGCAACTGCAGATGAGGTTGATTTTCCAGAAATTAGTGACGCAGATAAAAGTGACCTTGAACAAATTACACTTACAATGCACACTACCCAAGCCGAAACTTTTAAAGAAGCAATGCAACTGGCCAAAAAGATGGGCGACTTTGACCAAACCTTAAATGAAAATAGTAATGGCAATGCAGCCACTAGGGTTGCAGAAAGCTTTTTATCTTGGGCTTCAGATCATGGCGTCAGCTAAAGACCTTAAAGTTGCACCAATAACAGCACAAGATGCAAATAAATTAATAAGAAGGCTGCATTATTCAAATAAAGTTGTACCCAATAGCCAATTACATTTGGGTGTTTTTTTTAATAATAAACTTGAAGGTGCTATGCAGTTTGGCCCAAGTATTAATAAAAAAGGCACAATAAGGCTCGTGCGAAACACCAAATGGAACGGTTTTATAGAGTTAAATCGTATGGCCTTCAGCGAAAAACTTCCACGTAATAGCGAGAGCAGGGCCATAAGTATTGCCATGAAACTAATTAAAAAACATTATCCACATATTGATTGGGTTGTTTCTTTTGCTGATGGTACGCAATGTGGCGATGGCACAATTTATAGGGCTTCTGGTTTTGTACTTACCGATATACGTATATCTGATGCTTTACGTATAAACCCAAAAACTAATAAACCTATGCACGTTATACAGGCCCATCATTTAAAAATATCAAAAGAATTTCGTACTTGGCAGCCAACAAAAGGTTACCAACTACGGTATTTGTATTTTATAAATAAAAAATGTAAAGATAATTTAACAGTGCCAATACTGCCTTTTTCAAAAATTAAAGAAATGGGTGCATCTATGTATAAAGGCGTTAATATGAGTTTGCGTTCGAAGCAGGCGAGGGCCGTTCCCAACGGTCAAGCGGAGGTGCAACCCCTACCCGAACGCTCCAAAATTCTAAATTAAGCTATTGTATATATAAATAAATAAATTTACCCATAACTTGGCAACCAAAAAGGAAACACAAATAGAACGTGATTTAAGGGTCCAAAGGTTTGCACGTATTATTGCAAACGGTGGTCGTAGGTCCGATTGCTTGCAATATGGTTCAGAGAATTGGGGGGTAAGTGTACGTACTTGCGATAATTATTTGGCACAAGCAAGGGCTGAGTTAAAGGCTGATTGGGATATTGAAAGACCCCAAATGGTAGCCGACCTCTTGTCTCAATGTGCAACTGTACAAATGGCAGCACGTAAAGCTGGCCAATACCATATTGCACTTGGTGCAATTAATACGGCTGCAAAACTTGCAAGCCTTGTTTCATGAGTATTTTAGAAACTGTTAAGCAAGGGCATATATTACATGGCGATGGTTTATATGAGTTACCTACCGTAAACCAAGTCCAGCAGAGGGTTTATAAAGATTTACTGCCCCATCAACAAACCTTTTGCCAAGATATTGAGCATCGTAAGCTTGCACTTGTTTGTGGTTTTGGTGCTGGTAAAACCTATGCACTTGTGAGCAAAGCCATAATACTGGCGTCGATGAATATTGGTTGTATTAGTGCTATTTTTGAGCCAACTTCGCCGATGGTAAGAGACATTTTAATACGCACACTTAACGAATTATTGGAGCAGTGGCAAGTACCTTTTACTTTTAGGGCCAGCCCATTACCCGAGTACCAACTTCAGTTTAAGGAGGGCATACACACAATATTGTTACGTACAATTTTGACTTACCAACGTTTACGTGGTCAGAATTTATCAGCAGTGGGTTTTGACGAGGCCGACACTGTAAACAAGCGTGACGCAGAACAGGCCATGAATATGGCACTAGCTAGATTGCGTTCTGGTAACGTGCAACAGTTTTATGCAACTACCACGCCAGAGGGTCACAGTTGGGCATTTGATACATTTGAAAAAAACGCCAAAGAAGATACAAGGTTAATAAGAGCCAAAACAAGCGATAATCCATATTTACCAGAAGGGTTTATTGATAGCTTATTGGAAAACTATCCACCACAGTTAATACAAGCTTACCTCAATGGTAACTTTTGCAACCTTACCAGTGGTCAGGTTTATTCTAGGTTTAACAGGGATAAGCACCTTATAAACGAGTTGCCGTTTCCATTAGAAAATGAAATTTTAAAAATTGGTATCGACTTTAACGTTATGAATTGCAACGCCGTTGTTTGTGTTACTGCAGGCAATAAGCTTATTGTTGTTGACGAAATTGTTAGGCAGCAAGATACTGACGCTATGGCGAGGGAAATAAGAAGGCGTTATGGTAACAATAAAATATTTGTATATCCAGATGCCAGTGGAGCAGCAAGGTCAACCATTAACGCAAGCAAAACTGACATTGCCATATTGGAGAGCTATGGTTTTGTCAGTATGGCCTTACGTAGCAACCCACCCATCAAGGATAGGGTACAGACTTTACAGGCAGTATTGGAAAACAGTAAAGGACAAATACGTATGGCAATTTATGCCAAAGCCACAAGATTAATAGAATGTTTGGAGCTTCAAAGCTATGATGAAAAAACAGGCGACCCAGACAAACAAAATGGTTATGACCACCTTAATGATGCTCTTGGTTACTTGTGTTATAGGGAGTTTAATATGATTTACAGTAAGGCAGGCCAAAAAACAGGTATTAGAATTTATTAAAGACCTGATATTATTAAACTAAAACAATGTACAGCAGCTTTTACCAAAATAGAATTGATAGCTTTGAAATAGAAGTAACGGAGGTACAGCAGCAAAATCAGGCGTGGCGTAATATGCAAAGCCATTGGGGTTTAATCGAGGACTTGGTTGAAGGTACAAGCAAAATAAGGGGTAAAAGTAGGATTTATTTAAAACAAGAGCCACGAGAGGAAGATGAAAGCTATGACGTTCGTTTAAGTAGGTCAGTTTGCCCACCATATTATGTACGTATGGAACGTATGTTGGCTGGTATGCTTACACGTAAACCAGTGCGTCTTTCAGATGTACCAGATGCAATAGAAGAGCAATTATTTAATGTTGACCTTGAAGGTAATAACCTAACCAACTTTGTTTATAACATTAGTAGGCTTTGTATTAGATATGGCCATGTAGGTGTTTTGGTTGATGCCCCTGCAAATGGAGGTCGACCTTACTGGATTCCATATACCCCAAGAGACATAATTGGCTGGCGTACAGAGGTAAAAGATGGACAAAGGGAATTAACTCAGCTAAGACTTATGGAACGCATAGTAAGACCCAAAGGTAAGTACGGAGAGGAGACGGTTGAACAAATAAGGGTGCTTGAGCCAAATAGTTTTATGTTATTTCAACGTAATAATGATGGCGATTTTGTAAAAGTAGATGAAGGCACTACCAGTTTAGACTTTATACCTTTTAGTGTTGCCTATAGCAACAAAGTTGGTATTTATGAAAGTCGCCCACCACTTGAGGATATTGCAGAGCTAAATATTAAAAGTTACCAAATACAAAGTGATTACGATAATCAATTACATATAAGTGCTGTACCTATGCTGGCGTTTTTTGGTTTCCCAGCAGCAGCAGAGGAGGTTAGTGCTGGCCCTAGTGAAGCTTTATCATTACCAGAGGGCAGCAGTGCAAGTTACATTGAGCCAAATGGCAACAGTTTTAATGCACAAAAAGACAGGATTGACAAACTTGAGTATCAAATAAATGAACTTGGTTTGGCTGCCATACTTGGGCAAAAAATGTCGGCTGAGACTGCCCAATCGCAAAGAATACAAAGGTCACAAGGCGATAGCACCTTAATGGTTTTATCACAACAAATACAAGACTTGCTTGATAACTGCCTTAAATTTCACGCTGAATTTTTAAAACAAAGTGTTGCTGGTACAACCTTTGTAAATAGAGACTTTGTTGATAGCAGCTTACAACCAGCACAAGTTGATGCATTGCTTAAAATATATGCTCAAGGTGTTATTGACCAAGAGGAACTACTTAAAAAACTTGTTGAGGGTGAAATATTATCTGAAGATTTTGACATTGAAGAAATGATGAACAAAACACAAATGGGTGGCTTGGTAGAAACTGAAGCACCCCAACAGGCAGCAACAACAGAAAATGAATAATGAGTATAGAACGGCAACGAATACCAGAAGCGTTATACCGTAACGCCATAAACCTTAATAGGTATGAAAATGGCGTAGCAAAAAAAATTGTTGTTGCTTATAACGATATTATTGTACAAATAACAGATGAATTAAAAAAATTTGATACTGGCGACTTAACCCTTACCCCTGCAGCACTTAATAGGCAACGTACAATTTTATTGCAGTTACAAGAAAGTTTGGCAACTTGGGCAGAGCAAAGTGCATTAACAACAACTGCAGAGTTACAGGGTTTAGCAGAGTTGCAATCGGTTTTTATACAAGAGCAGTTACGTAAGGTGTTACCAAGTGATGCTGCAAAAAATGCAGTGCGTACTGTGGAAATAAGTCCACAATTTGCTCGCAGTGTTGTAGAAACTGACCCAAGGCAAATTAATGTTTTTACGTTACCAGAGGAATTTACTGTACAAACTGGTGTAGTGCCTAAGTTTAGTATTACTGCTCGTGATGGGGCTGTTATTAATTTACCAAACGGTGTAAACGTAAGAACTGCATTTAGGCGTATTGCAGAAAGTCAAACAGAATTATTTCAAAGCACTGTAAGGACAGGACTACTTGCAAACCAAACTACACAACAAATATCAAAACAATTAAGGGGTAAATTAAATTTTGAAGAAACTGGTACGTTAAATCAAATAAAAGCCAAAGGTGGCATTGGTACTGTAATACCAAACAACCAAATTGATACCATTGTCAGGACTAGCATTAACCAAGTAAGCAATACTGCAATAAATAGTGTGTTTAAGGCAAATGCAGATATGATTGACCGTTATAAGTATGTGGCAACTTTGGACAGCAGAACTTCAGCAATATGTGGTCGCCTTGATGGGCAAGTATTTGAAATGGGCAAAGGGCCACAACCACCGCAACATTTTAATTGTCGATCAACCATTGTTCCAATAATTAAAGATGAGTTTTTGGACAGGTTTGGTTTAGACCAAGATGACCTTACCGAAGGCTTGCAAAGGCCAAGTAAAACTGGTTTGTCAGACAGGGGTAAATTAGTACCAGCAAATGAAAACTATGCTGTTTGGTTAAGTAAACAAGATGTTGCTACACAAAATAAAGTATTTGGTATTGAAAAAAGCAAAATATACAGGGAGGAGTTAAAAACAAAAAACCCTACTGATGTATTTAGGACTTTTGTACGTTCTGACGGTACGACGCTAACATTGGAGGAGTTAGGTAAAGCAAATGCCACTTAAAAAAGGTAAATCAAGTCAAATTATTTCTAAAAATATACAAAAACTTAAAAAAGAGGGCAAACCCCATAGGCAGGCAGTAGCCATTGCATTACAAACAGCAGAAGGTAAGAAAAAAAGGAGACGAAAAAGCAAAAAATAGGTATTATATTATTAATTGCTAATTTTGTTATGCCTTATCACGCTGGTACAAAAAAAAAGAAAACCATGAAAAAAGGTGGTAAAAAAAAAGCTGTTAAAAGGTAATGGCAAAAATAAACAAGCCAACAGACCCAGAACTGTATGCTCGTGTAAAAGCTGCAGCTAAACGCAAGTTTCCAGTTTATCCGTCTGCCTATGCAAATATGTGGCTTGTTCGTGAATATAAAAAACGTGGTGGTACTTATGTAATTGCCAACAAACCAAAAGCCAAAGGTAAGGGTCGTGCAAAGAAAAAAAAGTAGCACTAGAAGGGTTAAGGGTGGTTTAACCACTTGGCTTGAGGAAAAGTGGGTTGACGTAAAAACTGGTAAACCTTGTGGTCGTTCGCAAGCTGAGAAAAAAAGGCGTGGTTATCCAGCTTGTAGGCCAACAAAACGAGTCTCAAGTAAGACGCCTAAGACACTAGGCGAAATGACAGCAGCAGAAAAAGCAAGGTTTAAAAGAGAAAAAACTGGCAAAGCTAAAATAAAATATCAACATAGACGTAAAAAAACCACTAAAAAGAAATGAAAATTAAGTCGGGTACAAAAAACAACCGCAGAGTTAGGTTAACCAAACGTCAAAAAGACGCATTGCAAAGGCATAAAGATACCCATGGCCATACAAAAAGCCATATTAATGAAATGACAAAAGCTATGTTAAGTGGTAAAACCTTTATGGAGGCCCACCGTATAGCAATGAAAAAAAAGGGTAAATAATGGCTAAAAAGAAACCACCAAGCTTATCTGTTAAAAGAGGTGAAAAATCAAAAAAAGGTGGCCTTACTGCAAAAGGGCGTGCAAAATATAACCGAGCTACAGGCAGCAATTTACAAGCACCAGTAACAGAAGATAAGCCTACTGGCAAAAGGGCTGCAAGGCGTAAAAGTTTTTGCAAACGTATGGAAGGTATGAAAAAGAAAAGGACTAGCAAAAAAACTGCAAATGACCCTAACAGCCGTATAAATAAAGCCTTAAAACGTTGGAAATGCTAATAATTGCAAAACAAGGTATATTAGAAGTACCTTATTAAACGTTTATGTCAGAAGAAACAACAGCACCAGAAACAGGTAACAATGATGCTGTAATAAAACAACTGCAGCAAGAAATTGAATTGTTAAAGAAAAAAAACAGGGAAGTTGTTGAAGAAAAACAAAAAATTGCAAGTAATGCAAAAAATGTTGCAACTTTGCCAGAAGGCGAAAGTGTTGAAGCTTTAGTTAAATTTAAACAGCAAATTGAGCAAGAAAGGCTTGAGGAAAAAGGCCAATATTCTGAAGCACTAAACAAAAGGGAGCAACAGTTTAAAGAGCATATTGAAAAAAAAGACGCACAAATTGAAAGCTTGCAAAACGAATTAAAAGAGTTAAAACTTGTAACCCCTGCTGTTAATGCTTTGTCTGAGTATGTACATGACCCAGCCTATGCAATGAGCAAGCTTGATAAAGAAAAAATACAGGTAAATAAAGATGGCACTGTTGTTTATATGTCTGAAGATGGTTTTACTTCCAAACCCATACAAGAGGCGGTAAAAGAACAAATTCAACCTTGGGCATTAAAAAACCAACAACCTATGGGCAGTGGAGCACCAATAGGTAAAACAGAAAATATTACCTCTGTTGCTGGTATTGATACAAACCTTTTAAAACGTATGGCAAGGGGCGAAGATACTGCAGCTATGGAAATACACCAAAAATATGGACGTGATGCTTGGCTTGAAGCAAAAAAAGTCGCAAAAGATTACAAATAACAAATTTCAAGTTATAGTTTAATTAATAATTAAAGTTGGCTGTGCTGGCTTTTAAAAACTTAATTGAGGCTGTGCTGATGTTAAGGGGGCTGTGCCTAAAATTGTAAAAATTTCCATTTAACTAAAATGGCTACAACATTATCTGACATTATTGTGCCAGAGGTGTTTGCTGCAAGCATTATTGAGGAGACAACCTTAAGGGATAGTTTCTTACAAAGCGGAGTAGTCGCACCTTTAGCAGAACTAAATTTAAGCTCCACTCAGGGGGGCAATTTCGTGAACATCCCTTTTTATAAGGCAAACCTTAGTGGAAACTATACAAGGCTTGACGACAGTTCATCTTTAACACCAAACAAAATTGAGCAGAGCAGCCAAATAGGTGTTGTGCTTACTGCTGGTGATGCCTTTTCAGCAAGACAACTTGCAGGGCAAAAAATTGGTTCTAACTCACCTGACCCAATAAGTGCAATAAGACAAAAGCTTGGTGCATACATTAACAACGAAAAGCAAAAGGATTTATATTCTTGCTTACAAGGTGTTTTTGGTTCTCTTACTGCGAACACAAGTGACTCAGCTTTATTTGACCTTTGCATTGATTCAGAATCAGGTGATACACCAACAGCTTTAGGTGCTGGAACTGTATCAAAAGCACAATCGTTACTTGGCGATCAAGGCGATAAGCTTACAACTATTGCAATGCACTCAAAAGTGTTTTATGCGTTAAAAGAACGTAAGGCTCTTGACTATGTAACAAATTCAGAAGCAAGACTAGGTACAGCCCCAAGTGGTGCAAGTACAGTGAATGCTTTTGGTGGTTCATCTGCTGGTGCTTACGGTGACGTATCTGTGCCTCAGTATATGGGTATGAATATTGTAGTTTCTGACGATATTCCAAAAGCTGGCTCTGGTGCTTCAACGGAATATGCGGTCTACTTTTTTGCTCAAGGTAGTGTCGCAACAGGCGAACAGGCTGCATTGGAAACATTAGTTGACAGAGACGTACTTGCTTTTGAAGATGTTGTGTCATTTAAGCACGCTTACATTTACCACCCTATTGGTACTAAGTGGGCCGTAACGACAACAAACCCAACTAGAACACAGCTTGAAACAGCTACAAACTGGTCTAAGGTTTATGACACAAAAAATATCGGCATTGTAAGGGCTACTGTTACATCACCATTAGATTAAGAGGTAAACTTTCATGGCTAGTATTTTTGAATTACAAAATCCTCCATTTGGTCAGTTAACCAAAACCAAGGTTATAAAAACTGAAAATGGGGCAATGACATTAACAACTGCTGAATTAATAGAAGGCATTGTTGACGGTACACCTACAGGTAATAGGACTATTACAACACCAACTGCTGCAGAAATTCTTACTGCTCTTGGTGTGCAAAACAAAGTTGGTCAAACTTTTGAGTTAACTGTTGTTAATAAGGCAGCATCAACTCATAAATATACTTTGACCGCTGGTTCTAACGTTACAATCGTTGGTGAGCCAGACATAACTGCAGACACTTCTGGAACTTTTATTTTTAGAGTTACAAGTTCAACTGCTGTTAGTGCTTTTAGAAAGTAATGGGTATTGCCACATTTAGGCGATTAAGGGAAAGGGAGGCTGCCAAACAAAAGGCAGCTTCTCTTATACCAAAGCCAAAAAAACAAAAAAAGCCAATTAAATTAAAAACAAATGGCAATATCATTAGTTAATACAGTTGGTGCTGCAACTGCAAATACATACGTTGATTTAACTGCTGCACAAGCTTTTATTGACGGCCTCATAGAAAACGACGATATTGTTGCATGGGGTACAAGCACGACTGACCAAAAAAACCGAGCACTTTTTAGTGCTGCCCAAAGAATTGACCGAGAACGGTTTTTGGGTGCAAGAACAAATGACGAGCAGGCATTGGAATGGCCAAGATCAGGTGTTAAAAAACCATATACTTATACAAGTACTTATAACGCTTTATATCCAAGTAATTTGCAGCCAGCATTTTATGCAGATAACGAAATACCAGACAGGGTTAAGCACGCACAGATACATTTGGCTGTATATTTAAACAATAATAAGGATGGCCTTGATTTAAGTGGTTTTGAAGATTTTAATGAGGTGGCAATAGGTAATTTAAGTGTTACGCCTAGATTTTACGGTGCTGTTGGTGCAAACAGAATACCGCCTATAATAGAGCAATACTTAACTGGCATACGTATTAGTGGGCCAGCTACAATATCAGTAAAAAGGAGTTAACCATGGCTTACGAGTACCCTTCAGCAAAGATTGTTAATGACACATCTGCAACAACAGGGCGTTTTGGTAAATTACAGGCAAATGAAGATACTGTGATTGCATCATTAACTGCCCAAAACATAGATGGGGCAAGCACGAGTATTACATTAAATGCAAGTTGTGAAATTTGTGGTGTTATTACTGGTTTTACTTTGGCAAGCGGTTCTGTTATTGCATATAGGTTGTAATGTCTAGAATATCTAAAGGTTTAAGAAATGTTTCTTCTAAAGTTTTAGGTAAATTTGGTGGCGATGTTACTTTTAAACGTATAACTCATGGCAGCTATGATACGGCTACTGGTTCAGTAAATGAATCAATAACGACCACAACAATTAAAGGAATATTACAAAATGTAAACCAAAGAGAAATAAATGATCTTATAAAAGAAAACGACAAAATATTAATAATTGCAGCATCAGACTTGGAACAAACACCGACAACAAGTGACAGAGTTTTAGTTGCAAGTATTGAATATCAAATTATTAGAATAAATATTGATGAAAATGACAACCAAAATATTAAATACGAAATTTATTTAAGAGCATGAAACGTATTGAAATTGGCGACATTGGTAAGTTTTTTAAAGAGGAACATGAAAATTTGTTAAGGCTTGCAGTATTAACACTTGATACAAGAATAAAAACAGTATCGCCAGTTGATACAGGTCGTTTTCGTATGAATTGGCAGCTTGCAGAAAATAAAAGATCAGCACCAATACAAGGTGGACCATTTACACCAGCAAAAAATGCCATAATACCACCCATGAAACTTAACTATCAAAAAGAAAAAACAGGCAATACTTACAGTTTGATTAACCCATTACCCTATGCAGAGGCAGTTTGTTTTGGTACTAATACACCACCATCATGGGGCAACCAGTTTAGAAGCAAAGATGGTAATAGGAGTGCAGGCTGGCCACTGAAAGAGGTGGCAGCAGTAGCTAAAATTGTAAAAAAGGCAAAAAGTAAAAATTAATGGCACAACTTAATTTAAACACTGTAAGGCAAAATATTGAGGCAAGGTTAGCCACAGAAATGGCCAGCAATCCAGCAACTACTGTTGTTTTTGGTAATCAACCATTTGACCCACCATCAGATACAAGTTTTATACAATGTTTAATTGAATTTACTGGCAGTGACTATATAACACTTGGAGGTACAAGTAGCAGCACTAATAGTCAAACAGGCATAATTACTTTTAATATTTTTACAAAAGTTGGTATTGGCCTTGGCGATAATTTAACACTGGCCAAAAGAATTAGGGATTTATACAATAGGGTAATATTAAATGGCATATACTTTGAGCCTCCAACTGGCCCTGCTGTTTTAGAAAACGCAAGTCCAGAGGGTTTTGTACAAAGTGTAATGTCAATTTCATTTGAAACTTTCGAAAACCTATGACAGAAATTACTGACGAAATGCTTGATATTATTGAGCAAGTAAAGGGTAAACGCAATCCAAACCTTTGGGATTCACGCTGTCAATCCGCACTATTTAGAAAAAAACAGGCAAAAGTAGTAAAAAGCGAGAAAAAAGGATAATATATAATTAAATTTCTTTTTTTGTTATGGCAAACGTTCGTGGAGAAGAAGGAGCAGTACATTTTGACAATGGTACTGGCTCAACAAGTGCAGTTGTTGGTACAACAGCTTGGACTTTAGATATGACTAAGGACACACTTGAATGTACAGCCCATGGCGATACCGCTAGAAAATATGTTGGCAGCCTTAAAAGTGCAACTGGTACTGTAGAGGTGCAATATACAGAAACAAGTGGTGATGCTGTTGCAGAGTTACTTGCAGATGTAAATACAAGTGAAGACCCAGCAGATGCTTCATTTAACCTATTTTTAAATGAAAGTGGTGCTAAAAAATACTCATTTAACGGTATTGTTACTGGTGTTGGTGCTGCTTCAACAGTTGGCGAGCTAACAACCCAAACTGTCAATTTCCAAGTATCTGGCCCTATTACCTTTGCAATATAATTAATGGCTGAACAAAGGACTATTGACCTGATTATTGGAGGTTTCGACCTTAATCAAAGACGTAAATTTACACTTAAAAATGCAAACGGCAAGCCATTAGTTGATTTGTATTTTAGACCTATAACAAGGTCAGACAGAACAAGGGTTCAAGCTTTGGCTGGTAGTGATGAAGCTTTAAAAGTATCAACGCAAATGCTTTGCCACATGGCAGAAAAAGAAAACGGAGAAAAAGCGTTTGGTAGTGGCGATGCGGTAAGGCTACAAAGAGAAATACCAGAAAGTGTTTTAAATGAGCTTGAACTGTTTTTATTTAACGTTACAGAAGACGGCATACCTTTAGACGAAGCAAAAAACGATTAAAGGGGGATAGCTGGCTTTATTTTGAGTTTTTCCTAGCAACAGAATTAGGTATGACGGTAAGTAGGTTGCGACAAGAGCTTACACAAGCCGAGTTTTTATATTGGGCTGCCTATTATGAGGTAAAAGGGGAACGTGAAAAACAAGAATTAGATAAAATTAAGAATTAAGTGTAAACTATTAAAAAAACCAATTTATGGCTTTTGCAAGTGTTGTTATTGATGTCGTTGATAAGGCAAGTAATAAGCTTAAAGCTATAAACAACCAAGCAAATAAAGCTGCACGTGACTTTAGTAAGTTAGATAAAAGGGCTGGCGGTATAACTAAATCATTTAACAGGTTAGGTAAAGTTGTTGCATCTGTTGGTTTATTGGAAATTGGTAGGCGTTCAATTAATACTGCTGCTAATTTTCAAAAGTTAGAGTTAAGACTTAAATTATTAACTGAGGCAACAGGTGAGTTTGGTGAGGCACAAAAAATTGCAACAAGGGGGCAAAAATTATTTGGTATGAGTGCAACAGAAGCACTTGATGGCGTAACTAATATAACTGCAAGATTAAAACCTTTGGGTGTAAGTTTAGCCGATATAGAAACTACATTTATAGGCTTTAACACTGCAGCAAAACTTGGTGGTGCATCCGCACAAGAAGCATCAAATGCGTTTAGGCAGTTAGCACAAGCACTTGGTTCTGGGCGTTTAGCTGGTGATGAATTTAGAAGTGTTTCTGAGCAAGTACCATTAATTTTAAAACCACTTGCTGAAGAGTTAAACGTTTCAACTGGTGAACTTAAAGAGCTTGCTGCACAAGGCAAACTTACAAGTGAGGTTGTTATACGTGCATTAAGAAAACTTGGGGCAAGTGGTGCTGAAGATCTTAAAAAAATATTAGAAAACGACCCAACGCAAGTATTTAAAAATTTACAAAATGAGGTTGAAAACTTACAAATTGCAGTTGGTTCTGCATTGTTGCCTGCAGCGAAAGCGTTAACTGAAGTTTTAACCATCACTGCGCAAGTATTGAGTTTTTTACCACCAGAGTTTGTTTCTGTTGCTGCTGGTATTACTGCTGTGATTGCTGGTGCAACCTTGTTAATGCCAATATTAAAGTCAATGTCTGTTACTGTTGCTGTTTTAACTAAAAAATTTGTAATACTAAAAGCAATTTTGGCTGGCCCTGTAGTTGCAGCTTTTGCTGCTGTTGGTTTAGGAATAGCTGGAATAATTAATTATTATAAAGATCAAAATAGAGAGTTAAAACAACTGCAAGACACTATAAACAATGGTTCTGCAGAGCAAGCACAAAGTTTGATTGAAATAAAGCAAAAAGAGTTGGAAGCTGCAGAGGCAAGGTTAGAAAATGCAAAGCGTGGTAAAAGTTTAATTTATCAAAATATTGATGACCTAAAAAAACAAATAGAACAGTTAGAAAAACGTAACGAGTCCATGAAACAATTAAATGACATAATGGAAAAAAATAAAACTTATAAAGTTGGGGAATACACTTATGACACTGCAAGCGGTCAAGCGATTTCTGGCCCTGACATAAAACAAGAAGAACGTACTTTTAAGGCAGGCTCAGATAATGAAAAAGCTGCAAATACAATAAAATTATTAAAACAAAGAATACAAATAAAACAGCAAGAAGATGACATTGACAGGCAATTATTAGAAAGACAGTTTGAGTTTCAAAATAAAATGGAAGAAGCAATGGCTATTGAAGACGAGGGTTTGCGTTTAGAAAAAAGTAGGTTGTTACTAAAGGATTATCAAATTGACAGGCAAGAAATATTAAATTCAAAAGTAAAAGATCAAGTTAATATTGCAAAAGAGCTTGGCGATACTTTGGAGCAAGGTTTGGTTGAAAATATAAAAGGTGCTATTAATGGTACGCAAAGTTTTGGGCAGGCCATGAGTAATGTTTTAAATAGTCTTAAAAATAAATTAATGGATAGAGCATTATCTAATTTATTTGGTGGTATTGGTGATGCTGTATTTGGTGATGGTGGAAAAAATAAAGGTATTTTAGGTGGTTTGCTTGGTGGCATTTTTGGTAAAAAAGCACAAGGAGGTCCAGTTACAGGTGGTAGGTCATACATTGTTGGGGAACGTGGTCCAGAGGTTTTCACACCAAGGGGGTCTGGTAACATTACACCAAATAACCAGCTTGGTGGTTCAGTAAATATAAATGTAAACGTTGACGCAAGCGGTAGTCAGGTTGAAGGTAGTGATACTAAAGGCAACGAACTTGGCCAACAAATTGCTGGTGCTATACAGTCTGAAATAATAAAACAAAAAAGAGCAGGGGGTTTATTAGCAAATTAAATGGCCGTATTTCCTTCAATAAAACCAATTTATGGTGAGCAAATTACTGTAAAGCAAGATGCTCGTACAGTAAAACTTGGTGATGGTTATGAACAGCGTTTTATAAATGGGTTGCCTGCTAATAAAAGACTTTTAACTATACAAGCAAAGTTTGAGTTATCACAAACCGATGCAAATACTATAAATACATTTCTAGATGCACGGTTTGATGCTGGTATGGAAGCTTTTGACTATACACCGTCTAATAGGTCGACAATTAAAGTTAAATGTGTAAGGCGTTCTGAATCAATACCATATTTAAATAGGGTAAGTTTAAACCTTACATTAGAGCAAGTAGCTGAACCATAATGGCAATACCTGTATCTGAATTACAAAAATTAAACCCAAGTGCAAGAATTGAACTTTTTGTATTGGAGTTGGTTGAGGGTTTGCATTATGCAACAGGCAACCCATCAAATGTACCCACTATATATAGGTTTCATTCTGGTACAAATATGAATACAAATGCAAATATTATTTGGCAAGGAAATACATACCAACGTTTTCCAATTACTTTTGAAGGTGCTGAATTTACAGGTAGAGGCCAAGT
>NTLX01000114.1_pt1 | contig 14627 bp, 19 predicted proteins | sample 1251771 | NCBI WGS metagenome assembly NTLX01 (sample SAMN07250028, study PRJNA358725) | marine metagenome | isolation source: viruses from ocean water | place: Pacific Ocean: North Pacific Subtropical Gyre | collected 2015
CGCTCATTTTCTCTAGCGGCTTCTTTGTCTTTTTGGATTACTTTTTCATCATCAAGAATCTTTTGTAATTCTTTTACTCTTGCTTTTTTTCGATCTTCTATATTTTTAAGTGCATTCTTAGTTGATAATTTTGCATTTCGTATTTCTGAATTTAAGGTTTCATTTGTAATCAGTTTTCTTCTCTCAAATAAATCATCTAGCAAACTCATTCTTTCTGCATAACTTTTTTCATCATCCTCAACCAATTTTTTATTCATTTCAGCACCAATCTTTAAAATTTGCAAAGAAGTATCTTTCTCTTTAATGACTTTTTCTGCCCTCAATCTAATTGCTTTGCTTGCCTCATCTTCTTTTGCATCTGCTTTTGTTTTTGTCAAAATTTTTATAAGCTCTTTTATAGCATCTAGTTTGCCTTTCGCTAATGCTAAAGATTTCTCTTCATTTTCTAATTTGTCTATTTCTATTTCTAGTATTTTAATTTGTTCTCTTGCCTGTGCTCTTATGTACCCATTGACATGATCTAAAAGATTGGTGTATTTTTCTAATTCTGTTCTTTTTTCAAAAAGAACTTGCATCCCTTTTGAAAGTTCTTGAACGGATTCTTCTTGTTTTTTCTTTTCTCTTTCTAAAAACTCTAAATAAGTATGCTGTTTAAAATTAATCTTGTCTTGTTCTGAACCAAATTTTTCAACATGTTTTGTTATTAAGTCCCATTCTTTAGGTATTTTTTTCAATTGCTCAGAATACTCTCCAAATCTAATTTCTTTCACAAGATCTTCTTGCGTTTGATTCATTTTTTCTAATTGTTCTAAAACATCTGTAGAAAAATCAAACAATTCTTTAAAGACTTTAGATATTCTTCCGCTACCACCTTCTACTGATATTACAAAGCTTTTCCAAGCGTTGTTCATTCTTATTTGAGAAGCAACCATTGTTTCAACTTTACCAACAGATTCTAAGCCGTAAGCCTCTTCTAAGGCTACAACAAATTTAGGTAGTGCCTCCGAAGATAAAACCTCTCCAGCTTTTAGCATTTTATCTAATTCAGAAGTTGATACGCCAACAGCTTTTGCCATAATATCAAATGCCCCTGGCAATCTTTCCCCTAACTGCCTTCTTAATTCTTCTGTAGTTACTTTTCCTTTAGAAATCATCTGCTCTAAGGCTAAATAGATGCCAGTCAATTCATCTGTTTTCAACCCCAAAACACCTGCTGCTTTAGTCACTGTTCCAAATATTTTTTGAGTTTCAGAAGCGGTCATGTTTGCTTCTTTTGTTGCAGCTCTAAATTTAATGTATCTCCTTGTAGTCGAAATTATATCAGCACCGTAATCATTTGTTATTTGTTTTAAAAATTGAGTTGTGTGAGCTAATTCTACTTGATCTTTTATAACGGTTTTGATAGAAAAAGACAAAGAGTTTAACTCTTTCGTTAGTTCAAAAACAGTCCGAGTAAAATCTACAATCATTCTTATACCTACGACAATACCAAAAGCTCCTAGAAAACTTCTAAAAACACCTATGACTCCTCCAAGCCCTTTTTTTGTTTTTTTAGTATTTTTATTTACTAAAGCTAATTTTTTGCTTAACCTGTCATTCTCCCTTTGAGCTTGTCTGACTAATTTATTTTTTACCCCATGTAGCAATATTAAATCCCTAAGATTCTTTCTAGCCTCACGGTACTTTTTTAGCAAGACATTATAAGATTTAGCATACTGATTTTGTCTATCAAAAGCCTTTTTCATTGCTTTCTCATACTTTATTTCTTCTTTTGTCCTAGATTTTAAAACATTTTTATTTTTTGAAAGTAGGTTTGTTTGATTTTGTATAGCAGTATTATAATTTTTTTGTGTAGTAGTGATTTTTGCTTTTAAATTGATACTTTCTTTTGTTAGCTTATTATTTTCAGCCACAAGTCTGTTGAACTCTTTTAAATTAGATGTTCCTGTAGATTGTAACAAGTTTCTGAAAGCAGTAGCATTTTGCAAAATATCCTCGTGCAATTTATTTAATGAGGATTTTAACTCTGCAATATCCTTCTTTGCCTTGTCTATTGATTCTTGATAGCTATTTGACATTTGCTTTTCTTTTTGCCCTGTTTATTTCCTCTAATAAATTCAGTAAAATAAACCACTTTGTTACTACTGTTTTGTCTATGTCGATATTCTCCCTTCCTAGACCTTGTTCTAGTCTTGCTGCTTGTTCTATTAAACTCATGGAGCCAACATTCTTATCCATGCTTTTTTTTAATTCTTTGAGTTCTCCTTCTCGTAAATTAATCTTATTACGGCTTGCTTTTAATTGTCTGACTGCTTTGTTAAGTTCATCGTCCAAATCTTTACTAAGATCAATCACATATCCCCATTTGCTTAATTCATTCACGTACGCAATCATTAAATCCGTGTCAAGAACCCCATCAGATATTTGTTTTATCATAAAAAGAGCGGTTTCATACCTTCTGTTTAGATACAGAACCTCTTTTTCTAACTCATAGTAGTGATGGATAGTCTCGTCTTTTATCAATCCCAAATATTCATCATAAATATCTTCCCAAAGAGCATAAATTTCTTCGTTTGTCGGTTTTTTCTTTAAATTTTCGTAATCTTGGTAAAGCAAAGTATAATCGCTTGTTTTGAGTATTTCGTGAAACAGCGAGATAGGTAAAAGATCGCAGCTTGAATAAACCTTACTCATTGAATAGAATTATCTCCAAATTTAATCAAAAAAACGCAACTAATAAAAAAACATTGTTTTGTGTTGTATATGAAACAATTTAGTTGTATGTTTGCGTAAACTTTAAATTATGATGTCAAAAAATAATATAATCTTTTATCCAGAAAATAAATTAAAACAACCTCTTACGTCAGAACCAAATGTTAATCAGCTAACTGAATTAAATGTTGATGAGATAACTAAAATAAAAAATCCCAAAACATTAGATTGCTATTACGGAATTGATAGTAAGGACAAAAAAGAAAAAGCCATAAAATTAATCATATCTGAAATGTCAAAATATAGTACATTCATTATTCATTATGATTTTAGAGTTTATACAAAGTTTAAAAAAAGGCAATGGCATTTTAATAAAAACGTAATGATTTACGAAAACAAGAACACTCAAAAACATAAAATATTGAGTAATGGTAAAACCAATTATGAATGTATTTTTTGGATTTCTACACCAATTTAAACTTTAAACTATGGATTTATTTGGAATAAAACGCAGAGGCAAAAAATTACATGAGGATATTAAAAATGGAATAGCTTCAATAATGGCTCCTAAGTAAAATGACTAAAAAGAAATAGACTTTAATATCTCTTTTCTTAGTTCGGGTTGCACTACGTGTTCATTGACCCATTGATTGTTTTTCTCATTGGCACTAAAAATCTCACCATAGATATTTTCTAAAAAACTCATTTTAGACTGTGAAGTGACTACTTCATATTTACCGTTTCTGACTTCTCCCATTTGCATATTGTCTAAAGTCTCTCCTGTCCAGTTGAAGTTATATGGACTGCCTTTTGTCTTTGGAATAGAAACACCGTCTCTATTTGCAAATCCCTGCGTACTTTCTGCATAAAATCCAGTACCACTTTGATCGCCATCTGTAAAAGCCAATGGCTCGTCATTAGAATTCTTTCCATGAGACAACTGTCTTTTGACAAGAGTGACAATCTCTGATGAGTTTTCTTTGATTGCGCCACTTGCAATATTGTCCAAATTACTTTCTAACGAGGACAAGTTATCAATAAGAGATTGTATGATTTTCATAAAATAAAGGTACAAAAAAAGGGTGTGGAAATTGCACACCCTTTTTTTATTAACATAAAATTCAGATCAAGATCCCTGCACGACAACAGAATCCGTGTTTGATTTAAACACTTCGGAATCTAATACGATTCCTATTCTGCTATTAGTATTGTCATATAATGAAACTTTCAATACATCGTTTGTGGCAAGAGTCCCTACTGTAAGAGTATAAGTTCCTGTAGATGGTTCAGCTACACTTGTTACAATATTAGATGTCGAGCTACCTTCTGTAACCAAAAATTGTATATTAGTAGTACCAATATTAGCCCCTGTAAAGGCACTACCATCTTGTTTTAATATAGCCTTTACCGAAATACTAGTAGCTCCATCAGTAGGCACAGATGCAAAAGACAATACAACCTCATTCACTCCGTCTATAGTCTTGGGATAGAACCCATCTTCTAAAGAGCATTCATCTATAAAAATATAGTTTTTATCAACCTCATCTCTTTCGGATAGTTGAAATGCTAAAGACTGCTTTTGGATTCCTTCTGAATCTGTAGGAAACGATAACCTCCCAGGGTTTACCATATTAGTACTAAATCCTTTTAAAGAACCGTCACTTGCTTTAGTTCCAAAAATATTATTTTCAACGTCCACAAAAATAACATTTCTAGTTCCAAAAGACCTTAATGAAGTTAGTGCTGCCTGAAAATAAATACCGTTTACAAACTGAACGTTAAACTGATAAAGCCCTAAAGAAGCCACAGAGCTTGTTTGATCTGATAACGTTTCTATAGTATCATCGGAAGAATTATCCTCAAAAGTCTTAATTCCTTTAACTATAGTCAAATCACCAGAAGCTTTTAATTCTTCTATGTAAGCATTGTTTAAAGTTCTCGTAGAATCAAACTTAAAATCTTTTGTAGTAAACCAAAAGGAGGCTGTTTTTTTTAAGTTCATTGGACGCCCCTTTGTTCCTGTTCCTAGTGCATCTCCTGAAGCACATTGAACAACATTTAAAATATCTGATATTGTTGCCATTATTTAATATAATATTTTGATTTAAAATAAATTTTGCCTTGCTCTGTCAAATCTACAGTTTCACCCACTTTTTTTAGTGTATCTCCGATAACAACTGATTTAATCAATGTATGTCGTGTAGTTTTGAGTTTAGGCTTTTTTTTGACAACTTCTTTTTTGTCAATCTTGTTACTTGTACCTTCTGGTACTTTTTTTGCTGTTTTTGCTGTTTTTGCCATTTTAACTGCATTTATCTGTTAAATAGTATTGTAGATCAAAGTTCACCGAAAAAACGTGTAAAGGCTCTATATTACCAGATGCTTGTATGTTTTCTATACTATATCCTGAATATACATTCTCTATTGTTTTTTGAATCCCTGTGATTTTAAACGTATTGTAATCGCTATCTCTTAAAAACTCAACTGCATCCCTTTGAACTACAGAATCTAATCTTTCGTTTGATGAAGATGATAAAAGACTGTCTAAATTAACAGCAAATACACATTTCACATTAGAAGTGAAAACAAATCCATCATTTGTGGAATCATTATCACCTACTAAAAAGCAAAAATTTGAACCTGTGCTATCGTCATAATAAACAGACTTATATCCTCCGCTAGTTCCAATGTTAGAATCAAACCACTCAGGAATAATACTCCCATCAGATGCTCTATTTTTGTAAACTCTTCCATATCCTGTGATAGTACCAGCCCATCTTTCCGATAAGTAGTTGTACAACGATATTTGAATCTCTTGGATTGGAACGTCTATCCCTACGATTTGTTCTCTTAGATTATTCATTATATTGCTCCTAAATGGAGTGTAATTGAGTTGTTTTTATTCAATTGCGTGTCAAACGTTTTCTCTAGCATATTTAATGCTTTTCTTTTAGCGTTGTAAAATCTTCTAATTACACTATCAACACTCATATCTTTTAGTTCTCGAAGTAACATATTTTGATCTAATTGTATTCTTTCTGTTCTATTACTTCTGTTGTTGGCATTGTGCAAGAACATCTGAAATACCATGTACTCGAAAGTAGCCCTTATAAAAGAGCCAAATTCTGATATGTTATTGTCGATATAAACTTTTGGGTCTAAAAAAGCTGTTATATTCAATCCTAGACCGTTTCCGTGAACGTTATACGTGTAATCAGCAGTCTGAACGTCATTTCCAGTTCCTGTCGTTGTATAAGCCACAAACCCATCAAACTTTTGTGGGTCAATCGTTGCGTTGGAAGTGTAAACATCCGTGCTATCAATCAATAATTTAAAATCCCCTTTGCCTGATAATTTAAGATCAACATCTTGAAAATTAATTCTCCCTTCATCGGGCGTTATAGAAATCGTATTGATTAATTGATTTTGGTTTAATACATAAAGATTAACTGGTGTAGTACCGTCTTTCTGAAAAGAAATTTGATTAATTCTAAAAGATACATAGTCCGAACCTTTAGGCTCTATGACCCATCCAGAAAAATCTCCGTTCAAAGTTTTTTGGAAATCTCCGTTTTCATATAAAAACTGATTGTTTACTAATGTTTTTTCTAGTGAAAGCTCTGAATAAACTTTATCCTTTACTTTTTCTAAAAAAGTCTTAACTCTCAACGATTCTATATTGGTTTCTAGCCAGTATTCAGAAGTAGTTGGAGCATTATTAGTTCCAGATTTTATTGATTGAAAAACACGAAATCCATCTACAGTATTGTATGAAACAATGTCCTTTTTGTTCCTTGTTTCTGTAAAAACTCCATAACTCGTACTACTATCCCATTCAGAAAAATTAAAATTAATATTAGGAAGAAATTCCAGAAGATTATTTACCGTGATAATAGGATGTGTCCCACTATTCAAGTACAACCCCGAACTAGGAATAGATGATAGCTGACTATCAAACTCTACCGTTGAAGTAAAATCTTCTGAAATACCTAATACCATAATTAAAATCTTACGCTTAAAGATATAGCTGCTGCTGTTTTGTTCTGGATTTTCAATTCGCCAGATTCTACATAAACATTAATAGTTGAACCATTGTCTTTAGTAGTACTGAAATCTGCACTACCTATTTTCGTTCCATCCACTAAAACTCCAGATTCTTTATAAAAAGGAATCATACAACTTTCACCTCCTGCCACAAACGTAGCATAACCTGTAAAATCTGTCACTCCTGTTTCATAAATACCATCTCCATCTACGTTATCTACAGGGATTGATACTGCTGGATTAATGCCATCTTGATGATCGCATTTTTCTATTACTCGTCCGCCTACTACGGACTCTACTATTTTGTAACTCATTGCTTTTTATTTTATGATTAATAATTAAGTAGTTGTACCGACTATTTGAACTATGTCATTAGGTCTAGTAGTTAAATCACTATTGTAACGATACACTACTGTAAAACTAGCCCAAATACCCATTTCCTCAAAATGAGACATTTTCAAGTTAGAATCAGACCCTGATGAAATCAAAGCAGTAGCTTCTGTAGGTTCTGAATTAGTGTAAATATTACACTTCATCCCAATATAAGGAAGTGCTACATTCGATACAGACCATTTTCTACCTCCGATAACAGTACCATTTCTAAAATCGTAAGGGAAATTCTCATAAACACCAATAGCACCATCTCGAATCATAAACCCTGATAAATTTTCACCTGATGATGGAGAAATATTCCCTGTTTGATGCTGACGTTCTGCTTCAAGCATTCCAGCAGCTTGTAGGTTTCTTTCGTTGTTTGAACCGTACTGTGCATACTTTGATTTTGCTAAAGAAAGTCCGTTTCTATTAGTAACAACTCTATATCTCCCAGGAAGTTCATTAGCAACCATTAGTTGATCTAAATAATCAAACATGGTTTCTCCTTGGGCTGCTTTATTTATGGTTAGCTTGTTAGACCCAAAAACAAATGTTCCATCTCCTTGTGAAATCTCTGTTGTATACCCTAGTGTTTGAGTTTTTCTTGCCTCTAATTGTGTTTCAAGGATACCTTCAATCTCATTTGCCATTGCATACGCAACGTTATTCATAACAGAATCTCTGTAGAATATAGCGTCTAACTGATTGTTAGCAAAAGAAGCAGGATAAAATCTAAATCCAGAAAAAACATTATATCTCTGAAAAGAATAATTCGCTGTTTCTGCTAAATTTTGAGGTATGTTAAAACTCGGGCTTGAAATTACCTCTATTGTTTGATCTTTAATTACTGGAATTTGTATATCTCTTAAAGACGAAATTTCAGTAAATTGTTGTTTTTGCGAAGGGCTTATGTAATCAACGCTAGCCGTACTTTTTACAACAGCGTCTATAATCCCTAATTCCGCAAATCTTTTTTCATTTGTGGCGTTCGTTGACTGTATGTCATTCCACACCGTTGGATTAATGTAATTACTCATTTTTTAAAATTTATATTAAAAATTTAATGACTTGCGTTCTTTCGCTTTTTATACTATTGAGGCAGATGCATTTTTTACTTTAGAATACATTTCTGAAAATATATCCGAAGGTATCTGTACAGGTTCGCATTTTAACTTCTTTGTTAAATAGTTTTGAACTAATTCAGTCAAAACTACAGAATCCGCACCTACAGGAACATCAAAAGGTATTCCGTCAACTTTTTTTGAATCAACGCTCGCTGCTGCATTCCCTTTTTGCTGTCTCCCTTTTAGTAATTCTTGTATTGCGCTATCTTTATCCACTAACTCTGATAGCTTTACTTTTTTATGTGGATTCTCTTTGTCTATTGCATAAGCTATATTGTCAATTCTTTCAATATTATACTGATGTTTAGTATTTTTTCTAAATTCTGACCACTTAGCAGCAGATTCATACTTGTTCACCGATTCAGGAAAATCAGGCGTAACCTCATTGAAACAAACCAAGTCTTTTAATTGCTTCAATTCTTCCTGTGCGGTTTTGTACTTTGTATCAAAGCCTTCTAAAGGCTCTAATGTAGCAATTTTTTTCAAAAGGTCGTCATTTTTATTCTTGATTTCTTCTAACTGGGATTTTAATTCATCACTACCTTTGAAATTTTTTATTTTATCCTCTAGTTCTGTTTCTCTCTGATAAAAAGCATCTAATTTTGATTTCATAGACAAGTCCGAAATTCTTTGCAAATAGTCTGCATATTTTTCTCCTTGCTCTCTTTCTACTGTTACACCAAATTTTTCAGCAGCGTATTTTGCTGCTCCTGTAAGAATTCCTTCGGCATCTTTATTCGCTTTGCCATCCCATCCTTTTTTTAATTCTGGAATGACTTCTGTAGAATAAAATCCGTCAATCTTTGTTACTTGCTCTGGTGTTAAATTGTTTTCTTGAATAAATTGTTCTGAAAGTGCCATAGTCTTTTATGCTTTTAGTTCTTGTATTTTTTGTTCTAATGTTTGTTCATCCCATCTTGGTGAGCATCTTTTTCCTGCCAACTCGTAATACTCCGATCTTAGTTTTTGTATGTTGGTTTTTCCTTCATCACCTGAATCTATCAAAGAGTTAAGTTTAGCCTCTAGTTCTTTTATTTTCTTTTGCTCTGGTGTCATAAGAGATTCTTCCGAAACATTAAATGCTTCTTTGACTTCATTTTTTACAGACTCAATAAAATCTTTGTCTGTAACTTTCTCTATGACTTCTTTGCCAGAATCAATTTTTGAATAGTACACATCTTCTACTTTCACATCTGCATAGCCATGTTTTTTAACGTGTTTTTTAAACAACCTCCAAGACAATGTGTTGTGCGTGTAAGTGATTATTTGGTTTTCATTTTCTACGTTTCCATTCTCGTCATAGTAAACTTTATGACCTCTGTAAACTCTTAAACTAATTATTGGTTTCTTTACCGACATTTGTTTTTAATATTAAATTAATAATTAAATCGTTTATATAAACGATCTTTTCGCTTTCTTTTGCTTCTCCTAGACTATCCCAAAATATAACAATATTTCCGTAAAAAGATTCAAACTTTGCTATCCAGTAACTAAATTGTGTCTGAAAAACAAATATCTCATCACTTACTATATTTTGTCGTTCTAATGCTTTTTCAAAGTCCAAATCACTAGAATATGGCAATAATTTATAAAGTATAAATTCTCTATTATACTTCATTTTATTGAACATACTTCTTGTTTGGGATAGTCTTGTGAGTATGTTGTTTCTTTCTACGCTATTGGGCGCAAGTTGAAACATCGAGTACAAGTCTTTTTCTGTTTCCAAAAAGAAATCACTTCCGTAAAACACATCTACTTTCACGTTGTCCTTTCCGTATGCTAGTGAAAGCATCGTCATGTCACTTAACTTCCTGCAATATGTCATTGCGTTGGATAAAGCTCTTAGTTTGTCTTGTTTGGAAACTACTGTCACAGATCGAATTTCGCTATCGCTTTTTGAACCTTCTGGTGTTTTGCTTTCAGAGGCATCTCCAATCGCCGATATTAAAATGTTAGATTCTAGTTTTTTTATCCTTTCTTCTAAAAATTCTAATGATTCTACTGGCGCATAAATAAATGTTACATAATTTTTAATGAAATCCATATCTACACTCCCATCCTCTTTTATATGTACGGGGATTTCTATTACTGTTCCTCCTTGAACAACACTACCTGTACTAGCTCCTGTTTTTGTCTGTCTCATTTCTTTAGGAACTTGACTTCCTATTTGATCTACAGACATTGGCTCACCTGACCTGTTGTCGAAATCATTTGATGCCGTTGTGATATTATTCGTTTTTGGTCTAACCTCAATCGGAGTAGTTCCATTGACATCAACCATTCTTTGAATCGTTTTCAAAAAGCAATATTGAATCAAATCACCTTTCTGATAACTAAAGAATGATTCTTTTGCCACAAAATCCCCATCAAACCCTAATTCTGAGACAAAATTAGCAGGACAAAACCCTAAATCATGTGGATTTGTAGTTAATAATTCGATTTCTTTGTTGTAGAATGAGTATTTTTCCTCGTCTATGTAAGCATATCCATAAACTTCTTCTGAATTTATGACTGCTTTTGCTGTGTATGCTATTTTTTTGATTCTTTTTTTGTCGGTTTCTATAGATACTACTTTATCAATGCCTACAATTTCCCTAAAAGGCTTGTTTGCCTCTGACAAATCGTGAACTACTACATCGTTATATCTAAATAGTACCGCATAAAAAAGGTCTTTTTCAAAACCATCTTCTAATTCGTAAGGGCATTTTTCTAATTTTCCGTTTACAACGTAATTGAAATGACTATCTCCCGAAAAAAACACTCTCGATAAAGGCTCTTTGACCTTGTTCTGAATTAAAGAAGCCGAAGGGTTTGGATTTTGATAATATTTGACAAAACTTAAAAAATTAGCATCTTTAAGCAATCCTTTTACCCAATTCAAGAACAAATCGTCTGTATAATGATTTCTTAGACTATAATCCTTAAAGTATTGAATATCAAAGTCATCTGCTATTTTAGACGTTGTTAAATAAGAAAGTTGTTTGTATTGTCTTACTGCTTTTGTAAGACTTTCGCTATTTTTTTTCTTTTGAATAAATTCCTTAGACATCGGTTTTTTTACCAAATATGAAACAAATATAGTATAAAATATTAATATTCATAATATTACTTAATTCCATACAACTGTTAAATCTAATTCTTTTTTTAAATCAAACCAAACTCTCATTTTCATACAATCTAAAAAATCAGGTGAACCCCCTAAATCTGACATCATTTCTCCTTTCGCTTTAATATCTAATTTTGCGAAATCTTGCTTGTTAGGAACTCGTATAATCTGAGCCAGTTCGTCTTTGATTCTTTTTTTGTATTCTCTTGTGAGATTTTCGTCTGCAATCCACATTTGATCGTTGTTAACTATCTCACGAGCCAAATAATAAAGACATTGCACACTAATATTTCTGTAATTAGACGTGTATTTTGGTGTTTTTACTACTCTACCTCCGTTCTTAAAAAACCTTGCGTTTACCTGACCTTTGAGCATCGACCCGATTCCATCACCATCAATCATTGTCCTTGTGCCACTTACTCGATATTCATTTTGTAAGTATCTTAAATCCCCTACGATTTCTGCTGACTGTGCGACCTCTCTTGTTACCACTTTAATCACTTTCCATCCTCTCCATACAAATATCACAAAAAGATCGCTTCCTTCAAGGGCAATATCTGCTGTAATGTACGTTTTTTTCTTTTTGGATTCATCTTCTATGTGGTAATTACTAAATATATTTTCGACACATTCCTGCTCGCATAATTGATTCGGATTGTCCTCGTAATCCCAATTTCCTTTCAATAATCTTTGGTATGTAGTTGGGTCTTCTGTTGATTTTGCGTATAAACTGTCGATATACTCCTGTTCTATAAAAGGGTTTTCGGTTACTAAACAGTTGAGATAAATCCTTTGAGGTCTTTTTCTGCCATTAGGAAGTAGTATTTTGTTTTCTTCGTACAAACTCCCATCCATGTGTTTGTCGTAGAATTTATTTTTTGCCCAATTTCTTTTGGGGTTACACGTTAAAAACAATTTCCTAGAAAGTCCATACTTGCTGTTGTTGTACCTTCCAATACGTGTACTTAAAACACTAAATGCTTTTTCGTGTATTTCACCTATTTCTTCTATCCATCCACCTGTATATTCAAAGGAACCCAAATCCTCAAACATCGGGTCTGCAGGCTTGTACTTTACCTCTATCAAGTTAATAACACTACCATTAGGAAATTCTATGAAGTTTTTTTGCGCATTGAACTTATAATCTTCAATTCCATACTCTCTGAAAACCTTATAGAAAGTTTTCATAACAGAACCCAATAAGTCTTTTAATTCTTTCCTAGCAACAAACCAGTTCGTATCTGGATATGCAAGCGCACTAAAAGCAAGCCAACAACAACCAGTCCAAGTTTTAGCACCCCCAGCAGCACCACCGTAAAGAAATTCATTGAACTCGCTGTCGGTAAGTATTTTTAAAGCCTGTTTCTGTTTTTCGTGTTTTGCCTTTTGACCAACATCCCAATCCCCCTCTGAATTATCAGCAATCCCTTCTACTATAAAATCAAAATTCCCCTTTTTAAACATCTCTATTTTAATGTCCAAAGGGGTTAATGAGTTCAATCTGTTTTGTAATCCCTCTAAATCTATATTACTTAGTCCTTCAAGCATCCATAATATCCATTAATACTGCGAAGCAGTCGATTTTTCCAAAACTCGGTCGTGGGAATACAAAAACATCAATACCCATCTAGGCAAACTCTCCGCACTTGGCATAGTAGCCCTACGGTAACTACTATATTTCATATCCATCATCTGAGCCATATCCTTCCCAGAAATACCAAACTCCGATAATATATTTTTATACCTCATCAACTGCAATTTTACGTCCTTGTAATTCGTTTTGTCCATTAAATATTTTTTTTTATTGATTTAACAAGGGGGCTGCTATCTCAGACAGTTCTCTAACATCTAGCTCTATATCAGAATCATTTAAAGCTATCTTAACTTTACCGTCTTTCTTAAATCTAAAAATCAAATCACTCCCTTCTGAATGAAAGCAATACATTGATATTATACTCTTATCAAAGAATCTAATCCCTGTTTTAAAATTATTCTTCATAATAATACTTTCTTTTTATGTTCATTCATAAATTTATAAACTTGATCTGTTATCCACTCTGCTAAATAAGCTATAGGCTCATCATTGTCAAAATCTCAACTAACTTGTTATTGTCATTAGTGAGAACAATAACCAAACTACCTCTATACAAAGGAATTTCTAAATCCTTAAAATGCAAATATCCCGTATCAATACATTTAAAATATCCTAGGCAATACCCAATATCTCTTCCTGAGATTACCAAACGCATCAAAGTATTTATACCTAAACGCACATTTCCTATCGCCATATTGTATGGAATATTCATCACGAGAAACTTTGTCTCCGTAATCTAAATCTTTAGAAAGCCTAAATAACTTTCCGTCTCGCCTTATGGCAATATTATAATTATACATATTTTAATTTTTAATCACCATTTCACCTTATTCGCCCAATAAGCAGCACTCATCTTACCCTTAGATATATTCTTGGAATGACGCGCCTTGAAACTAGACCTCTTTTTCTTCATCGCTTCCGATTCGCCCTTCTTTGGCTTCCCTGCTGTCTTTGCCCCTTGCTGACCAAACCTAATAGTCTTTATCTTATCCCCCTCTTTCGCAACTACTATATGAGACTTTGTCTTATGGCTAGGCGTTCTCTTCGGCTTATTATACCCAGAAACACCTGCTCTTGTTAATCTCGAATCTCTCTTCTTCGCCATCACTTCTTCTTTTTACTCCTTGAAGCAGTCTTTGCAGCCTTTCTAAATGCTGATGCCTTTGGCGCATTCTTTGAACCCTTACTACGCATCCGCTCTCCCGAACCAGCCTTTATCCTCTTGCGCTTTGCGTGTATATTCGCATACAACCCTCGTTTACTCTTTGCCATAATTTATTCCATTTTTATTTAAAAATTCTACCATACTCCTCGCTAAGGTAGTAAATTCTTCTAAATTAAGAGACGTAACGTAATTCCCATTAGAATCAATCCTAAAAATAATATCACTATCTAAATCTATAGATGAGATAAGAAGTGAAGGCGGCTTATCATCTCTTGCCACGATATTATTCTGTAATGAAAAATTGAAATCTCTACTAACCTCATCTTGATCTTTAGAATTATTATTCTCATAAATACTTTTCATATAATACTCCATAGCATCAGTTACTTGTTGTATCACCTTCTTGCGAACATCGGAATGATTATTACTCATATCTTAAAATTTATAACGTAGCAAATATAATACATTTGTGTCAATAACACAACTTCCTGCACCGTACAGACACCA
>NTLX01000119.1_pt1 | contig 14406 bp, 15 predicted proteins | sample 1251771 | NCBI WGS metagenome assembly NTLX01 (sample SAMN07250028, study PRJNA358725) | marine metagenome | isolation source: viruses from ocean water | place: Pacific Ocean: North Pacific Subtropical Gyre | collected 2015
CACAGGCCCATCAGAACCCCTGATGTACCTAAAGCCAGACGCAAATTCATCTGTTTTGCCCTCTGTCACAGAACCGCCTATTGGATTGTTTTTTGCTATGCTGTCTAGCGTACTGTGACTAACAACTTGCTCACCTTCTATAACCCATGTTTCCCAATGGAATCTTCCAAGGCTCGCGTCCTCTGGCCTTCCAATAATTCTATATGCTTCTTCAACATTTGGGCGCATGCCATCTTCAAGCATTTCTGTAACAAGAACACCACGTGGCCCTTTGAAGATCCCAAGCAGCCCTTCTTGGACTGTTGTGCCTTCTTTATAAAATCCATCATAAATGTTAGCGCCCTCGAAACGCCCATCATCCCAAAGATGGCGGCCTTGTATTCTGTCCATAACCAGAACATCGTCACGCCCCGCTACCAACAGAGTAAAGCTGACAACCTTGTTATCTATCCCAGCTCTGTCAGTAAGCTCCATAAATTTACGCCGGATAAGTTTAGCTGAGACGGTTTCATCCGCAAGCATTTCATGCAGCGTTTCTAATACTGTTTGATTGGAACCCGGCGGTATCTTAGCCAATTCAAACAACAGCTTTCCAGCTGCGTTGACGTTCATAGTCACTTGTTTGCCGGGCGAACCTTCTGGAATGACATCTGCCATGTTGGCCTTCCAAGCATCTGCGTCTGCCTGTGTAAACGTGCCATCTACAACTTTTTGCATCATAGGCTGTGCATCTTGCATAATGTCCAAAAATGCAGCCTCTTGTTGAGCTGGCCCGGCGCCTCTAGAAAGAATGCCCCACACGAACATATCTGCAGTCATTTTAGGATCTGCAGTCCCGCTTTTGTAAATATTTCTAATTTGCTTTACATATTCAAAACCTTCATCCACACCTGCTTTTAATTCTGGTGTAAGCCTGCGTAATTTTTCTGCCATTAAGTTTGCATTAGACGCATACCTGATAGCCTGCATGGGTGGGTGCGGCAAGTACTGACCGCCTAGCGCAGATTGCTCCATAGCCAACCAATTTTCTGGTGACTTCAAAGCGTCTGGATGTTGTTGCAACAAATTATCTATGTTTTGAAAATTGGCTTGTTTGTTGTTTGGATTGTAAGCCTGAGTAACAGGCATTGTTGCTTTTTCACCATTGCCTGCAACCAATAGCTGAGGCGGTGACTTGTGTGCCCTAAAATCAGGCGGCGCCATTTCAAATGTTTGCCTATCTTCTGGCCTAGCTACTAGGTCAAGAGCGCCCGGTCCATCAGATCGGGCTGCGCGCCCAGCTGCAGACAGCGCGGCGTCAATGGCTGGTGTTGGGTCAACGCCGGATGTAAGTGTGGTGCTTGTGTCAGCAGCCCTGTCAGCTATCCGGGCATCAGCTGCCTGCCCTGCTTTATCAGCCATTCTGACTGTTGCATTGGTGGCCTTGGCTATAGTTTCTCCCGCTTTTCTAAGCAGCTCTGGTGTATCTTTAATTCTTTTTAATGAACCGATTATTTTTTCAGCCGCCAATCCAAGAGCCGCACCCTCGCCAGCCTGTATCAATCTTTGCTTAAGGCGATCTGCAGCATCAGATTCAGCGTCTATATCTGTGGCTAAAAAATTAAGCGCTTCGGGCAACAGCTCAAAATCACGCAGCATAGTGATGAACCCGCCCTCTTCTGGGTCAAAGTATGCATCAGAAAAAGCTGACCTCGTAACAATATTGCCGGGGGATCCTACTAAGCCAGCGCCAAATTGCACAAAGTCCCTTATGAGCTGCCCAGCAAAGCCCTCTGGCTCTTCAACCTCTGGCAATCGAGGGGCGGGGATGTTTAGCTGTATTTCTGCGCCAGCTCGCGTTAAGCCAGACTGCGTAAGAAAATCCTCACCAGCCTCAGTTAATAACTCAGCCCCCATGTCCATAGCGCCCTGCACTCTATCACGAACACCTCCCACAACAACTTTATTAAAATCTTCTTTAACAGCTTGACCGCCTTTTGCTAGCTCATCTGAGCCAACGCCAAAAAGCTCAAACTTAGGGTCAGGCTTTTTTACTGCGCCCATCAGGTAGCGCTGTGCATCAGCCATATCATACTTGTTGAGCTGGTCAGTTTCGTAATCCATTATTGAATGCCTATTTTATTGTAACTGCGAATGACCTGTATGAGTGATGTTATTTCGAGTGTTTGCTCTTGAGTTGCAGCCCAATCCAACGCCGCTTGGGCTGGGTTGTCTAAGTCCACAGGCAGTGTACTGTACTTTTCGCCCAGACCTTGTGTTTGAGTGATGTAAGTAATGAGCGCGTCCTTCATCAACTTTTTAAATTCTTCAGCATTCTTTTTATTTATGTCCAGCGCTTTCTTGAATACCTGCTGATAGCTTGCGCCCTGACCACCGTTCTGATCTTTCGGCGTATTCATCCATGTTTGCAGCTCAAGCAAGCTTTCCTGATACATCAAGTCAGACGCCGTACCCAGTGCATTGTTGCTGTCTTTAAATTCGTTATACCTAGTTGCTGTAGCAATTAGAGATCGAGCCGCCTGCATACCTTCCCTTTGCTCTTGTTCAAGGTCATTAAGGGCTTGCTTATAGTCTGTGTCATCTAGCTCACCTGACAAAGAGTCAATAAGCTCTGCTGAAAAGGTGTTGTTTAGTTTAGCAAGCCCCAGAATTTTTGTGGCTCTTCTGGTTGTCTCTATTGGCTCGTCTTCATTTGACCGTTTTTTGTTTATGCCCAAAACAGCCTCAGCAGCTGTGCGCTGAGTTTTAGTAAACCAATTATTTTCTAACAGCGTTTTAAATTTAGCCTTGCTGTCCCTGACCTCTTCTGCGTCATCCATGTCTGTATTGATAATCTCTTTATACATTTTGAGATTGTTTGCATCTGCAGCTAGGTCATCTGCCTCTTCTTGCTCACGCCGCTCTGTGTCTATTTTTTCTGCTGTCGTGAACAAACTATCAACCACCTTTTGCTTATCGTCTGCATCCATCTGCGACAGCGCGGTGTTTAAAACTGTATCTGTGCTTTCACCGTTTAAAATTTGCAGTGCGACAGACGTTGCATCATCAGAGCTTTTGAAAAGACTTAACGCAACACCGCGCACAATCTGCTCTGTTGCTTGGTCAACGCGAGTCATAAAACCCTTGTCGTCTATTGTGCCAGCCTGTTTACCTTTTGCTATAATGCCGTTGGTCGTATTGAAGACCTGCCCGAACAGCATTGCCCTTTGACCAAGGTCTGTATTGGTGTCGCTAATTTGCTTAACCTTTTTTTCAATGTCATTATCGAGATTGCCCCGGTCTGCTTCGACAATCCTCTTATTATTTTTTTTGGTAAAATCTATTATCTGAGCGCTGACCAGCTGCTGCCCGACGGATAAAAATCTAGCCTTTGCATTGCGCCCTGACAGCAGCGGCTCATCGTTTCCATCTCTAGCAAGGCCGCTCGTAAAAGTTTTTAGCAGCCTGTTCATGTCATCTTTTGTAGACTGCTCAACGCCAACCGGGTCATTCGACTGCAAAGCATTTTCTTGGATTTCAGACAGCCGCTGAATCATGACTGCCTCAGCCCGGTCAACTTGCATCTGTGTTTGCACCTGCATTTTCTTAATGCCAATTTCGGCCATAAGATTGCCAGCCTCAGAAATAGCCCGGCCAGTAGCAGCTGCAGCTGCACCGCTCACAGAAACATTAAGAAGACCACCACCGCCTGCATTGTTTCGCCGGACTTGTCTGCTATAAGTTGGAACGCGCATTGTAATTCCTATGCTGTATAGATGCTATAGCCAGTGCTGAATGCCTGCGTCATACCTCTGAAACGCGCAGCCCTTGCTTGGTTCTTTGCATCATACATAGCTAACTGTCCCCTTAGTTTTTCATTAATGCTTTGTTCTTTTAAGTCGCTTTCTTCTGCTCTGGCATTCATCTCTATCATTTGTATGTCTGCCTCAGCCTCTACAGAATTTTCTAAAAGAACATCGAGCGCTGTGCCTGTCGTTGCGACAATGCCGTTCTTGCGCTGTGTCTGTGCAGCTGCATCATTCAGCTCTCTGAATTCTTCGCGGAACCGCACAATGTCTTGCCCGGCTCTGAAGATTTTTTCACGCGCCCTGTTCTCCAAAACATCTGCATTACGATTAGCTATAAGTTGGTTGTACCTAGCGCTGTCAGTTATGGCCTGAGCCTCTACCTCAGAACCTAAAAGACTTATGCCGCCACCAGCTATAGCCATATAAGCTGCAGTTTCTAAACCCATCACATTACCTTTGAGAATTGTATGTAGTTATGTCCATCGGGGCTGAACTTACGCAAAACCCCCTCTTCCTGCATATCGAGGAACCTGATCCAGCGCCGTGCATTCGGCCAATCTTCTAGAATATGCGCCTGTACCCGGTGCAGCTGATGAGCTTCCATAATGCCATGCAGATGCATTCGCAGCTCTTTTACAATCGTTTTTGTGTACTTGTGAATTAGGTGTGAACCTAAAAACCAAGCCTCACCCACCCCTGACCACACAGGATAAATACCACCACACGCAACTATGCTGCCGTTCACAACCGCTGTGAAACTCATGTCAGGGACAACCATTTTGTCAACGAATTGTGAAATCTGGATAGGTGGCCGAAATGTGTCGTCATTCACCTGCCCATCAAGAATCTGCCTTGCATGGCGCGCTTCAAACTCAACCAGGATCATTTATCAAATACTGACACTGTCGGGAATATTGCCAAGATTGTCATTGGCAATGGTTGGTCTTGTTGTATGACTATGGTGGCGTCCTCATCGAACCCGCCCCGGAACTCTACTGTCTTATCTCCAGTGAACAGACTGACTGCGCTGCCCATAGCATTTGCGCTCGAACGGAACGGCACAATGTCCAGCTCAGATGTACTGGTGCCAACCTTCATGCCCACACTTCTGAACAGGCGCACAGTCACTTCTGATATGCGCTTTGTTTTGCCCTGAGCGCTCCCTGTGGCGCTGCCCTGGTCAACGCGCAGGGTTTCTACCTTGCTTGTAAAGGCAAGCCCTATATGAGCCTTTGTGGCGCTTCTATCAAGCGTAACAGCGCCGCTCGATACAACCTTGTCCGGGTGAGCTGCACCGTCTGCTAATATGCTGACAGTCTGCCCCTCTAGGTGATCAAGCCCTGATATCGTAGTTGCAGCTGACCCGCTATAGGTCAGGCCGCTATCAACAAAGAATGCATCTGTTACATCACTGCCAAAATCAAACCCGGTCATGACCTCAACATAGCGCTTTGTAGCGCCATTGATTGTACGCCTTACAACGAGCCAGACTTGGTCTTCATCAAGGTCGCCGGGTATCGTGGCCACATTCTCAACGACAGCGCTTGTGCCGCCTATGATATGTCTGTGCCAAGCAACAACCTGCTCTTCCCGGCGGTAGGTCATGCAGGCCAGTACGCCGTCATTGCGCACAGTCCATGCAACGCTGTCAGGCTCTTGCTGATATGCAAACTCTTTTATGCCGCCCTCAGTTATATGCTCTGCCAGTATCGTCATATCAGGCGCAACAAAGCTGTCTGATTCATTGCTGAACACCAGCTCACGCAGTTTACGCTTGGCGCGCTGCAGAAACAGCGTTGCGTTGCCAACCTGCATTGGCTGTATGTCTGCGCTGCCATATGTCGTTTGCTGCTTAATCTGCGTATTGTCTGGCTTCAGCGGCTCATCAAACCCTGACGCCCGGACGACAAACTCACCGCCTGATGTTCCGACAAGCAGGTTTTTGCCAGATGCCAGATAGCGTATGACGTTTACCTCATTTGACCCTATTGTATAGATAAGGCCATCATCAGCATCTGTCCCACGCTCAAAGTTTTCAAAGTCGCCGCCTTGGCTAAAGAACAGTGTCTGTGGCTGACTTGAAGTGCCAGCAAACACCAGCCTTTGTTCATAAAAAGCAACAGCGCGCGGAAAGCCTGTTGTCGATGAAAACGCGCCCAGCTGAAAGTTCTCATCAGCTATAAGGTCGCCTGTTAAAGTTTTGTTTGACCCGGCTGCCTCAGCTGCTAGGTCAACGCCGGGCGCCAGAGTGATGACCGTATCTGTGACATCTACAATCAGCATGCCGCTTTTATTATTGCTGCTTGTGCTGCTGCTTGTAATCCTCATGCCTGTTTTAAAACCTTGGACTACAAAGTTACCGTCTGAATCTTCTATGCGGTCATTATGCTCTAGGCCAGTGCTGTCAGGGTCGCCCTCATGGAATGATATGGTGCTAGCAGTATATTCTGGCGCCAGCTCTGTTCTACCGTCCTGCAGCTCCTGCACAGCTGCAGTGACTGTGGTTGCATTTGTAAATATTGTTATCTTTGCAAAACCGTGATGCAGTTTGATTAGCCTGCCAACATCAGTAGAGGCAAACAGATTTGCGCTTGCTGTAACAGTAACAGCCCCGGTGCGGCCATTGGCTGTTAGCGTTGTGGTCGTAAGATTAGTGTCGCCCATCGGGCCACGTTGCAAGTCAACTTCTGTGATTGTCCAGGCAGTGTGATCTGTTCTTGTAATTTTTCGAGGGGCATGATTTGGATGCACCAGAAACATAATGTCAGCACTTTGTGCAAACTTCAGTCCGGCAAGGTCAGATGTACTGTACGGCGTTGCAACCTCAACAGGACTGCCGGAGCTTACAACTATGCCGCCGTCTTTGTATATACGAAAATAGTTGTTACCAAATTCTAGTATATACGCCTGCTCGACATTGAACTGAAACGGTATCAGTCTAACTTCGTTGGCGCTGGTTTTCACCTCTCTAACAAACTTAGTGCCGGGTCGCCTCGACAGGCCGCCATGCGGCTGCACCAGAAAGTTCTGTATTGTCTGGGCGCCATTGTCATAGCGGCCAAGGTCTGTCCGGCCAAACAGTCTTGGCGTCAGCTCACCAGCTGTAAAGTTAGATTTACTTAGGGTGACCTTTGGCATCAGAACCTCGATGCTATAAACTGATCACCTTCAACAAACACTGTGCTGTTGTTGTTTGTAACCAGCTCAGGTGTGCCTTCAGTCGCATCTACAAAGCGCGCCTCTTTTACTTTTTGTTCATACATATTTTGCATTTGCTGTGTCAGGCTGGTGCTGTTCACCAAAGCATAACTAATGTCACTAGCCAGTTTGGCTGAGATAGATTCAATCAGCAGCTGGTCATATTCGTTTGGGTCTTCAATCCGCGCCACATACATCATTTTTATGGGGTTGGTGTTTGTCAGTATTTTTCTGCCCTCGATTTTATGGACAGTGTCTGCATCCTCAAGACGCAACACCCGCAAACAGAAAGGGTCCGTTGGGAGTGTATATTGGTGCGAGAAATCAAACTCCGGCGTTTCGGAGTCAGGCGTCAGGCTCACACGCCTTATAAGACAATTCCAAGGGTGAGAGCGAAACACGGAATCACGGACAAAGGTGTAGCGCTGGTTGCAGATGCGCGCAGCTTTACTATCCTCTGTCAAAGCCAATATGTTTGACGCGCCGATCATGTTTAGCGCGCTGTTACAGATATCAACTACGGATGCCATGTTTCGCCTCTATTGTTAGTCTACAACGTAATACATTGTAAGCTCTATGGTTCCTGAACCATCTGCACCAGCAAGGGTGACTGTGACAGGATAGCCATCTTCGTTTGCATCAATCTCAATGCCTGAGCCAAGCGCCAGCGTTGCTGCGACATCTACCTTTTGAGCAGATGTAGAAGCTGCAGCTGCCTTGAACTCATCAGCATCAAGAGCGACTGTTGTGCCTGCGCGATTAACGTAAGCACCATGTCCCACTGCTAATGTGGTCGATGAACCCAATGCATCATGTGCCAGCTGGCCGTGCAAAATGCGCGCACCGTCTGGCAGGATGAACATTTCAATGACCTCATTTTGTGCCAATGATGATGCTTCATAAACACCATGTGCAACACGAACCCGGCCACCAAGTTCATTCGGCTTGTTCATAACAGCAGGAGTTGCGCGTGAATTAGTGCGCTGTGTTGAATATACAGTCATAATCTCGCCTCCTTACTCTGAACATTTGATTTCGATTACTTTTGCCTCTTCCATCCGGGTCGCACCCAGAGTCTGGCAATAGTAAACTTGGGTTGCATAGCTCTTATCAGCTCGCTCATCGATACGGCTTGTTGGCTCTTTACCAATCGCTACCTTCATACCGTCCATAGCCCACGCAATAACACGCCGATCTGACGAGCCATCAACAGGCAAACGGTTTGAAACTATAAATTGAAAGCCGACAAAGGAATCAATCGCACCAGTTGCCAAGCTACGCACTGTGTTGAAATCCGCTGAAGTTACGGTTGTGTTATTCAACAGATCTGAAATCTGCTTTGGTGACACAACAATGTAACGCGGGATTGATGGATCAACAGAGTTCGCATCAAGCTTCTGCTTTGCCTCAACAAGCTTTGCAATTGTCAGGCCCCCTGAGCCAGATGCAATCTGGTTGGCAGCTGGGAATGACGTTGTGGTGCTGCCATCTTTGCCTGTCTTAGCATCGCCAAGAAAAGCGCTGATGATAACATCATCCATTGCCCTGCCCATAGCAGCAGCAGCTGCACGAGCATAGGTGCTTGTGGGGTCAATCAATAGACGCACTTTGTCCTGATCATCGATAAGATCGCCATACTCATAGTCGGCCATCGTAACCATTCTCATTTATGTTCGCCTTAGTTCGCTAGACTAAGACCGCTTTCGCTGCTGTATGTCGCCATACAGATCAGATCATATCACCACCCTTTCGGGTGCCTAGCGCTTCGGGTTGCTTAACCCTACTCTGATTCCTCAGATGATCGTTGCACCTTCCCAGCTGGGCTGGGCTTGGCTCAGGATTACCTCAGTGAGGCTTCCCCTGAATTCACTAGGTTATTCAAAATATATTTCTATATTAGGCCGCTAACAGATAACGGGAATGGGGTGTATCGACAATTGGTGTATCCGCATGTCTAGTGGTTCTCAGGACAGCAGCTGCGCTACCTACCTGATCAAAAAATGCCTTTTCACCGTTAACAGTTTCGACATCTACAGCATTTCGCAGCAGAGAACCCATTTGCTGTGATAGCATCTGGACGTTTGCCGAAAACTGATTCACAAAGGCGGTGGTGATTTCTGTACTCATCACAGACCTCTTTCAGTTTAAGTTTGATTGCTGCGCTTGGCTATCTGGCAGAGCCAGACCTTGCTGCTAGTTACGCTAGCTAGTCGGCCTTTCTCAAAGGCTTGCGCTGAGGGGCGCTAGGCTTATCCTCAGATTTTTTCACCCACGTTAAGTAGGTATCTGCCAGCTCGATAGGATCTTTGATGTTTTGTATCGAGCCATAACTGACTGCAAGCTTCAAACACTCCAGCCGTAATTCTGATTGTGACATTACAGCCCCCTGAGCCGCAGAGCTTCCTGTACACTACGGTCATGGTCTGGGTGTGTCTTATCCCAGTACGGACTGCCGGGCGCTGTAACATCCGAAAGCTTTTTGGCTATATCACCGCTTGTAAGCCCTGGCTCACTCTCGCGCCCACTAAAACTATCTTCTGCCAGGCGCTCATGCATAAAGGCGCCTATGTTGGCAAACAGCTGTATGACTTCCGGGTTGTCACCCAAAAGAGATCCATCTGCCAGCTGCAGCTCTGTCAGCTCTGATGCCTCAAATTCATTTAACACACTGTTTGCCTGCCGCAGTGTCGGCTCAAACTGGTCGCCTAGATCTGCGCGCAGTTCTGTTTCCAGCTTTGTCCTGTTTGCCTCTAGCTGCTCTTCTGTTGCTGCGCCTTGGCTGCCCATGCGATCATTATATTCTTGCAGCATAGCTTGCGCCTGATTTTGATTCAGCCCAATCTTGTAGGCCACCTCTTTGAACCAGTTTATGTTGTCTTCTACGGCGTCTTCGCCGCCGTCCAGCTCATAGGCTGACGCTTCGCCCGGCCTGCCCAGTTTGTCGTAAACCTGATCCCAATCAGCCTCAGTACCCCAGCTGCCGGGTATAGCTACCTTATCAGCGCCCACCATTTTCTGGGCGTTGATGAGCGACTTGGCCATGCCGTTTATATCTTTATAGGACGCCAGACTTGGGTCGTCTCTTAGCGTCTCATCAATGTGATCTCTAAAATTAAATTCTGTTGCCGTGTTTTCAACAGACGGTGCCTGCCCAGCTTCTGCTGGAGCTTCCGCTACCTGCTCTTCTGACATTTAGTTTTCCTCTTCTTGAATCTTCTGCTTTCGCTTTTCTGCAGTTAACATTGAATTTATGAACAGCAGCACAGAGCGCTGCCCTTCGCGAAATATTGTCTCGTTGCTGTCCGGCACAAAGGTCGGTGAATACATACAAAACCGCTGCGCCATATCATCGAGTACAATTTTTGAGCCTTCCCCCTTGAAGACGGATACATAAGCATCCTTAATCTGATCTGGTGTATATGCCATTTACTGCCCCAACAGCTGCGCTAGGCCAGCCTGTGTGTCTTCGCTTACATCATCTACAGCCCTTAGCGCAGGCGCGGCCTCACCAGCTGCCTGTGCTGCTTGTGCGGCCTGTTGCAGCTCCATCATCTGTTGCTGTTGTTGCTGGCGTTGCGCGCGCAGCTGCGCTACCTCTGTCTGCCCCCGGACGACTGTGGCCGGGACATTTGTTACTTTCACGATATGCTGGGCTAGGCCGTCTGTGTCGATGTAGTCCACAACAGATGGGTCTATCTGTGTTAGCGGCTGCAGGAACTGGAACATCTGCATAGCAGACTGAACATCGCCTGAGCGCTGCGCCTTAGCCATTGGTGAGACATATTCAATATCAATATCACTTGCCGCCATAAAGTCTGGCGCAGGCTCGAAAGCTTTCTTTCTTGTCAGCAACGCAAACATGCGCTCTATCAGCGGCTGTAGCAGCTCAGACTGCAGCCTGCCCATAGCAGGTGACAACAGACGCATTTTTTCTTCTGTGCGCTGTATGACCTCTGTTGCTGTCATATTCGGGCTGTTGCCCAGTATCAGCTGGTCTACATAAAATGCAGAGCGTATCGCCTGCCTGCGCTGTTCCATCTGGTCATTGCCCAAAGGATTGTTTGAACCAATATTCAGCGGCTCTATTCTGTCCCTAGTGCCGGACCTGTAGAAGTTCAGACCACCCGGCACTGTACGCACTGGCATATGGAACCCATCATCAGGCACAAGCAAGGGCGGGTGTATCTGCAGCTGTGCCGCCCTGATTACTGTCTCAGACATCTTGTTGAGCATTTTGGTATCAGCCAGCGCGGTCATTGCCGGGCTGCGGCCATAGCCATGCTCAAAGCTTGCCTTCAGATATCTGGGGACTACATACGGAAATTCATCAAACCCAGATTCGGACAGAATGATTTTTTCATCCGGGTCGAGATAGCAGCTGCTGAAGGGCTTGTTCTTTGCATCAAGCTTGAGGCTGTCCCTCTCAGTCCTTGGCATGACCACATGTAATAAAGTTATATGCTCATAGGGGTCTTGCTGTACCTTTTTCGCTATTCTCTTTGAGATATTCTCTTCGCCAAATTGATCTAGCGCCGCTTTCGCTGACATTTTAAATTCACGATAGACTGTGTCCACCCGGCCAAATTCATCCTCTGACACATAGCACTCTGCAATATGCCGGGTGCTAAAGCGCAGGTTTTGCTCTTTGTCTGTATCGATAAACATGACAGCGGTGCCAAAGGTGACAAGGTCGCTGTATAGCTCATGTATAGCTTCATGGAAGTTCGAGCGGTGCAGCTCTGTATACATTACATCAGTTGCGCCCTCTAGCCATTCTCTGGCCATGTCATCATTCTCTAGCTCCCGGTCAGGGTAGCGCAGGCTAAACCACGGTGTGCTGGCATTGGTCAGCATACCATGCAGGCTGGCAGCCATAAGTTCAGCTGCATGGATTGCAGTGCCGTCAAAGATCAGCTCAAAGCGCTTATCGCCAGCATAGCGCTGCTTTGTGATATCAGCCTTGCGCGGCACGATATAATCAGCAATTTCTTGCCAATGCGATTCCCAGTTATTGCGGTGCTGCTGCAGCGTTTTGTAACGCTTCATCAAGACAGCAGCGCGCTTATCCTGTTCCATCAATACCCCATTTTGTTCTGGCCAAGCAGGCTAGGCTTTTGTGTGGGCGCCTCTGTCATCAGACCCTGGCCACCAGTTACATTGGCCGCTGCCTGACCTTTTTTGCGCGCAGCCTGCTGCTTTGTTGCCTGCACTTCTTTGGTGCCTTGCGGCTTGATAGGTGGCGGCGGTGGTGCCGGGGGCGGTGGCGGTGGCGGCGCTGGCCTGCTGAAAAAACTCATTATGCTGCTCCTATATGTGAAAAAGGATTGTAATCCATTGCAGCTAGCCGCTGTGGCGGCCTGCCGTCATTGCGAACTTCTTTTATTCCGATAGACAGATACCTAAACGAATCGGCAAAGTGTGAAGACCAATCATGCACCGGGCTTGTTCTAAATGTTCTGTTCCGCTCGTTATAGGCCCGGTGATACTGCCTGAGCGCGTCCAGCCCCTGCTTGCACTTTTCTGCATCAAACCAGCACCGGGGTATCAGCATTTGCGCTGCGTGTATGCCGTCTTCCAAAGGCAGCTTTGGTACAACCCGAAAATTCAATCCCAGATCCCAAGCCATCTCCCGGCGGCTTTTACCGCTGCCCAGCTCCCGGACCTCAATATCATGCGGCGCAAAGTGATCCCCATAAAGGTATGGCTTGGCCTGCAGCACCTTGCAATAATGCGGTAAGCCCTCGCCCCGGTTCTCATAGCAGTCTATAACATGCACAGCCCGGCCTACACTTTGCGTAAACCATATGGCCGTGCTATCGCCCACACCAAGATCCCAAAAGGTATCTACCTTGACAGAGGGATCATGCGGCACTTTACCTATGCGCCCCTGTTCTAGAGAAACAGCAAGCTCTTTACCAAAAATAGCGCCCGGTACATTCGCCGCCCAACTACACTCATATTCCTGAGCATACTGGTCTGTAGTCATTGCCTCTTTGGCAGACCGCAGCTCCTCATCATCTAGGATCCCTGTTTCAGACGCCTTATGAACCGCCGTAAACCATCCATCGCTGACAACAGCATGCTCGTACATTTCATAGAAAGCATTCTGACCTTTTGGCGTACCCACAAAGAAGCACCAACCTTTTCGATCTGAAAGTGCAGGTCTAATAATCTCAGGAAAGACAGACTCCGGCATATCCGCGACTTCATCCATGAAGCAACCATCTAAATAAATCCCTCTCAAACTGTCCGGGTTTTCTGCACCCAGCAAACTTATCCTGCTACCATTCGGCAGATCACACCGCAGCTCAGTCTCATGAAACTTGGCCTCTGGTATGCCGCCAGCAAACTGCTTTAAATAATCCCATGCAACAGCCTTGGCCTGCCGATATGTAGGCGCTAGGTATGCATATCTAGGGTTGGGCTTGTCACACAATACAGCTGCCCTGAGCAGGTGATTGATAGCCATGACTGTCTTGCCCATCCGTCTATGACAGACAATGACGCCCCATCTATGCCTGTCCAGATCCCTGTGCAGGTCGCCCTGTAGCTGCCGGGGCGTGTACGGTATCACTATCTGCATTGCTGCCCTTTTCCATTAGCTCCGCATACTGGCCATGATGGGTGCCACGCAGGCCGGGTACGATGACATGCCAGCCCTGCGCTTGGTAGCGCTCAACTTCGCTGTGTATGACGTAACGCAGTGTGCGTGTGGCAGACACTGTTCTAACCCCCATATTACGCTATAGATCCCTGCGCCCTGTCGCTGGGGGTGGTAGGGGGTCGTTGTAGGAATTTGCCCCACGTTTCTTGCACATAGTTTGCACAATGATGATTGTTTGCCTTGCTATTTATTGTGAGGGCTGGGCTGCAGCTTTGAAGAGCGCCGGACTAACAAGCCGTTTTTTTCTGGGCATGCCTCGCGCGCGTAGTTGGGCAGAGGCTGGATGTCTTTTATATATCAATCACCAGCAATCTTAGCTCTCCGCATAATCGAGCCATGACCAATCTTGCTTCGCTTCTTTGCAAACTTGTCAGCATCACTCAAGCTTTCAAACTTGCCCAGAGCTTTAATCTTTCCCTGTCCATACAGCTTGGCTACACTGTCTTCTGATAAAGGCTTGTCCCTTCCTTCAAACACTGAAGGCGCTACAATCCATTTGCCCTTTTTATCTTGGAACGTGACACTGAGTTCATGGCTCATCCGGCCACCTCCACCTCACCGTTAGCCCAGCTCAGTGTTATGCTGCCTTGGTTCGCAGCTGCGTCTTCCTTCTTGTCTCGCAATCCAAATGGCTGGTTGCGTGCAAATGTCCACTTCAACGTATCAATCTCTAAGCGCCTGCGTTGCACCTCAGCATTCATAAGCTTTGGGTCAATGCTTTCCGGCAAAGGCGTAATCGCTAAGTCTATAATGTGG
>NTLX01000120.1_pt1 | contig 14250 bp, 9 predicted proteins | sample 1251771 | NCBI WGS metagenome assembly NTLX01 (sample SAMN07250028, study PRJNA358725) | marine metagenome | isolation source: viruses from ocean water | place: Pacific Ocean: North Pacific Subtropical Gyre | collected 2015
GTATTAAGTGCAGTTCCGTTGACTGTTATAGCGTCTGCTTCTAATGTACCATCAATGTCTGCATCACCTGATATATCTAATTCTGTAGCTGTTAACTTAGCAGTTTGTAAGTCTTCAAAACTAGAACCTAATTTTAATTCAAACTGAGGTCCTGTAGTATTATATGTAAATGTAGCATCATCACCTGAACCACCTTCTATTGTAATACCTGCACCATTGATAACTGCACTTGTGCTATTACCACTATCTAGCACAATGTTATGGTCATTTAAATTTACAGTTGTTGAGTTTACTGTAGTTGTTGTGCCTGATACTGTAAGGTCACCTGTAACAGTTAAGTTATCTGCCACAGTTACTTCAGATGTGCTATGTCCTAATGTTATAGCAGTTCCTGATACTCCTGTACCGATAGATACTGACTCACTACTATTTCCTGTGTCTACTATGAGATAAGCATCTGAGCCTTGTTTAATTGTAAATGCAGTTCCTGAGTTGTCTGATACTGCTACGTTAATATCTGTTCCGTCTGCACTAATAGAATCAAGTGCAATATCACCTACGTTTGTTATTGCATTGTCATTAAAAGATGTAGCACCTAAAGATATAGTTCCTGTTGCAGTTAAGTTACTAGAACCTATATCTATTGCACCAAACCCACTTGTTATTGAACCACTGTTTAATGCACCTACTGTTGTTACGTTTGATAATGTATCTAATGCAGATTCAAAGTAAGTCTCAAAGTCAGTTAGTGCAACTTGCTTCATTGTTCCTGCATCGTTGACCACAACTCTGTCTGCATCTGCAAGTGTGGTTGATGATGCTGAAGTATCACCATCCATAATATTTAGTTCTGTAGCAGTGGAAGTTACACCATCAAGTATATTTAACTCTGATGCAGTAGATGTTACGTTAGTGCCACCAATGTCTAATGTAGTTACAGATATTTCACCTGCTACTGTTACTATGCCATTTGCTACAGTTATAAGGTCTGTATCATCTGTGTGACCAATAGTGCTACCATTTATAACAACATCATCTATGTCTAATGAACCACCTGTTATTAAACCTGTAGTTGTTATAGTTGATGAACCTATATCAATATTACCAAAGCCTGATGAAATAGAACCACTGTTTAGTGTACCTACTGTTACAAGGTTTGGCATTGCAGTTATTTCATCATCAAAGTAAGCAGCTAAGTCTGTTACTGCTACTTGAACCATAGTTCCATTGTCGTTTAGTACAACTCTATCTGCGTCTGCTACTGTGGTTGATGTTGCACTAGTATTACCATCTACAATATTTAATTCAGCTACTGTAGAAGTTATGCCATCAAGAACATTAAGTTCGTCTGTAGTAACTGTAGCACCATCTAATATCTCTAGCTCTGCTTCAGATATACCTGCAGAACCTATTGTTACTGTTCCTGCAAAAGTTACATTAGCACCATCAAATGTCATGGCAGTTGTGCTACCTGACTTAATTATTAAGTTGCCACTAGTATTTGTAAGAGAAGCAAACTGTGTTCCACCATCTTTAAGTACAACATCTCCACCATCTGCATCTAATGTTATATCACCTGCAGTATCAACTACGACTGCACCATCTGCTACTAAATCTAGTTGTCCATCCGTGGTAGAACTGATGTGTATAGCTGTATCTCTGAACTGTAGCTTCTCTGTAGAAGCAATAAGTATGTCATCACTAAATTCAAAATAATCCTCGTCTTCCATCCATTTGAGAACACCATCAGATGTCTCACCATCAAATGTTATTGTTATATCTGTTCCTGCAGTTCCTGCACCAAAGGTAAGTGTATTGCCTAATAGTTTAGTTATAGGACCACCCTCTGCAGCAGTACCATCGTGAGTATGTCCTGTACTCGCTGCGAAGGCTGCTAATAACTGATTAAACTCATCATTACTATGAGCAGCAGTTATTATGTCTCCATCAGTAAATGTGGATTGTCTAGTGTATGTAGCTCCCATTTATCTTCTTGCTCCTACTTGATATTCTAACTGAAAACCTTTTAGTGAGTATGGTGCAGTAGAACCACCATCGTTAACTCTTAGTGCAACTGCAAAACCTGAACCCTCTACAGATTGTCTAAGCAAAGGTTGTGATGCACCACCATAAGTTCCTGTAACAGATGAACTAACACCATATGTACTTGTTCCATATATTGCAGCCACATCAGTTGAGTCTAACGGATATGCTGCAGGTCTTGATGAGTTAGCAGCTTCATAATCATATCGCAAAAATAAATCTGCATCTATACTTGATTCAGGTGCATAGTTTACAATAACACGTTGCATATGTTTTCTTATACCTGCATCACCAAATGTTAAGTCAGGACCTCTGTACTTGCCTAATATAGAAGTGCCATCAAAGTCATTACCTGATTCTTGTCTATATACATAGCCACCACTATATGCACCATGTAAAACTATAACATTTCCTGCAGATACAAATGTGTCTGTTGATGCAGGTTTGATACCTCGTAGCTCTGAAAACTCAAAAGTTTGTCCTTTCAACACACAGATAACACCCTTAGTTGCATTTTCTGCTGTATTAGCTTTTGTAAAAAATATTCTATATTGTGTCTTGTCAGGTATAACTATTGAGTCAAATTCAGATGCACTAGATAAGTTTTCATCAAACAAACTTTGCACGTTAGAACTTATAGTTCCTAATTCAACGTCACCAATTCTTGCAGTACCTGCGATTGTGCGTAATCCATCAGGTCCTAAGAATATTAGGTCACCTGCAAATTCTTGGATTGTATCTCCGTTGATACATCCTATGTCTCTTGTTACAGCAGTTATTGCAAAGTTACTGCTAGATGTTCCTGATAATTTAAATATTCTACTTTGACAAAATATAAATAAGTCTTCACGGAAAACTTTAAGTCCTGTTATCTCATCATCAACTTTAATAGTTCCTGCACCACTGCCTGTGGCAAAATTGTCTTCATCAAAAGGCACACTAAATACTAGTTCTTGTTTAGCACTTGACATACCTGCATAAAACATATGTTCTTTAAATGCTACAACAAACTTAGCACCTGTTACTGCAGTGCTTACTTCTCCACTTCCTGCAGAAGAAACATCTGTTGCACTAAATGATGAATTAAATACTGTGGGTGCATTTGTTCCATCTACTACAATTAACTTATCATTACCATCAAAGTTAAATCTTTCAAATCTATATTTACCTGCATTTGTTCTACCACTATCTATTGTTGTCCATGAAGAACCTGCAGGGTCTGCAGTAAATATGTTTGTTCCTCTAGCCGCTACAACTTTACTTGCAAAGGTACAAACCATTAATACTTTTTCTGCAGAAGAAGATGTTTGAGGAACTACTGCAGATACGTATTTACTAAATCCATTTATTCTTCTATAGCCACCCTCTATATCAGGCTCAAAGTTTTGTAGTTCTAAGGCTTGACCCGGTTGCATAAGAAAGGTAGAACGATTGAGAACTAATCCTCCTTCACAGTTAAATGCTACAGGTTGTACTTGCGAAGAGTCAGGCATTTAACTAAATCCTTATACTTAAATCTGCTGTGCTTGTGTATCCTATTTTAGGTATAAATGTAGACCTTATATATTCAAATCTATTTACTAATAATGTTTGCATATTCTTAATACCTTGCTCAAATCTAGCAAAGTTTAATTGATATTGATTTGTTTCACCTCTATACTGATAAACAAAAGCTGTTGCTCCATCTACAATAACTGCCGCAAATCTATCAGGTATAGTTGTTGTATCTGTTGATGCAGACATATCTGTTGGAAAAGAAAAGAAGTCATACTTTAAACTAAAACCTTTTGTTGGAAAAGGATATAATAAAAAATTATTGTCAGGTGTTCTTGATACATATTGTGGAACACCACCTTGTTCAAATTGTGCTACTTGTGTATCATCACTATGAGCTGCGGCTGTTGTATCGTTTGCACCTCTTGTAGCACCTGTAAATGTAGTAGAGGATGTGCCTGTGTAAGTTATCTGTTCATTACCTATAAATATAGTTCCTGTAGAATCAAATCCTGTTGTGCTATTAACTGTAATAGTTGTTGCAGAGTCTGTGAGAGAACCATCTAAGTTTGTAGTTGTTATTTCATCTTCTTGTGTAATATAACTATTTATATAATCATTGTAGTTAAGAACATATAATCTACCACCACTTGAACCCAAGTCTGAATCTTTAACTATTCTAAATGTATTATAATCTACTGTCTTTGCAGTTGTAGGTATTGAATACCTTACTGTTCCCGGAACAAGTGTCTCTGTTTTTGTTGAATGATTAAATGGATATTGAAATTCTTTTTGGTTAATATATCTTACAGACTCATTGACTGCATTCTGTGCTTGAACCTGTATTCCTCTAGCATTAGTAAAGTTACTTGAAGTTAATTGTACTTCGTTTAATCTTGCTAAAACTTTATTAGTTAATGTTAAGTAACTCTCTGCCATGTATAATTCCTATAAAGTGTAGGAGAGCAAGTTGCCCTGCTCCCCTAGAAAAAGTTTAAGCTAATTGGTCTCTATCGACCTCATCAGGCTTATCATCTAATCCATGACCTGCTAAATCAATAACAGTTGCATAGACTCTGAGTCTACCTGTAGCTGGAGCCGCACCTGCAATCTTACAGTCAATAGTGTCTGTAGTAGTTACAAACTGAGTGTAAGTTGAAGCTGCACTTCCTACTATAGTGTTAGTTTGACCATTAGTTCCTGCTGCACAAAAACCTGTAGAGGTTATATCTGCACCATCAATAATGTCATCACCTGCTGCGAAGTCCATGTCAAGAGTACAACTGCCTGTGAATGCTTTCATCACTTCTGCACCTGCATTTATGACTAGAGTATTCGCAGGGATTTCTAACACCTGAAAGATGTCTCCATCTGAAAAGCTACCACCTGCTGCTACTAACGCATCAATATCAAGGTAAGCCTCAATATTTCTCATTACGTGAGTATTCTTAGCTGATGGCATAGCCACGATAGAATCGGAAGATACACCAGTGGTATCTTTAGAGGTTAAATCAAAAGTTGCCATTTATATCTCCCTTACGCTACGTTATATTTAGCAGTTACGATTGCTTCAGGTCGAAGAATCTTTCTGCCATACATATGCATACCACGAACAATATCAGCAAAAGAATCAGGGTCTCTATAAGTCTCTGTCTTGTTGATTTGCTCTGCAGTTGCTACTGCTGAACTATGTCCTGCAACGATAACACCAAAGTTAGAGTTTTGGTTAGCAGTTCCAGATGTACCCGGACCTGTTCCTACTGCAGGTAAGTTGTTTGACATATATACGTCAAAACCATGAATCTTTCCTACAGTTAGACCATTTCTCAATCCACCTGACTCACCGAAGTCACCATTTAGAAGACGTGAATCTTCATCCTTTAAGACTTCAATAAAAGTTGGGTGTAGAACAAGCCATCTACCATCAGTGTCTACAAACTGAGTGTCAAGCAGTCTGCCCATTCTAGCTATAACCTGTAAAGGAGTAGCTGTAGCAGTTGCTTGAGAAGTTGCACCACCTAGTCTTGGAGCTATTGGGATAGAGTGGTCACCTGCACTTGAAGTAGTGATGTTACCAAAGCTATCTTTTCTTAGCTTCATGCTTGTCAACAATTCGTCTGAACCTGCAGTTGATACTGCTTTAGTTCCGTTAACTGTTGAGTTAGCTGAACTTGCTACAGCATTATTAGATGCCTGTGCAAATCCTGACAAATAACCAAGTACGTCTTGGTCATAGTTATCTTTTAGTCTGTAACCTGCTCTGTCACTTGCGAGTTGAGAGAAGTTTACGTGACTGTGAGCCTCTTCAATATCGTCTATCTTGAAAGCAAAGTAGTTTGCTTTGTCAATAGTCAATGTGAAGTCTTCATCGTCAAGGTCTTGAGGCTGTACGTTTGCACCTCTAGCATATTCCTTAACGGTGATCTCTGGCTCTTTAATTATCTTTACGGAGTCACCCATGTTGGCAATCTCACCAAAATAGTCTGAATTGGTAATATTTTCAACAACGGAGTTCTTCCTGAAGGCTAACTGAACCTGCTTAGAGTAAATAACTGGGGAGAAATTACCATTAGGCAGATTACCATAACCTGCTGCAGTTTTAAATGCCATTTTCATCTCCATTTTTGAAAATAAAACAAATGCACGAATGTGCTATATTTACTCGTCATCGGCTAATAGTATCTAAGGTGTATGTTTAATAGCTAGTCAAACATAGGCTCGTACTATAAGGTAGGCTTCCAAGTGTTTGATTATATGTGAGTTGTCCACGTGGAGAGGTCACATTTTTAGTTATCTATAGTTATACCTATAAACAACATTTTGTCAACTGATTATCTAGCAGAGCCTGATATGTCGTAGACAAAATTCCCTGATCGGATTGCTTCCATAATTACGTCTGATTTCTTTTCATATTCTTTTGCAGACATCTTCTGAACTTCCGACTCTAATATCTTATTGTTACTTTCTACAGTAGGTGTAGTCTTTTCACCTTTTGTTTTAACTTGTGTAGCAGCACTTTTACTGTTCTTGCTCTTCTCTTCTCTGCCGATATTTCTATCTGCCTTATAGAGGTCAATAGCTCTTGCCGCTGATTTTGCATCATTGTCATTTTCATATAACGCTTTCTGCACCCACTGTGGTTGTTCTTCAGCCCAATTATGAAAGTCATCACTATCTCTGATGGTATCAAAATCAGGATGTATCTTCATAAGCTCAACTTCTGCTCTTTCTTTTACAGTCTTTTCGTTGAACTCATTTATCTCTTTCAACTTCTTTTCTAGAGTTGTAGATTGTTCTTTTGCTTTTTTCATTGCAATAGATTCTACAATCTTAGCTACATCAGGATATTCTTTTGCCCATGCCTCTATGTCTTCATCTGACTTAGGCAACTTCATCTCTTTTTGTGTAGCTTGACTTAGTTGACTTTTTAATTCGTCTATCTGCTTCTGAAAGTCTTTTTCTTTCTCTTGACTATATCTTCGCAGATCACCATAACGCTTCTTAAAAGTTCTCTCTTCAGCATTCTTCGGTTCTTCTTCTTCTTCCTTCTTCTCTTCAGTAGGCTCTTCAGATTCACCTTTTGCCACTTTCATAAGCTCTTTTAATTCTTCCTCATCTTTTTTAATTCTGTCTTCATGAGTAGAACGTTTAGTCATGAATGCTTTTTTTTCAGGTGTTGCATCAACCACCATTTCTTTAGCTTCTTCTGCCATTTTTTACTCCTAGGGTTATCGTAGCCATCTCTCGGGGGATAAGTAGCTAGTATGTGGATTATTTTTTAGAAGCTAATCCACCTCGCTTCATCTTCTTAGGTTTAACTTTTTTCTTTGCAAGTCCACCTTGTTTAAAATCTCCCGGACCCCCACTCTGTCCATACCCTGATTCACTAACAGTTGTCTCTCCACTAGGACTGTCGTAAGTTTCAGTAAATCCTCCAGTAGGGTCTCCACCATATTCTTCACTAGGAATTTGGGTAACTTGCCCAACCTTCACCACATCGCTTCTATCAGGTAATTTTTTAAGGTCTGCTCTTCCTTTGTCTGCAGCCTTTTTAATATCTAAGTCTTTAATAAACTTATCTGATAGACCTACATTTCTACCTCTGCCCTCTTGTATTTCTCTTTGTTGTGCTCTTGTTAAAGAATCAAAAGTTTTAGTTTGTGGTGTTACCCCTATTTGTCTTCCAAAGATATCTTCTTCTGTTTTTTTATTTTTTAATTTTTCTGTCGCATCTTCAGAAATATTTATTAAGCCTTGAATTTTATTAGCTCCCGGTATTGTTATACCTGCCTTTCTAGCTAATTCAACTGCTAAACGTGATCTAGGACCATAAGCTAATTGTGCTATTTGACCTTTCGTTTGATCTTTAATTAAATCTGCAGTATCTTTTGTAACTGTTTGAAAATTTACTTGTCCTGTATTTCTATAATTTTCTAAACTTTGTATTCCAACTGTGCCATCTAAGTTATACTGAATAGCGTATTCTACATCACCTATTGTTGTTCTTGCACCACCTAAATCAGCCATCTCACTATCGCTATCATCACTGCCTGTTTGTTGTTCTACTCTAGCAGTCTTAGTTCTAGCAGTTTGTATTTTAGGTGCAGCAGGAGTGTCTGTCTTTGCTTTGAATCCTTCAGGAACACTAAAGCCTGTTAATATCTCTCCGTTTTTAAATGGTATCTGTATCTCTGCACCTGCATCGTTTACATATGTTCTATACTCATCAGGTCCTTGTGTCAACTCTTCTCCACCAAATAATCCTGTGTATGTGGCTTTCTTAGTTGTGTCTATAGGAGATTTATATCTAAAACCACCTATCGGTGCTGCAGTTGCAGTTGGTATTGTAGGTGCTACGTAAGGTGATTTAACACCTGTCTGTGCTCCTGCTACATTAGGTTGTCTTTGTTGCAAAGGATTTGTTGTAGTTGTTGTACCTGCGAAACCATTTGCTGCTTCTATAACTCCACCTTCTGCTCTTTTCTCAACATCTTCATCTTCGTCACCTTCTGCTATGTTTATGTCTATTACACTAAATGGTATATCATCAGGTATTGTTGCTTCGTCTGCATTACCCATCTGACCCATCTCTTCCATCATTTTGAGACCCATCTTTGCTTCTTGTCTCAATCTCATTAACTTTTCTAAACCAATATATCTTACAACATCTGCAGGGAATACAAACTCTCCTTCACTTAACTGTGCAGGTATATCGTCTCTTACTTCTTCTTGTGTAGCTCCCGGAGGTACATCGTTTCCTGATACAGGGTCTACTGTGTTACCTTCATCTTTAAGACCACCATCTTGAAACATCTCCATTTGTTTTGTCATTTCCCTCATATCGTATCTCCGTTTTTTATTTTAACTTTATCATTATCTATGATCACTTCTTCTTCGTCAAACGTTCTTCCTCTACCTACGCCCTCTGCAAAATCTGGCGATGCTAATATATCTGATTTTTTTACTTTATATGCCACTAAAGGGTTATCTCTGCCTTTCTGCCATGGCAAGTTTAACTCTACATTATAGTTAGGGTCTAAACTAAAGGATGAAACACCATCTTCTTGATTTAACTTACCCACCCTGTAAACTGTTATTTCTTCAGGCAAATCTTTGTATCTAAGTTGTGTCATATTATATATTTCTTTTTTTGCCTTATTTAATTCATCAAGAGATATAGGTTCTGCTAATTGATTAGTGATTGTTCTAAATTTTGGTGCTCTATAATCTTGATTTATAATTTCCCCACCTAATTCTTTTGCCCTTTCAGTATCTTTCAAAAATAAACTTTTAACTGTATCTGGAGTATCTACAATTATTATTTCTTTAGTTATAGGAGAAAGATTTTTTATGTTGGGGATATTTGTTGATTGTTCTAAATTATTTTTACCCCCTACTTTTATATCAACGAGTTTTCCTGTTTTTTTTGTCTCGTTTGTAATTAAGTTTTCTAATGCTCCTTCGCCATAAAAGTCATCTACTTTTGTAGATTTTTCATCAAATAATATACCCGCTTTAGGCGATAAATCTTTTTCGCTCAATCTTAAATTTAAAGCAAAATAATCGTTTATAGAAAAAGCCTCCTGTTCTCCCGCAGTAGTTAGGTAATTTATGGTGGCATTTTTTTCAATGTCTGCTAAAGTGCTTTTTTTCTTTTTAAAATCAATCATAATTTTAAGATGTTCTTTAAAAGCTACAGAGTCCAAAATTCCATTTCCTTTAAGAACATCAAACATAACTTTAGCGTTAAATTTATCATCACCTATTAATTCATTTAAATTTAAATTATCAAATCCTGTATAAGGTTCATGACCTTTTAAAACAGAATCATATTCTCTTTTAACCATTTGATCTATTAAGCCATTATAACCATTTTTAAGTAACTGATTTACCTCATCAGCATTTGCACCAATACCTAAATTAGCTTGTAAATTTTTCTTTTCCATTACAAAAAATACATTATTGTTTTTATCTTTCTTAAACTTTATTCCTAAAATATTATTGTAAAAATCATCCCTATTTAAGTTTTCATTTTTTGTTACTGTAGCTAGTTGTTGTACATAACCATCTGGATAAAACTGTTGCACACTAGCACCATTGTTAAACCCCTCTCTCCTTTGAATAGCGTGTTGCAATTCGTGTAATATTGCCTTTTTTAAAAGGTCTACTTTTTCTTGATTTCTTAAAATTCTTTCAATTTTTTGACCATCATTTGTAAAAGTTGTCTCCGTTTTAGGCATACTTAAATATATCACTTCTCCACCTTCTTCGGCAGAGTTATAAGTGTAAGATGCCACCACCCTACTTCTTTTACTTTCATCAACAGGTAAAAATTTAACTTTTATATCTCCAATATTAATAAACTGTTGTCCCGCTTTTGAATGATCATTTCCATATTTAACAGGAAAATTAGTATAGTTTTTAAATATGTCTTGCTGATTTAATAAATCTTTTACAGTTGTACCCTCTTTAATTCCTTTTATCTTATTTAAAGCAAAATCTTCTCCGTATTGTGTTAGTGTGGTACTTCTTATATCTAATCTTCTTTTTAATTTTCCATCTTTTCCTCTATATATACCCGTTAATTTGTATAACATTTGTTTTTGTTCTAAATTTAATAATTTATAATTTTGTGCAGATACTTGATCTTTTAGTTTATTTATTTCTTTAATAGGAGTCATTCCCGATGGGTTTTCAACTGTAGCACTTCTTACTGCTTTTAATCCTTGTTGGTTTACAAAGTTAGATTCAATTTCATAATATTTTTGTGCTTGTTCGTTATCAACTCCTATAACATTAAAATTTACATCTGTTCTATTTGGGTCTTGTACTGTTTTACCTACTTTTGCTGCATCTACTAATGATTTAATAGTTTCTGCATTTTTCGATACAACATTAGTTACTGTTCCTCCATCAGTAATACCATCTAATACTCCATCAACTAATTGAGGTTGTCCTAAAGGATTTACTCCTTTTGTTTGTATCTCAAATGCTTGTTTTAAAAAATCATAAAATTTACGAGTAGCATCAATACCTTTGGCTGCAACTTTTACGCCACCAACAACGACACCTGCAGGAGAAAAAACCTCTCCAATAATTTGATCCATATTTGTTCCATCGGATTCTATGCCTGTTAGCTCAGTAAATTTTTTATCGAATGCCTCTCTTCCATATTTAATTCTAACTTCATTTAACGCATCTTTAAATAATAATGCTTTTGGACTACCTGCTTCAGCTAAGAGATCATTTATATAATTCACTCCTTCTATTGCATCTGATGGTAAGGCAGCTATCCCTGTTATTAACCCTGTACCCATACGTTTTGATGTTTGGATATTTTCGTCTATTTTTTCACTTATTCTTTTTTCTCTTAACTCAGGTTTATTCTTTTCTAATAAATCTAAAGATTCTTCAGGAAAAAATTCTTTATTTTTAGGCATACGCCTAACCCTTGACAAAGATGCTGTAGCATCGTCTGCAAAAGGCAGATACTCCTTTTCAAGTAAATTCATCATTTGTTCACTAAGATCACTCGGCATTTACTTCATCCCTTAATAATTTTAATCTTTTTAGTGCCATTACATAACCTTGTGCTCTGTGTATAGATATAGAATCATCTGACTGTTCCATTATTTTATGTTGTTCTTCTATTTTATAATCTAAGTAATCATTGAAGTTGTTGATTAACTTGGGGTTGTTGACCAATATCTTGAGTCGGCTGAGTATCTGTTTGTGGTTGTTGTTCTCCAACTTGTGACCTTCCTGTAAATCCTTGCTCTTGAGGTGTAGGTGCTATTCCTGTACCTATTGTTCCTCCACCTGATCCTGTAGGATCACTTGGGTCTGCTCCTGCAGGTGCTTGTGGTTGAGCTTGTTCTTGTTGGGGTGCTCTAAAATCTTTCATGAGTTCTGCTTGTAGTGCAGCTTCATCCATATTGTTTGTAACTTTATCAGGGTCTAAGTCCATAGCTTTTGCTATTTCACGTATTATATATTGAAACTTAGCAAAAGGTGCTAATGCAGGATTAGATGATACTTGTAAGAATTGCATCAACCTTTGTGATCTAACTTCGTTAGCCATGAGACTTTCTGTACCACGAGCTTTTACTTCTAAGTCACCTTTTATCTGTGGATCATAATCAAACTGCATATTAAATTTAAACAATCCCTCACCTAAAGGTTTAAGTAAATAATCATCTACATTTTTAATTACTGTTTTAATACTTCCTGCCGCTGCGTTCATGAGCATAGATATTCCTGATGCAGTTCTACCTACTCCTGTTATTCCTGTTTGACCATGAGCAAACGATGGCATACCTGTACTCTCATCTGCCAACTGCCTTGCTTTGTCAAACAACTGTAAATTTTCTCCTGCTACATTAGGAAACTTAGTTCCAAAAATAGCTTGTCCGGGTGCTCCACCCTGTCTTCTAAATACTTTGCCCGGATATACAGATAAATCTTGTCCCGGAACTAAATTAGTTTCATCCACTTCTATGAGTAAGTTTCCTGATAATACTGCATTATCTACTGCCATTCTCATAAAACCATTCATCAATGTTTGTGTATCATCCATGTTTTCTGCTACACCCACACCAAAGAATGAATATGGATTTAGTTCGTATGGTGCTGCCACATAAGGTATTCTTGCAGGTTTAAATGGATTAATAACCATTCTAATTAACTTGCCATTACATATCCATACATTAACTTGTATTTCATCTAATTTTTGTAATTCTTTAGGTATCTCAATGTCTTGTTGTAATAACATGTCAACATCACAGTTACCCCAATATTCTAATACTTCAAATCTTTCTATATAATTTTCAGGTGCATAGTCTGCTAAGTCATCTTCCCATGACTTTTTATCATAGTTTTCACCTGCCTCTATAGCGTCTTCTATAACTTGTGGTCTAAAGTGAGGTCTCTTTTTTAATGAACGCAATTGTGATCTAGACATCTTATGTCTTTCAATTACATACTGTGCTTCATCCATATTTGTTGAATCAGGATCAGGATAAAAATTCCATACAGATACATGTGATACTTGAGGTATAGTTTTAAATGTTGGATCATATTCTCCATCATCACCCCAATTAGGATACTCTTTATCTACTGCAAAAGGTCCTTTCATGACACCTGTGCCAAATAAAGCCATCTCAAATGCAGTGCTTCTTAGTGATTTATTAGCACTTGATTCCTCTAATTGATCCATGATCTTTTTTTCCATAGCCTTCGCTGCAATCATTGCAGGACTAAAGGTTACGGAAGAAGGCGTTTTACCAACCTCTTCTTTAAGATTTTCAACCTCTGATAACTTTTCTTGCAAAGGTCCGAGCCTTTCTTGTAAACTTCTCTCAGTCGCTCCCTTAGGTAAATCGTTACCATCGCCACGAAATCCATAAGGTGATTCCATGCTTTTATTGGCAATTTCTTCAGGTTCTTTGGGGTCAAACGAAACATCTTTTGCTACTCCTTCAGGTAACTCCGTTGGCTCTACACTCAACGGAAACTTATTGTTAGCAAATAACACATCAACAATTTGTCCATATGCCGCTAACGTCTTCGTCTTTGTAACTTTTATAAATACTCTAGATTTTTCTGCTTCAGTAAATTGCACATCTGAACCATATAATCCTCTATAATTTCTGTATGCTCTTAACCATCGTTGTTCATCTTGCTCACGATAATCATCTGCACGATAATACTTTTCCATAATAAAAGGTATTATATTATTTGTACCTGCGTCTGCTACGACAGCATCATCTGTATCTTCTAAAGATACTGATTCTATTTCTACAGGAATATCTTCTTCAGCCATATTAATATCCAAACGTTGCATCTGCTATAGGCATACCTTGTGAAGGTCTACCCATAGGGTCATAATCAAATATACTAAATCTAGGTCTAGTCATTACTCCATATCTTAGTGCGTCATAGATATGATCTTCTGCTCTTGTATCCACATCTTCTGGATTCTTTTTATCTAGAGGTATCGCAGGTATCTGTGATATTGTATTTGTACAAGTATTAAAAAATACCATTCTTGGATTATCTGTAAACTCGTCTACTTGTAATCTTCTATGTATTTCGTTTTTACCTGCCACACGACTACCTCTACTTCTATCTGATGGTCTCCAACGACATCCTCTTTGTATCATTTGTTCTGCTAGTGAAGGTCCTGTATCTCCACGTTTATGCCAAAGAGAACTA
>NTLX01000121.1_pt1 | contig 14236 bp, 9 predicted proteins | sample 1251771 | NCBI WGS metagenome assembly NTLX01 (sample SAMN07250028, study PRJNA358725) | marine metagenome | isolation source: viruses from ocean water | place: Pacific Ocean: North Pacific Subtropical Gyre | collected 2015
TATTAAAAAAGATTATAAATTAAAAGATAAATGTTATATATGTGGCTCCAAAGAAAAGCTTGAACTTCATCACTTATTTTCTGTGAGTCAATTGTTTGAACAATGGTGTTCTGAAAATAAGGTCACTGAAATCGATACTGTTGAAAAAATCACTTCCCTTCGTGAAATTTTTGCTGTAGACTGTAAGGAAAGTTTAGACCACCACAACTTATACACACTATGTAAAACTCATCATCAGAGATTACACAATATTTATGGGCAAAATTATTCTAATCATCTTGTACCTAAAATAAAGAATTGGTTAGAAATACAAAAGGATAAGAATGGCTAGAGATAATACATTTAGAGAGTGGGTATCTGAAAAATTAAATCCTGCACAACCTTCAATTGCATCTCTTGAGCCGTTTGCCTCTCCAGAGACTATTGTTGATTTTGAGCAAGCTTATAGAGAGATTGAGGTAGTTCATCGTTCAGTTGATATGATTATTAATGCTATGATCGAAATACCTTTTATCGTCGATGGTGGGGCCGCAAAAAAAGTAAATAAACTGTTAAATGTAAAACCTAATCCATTTGAAGATAGAGTTCGTTTATTCAGAAGAGCTTTTTTAGATTTTCAATTAGATGGTAACGCATTCTTTTACTATGATGGCGCAGATTTATACCTATTACCTGCAAATGACGTTGAGGTTGTTCCCGACACTAGATCATTTGTATCCCACTACAACTATTTAGTACATAACCAACAATCACAAGATTTTTACGGTTTTGGTAGAGGTAAACAAACCTCAAAGGCTGAGTCAATACGTTTTGAACCGAATGAAATAATTCATGTTATGGCTGAAAATGAATTGTCTATCTTTAGAGGTGTATCTAAGTTAAAACCAATTCTTAACCTGATGGAGCTTTATTTCTATATGATAAAATTCCAAAGGCAATTCTTTAAAAACAATGCCCTACCAGGTTTTGTCTTAACCACTGATAATATTTTATCTAAGAGAGTAAAAGAGAGATTATTAGAGTCTTGGAGAGCTTCATATACAACAATATTTGATGGTGCTCGTAATCCAGCAATCTTAGACGGTGGCTTAAAAATTGATGAATTTTCAACTAAATCATTCGATCAACTAGACTTTGAGAACTCAATTGAGCGTATACAACAAGATATGGCTAAAGCTATAGGCGTGCCATATGTATTACTTAAATCTGGTAATAATGCAAACATTGATGCAAACCAAAAATTATTTTATCTTCATACTGTAATACCTTTCTTAAGTCAATTCTGTTCTGCATTCACACATTTCTTTAATGGTGGTGTTGATATTAGACCAGACCGATTGAAAGTTCCAGCACTACAACCTGACATTAGAAATCAAGCAATTTATTATTCTACTCTTGTAAACACTGGAATTATTACCCCAAATGAAGCTCGTGAAGGATTAAGATTTCCAAAACTTGAAAATAATGATAGTATAAGAATACCACAAAACATCACAGGTAGCGCAACAGACCCAACTCAAGGTGGTAGGCCTACAAGTGAGGAATCTAATAATCTAGAGGAATTAGGAAATGAATAAAACTCTTTATTTGAACAGTGCTTTTGAAACCAAAAGCTTCAAAAAGGGATCTAAAGGACTCAAGATAGCAGGTTATGCAAATACCACTGTAAAAGATCGTGCAGGAGATGTTGTTACAGCTCAAGCATGGGCTAAAGGTGTTGATAACTATCGTAAGAATCCAGTGCTTCTTTATCAACATAAACACGACTGTCCTATTGGTCGTGTAGAGAATATTATTGTTGATAAAAAAGGAATCCACGTTGAAGCTTCTGTTAGTGAAGCTGCTGAAAAAACTCATGGTGTTCAGACTCTTATTAAAGATGGAGCCTTAAAAAGCTTTTCTGTAGGCTTTAGAGTTAAAGACGGTAAATACAATAGAGAAGACGATTCAATGACAATTACAGATGTTGAGTTGTTAGAAATATCTGTAGTTTCTGTGCCATGTAATCAAGACTCACTCTTTTCAATCCGCAAATCTTTTGATAGCGATGACGAGTTTAATGAGTTTAAAAAGTCTTTAAAAGAGGCTGACGCCGAAGAAATTAAGAAGATGCGTAAAATCAAAGCAGGAATCACCGATATGAGCAATGGCCATTATCATACTGTTGAGGTTGATGAAATGGGAAATGGTGTAACAACCTACGCATCTCATATGCAAAACCATGCTCACAAAGTCATGAACGGAATGTTGCTTGAGGCCGAAGGTCACACACATGAAGTTACAATGGCAGGTATTCCGGTTCATAGTATGGAGGAGGGCGAAGTTGTAAACGAACGTCCGATGTCTCCAACCGAGGAGGAAGCAATGACAAATCCAAAATCTGAAGAGGTTGTGGAAACTAAAGATGAGGTCGTTGAAGAAGTCAAGGAAGAAATCGTTGACGAAAACACTGATGATTCTGTAGAAGAAACAACTGAAGCTGAAGAGAAATCTGAAGCAGAAGAGGTTGAAGTCAAAGCAGAAGCTTCGGAAGAAGTCACTGACATTGAGAAGGAAGATGAAGAGGAAGAGCTAGAAATACGTGATCCTAATGCATCTATCCCGTTCACAAACTTGCTTTCCGATGATGCAAGCACACTTCAACATGGTGATCTTGTTAATTATCAAGAAAAAATGTTTAGAGTTACAAAACTCGCAACAGGCCAAAGCCCAATCTTTAAATTTTTAGAGATTGACGCTGACGGAAAAGACTGTGATAATGTTCTTAATGTGAAAACAGACGATATTTCACAAGTCGAAAAAATTCAAAATAGTGAAGACGCGGTTACAAGCGAAAGTCTGACTAAAGATCTTCACGATCATTCTACAAAGGAGAACGATGAAATGGCTGAACAAGTCGTAGATACAATCGATCTTACTGGTGCAGGTGCTGAAAAGTCAGCTGACACTGAGATCAAAAAAGAAGCTACTCCTGTAGCTCAAGTGTCTGAGCCTGAAGTTGCCGAACTGGTTCAAAAGACCGGTGAAGCTATCGTGAAGGAAGCAGACGCTGCTGACCAGCAAACGCTGGTGAAAGGTGATAGCGAAACCGCTTATACACCACGTGAGTCTGAGCAAGTCGCTGAACTTAAGGCTCAAATGAACAAGTATCAAGAAGAGATTGCTGCACTGCAACGCTCCAAGATGCACTTCCAAGAGAATGCACGTTCAAATACTCAGTATAGTGAGAAAGAAATGGCAAACGCTGTTCTTGTAGCTAAACTGTTGAATAAACGTGATCCATTCGATACAAAATACGGCGCACGTATGAAAGCTGTTACGACTGTTGATCAGTTCTTGAGCAACTTCTCTAGCAACATTTATACAGAAATGGAACAGCAGTTGGTCATTGCTCCAATGTTTAACCGCATTGCAGTTGATGCAAAGACTTTCCGCGTACCAGTCGCTGATGAAGATACAGACGGTGATGTAGCACAGTTTGCTTCTGGCACATTTGCCACAGGCATTGCTGATGCAACACGCGTCCCAACTTCAAACCAAAACACCATTGCTTCTGTGGACTTCACACCACACAAGTTCATGGCAACAACTCACCTTGCTAAGGATGAAGAGGAAGATACAGTTCTTCCATTGCTTGACTTCCTTCGTGCAGCTGCGACTCGTCGTCTAGCACGTGCTTTGGATAAAGCTATCCTTCGCGGAACAGGTGCTCTAACTGGCTTTACAGCATCACCAACAAACGCTATTACAGCTGGTACTGGTTATGCTTCTGTCATCGAGGGTATTACTAACCTCACAGGTGACGTAGGTGCTGGTCTGACTGTCGATACTGGTTCAGCTAACGATAAAGCTGACCCATCAGATATCGCAGCGGCTCGTACAAAGCTCGGTAAATATGGTCTTCAGTTAGGTGAAGATCTTGTATACTTAACCTCAATCGAAGGTTATAACAACCTGGTAACAACTTCTGACTTCCAGACTGTTAACACCTTTGGACCAAATGCAACATACCTCACTGGTTCAGTCGGTGCCGTTTACGGTATTCCAATTGCTATCACTGAGTTCTTGGATAACGTTGGTTCTTCTAACAACGACCTTGGTGTCCTGCTTTATAAGCCTGGCTTTATGATTGCAGAACGTCGTGGTATCGAGATTGAGAGCGAGTACGAACCACGTCAGCAGGTCACTGCGATGTACTTGAGCACTCGTTTAGACTTTAAAGCTCTTACCACAAACAGCAGCAACGCTTTGGATGCTACTAAGTATGCATACGCTGTTACTGTTGAAGCTGGTTAATCCTAGATTAAACATCTTTGAATCACAAGGGGGAGGCGGTCAACGCCTCCCTTTCTATTACGAAGGAGAAAAACATGGACGAAATTAAAGGAATGTCAGACGCAGATGCCCGCAAATGGTTGTCAAGACACGGTTATGGAGTTGGTGATATTGATATGATCATGGCTGGCGAAGACCCGACAGCAGACGATATGCCCCCAGCACCGCCAGTTGTTGAAAAAGTGGCTCCAGTTAAAAAAGCTGCACCTAAATCTAGCAAGATTGGAAAATAAACAATGGTAGATCGTTTGGAAGAGAATCTAGGTAAATATCCATATGTAAATTTAACACAGGTTAAAGATTACCTGAGTATTTCTTCAACTACTCAGGATGCTCGTTTAGCGAATATTATTAGCTATGCAACAGGCGTTGTTGAACACTATGTTGGTCAAGAGATACTTGCTAATGACTATGTAGAAGTTTTTGATGGAGGAAAAACATCTGTCATGGTATCTAGACTACCTCTTTCAAACGTTTATCAAGTATCAGAATTTAATGGAACAGAAGATGTCATTCTCGCTGATCCAACTACCATAGGTAGGCCAGTTAAGCATGATGCCACTGAGTCATCTACTTTAACTTTTCAAAATGACGCTCATATCAATTCAAGAATTAAAAAATTCGGTAAATCATCTTTAGAGTTAGGCAATGATGATTATGTCTTAAGTGGCACTGTAACTCCAGACTTAAAATTTGAAGAGGGTGATTTTACCATTGAGATGTTTATTCGCGTTGATGAGGCGACAATTCAAGATAACGTCCTGTTTGCAATTAACACAGACGCTTCAAATTTCATTCAATTTAGGTTAGCAAACCAAAAAGGTTTAGCTTTTGAAGCTAATATTTCAGGCAGTGCTACAACTGTTGAGGGTGCTAACACCTTAATAGAATCACAGCAGTTTGCTAAAAGAAGATTCGCTCATGTGGCTGTAACAAGAGATTTAACTGAAGAAAAGCTGTTTTTACACTATAATGGTAATACAATATCTGATTCTTCTTTTGCAGTTGAAAACTTAACCTTTACTGCAAACACAGAAATAGGCACAACATTTAAAGGTTATATTGACGAAGTAAGAGTATCAAATATACCTAGATATTCCGCTAACTTTACTCCACCAAATAAAAGATTTAGACCGGATGATGACACTGTTATGTTAATTCACTTTGATCAAGATAATGATGCCACTGAAGCCAATGATGTTCATAACAAAGTAAATGAATATAATTTTAGTCGTGATATGGGAGAGATAACTCGTGATACTGGCGCGGTCGGAGTCAGAGGTACATTTCCAACTGTAAGAAATAATTATCCAGCGTTAACTTTAGCTGGTCCTCCCGGTTTTGCTCCTTTTCCTTCTGGTATAAAAGTAGAGTATCGTGCTGGATATGAATCTAGTGATATACCACAAGACATTCAACTTGCAACTCTTGATATGATCAAACTAATTTTTAAACAAGATCAAGAGAAAAAAGGATTTTCTTTTGAAGGTGAGCGTGGAGACAATTATCCATTAGCAGGAAATTTCCCTCCGCACATTCGACGTGTATTGGATTTATATAGGATTATCGAGTAATGGCTGAAAGAGTTTTAGCTGCAAGAAAACCATTAAGTAGACAAAACGTTGGCAAAATGGGCGGTGCTAGAGCAATCCGCGCTCAGATGGAAGTCTCTGGTATTCCAACTAAAACCTCGCGTAAATTAGAAGATTTTGCAACAATACATAAACGAACATCGGTTACTGTACGTAATCAGATTATTAGATATGTCTCTGACTTCATTTCTGAAGATATTGGTTTAAGTAGAAAAATATCAGATAAAGATACAAAACTTTTTACAACTCCCATGTCAGCTCCTGATGGTCAGATTGATATTGATGAGTTTGAGAAAAAAACAGGTATTAGAGTATCTCAAACCAGCGTTTTAAAAGAAGGTGTACAACAACGTAACGTTGCATATCAGGAAGCAAAAACAACTGGACTAGGTGATAAAAGTGATATCTCTTTAGGAGCTATTGAAATTTCTGGTGACTCAGCAGGGTTTCAAAGAGTATTAAAAGAGCGAGGACAACTTAAAGGTATCGGTGGTAAAAAAGCTTATGACTTACTTAACACTGCTCCAGAGTTAAAGAATCAGTGGAGTAGAGTTAGATCGCAGATTAATGAAAAATTTGAAAATGTTTTGATAATTAATGTTGTTGATGGACAAAAAGGAAAACGAGCAGAACTTGGCTTCGTAAAAAACGCATTAGGTGATTTTGATGCTTTTAAGTCTGATAGTTTTTTAAGTAATTTTTCACTGAATATCAAACAAAGAATAAAAAGAAATAGAAGTAAAACTGAATTTGGACCTGATGGAAAAGGTATTATTTTGTCAGAAGAGTTAACTTCTTTTCGAATTGAGTCTAAACCAACGGCTGCTCTAGCAAGTAGAATTAAAAAAGCACAACAAGACATCACAGAAAAATTTATTAAATCAGGAACAAACGCTTTTTCAAAAGCTATTAACTTATATTTAATAAAAAGAATCAAGATGTACGAAAATGATCCTCGAAACAAAGGTAAGGTAACTCCAGAATTAGTTGCTAGTTTAACAGGTTATGCAGTTGCTTTGGCAAGAGAGTTTGAAGAGGGGGGTCAAACACCTCTTGATGTGTCAATAAGATTCAAAGCTGCAAATAACTTTAACATTAAACCTGGCAATATTAATGTTATGAATAGTACAAAGAAAATGCAAAAAGCTCAAAAATTTATATCAGGTGCGCAAATTACCGCTTTAGTAAAACGCAGACTAGGACAACAAATGCCGAAAGGACCTAGAAGAGGACCTCCATTATCTGCTAATATATTAACTGAACGCACTGGTAGATTTAGGTCAAGTATTCAAGTTATACCTGACTATCGTCGTTCAATCATGAATTTTTTCTATGATCCCATTTATAAAACTTTTATTGGCACTCAAAGAGATCCAGATAAATTTGTTGGTAGAACTATTCGTGAGGTAGTTCAAGGATTGTATAGTAGAGCTTTTGCAATAGCGAGAGTATAATGGCATCGAGAAGAAAAGAAATTATAGAATTTTTAGTTACTCAGCTAAAAGAAATTGATGGACAAACTTCGGGGTTTAGTGCATCATACACTTATGGAAATAATCTTTTCAACAATGTTTTTCGCAAACTAAAGTTTTTGGATGAGGTAAATGATTTTCCAGCCATCTACATAAGCGCGGGAACCGAAATTCGAGATTTTAACTCAAAAAATTTGACGTTAGCGAGTTTAGACGCTACCATAAGAGCATACGTTTTTGGAGAAGATAATTCTCAAGACCTCTCTGATAGCTTAGTTCAAGATATTGAACACGTTATTTACTCATTAGGGGACAATCCAGACAAAGGAATATTAGATATAACGATAGATAATATTTCTACTGACGAAGGACTAGCCACACCATATGGTATCGCAGAGGTTGAATTAACTATTGTCTATAGATTAGACGGATAAGGAGAAAAGGGATGGCATCTCTTAATTTACAAAGAAACTCAGAAGTGTTCTTTTCAACTGTTGACTTGATCAACGGTGCGGCTGTCACAGACATGATGTCAACTAATACATGGAAAGTTGAGGTGTTAGCAGGATTCGCCGTTACATCATCATCTGCGACACAAGATATCACTTCATTAGAGTCTGGAACAGACCCTGACAGATCGCAGCAGCGTTTTAATACTGCAATTAATCCTGTTGATTGGAACTTTCAGACCTATTTAAGACCTACAGGTGCAGAGACTGGCGCCGCTGAAAATACTACTGGAGCTGGCACTAGTCAATCAGGTAACGTAAAACCTGTAGCTGACTGGTTTATGTGGCAGTCGATGGTCTCAAACACTAAACCTGCTACTGGCTCTGGCACTGCAGCTAGAGATCAGTCTGTATGGGCAACTCCGGGTAAACTTCAAACATCAAATGTAGCTAAAAGCACAGGTGCTCACTCAACCCGATCTAACTTTTCAACGGCATCAGAAAATCATTTGTACTTCAAGCTTGACAACGTTATTTATCAAGTATCTAATGCCACTGTTAATCAGGCTACAGTTGATGCAGGTATTGAAGAGATTGCTACAACTACATGGGCTGGGTTTGGCACAACACTAAAAGAACTAACAGGAACTCCACGTAACAATGCTGTTTCAGTGTTTGGAGGTGTTCTTAACAACGGTACAACTGTGACTGCAAACTCAACAACAGAGAATGCTACGGCAACAACTGGAGCATTTTATCATTCATATGCTCAGATGAACGTTGCAGGTAGCGTAGGAACAAACTCATTTATCAAGAATCGTTTGAGCACAATTGAGTTCCACCACAAAGCATCTGCTGGTGCCTCTGACGAAAAGTTTACTTTCCCAGTCACAGCACTATCATTTGACTACAACAACAATATTACATACTTAACACCAGAAGAACTTTCAGCTCTTAATGAGCCAATTGGTCAGTTTACTGGTACACGTGCTGTAACAGGCTCTGCAACTATGTATCTCCGTACTGGCGATTTAGAATCAGCAGGATTTTTGCGTAACATTTCTGAAGATTCGCGTACCTCATCAGCACAAACTTCTAATGCTAATCTGATTATCGGTGGAGCAACAGCACCGTATGTTGCATTTCAACTTGACGCATGTCAGTTTGAATTCCCACAGTTAGCCACAGAGGATGTGATCTCAATGACAGTTAACTTTGTTGGTCAAGAAACAACAGCTAACAAAGGAACTGGTGGAGAAGTCACCATATTTGCTAAAAAATAATTAAAATGTTTCTGAGGGGGAACATTAACTTTTTAACCAGAAGAGTGCCTATCACTTGCAATTCAAGGTTCCCCCTCACCTTAGAAGAGCAGACTATGTGATAGGCACTCGTTTTTTACGAGGGGAAACTATGAGTAAAATTAAAAGCTTTATCGCACAAGAAACCACTAGCTGGATTGAGTTTCCAGATATTGATGGTTTTGAGGTTCATCTTCGATTCTTGTCTCGCGAGGACTTAGTAAAAGTTCGTAACCAATCACTTACCTTTAAATTTAATAAACGCACACGCCAACGCGAAGAAGAGATTGACAATGATCGTTTTCTTGAGGGCTATTCCGCAAAAGCAATCTTAGGTTGGAGAGGGTTGAAAATAAAACATCTTCCTATGCTTTTACCTGTTGACATCTCTGGCGCTAACGCAGAGGAACCTGTTGAATGGAGTGAAGAGGAAGCTAAAGATTTACTACAGTCATCATCAATTTTTGATCAATTCATAACAGATGCTATGAACGATTTTGAGCAGTTCTCAAAGAAAAAGGCTGAAGTAGCAGCAAAAAACTAACAGAGTACCTTCAGAATTCTCTACATGCTGGAGGTATGAATGCAGATCAATATATTGATATGTGTGAGCAGATGGGTTGGGAGATAAAAGAAGAAGATTTACCTAAAGATCCATCAGAACTTCCTTATGATGCTCAACAAGCTTTAGTGTTGTTAAACTCTTTACCTGATAATTGGGAGGGTATGAGTGGTACCTGGATGGGTAAAGATTATAGTGGTTTGTCAGCTATAATGGATATCTATGATATTCAAGACCGTAAAACTGTCTTTGAACTTTTAAAAGTTGCAGAAAATGAACTATCAAAGTATTATAGTGATAAAGCAAAACAAAGAGAAACTATGGCTAAGAGAGGTGGACGATAATTGGCTACACAAACAATTACCGCTAGATTTAGAACTGAGGGTGCGGATAGAGTCGCAAAACAAACTGAACAGATTACAAAGGCTCAAACTAGACTTGGCCAGGCCTCTGCATCTGCTGGACGTTCTTTTTCTTCTCAAGCTCAAGGTTTAGGTGGTGTTGTTGGTGTTTATGCAGCCGCAGCTGCTAACGTGTTTGCTCTTACAGCAGCTTTTAGCGCGTTAAACAGAGCTGCACAGTTTGAAACAATCTTACGCGGAACTGAGTCTTTAGCAAATGCTGTCGGTACAAATGCTGATTCCGTGGTTAAATCACTTCAAAACATCACAGCTGGTCAGCTATCAGTTATTGAGTCTGCGACTCAAGCAAACTTAGCATTATCCGCTGGATTTAATATAGATCAAATTAATGAACTTGGAACAGTTGCACTGAAAGCTTCAAGAGCTTTAGGTAGAAACTTAACAGACGCATTTCAAAGAATTACGCGTGGTGCTATTAAGCTAGAACCTGAACTGCTCGATGAAATTGGTATTTTTACTCGTATTGATCCTGCTGTTGAAGCTTATGCCGCCTCTCTAAACAAATCAGCAAACTCACTTACACAATTTGAAAAACGTCAAGCATTTGTTAATCAAGTGATTAAAGATGGTCAAGCTGCTTTTTCTGACATTCAAGATGTAGGAGGATCAACTCAAGAAACTTTTGAACGACTTGTAGCTAACTTTACAAATTTAGCTCTCTCAGCTGGTAAACTTTTAGCTGATGCACTAGTGCCTCTTGCTGAATTTTTAGATAAAGGATTAGGTAATAGACTTGCACTTTTAGGAGCCGTAGGTTTATTAGTTTTTGGACGGTTAAAAACAGCCATTGCAGGATTCGCAACTGAAGGTCTAGTAGCACTTAGTAGTAGGTTAAGTGCTGTTGCTGATAGTTTTGCGAATACTAAAAAACAAGCAGCAGCGTTTCAAGCTCAAGCTCTAGAGGCTAATAGGGCTTTTGTGGGCGGTGGTGCACTTCCAGGTGCTGGTAGAGGTTCTGGTGCAGAAATTAAAAAACAACTTGCTGCTGGTGGTTTTACCACTCAACAAGCGTTATCAGCTCAAAAAGAAATTCCAAACCTACTTAAAAATGAAGTAGAGTTAAGAAAAAGTGTTAAAGCAAATCTTGACGCAGGTGTAGTAAGTCAAGTTGAGGCCAATAAACAAATATCACAGTCTGTAATTAGGACTAGAGCACTTAACAAAGTTAATCAACTTGTGACCGCACAGCTAGGAGCTTCAACAGTTGCGGCTAAATTGTTTGCTAAAGCTTTGAACGGTGCAGCTGTTGCCGCTGGTATTTTAGGTGCTGTGCTTGGTAAAGCTTTTGCAATACTCAACATAATAGCAATAGCCCTTACTGGATTACAACTACTAGGCTCTTTGTTTGATTTTGATTTGGTCGGAAGGCTAACAGAAGCATATAAAGAATTTACAAAAGAGTCTCGTAGAACAGCTATAGGAATTGACGCGATAGTCAGTTCCATAGATCAAAGTAGTCCAGCGTTTAGAAGTTTACAAACTGATTTAGGTGAAACTACAGAAGAAATTAGAGAAACTATTAAAGCAGGAACAGACTTAGCTGATAGTAATCGAACTCGTCTTGTAAATAGCTTAAATCTTTTAGAGAAACAACTACAAGCTCTTAAAGATGGAGGATTTTTAGGCTTTTTAGCGAGTGATTTACGCACTGCTTTTAGTGGTGATAACACTAGACAAGTAAAAGAATTAGAACAAAGTATTAGAAATATTAAATTTGCTTTAACCGACTCAGCACAAGAGACCGGAGTTTTAGCGCTAGCAATTGGAACCTTACGAGAAAAGTCAGACGTTGGCGCAAAATCTCTTGGTGAAGTATTTGCCAGAGATCTTTTAAATTTTGATGCTTCAACTAAAAAAGTAACTCTATCACTTAGGGATGGTGTTATAGAATTAGGCAAGTTTGAAGATGGGGTGTTAACTTTAAGTGAGGGTATTGAGCCAGGAGCGGCTGTAGCGGCTGATTTTGTAGCTAAACTAGAAGATTTAGATGAAAAATTAGCGAGTGGACAAATCTCAGCAGATAAAGCTGGATCATCTTTTGGAATACTTGCAAATCAAGCAGCAAAAGCAATTGATTTGTTAGAGAGAGATTTCCCAGAAGCAGCTGCTATCATACGTGACGCTTTAGATGAGGCTAGAGAAAGCACTGGTGCAGTTGTCGAACGCGTGGTTGCTTTAGATCAGTTTGGTAAAAAACTTTCAAAAACCTTTGGAGGAGCATTTAAAGCAGTTGATGATGCTCTAATTTCCGGTAATTTCAGTGGTGATGGTGGGTTTGCAAAAACCGCCGAGCAGGCTGCTCTTAATCAAGCTCTTTTACTAAAAGATCTTAATGAGCAAGCACAGATTGAGCTAGATCTTAACGCGCTTGGAGAGGCAGGTCTTCAAACTGAGACAGAAAAACAAGCTTTAATTGAAACCCAGTCTAAGATTCAAAAAATCACTGCAGGTAACCAAATACAACTTTTAAAAACTTTAGAAAAACAAAAAGATGCTGAACTCAAAAAAACAAGAGCTGTTGAAAATCAACTTAAAGTTTTAAAAGAGCAAAACGAACTTGCTAGAATTAATCTAGAAATCACCCGTCAACAAAATGATTTAGCTATTGCTAGAGCGCAACAAGAACAGAATCTTGCAGCTATTGAAAGACGATTAGAAATCACTAAAGAAACAGTAAATCAAGACAACCAAAGACTTGATTTTGCTAAATCACTACTTGAATTAGAATCACAAAGTGCTGTTCAACTTGAAAAGCAAGCCACTGCACAAAGAGATCTCGCTAATATGAGAGAAAATGCAGACTTAGCCATCAAAAAAGGTCAGGCAGATCGTCAAGTGACAGTTGCAGAGGCACAAGGTTTTAGAAGTGCTAAAGAGATGAGCGATCTTAGACTAGCCGCTGCTAAAGCTGCTACTGATATCGAACTAGCTGCAATACGTCAAAGAAAACAAGCGGCGATAGACGATTTTGTAAATCAAACTGCCGCTGTTGATAGACGAATAGATGCAATAGCGATGGAGTTTGATATTGAGAATCAAAGACGTGAGCAAAGAAAACAAGAAATTCTCGCACAAGAAAAATTAGAGCAAACAAGGATTCAATTTGCTTTAGATAACATTTCAGCACAAAAAGATATTGTTACACAAGAGATAAGAAGAGCAGAACAAACACGTGATATAGCTAATTTGCAAGCTTCCATTGCAAAAGAAACTAGATTAGCCGATCTAGAACTACAACAAAACAGAGCTAAGACAGATAAAGCTAGGATTGAAGCTGATAAAAAGATTTTAGAAGGTAACGTAAAAATTGTCAATGGTATGTTAAAAGCTGCTGGGTTGTTAACTGATCAAGAATTAGGACAAATTGAGGTAGATGCAACTGGTATCAATACAGCAAATATTGATTCTATAATTGAAGGTCTAGGTAAGCAAGTAAAGGCCACTGAGGGTATTTTCAAAGAACAGGTTGAAGCGGCTCGATTAGCAGAAAGTGTGACAATATCAAATCTAGCTGCTAAAAATGAACAATTAAATATTGAACGAAAAGGTTTAGAAGATCAAAAGGTTGATTCAGCTTCATTAACTGAAAAAAGACTTGAGGGTCTTCAATTAGAACGTACTTTAGCTCAACAAATTCTTGATGAAAAACTATCATTAGCTGATTTAGAAAAGCAGTCAATTCAAGATCAATTAATACTTAAAATGGAGCAGGCAGGTATTGATCGTGAAAGAGCAATTACAGCCTTGGAGTATGCTAAAACTCAAGCAGCTTATGAACTTTCTCAACAAGCTAGACTTGATGCAGCTTTAACTGCTTCTCAAGGAATTGTAGAAAACCAATTTACAGGCGCACTAACAAAACTCAATGAGCAACTTGTTGAAGGCTCATTAACAATGGGTTCAATCGGCGATACTTTTAAAAATATGTTAGGTAACATGCTTAAAGAGATTCAAGCTACAGTGTTTAAAAAGACTATTGCCGAGCCTATTTCAGAGGGTATAGCAAGCTTCTTACCGAAATTATTCAATTCAGGTGGGTTAGTTCATTTGGCTGCAGGAGGCACACTGAAGCGAGATAGAGTTCCTGCAATGCTAGAACCAGG
>NTLX01000122.1_pt1 | contig 14233 bp, 24 predicted proteins | sample 1251771 | NCBI WGS metagenome assembly NTLX01 (sample SAMN07250028, study PRJNA358725) | marine metagenome | isolation source: viruses from ocean water | place: Pacific Ocean: North Pacific Subtropical Gyre | collected 2015
ATGTATTGTTCTCGTAAAACATAGCAACAGCACAGTAGGGATCCACATTCATATCCATAGTTATGTAACCAGGCTGCCCTCTGTATTTTATAGGTTTAACATGAACTTCCCTATCAAACTGGTAGTAAGCAGCACCACCTGACCGACTAATAAACTCACCCTCAAGTTCTTGCTTGATGCCTTTCTCATCTAACTGAGCAGCCATGTTATCGTAGAAAGAATCTAGAATATGTTTATTATCTTTAGTCTTAGCTCTAATTAATTTATACTTCTTTGGATCATATAACTCGCCTTGGAACAGATCATATATAAAATTAAACCCGGCAGGCGATGAGGTCATTAAGGATTTTCCTGAGCCCTGCTTATCCCTGATACGTCCCTGTATCGTGTTATAAGTATCTAGGTCTTTTATATATGCAGCCTCATCCATCCAGACACTACCAACGTTAATACCTCTAATTTTTTCAATTGATCCTGGGTCTACTGATAAACAAAAGAACTTCTTGGCATTATTTAAAGTAAGTAATGATTGCTGTTGATTGTAACTAAACTGAACACCCCAGTCGGTCATACACTTAAATATCTCTGTTAGTACTGATCTTCTAAGCTGTCCATATGATATGGCCGTAATCAACCCAATAGACTTGTCACCTTCATAAAATCTTTTAAGTTCCTCTAATAACCACAGAGCACCACAGAAGGTCTTTCCTGAGCCTACTCCGCCAAGCATTAGTACATGTGAGTACTTCTTTAATGCCTTCAGGGTTTCATACTGATGAGGCAGAGCTTTAATGTTAATCGCTGTCGTCCTTGCTGATTGTTATGTTTATTGGTTGTGAGTTTTCGCCTTGTGACTGTTCTTTATCTGTCCATTTAAGGATGTTTTTAGTCAGCCATATTAGCGAAGTAGCATTACCCTTCTCAGCTACTCCAGTACCTAGATCTAATAAACTATTTATATAGAACTCTTCGCACTTGGATTTAGCTATCTGTTTGGCATCTGCAAACTCGGGGTATTTCTCAACCCACTCATATATTGTACGTTTACCCACGTTTATAGTTCCAGCAAACGATACAAACGAGTGACCTGTAGACATATGATCAATAAGCTTCTGACAATACTCTGGTTTGTATTTAAGATAATTCGCCAACTGAAATTCCTTTTTTAGTTATGCGTGTAGTGAATACTTTTTACACACTATCAGGTATTACAACTATATTCAATAAAATTACTTACTCTATTTAGTACTTGACACAATGAGTCAGTTATGATATTATCTATGTATACTAAGGAGCCATCATGAAAAAACAAAACAAAGTAACAGTAAGCGAAATTTGGGCAGCTATCGATGCTGGTAAAAAAGTATACTGGTCTAATGAACTGTATGAAGTACTTGTCGTTGAATCTGATTTTAATGAGTGTTCAGAATTCTCTTATAGGAATGGCAAGGCTTTAAGACCTACTCATATGTCAAACTGGTTTGGATCCCTACTGCGTGGGAAGAGAGACCTAAACAAATGTTACATTACAGACGAAAAAAGAAATAAAAAATTTGATGAATAATAATACTCTAAGCCTTCCTTATTCGGTTTAGGGTTCCCCAGGTTTTTGGATGGCTCCATTGCCTGGGGTTTTTACATTATCTATATTTAATTTTATTTTTTTACTTAAAATTATATACAATAAAGTTTTGTACTGCTATGTAAAGAAAGGGACAGCGAAAAAACATAAAAAAAACACTGCCCCTTGAATGAACCCATTAAGGAAACAAAATGAGTAATGAAATTAAAGCACAGTCAGAAAAATTAAACAACCAAGAACTTGATGCAGTTTTATTAAGGATAAACTTCTACGATATGGTTACTAGACTAGATGAGCTAGAAGAACAATTTAATGATTTAGTTTTAGATTTTCAAAAAGTCCTAGATCTTATGAAGAAAGAGAAGGCCAAGTTATGACGCCTTGACCTAATCCTGTTATCGCTGAACGAGCTTCTCATGGAAGATATATAGGAAGTCTACTACCCATGTGATTCTCGTGCAAGCAATAATTTACATCGTAACCCTGTTCTTTCGTCTACTTTTATTATGAACTCTAACTAACTCTTCTCTAAACGTTGCGGATGACCAGCCACTAATAGGAATAAAACCTTTAGCCCTTAAATTACTTAAGTATTTTGCTATGTCACCCTGTGGAAACTTAGTTAATAAATTAAAAACAACTCTTGCATGACCTAGTTTAAAATAACCAAACGTATTTATAAAACAACGTAAAGCATTTAATCGACTTTCAAAATTTGCAATACGGTGTTGTCTTTTTTGCATCAACTTTAAAACAGTAACATCCTTCGTATAGTTTGTTATAAAGTAATGGCAAAGATTACCAGGTGTAATAAAAGGATATTCCTTTACAACTGTACTAATCATTTTACAGTACTTATCGTTGTCCTTTAATAACATCTCATAAACATCGCCTGCATTATGCTTTTTACCAGCCTGGTTTACTTCAGTAATTGATTCCCAATGGTTTTCGCTATCGTCATCAACTATAAAATAAACTGGTTTTTCCATTTTTTTACAAGCTTCAAATCTATGTTGGCCGTCAATAATATTAAAACCTAAATCAACAACAATCGGAAATAAATGAAATCTATCTTTCTTTTCATTTAGAGTTATAAGTTTATTAAGATTCTTTTTACATATAGGTCTATTATATTTTATTTTTCTAAAAATATTATAGTTATAGCTTTTTTTAATGTGCATAAAGACCTCAATAATAAAGTTCCATAATCAATAAGACTACGGCTAACAAATAAATTACAAATAGAGCTTTCATTAGAATGGTAGGTCATCAACTGCTAAATCATCTTTAGTTGATTGTTTTGACTTTTGAGCTACCAGCTTATCATTACCACCGATAAATTTTACTGATACTGCATTTATCTGTGTTTGAAATTTCTTTTGCCCTTCTTTGTCTTCATAGCTTTTGGTTTGGATTTCACCCTCTACAAATGCACTTCTACCTTTACTTAAATACTTTCCACAGACTGAAGCTAACTTTCCCCACACAACAACTTTATGCCACTCAGTAGTTTCTTTTTTCTCACCATTTTTATCAGTGTGAGTTTTTGATGTTGCTAACGAAAAATTACAAACCTCTGTACCTGATGCTGTATTTCTTAGCTCTGGGTCTTGTCCTAATCTTCCTAATAATATTGCTTTGTTTACACTCATGTTTTTCTCCTTAAAAAAATTTAAGAAAACGATATGTAACAAAAATCACTATGTCTAATTTATTTTGAAATAATAAAATTTAATTAGGAGCAGTAATACTTAACAAGTCTCTATTGGTAAGTTCTATTAAAGTGTCTTGTGCAAGCTCTAAGTTTTTACTTTGTAATGCCGCGTCATATAGCATAATTAAGTTTTGTTCTTCTAAATCTAAGGCATTCCATTTATCTAGGTTTTCGCATTTAATACATTGTACGGCAAAAACACTCTTATCTAAATCAACGTAGTTTTTATTTATAATCTTTTTTCTCTTAGTACAGACAGCTCTACCTAATGATTTCTTTGGATGTCCGTAAGTACAATTATCACACACTGTCATAGCCTATTTCTCTCTGTAAAAAATCTTTTAAATGCCTCGAAGTTTATATCAACATCACTATCATAAATTCTTTTATCATCACTAAAAATAAGTAACCAAAGGGGATGCTCTAATTTTTCAGTCCTGCACTTTTCTATCTGTAAACAGTTATGGACTAATCTTTTTCTTTGACTTGAGAAATGACCTACTTCACTGTCTGTCTGGTCTCTATCAAAACTTTGTAATATATAAAAAAACTCTGCATAGTTTGCAAGCTGTTTTGAACCTCTAACATCAGTAACATCAATTAGCCTATTAAGTCCTTTCGTAACTTCTGCCCTAGTATGACTAAGAATAAAAAATGGGATGTTTAATTTACCTGCAGCTTTTGATATTTGCTTTACCATTGCCCCCTGAGTAGAGACATGTTCATTCTCATAGTTGTCCCAGGTAGTAATATTATCTAATATAAATAGACCAGCACCCTCATATTCAATACGACTATGTAATTCTTCAACCGTAAGGCCACCGTTATCTTTTTCACTATAAACTCGGATTCTGTCTAGGCCTTCTTGGTTATCGTAATTGGTTTCGGCTAAGGCATCTAAGAAATCTTTTTCTTGTTCTTCTGACAAATATATAAAAACAATTAAGTCAGGATTATTATCCAGTGCATCAAACAGAATTGATCTAGCAAGCGTAGATTTGCCTCCTCCCGTCCTCGAAAGTAAAACATGAAGCTTACCCTTCCTTAACCCATTATGAGCCTTTAGAAACCCAAATGCGGTCGTTAGATCACGTCTTTTCTTTTGACCTCTCCTGATCTTTAGCGACTCGACTGTGTAAAGTGGATTTTTTCTCAATTTGTCTTTTTTTGCCTTGTTCATATCTTCCATCTAAATACTCAAAAAATTTGTCTTGATTTTTTTTATTTTCTAGTTCTTGTAAAATTGGCTTAAGTTCATACGATCTCTTGAACCAGTTATCTACGAACCTTGCAATAGCTTTGTATTTTTTACTGCTAGTATCAGCATGTTCTTTGGCTTCAGTAGCAACTTGCTCTAATAAATCCTTGTGCCCATAACTATACCATCGTTCTAAAATAGTTTTTGGCAATTCACCAATCCATTCATTTAACTCATTGCATTTAAAAAAGTCACACGACGGCACTAATTTCTTGGTTGGTTTACTAGTATTATTTATTATTTCTTTATTCTTATTTCTTGATAAGTGCACTTTTTGTGTACTTATTGTGGACTTATTGTGCACTTCTTGAGTCGTACTTTGGTATTTTTCCCAGTTAATCACTGTAATTTTAATATGATGCGAGCTTGGTGTTATGTCAATCATTGTGTACTTTTTGAGCGCTTTTAGTGTACTTCTTGTGTAGCTTAGGGGCGTCATACATCGCTCCGCAAAAGCACGATAACTTGTTGTAAATTCACCTGGCATCAGGGTTACACCTCTGTATACAGTTTTTTCGTGTGATGCCGATTGTAAAATTTGGTGAAAGATATAAAACCTCCTGTGATCTTTTAAAAAATCATTGTTGAATATCTTCCGGTGAGTCTTGTAATATCCGCCTGCCATAATCTTCCCTTGAATACAGTAGGGTTATATTAGTTATAGTTAATAGAACTAAGTGTCAATTAACTTTTAATAATGCAATCTGTTATGTTTACTTTGCAAAAAATAAAAGTTTAGTGTGGAAAAGCGCGTTATTTATTGAAGTAAAGACCACTAGTCCGTTAGGCCACCACGTTTTAGCTTTATGTATATGTATTTTAATAATCTACTTATAAATGGTCTAACGGTCTAATGGACTAATTAATTAATTTATTAGAATAATAAGATTTATATTTGACTTATTTTATATAAAAAAATAGTCTATTTATGGGTTTAATTTCTTTGTATGTTTTACTAAATAATACCGCATATTCTTTAGTGATAAATTCAGCAAGAAGTTCATTCTCATCCATTAATGTTGGTGGGGTTTGTCGGCTAAAATAAAACGGCCTCACCAATTATTCTTCTGAATCTGCACTTTCTTCAACTGATAGACTTGCATCAGGACTATAACACTCTAGCCACCAATGATGACTTTCAATTAATTTTGCAACCATTTGATCGATGTAAACACCTTCGTAGTTTCTAGTGACCAATGAAATAACCATCTGGAGTAATGCACAGATATGAGCTTCGTCGTTTGATTCTTCTATAAGTTTTTCTAAGCCTAAAATTCTTTCAGAAATAATCTCATCAGTAGAATGCGGAAACTTCAAGAGTGTGAATTTTTGCCCACTCATGAGATCGTTCCGTCCCACCTGTTATTCTTATCTAGATTCATCGTAAGAAGGATCGGCGTTCCGCATCCTTTCAAAAGCGCCGACCCAATTATAGGTTTCGTGGTACTCAACCGTCCATAGTCAAAAGCACGACTCCCACTATCTACCAGACATCCTGTCTGGATTCCAAATCTATTACTAGATATACCTCGGAACCATTCAATTTTATGTAACCCATGATAATGGCCTGCGATACATGAACTTTGGGACGAGGCAACCACTTTACCAATGTTATTCGATCTACCATGATGTACATACACAGGACCTTTCTTTGTATCTAATAAAAAATCCTCATGCCATTCCCAACCTTTTACTCCTAATATGTCCTCATAGCTCTTTATAACGTGCAGTGGCAATTCCCCGTGCCGAGCACGTCTGAAAATTAGCGACCCATGATTTGAGTGGCAAAGAAACATGCGAGGAAACAAATCGTATAGTCCGCCCTTTTTATGTAATTCATCAATACAAGCTTGTAATTCACTCCCTGGGGAATATTCTAAATCAGGATCGTAGGGTTTATGAAATGAAAATTTATTGTAATCACATTCATCTCCAATATGAAGAATCAATGATTTTTTATTTAGGTATTTCTTTTTAATTGCTTTAAGCCAATCCCAAGCATCAGGATGATGGTAAGGCACGTGAGTGTCCCCAATTATAAGAACGCTTCGACCTTTGGCATTTAGCTTTTTCATAAACCTATTGTCTCAGACTCTAGATTTATTGCAAGTATTCCGTCGTAGGATTTTCTATCCAGTAATATACATAGTTGTTAAATTTAATCAACTGTTCAATCTCTAGTACTTTAGTATGGTTTGAATCAAAACTAAGTAGTAGCATTTCTTTTTTTTCTTCTAATTCAAATATTCTTTCTAGAAGTAGTTCTTGTAGCGTGCTTCTCTCTGTCTCGGTAATATTTTGCAAACTCTTGAAACTCGACATTGAAAACCTCCATCGTTTTTAGCAATGTTGCAAACGACGGCCATGTGCTGCCTTTTTCCAAATGACAGTATGCACTTGGCGTTATATCTAGTTTCTCAGCTACCTCTTTGCCAGTCAAACGTAGCTTGTATCTAAGATCTTCAAATAGTGTTGGTTTATCATATTTAATTTTCATATTGATCATCCTTTATCATTTTACATATTAAATTTAATATCATATAAGCATATAAAAACTAACAGGAGTATATTAAATATGTTTATGGGTGACAAGGATGTTATTAAAGACAACGAAAGTTTCTTTGATAGGCTAAGGAAAGAAGTACAAAACGACCTTTATGATCACATACTCAGTGACGAAAACGAACGACGTAGGAAACGAGGCTTAGCAGAAAAAAATTACTTTTCTGATACTCGTACAAAAGAACAGATAGAAAGAGATATAGAAACCAAGCGAGCCGCCTTAAAACAGGCAATGAAGGCTTGTGATGACGAATTTAATAAGGAGACCAAATGAGCGATAGAAATTTAGACAATTACATTACAGTTAAAGAAAGAAAGCACCAATTTTATATCAATAACCCTGATGGCAGGATAGTCGTTGACCTTGTAAATAATAGCGATGATGGGTGTCTATTTAAAGCATCGTGTTTCAAAACAGTAGAAGACCAAACTCTTAACATGCCACTTGCTACTGGCTTCGCTCAAGAGTTTAAAGGTGTCGGTGGTTTTGCAAATAAAACAAGTTGGCTAGAAAACTGTGAAGAATCAGCCGTTGGTAGATGTCTAGATAATGCAGGTCTTAGTGTTTCTAAAACATGCTCCAGGGAAGAGATAGAAGCTGCAAACAGAAATAGAAAAGCCTTAGCAGAACAAAAAGAAGTTAAACAAAAGTACGCACGTTTTTTACAAGAGGCATTCTTAGATGAAGCTGAATATCAAAAAGAGATCGCTAAAGCTAAAAAAATGACGATTAAAGAAATGGCCGATGTAATGAAATACACCCTAAAGGTCGTGAAGTGATCAACTTTAATCAAGCTTACTTTTTAATACAAAGGGATTTTATTATTAAGTACAACCCTATAGCTGCAATTCATTTAGAAAATAGATATTGCAATATTATAGAGAGACCAGCCAATACCTACAATCGACGTAAGCTTTGGAAGAATGCAGCTTTACAAGACAAAACTGCTATCAATACAATAATGGAATATGAAAGAACTAACGGAAAAACAAATTGAAAACGCTATACTTGATTATTTATCTTATCTCCCGGGAGTCTATTGGAGAAATAATTCGGTCGGTATTTATGATAGCGCTAAAAAAGTGTATCGCAAGCCTAGTAAATATCACCGTAATGGCACAAGCGACATTTTGGGGTGTTATTTTGGAAAGTTGGTTGCCATAGAGGTAAAAACAAAAAAAGGAAGATTGTCGTCCAATCAAAAAGCTTTTTTGGAAGACATAAATAAAAATGGCGGCATAGGATTTGTTGCTAGGAGTGTTGATGATGTCAGAAAAGAATTGTACCAACAAAATTGAAGAGCAAGCCGTTTGGCGTACTAATACTTGTTTAAAATGCGATAGAAAATTTCAAATTAGAGATTGGAAACATGACGATGTTAGATTTGTACGGTTCTGTAATGCCTGCAGAGCTACAGTAATAAAAAGGTCTAAGGATGTTGAGTATGAAGATATATTTTAATTACAAAAATCTACGGTCGCTTGTACAAGTAAAACCCATATCAATTAGTTTTTGTCGTGTTGTTCTATCTTCAAAATCATAGAACTCTTGCACAAGACATTTTTTAAATAGTCTGCCTTTGCATTTCTTGTAATACTGCCAGCATAAACCTGCTTTACCGTCTTGTTTACAGATCCTTAGTCTTCTGTCCTTTAACTTGAGAACAGAAGAGTTCCGAGAGGAACAGGAGCTGCCGCTCCCACTTATCAATAGCATTATAATCAGGAAATTTTTTATCAAGTTCTTTAGCCCTTTTTAATTTTAAATCAAGTACTGATTCTTTATATTTTCGAGACTGGGCAGTATCCCAAATAGATAGCCCGGCCTCAAAAATTTTTAAGAGAGATTCGAACATTAGTTAAGACCAATCTTGTCCTTACTAACTAATCTAAGCACCATGTTAACTACGGAGAGTACCATAACAAGGTTACCTTCTGACATGACTTCAGCAACTGGTGCCCATGGCATCATTGCGCCTGCGGCAACCAAAAGATTCAACCAAAGTGTTTTACTTTTCCACGGCTTCTTTTCTTCTAACATAACTTACTCCTTGATAAATTTATTAAGTTCTTGGTTAGATATATTTCTACATTGTAAGTGAATATGGTTGTTTTTGAAAATTGCAGCCCGTGGCTTGTGGTCGCTGTATGAGATTGCAGCTAGTTCTGAATAATCTCTGTTAAGTTGGAAGCATAATCTATGAGCATGCATCTCTGTAAAACCGTCTTCTTTTCTAACACCTATATCTATGGCCCTGCCGGATTCATGAGTTTTACTAACGGCATTAACGTTACCCCTATCGCTAATAATGCTTGTAATTCTACAAGTCAGATTATTCCGTTTACAATAGAGAATCGCGGCACCAAAAATTATAAAAATTGCAGGATGTAATTTCTGGAGATCTTTTAGGTCAATGTCTTCTTTTATTTCAAATAGCTTATCCATTAAACACTGTTTTCTTAAACCAAATATCGACGTCAACAAACTCTTCGTTTGACGGGGTAAAACCAGTTAAGTTGTGCTCTAGTTTTATGATTGCCCCCTCCCTAAAAGCTAATCTTTTAGGTCCATAGTTATTTACAAGCAATTTAAATTGATCTGAAACAGCCGTATTCTTATCTATGGTATAATCTAAAACAGTCATATCTACAGGTTCTTGAGGTTGCTCAGCATCAGCTGCGCCCTCTTCTGTAAATGGGCCTCCGAAATCTGCATACCAACTGTAACCTGAGATACCTTGTCCAGCACTACCAGGTTCATCAACGAGACTCGCATAATCGCCATGTAAATGAAAACTGTTAACAAGTCCATCTTGAGCCACGGCATGTAATTGTAACAACTCGTATTGTTCATTAGCGGCTACTGTGACAATTGTGGTTATAAAAGTGGTTGAATTGAAAGCACTATTTTTTATACTAAATTTTACAATCGACTCGGTTGGTGCGGTTGAATATGTTGCCATTTAACTCTCCTTAGGGGGATCTCGCTTAATACCTTTTGGATTCCATAAAAACTTATCTGCCCAAAAGATACGACTAAATTTATCATTTTTATATTTCTTAAGTAATGTAGCGAATCTACTTTTAAAGCGGTCTCTTGCATCAGCACTAAAATTGTGGCCAGCGTTTGCATCCCCGAATCTTATTAATTTAACTTTTCCATTTTGGCGAGCTAAGACAGCCGCCTTATATTTTGGATGGTTCCTTATTAGCTTTGGAACATTATAATCTTCGAATGTCATGCCTCGATACGTTATTGCCATAGTTACCTTGGTCTATAAAAAACTGTTACTGATAAATCTCTAGCCCCATCCGCCGCACTTGAGACATCGACTCTAAGCACTTCACCAGCACTAAAAAGCCTATTAGCGTCTGGCATATCACCCCTTGTGCCTCCCGTGCTACCCGTTGGGAAAACTGATGTACCATCAATATAATTTCTAAAAAAACCTTTTTCATTTCCGCCAAAACCACCAGGTATACTGTATGTATGAAAGCTTTGAAATATAGAACCTTGGTCTGCACCCGAAGTATTTATTTTATGTAAATCAATAACTGTCGCCCCACTACTGCCCGTTTCCCTTAGCGAAGTAGCTAAGCAGCATATCTCGGCGTCAAATGGAAAAACGAGTCGTCCATCTTCCCCTCCGCCCAGACCTAAAGGCTCAAAAGGACCCAAAAAATCAAATTTAAAAGTGCAGAATTGTTTATTGTTTATAAAATTGATACTAGCGGATATTTTACTTAACAATTGTTCTGAGACAGCGCTTTTAAAATTGACTTCCTCTTGTTGAATATTTTGTTTAGATGGGGTTACTTCTGCCATTATATAATCCTGTATGGTTTACCGCTGTCGCTACTAAAACCAACTAGCTGTATTTTAAAATCAGTAGTTGGCGTAAAGCTTAAAGCAGTTTTTAAATTAACAGTGTTTCCAACTATACTACTAACGACACGTTCGTTTGTACTTGTATAGTCTATATTATGCACCTCTATCGTACAGCCTGCAAACAATTTTGCCGCATGAGAGGCAGAGACCGTAAAAGTGCTTGAGTCTGTTACTCCAGTGATATCCAAAGTAGGGTTTACGAATATATACATGTCCTTCATTACTTCTAGGGCGTCAGTGTTACCATCATCATAATTAGGACTATCTAGAATAAAATCAGCACTTGGAGGTGAAGACAATGCAGGGGAAACTATTGCTATGTTTGGAGCTGTGGGATCAAAACCTGTTAACACCGTAGTCTCATCAAAAGAAAAATCATTATTATGCACTCTAATGTTTGATCCTATATGTATCTGCCATTTGTCCTCTTCGTTACCTGTATTACCATAGGATTTTTTTAAAGGTATGTTTGTTGTCGTTGCCCCAGTGTCTATCTTAGAGCTAGGACTTACAACTCCATATCTTCCATCAAGCTGGTATGAAGTACTGAGAAGATCAAGCTTTATTTTAGCCGATCCAATTGATATTGATTTATTGATTACTTCAAACTGTTTTGGCTTAAAAGTTCTGTTCCCAGTTGTACTGTCGTAAATGTTAAGACCATCTACCACAACTATATCGCCAGCCTCGATATCTATATTGGAGAAAAATGTCTCGATACTAAAAAATTCTGCTGCGAATTTATATCTATCCAAATGTCTTGCTGCGTTTAAAGTCAAAGCTTGAGTAGTCGCGGCACTATCTCTAAGGCCTTGGGACTCTATCTTAAAAACTTTTTTACCTGCACCAATACGAGTAAGACTGTCATTATCTATAACGACTTTGCCATTAAGATATTTTTCTGTCTCAAGTGGTGATGGATTATATTTAACGATATAAGAATTAAAATGATATTTATTAATTGATCTTTGAATATTTATATTAGTAGGGTTTATTACGTTACTGGAGTCTAATGTTTTAGTATAGATATCTGATAAAGGTGGCAAGGTCATTTTCACACTAGATTTAGCACCTGGCACAGAATACAAGTTATTCGGTCTATATAATTCTTTGTTTATAAATTCATCAATAACTAGTTCTTCTTCTAGGTAAAAATCTAGATCAACAAAGTTAGAAGTGAAGCTATCAAGAAAAAACTTATGTCGAGAAACATCAACTTGCGTTGGAAGCATCCCCGCCCCTTCTTGCAAGACATCGTATTGCGATTTAAATTTAACCGTAGCGTTCTGTTCATCCTCAGCATTAAGAGAACTAGAAACGACAATATAAGAGAAATCTTCATCAATTAATCCAAAGCTTGAAATTGTTGTTGTTATATTATTTGAAGTTGATCCAGTAATTTGAACATGATCCCCTACTGTAAGACCAAACTCTTCTTGTATATCTTTAGAGGCAAAGAGTATTGCATTTTCTACTGTTAATGTGGGAGTCAATATTTCAAAAGCGGTTGTACTTTTAGATAAACCATAGCCACCTGTAGATAACATAAGCTTAAGTGCTAGCTCCAATGCGTTACCTTGTAACCTGTAAAAACTTGTGACTTCGGAGCCTGCATCATGAGAAGTTGGTTGCAAGGTTTGAAAGTTCTGCCTTACACAGCCAGTTAATGTATTATTAGTTATCCCAGTGTATCTAATGATTTCGTCATTCACCCTAAAATAAGTTTCAAGTTCCGTTACACCTGCGTCTGGTACAACAAAGCCACTTGCATCCGATACATCGATATCTCCAGCACTAACTGCGCCTTGAGCAAGCGCACCACTAAGCTTAGTTTTATGACTTAGAAATATTTCTTGCCGCTTAAGCTGTGAAGCATGATCAATAACAACTTTACACGTTCCTTTATTAGAGAATTGGTATTGCCCTATTACACCTTCTATTATTAAAAGAGAGTCTTTTGGATGCGTGCTACCTTTAAAATTTATATATACCTGGGCTTTTTGACCTAGAAGATCGTCAACCACTACGCCTGGGGTAAATATATTTGAAAGCAATCCATTGTTATCAAGTAAGTCAACTGTAAAACTTTTTACTGACTCGATACCTTTGTCTATGGATAGCTGTGAAGTAATATTTCTAGTTGTGCCGTCTAAGTTAATTATCGCATTACTGTCTGGGTCTACTATGTCAGTGTCGAAACTTTCACCAGAATCAAAGGTCTTGCCGGATATATCAAAAGCTAACTCTTCTTTTATATCGATAGCCCCAAACTTATGAGTAAAGCCTTCTATTTCAAGAATAATATTTACGGTTATATTTGTTTGTTGTGATATTTTTTTAGCTAGATCTGTTAATACTAAAGGCATTATTGCTTCCTTCTTAACAAATAGCTATGGATGTCATTAACCATTTTCTCGGTACGCTTAACACTATTCTCTAGATTATCAATTCTAACTTTATTACTAGTAACGTCTTTGGTATTAGATGCAAACCCAGCAATTACTAAACTTATAACTGCGGCAGTAATCAACTTAAATATTGCATCGAACTCCATTACTTATCCTTCTTGAAAGTCTTTACATTGACTGGTTTTCGCCCTTTGCCTTCTTTTGCTTTTATAGTTTCGTTATATCTCTTTCTTCTAACGGCTGATTTAATTTCTTCTTTGGTCATCTTCTTAGCAATACGTTCGGGCACACACTTTGGGTACTTCTTAGAATCACTATCAGCCCTTCCGCAAACATGGAAGCCACCACCTTCTAGAGGTCGTGATATATCAACCCATTTTTCGTTAAACCATTTTTTAAGACCGCCCTTAGGTTTCTTGCCTTTATATTTTCCGCCTCTTCTTTTATATTCTTCAGTCATCCATGCTGATGCGTAAGCTGAAGGAAAAACTGTAAATTTACGTTTTGCTGCGGCTTTAACTCTGCTATAAAGTTCTTTGTCTAAGGGCTCCATGGTCTACTTCTTGCCTTTCTTTTTTGTCTTTTTTTTCTTCTTACCTTTCATACCTTTTGTTCCGTAGTGTGATGGCATAAGTTCCTCCTATTTAATTTTCTTGACTGTTAAAACCATATCGCCAGCATCTGCCTTGGTGTCCTCTGACGTTGGATCTCCGTGATATAAACCAATATGAATTTCATCACCTTTATTTAATTGTAATGTATCCGCTATTTGTTGAGATCTTGATGTCTGATTTGAAGCTGAAGCCTCGTCAGTTATTTG
>NTLX01000124.1_pt1 | contig 14122 bp, 24 predicted proteins | sample 1251771 | NCBI WGS metagenome assembly NTLX01 (sample SAMN07250028, study PRJNA358725) | marine metagenome | isolation source: viruses from ocean water | place: Pacific Ocean: North Pacific Subtropical Gyre | collected 2015
TGCACAAAAATTTACGTTACTAATGAGTTGGAAAAGGAACAATGTAATGATATCAATAACTTAGCCTACCCCCCACCCATTTTCGGCGCAGTTCGTACCCCACCCCCCTTACATATTCAAAAAATAGAATAGGAGTCCCAGATTGATATATTGAAAAAATTTTTTATAATAAAACAAACAAGGTAGGTGAAATGGCAGTACATATTGAACCAGAGAAGGGCGTTGCTATGCGCTCCGAAACAAAACTAAAAGACCTTGCAGTTAAAGCGAGCGCAGCATCCGAGACCGCAAAGTATCTGCACGAGAACGGATTAGAGATAAAACCGAGCAGCGAAGATAAGGACGTGGCGGCAGCATTGGCAGTGGCATACGCGGATAATCCTGACAAGACATCTAGGGCAGCAACGCCGAATCGGGTGGCGAACCTGACTCCCGCTACACTGGTCATGACAGATAGAATCTTGAAAGACTTTGGTCACTCTGTGGTCAAGAGCGCAACGCAGGTACGGCATCTGGTTACAAACAAGTTGATCGAAGAGACAGAGAATCCAGACCCACGGGTACGCATCCGAGCTTTGGAGTTACTGGGTAAGATCAGTGATGTGGGACTGTTTGCTGAGAAGTCAGAAGTGACAATCACGCATCAGACAACAGATGACCTGAAAGATAGACTACGAGAGAAACTTACGAGGCTTGTAAATCCTGAGCCTGTGGAGGAGGCCATCGTGATAGATGGCACACCCATAGATGTAGACAAGGAGTTGGGGCTAGACGATGAGTGATTTAGCTGTCCTAGCTAAAGACATGGACTTCTCGGATGCTGACATACAGCATATGTTGGAGAACTTGGACTCGTTCAACGCTGATGAGTTGGCAGAGATCGACAAGATTGTTGATGAGCTGTCTGTTCGCAACAAGAACAAAGCGGCGTATGATGACCTGATAGAGTTCTGTAAGAGGATGCAGCCTGACTACAAAGTTGGTAGGCATCACAGGATACTGGCAGATCAGCTCATGGCACTGGAAGATGGGAGCAAGGACAGAGTCTGTGTCAACATCCCGCCACGTCATGGTAAATCGCAGCTTGTAAGTATATTTTATCCTGCTTGGTTCCTTGGACGGAATCCAGGAAAGAAGGTGATGATGGTGTCACACACCACAGACCTAGCGGTGGACTTCGGGCGGAAGGTGAGAAACCTCATAGCTTCCGAGTCATATGTAGAGATATTTCCAGAAGTTGCCCTTGCGGTAGACAGCAAGTCGGCAGGTAGATGGAACACAAACTTTGGAGGTGAGTATTTTGCGTGTGGTATTGGTTCAGCTCTTGCTGGTAGGGGTGCTGACCTCCTGCTCGTCGACGACCCACATTCTGAACAAGACGTTATTAATGGAAACTTCTCTGTGTTTGAGAAAGCATATGAATGGTTTACCTTTGGTGCACGTACCCGTCTTATGCCAGGTGGTCGAGTAGCTATTGTACAGACACGTTGGCACATGGATGACCTTACGGGGCGTGTGACCAACGATATGATAAAGAATGAACTGGCAGATCAGTACGAAATCGTAGAGTTTCCCGCCCTTTTGGACGCTGAAGACGCTGATGGCAAGCCGATTATGAAGCCATTGTGGCCTGAGTTCTTTGATTTGGCGGCTTTAGAGCGCACAAAAGCCTCTATGCCTGCATTTCAGTGGAACTCACAGTATCAACAGAAGCCTACAGCCGAGGAAGCGTCGATAGTTAAACGAGAATGGTGGGGAATATGGCCTCATGACCAACCTCCGCACGTAGAATATGTGATTATGTCGCTTGATGCAGCCGCAGAAAAGCATAATCGCGCCGATTACACCGCATTGACCACGTGGGGCGTGTTTTTTAACGAAGATGAGAACGCACATCACCTAATTTTGCTAGATTCTATCAAAAAACGGCTAGAATTTCCTGAATTAAAGCAACTTTCCATGGAAGAATACACAAAATGGGAGCCAGATGCGTTTATTGTGGAGAAAAAGTCCGCAGGTACGGCGATTTATCAGGAAATGAGGCGTATGGGACTGCCTGTGCAGGAGTATACACCCCACCGTGGCACGGGTGACAAGCTTGCAAGGCTTAATTCTGTGGCAGATATTATTGCATCGGGTATGGCATGGGTTCCATCCACCCGTTGGGCTGATGAGTTAGTCGAAGAGATAGCGGGATTCCCGTTTATGTCTAACGATGACCTTGTTGATAGCACGGTTATGGCGTTACTGCGCTTTCGTCAGGGTGGATTTATTCGTCTTCCGACTGACGAGTGGGAGGATGAGGCTCCTTATTATCATAAACGCGAGTATTACTAGCAAAGCTAATTGCTATACGTCTGTCCCTACACAGGACAACAACTTTACCTGTGTCATCATACACCACCCATCGGTGATGTTTCGTTTCCATTATCTTCAACGCTCTATTTTAATACACACAACCTTGGAGTTCTGGTTTGTGACTAAAACTTTAGCTTCTTTTTGTGCCTCTTTACAGGCTTCCTCACTTGAGTAGCTACCTACATGATAATGGTCAAAACTTCCGCTGACTACCTGTAACCATAATAAAACCCACATCTAGGTAGTCGCAACAAACATATAAACAAATGGAGATGCTGCTACAAACATTAAAAATAAAATATGTAATACTACTTTCATTACCACCTTCCTTGCCATTGCCCTAAAAAATAAAACGCAATAAACAAAATACCGCCGCTCAACATAAAAATAACTGCTCCAATTGCAAAGTTTATAAGGTTATCTATCTGTTCTTGCTTTCGATATGCCTCTTGCTTTCTTCTTCGGCGCATATCTGCTTCTATTTGCAAAACCTCTTTCCAAGCACTAGGACCATATGTCCAAGATATATGATCTTTTATCTCAGCCCTCATTTGTTCCATTTTCTTTTTGTTTGCAAAGATCTCAAGAGCAGTTTCTTCGTCAGATCCTTTAAATGTCTTCTTCCAAAACGGAGGATTCTTCTCTCGTTCTTCAAGATTAGAGAAATCACTAAAGGCTTTGCCCCATTGCGACAAAGTGCCTGTCATATCTTGTAAATCCTTGCCCGTAGAAATAGCCGCACGTATTGTTTTGTACGCCCCTGTCGCTAAAGCTACACAACTTACTGGATCGATGGTTACACCCCACCTGAACGTCTCCCTACACTCAGACCTTTTCTGCTAGTTTGTCTATCTTTCCTTCTAATCTAACCAGATGATCTACCACCCTAGACATCTCTGATTGATGATCTTCTCGCTTAATATAGTTTTCTCGCGTTAGGTTTATCAAGATGTTGAGTCGTTTTACCTCACTGCTCATATGGCTAATCCACCACGCCATAGGCGCTACAATGAGCGTGACGATAATATTCCATATCATGGGTATCGAAACTTCCATAACGCATCCTTTTCTTTACAGATTACACATCTTTATGTTACGCTGCAAATATAAAGATGGTTTTTTCATTTTTTTGCTCCTCCCAACTAAGGGGTCTTTGCGGCCCCTTTTTCTTGTTATAGTATAAGTTGAGGCGTATTCTCCCTTTTTACGCTTCATGGCGGAGCAGATACCCCCACCCAGAGATCTGCTTCGCCACTAGACGTGTGGTAGTAATATCTGCTACAATCAAATTGTGTACACATTTAGGAGACCATAATGGCTATCGAAAAACAGATGGAGCCATCAGATTTAGACATCGAAGGCACAGATGCAGCCGATGTTGAAGTAGAGATAGTAAACCCAGATGCGGTAGCTATCAACACTGATGATGGGGGAGTAATCATAGATTTTGAGGGAGACCTGACTGAAAGCATTACAGGTCCAGATCATGATGCAAACCTAGCAGAGTTTATCGATGAAGCTGTATTACAATCAATGGCATCTGAACTTGTAGGAGAATTTAGTTCTGATCGTGAGTCTAGAAAAGACTGGGCAAGAGCCTACGTTAAAGGATTAGATCTTCTTGGGATGAAGATAGAAGAACGTAGCCAACCATGGCAAGGGGCATCTGGAGTGTTCCATCCAGTTCTTACAGAGGCCGTTGTTAGGTTTCAGGCACAGGCAATGGGAGAGTTATTCCCTGCGTCTGGGCCAGTAAGAACCAAGATTATGGGTAAATTAACTCCAGAAAAGACAGATCAAGCTGACAGAATCCAGACAGAGATGAACTATCTTCTGACTGAAGAGATGACAGAATATCGTGATGAGACAGAACAAATGCTTTTTAAGCTACCGCTTGCAGGTTCTGCTTTCAAAAAGGTTTACTATGATCCGTTAGAGGATAGACCTGTAGCTATGTTTGTTCCCGCAGAAGACTTCGTTGTTTCTTACGGTGCATCAGATCTAGCTTCTTGTCCTAGATACACACATATTATGAAAAAGACCTCTAATGAGATATTAGAGCTACAAGTTGCAGGGTTTTATAGAGAAGTAGAATTACCAGAACCTGAACCAGATTTTTCTGATATTCAGGAAAAGTATGATGAGCTTGATGGTGAGAGCGCAGTTATAGAGGATGATGATCGTCATACGATTCTTGAGATGCACGTTACCATGAACATGCCAGAGGAGTTTGATGATCCAGATGGCATAGCACGACCTTATGTTATTACTATAGATAAAACCTCTCGTGAGGTATTAGCAATTAGAAAAAATTGGTATGAGGAAGATGCAAAGAAAAAGAAAAGATTACACTTCGTACATTACAAATATCTTCCTGGGTTGGGTTTCTATGGCACAGGTCTTATACATCTCATCGGTGGATTGGCTAAGTCTGCAACGTCAATACTTCGCCAACTTATTGATGCGGGCACACTATCTAATTTGCCTGCGGGTCTTAAAGCTCGCGGTCTCCGCATTAAAGGTGACGACACCCCTCTTATGCCAGGTGAGTTCAGGGATGTTGATGTTCCAGGTGGTGCGATACGGGATTCAATTACGTTCATCCCTTACAAAGAGCCATCAGGAGTTCTCTACTCGTTACTTGGCAATATTGTCGAAGAAGGACGCAGGATAGGTTCTGTTGCAGATATACAGGTCGGAGACATGAATGCTCAAGCACCTGTAGGTACAACACTTGCTTTGCTTGAACGTAGTATGAAAGTTATGTCTGGTGTGCAGGCTCGCATGCATGCAGCTATGAAGAACGAGTTACGCCTATTAGCCCGCATTATACGCGATTACATGCCCGCAGAGTATGCTTATGAGATGGACGGTGACTTCGACAGGCAGAAAGATTTTGACGCTCGTGTAGATGTCATACCTGTTTCAGATCCTAATGCTGCTACGATGTCCCAAAGGATTATGCAGTATCAGGCGGCGTTGCAGCTTTCTCAACAGGCTCCCCAATTATACGATATGGGAAAGCTGCATCGTCAGATGCTAGAGGTGTTGGGAATACAGGATGCAAGCGATATTATTAAACTACCTGACGATATTAAACCTGCTGATCCTGTTACAGAAAACATGATGTTACTCAAACAAGAACCAGTCAAGGCGTTTAAATATCAAGATCACGAGGCACACATCTCCGTGCATATGGCAGCTATGCAAGATCCTAAACTAAGAGAACTTGTAGGACAGTCACCGTTTGCAAAAGCTATAGGTAACGCCATGGCTGCACACGTTACAGAACATGTTGCCTTCCAGTACAGACGTGAGATTGAAAAAATGCTTGGTGTAGAAATGCCAAACGAAGATCAACCGTTACCAGAAGATATAGAGGTAGAGATCTCAAGACTTGCAAAAGAAGCAGCAGAAAAACTGTTACAGAAAGATCAAGCAGAGATACAACAAGAACAAATTCAGCAACAACAGCAAGATCCTGTCGTGCAAATGCAACAAGCCGAGCTTCAAATGAAGCAACAAGAGCTACAGCATAAAATGCAAATGGACGCAGCTAAATTAAAATTAGATGCTGAACGCATTGCTGCCGAGAATCAACGTGAGGGTGCACGTCTCGGTGTCAGGCTCGCTACTGATCTAGATAAGTCACAACGTGAGGATCAGAAAGAGGGCGCAAAACTGGGGATTGAAATAGCGAAGGAGCTTACAAAAGGGGATGGCTGACACTTACTTTACGCTACTACAGCGTAAGATTGACGAGTACGAAGAAGATATAAAGACATATCTAGCGTCTGGTCAAGCTGAAGACATGGAGAAGTATAATCGTATCGTAGGGCGGTATGAGGCGCTTCAATATGTCAAACAAGATATTAATGATCTTGAGAAGAGATATATTGAAGAATAATATTTTTTAATATAACGTAACACACATAAAGACTTCGTGGGGTGTCCATGCAAGGTGACTGTGAACCTTTAAATCACTGCAAGGTAGTAAAATGTATACAGGAAATAAAGAAACAGAAGAGAAGGTAGCCTCTAAATTACCACAACCACAAGGATACAAAATCCTAATTGGTGTACCAGAAGTAAGCGACAAAACCGAAGGTGGCGTATTTATGCCAGACGGCTTGAAGGCCGCAGAAGAAACAGCTTCGATTATCGGTTTTGCTATGAAGCTAGGCCCAGATGCTTATGCAGACAAAGACAAGTTTCCACATGGCCCGTACTGTAAAGAAGGTGACTTTGTTATCTTTCGTTCCTATTCGGGCACTCGATTTAAGATACATGGGAAAGAGTTTAGACTTATTAACGACGATACTGTTGAGGCAGTAGTAGAAGATCCAAGGGGGTACACAAGGATATGAACCAAGTAGCTGAACAACAAACAGAGTTTGAAGAAGAAACAGTAGCAGAAGCTATTGAGTCTGCAAAAGCTGAAACAGAACAAGAAGATGATGGCTTTGAAATAGAAGTTGTCGACGACACACCTGAAGAAGACAAAGGTAAACCTCGCCGTGCCGAAGATGCTGAACCGCAAGTTCCAAGCGATGATGAGGTTGAGAAATACAGTGAAGGTGTTCAGAAACGTATCAAACAGTTAAAGTTTGAGTTTCATGAAGAACGTCGTCGTAAAGAAGAAGCGGCGAGACTTCAAGATGAAGCACTGCGATATGCAGAACAAATGCAGGAAGAGAACGAACAGTTACGCAAAACATTAGAAGAAGGCGAAGGTGTTCTTGTTAATCAGGCTAAAGGTCGTGTGACAGCAGAGATCGATAAAGCCAAAATTGCTTATAAAACTGCGTATGAGTCTGGAGATCCAGATGCTCTTATAGAAGCACAAGCAAAATTATCTGAGTTGCAGGTAGAGAAGTCTAGATATGATAATTATAAGCCAAAACCCAGACCTGCACCAGAGCCTGAGCCTCTGTATGAGCAAGAAAATATAGAGCCTCCGAAGCCTAGTGAGATGGGAATGAAGTGGGCAGAAAAGAACACTTGGTTCCAAAAAGATCCTGAAATGACAGGGTACGCATTTGGCGTTCACGAAAAACTTATTAAAAGTGGTGTTGCGCCAGACACAGAAGAGTACTATAATAAGATTGACGACGCGGTTCGCCGTGTCTTCCCAGATAAGTTTGATGATGGGCCTATTATTGAGGAATCCGCACCCCAACGTCAGACTGGCAACGTGGTTGCCCCTGCTGCTAGAAGTGGCAAAAAACCACGCAAAGTGCAACTGACCTCAACGCAAGTCTCTCTCGCCAAGAGGCTTGGTCTGTCAAATGAACAATATGCGGCGCAATTAATGAAGGATATGAACCAATGACGAACCGAAACTCACGCAACACACAGACTCGTGAAGAGTCTAAACGCAAGGTGTCATGGACGAGACCTTCGATGTTACCTGTCCCCGAACCCAGAGAAGGTATTGAATACCGTTGGATTCGCACATCAACACTTGGACAGAGTGATAATACGAATGTTTCTTCTAGATTTCGTGAGGGATGGACACCTGTTCGGAAAGAGGATCATCCAAACCTTCAAGTTGTGTCTGATATCGATTCTCGATTTACAGACAATATTGAGGTCGGTGGATTACTGCTATGTCAGAATGCTGCCGAAAATGTGCAGGCTAGACGTGATGCACAGCTCCAACAAGCTGAAAGCCAAATGGATGCTGTGGATAACAGCTACTTGCGTAACTCAGACCCTCGTATGCCCGTTCTAAATCCAGAGCGAAGCACACGATCTTCGTTTGGCAAGTGACTCGAAAGGGTAGCTTGTCGTAATTTTAAACTTTTAGGAGTATGAGACATGGCTACTACAGCAGCTCCCTACGGTCTACGTCCGATCAGACGATCTGACGGAATGCCGTATGCAGGTTCTACGAACCAATTTCTCATCGATCCCGCAGGTGAAGGTACAAACCTATTTTATGGTCAAGCCGTTATTATAGGGGCAGATGGGTTCATTGCGTTGGCTACAGGTACAGGTTCAGACCTAACCTCCAACAGCATCTCAGGCACTTCAGGCGTTGGCGCAATAGGCGTTTTCGTTGGTTGTGAATACGTTAACTCTTCAGGCCAAACAGTGCAGGCTCAATATTATCCATCTGGCACAGCCAATGGTGGTGCTATTAAAGCCTATGTGATTGATGATCCAAATGTATTGTTTCAAGCGCAGCTTGATAATACAGGTGCTCAAACAATCATTGGCACAAACACATTCTTTGCGGCAGCGCAGACTACCTCAACAGGTAATACCTCAACGGGTAACTCTACGTCAGCATTGGATGCAACTGTAAAAACGGCTGCGGCAGCATTCCGCATCGTTGCTCACGTGTCAGATCCAAGTGATGCATTTCCAGATGTTCTTGTTAAGTTCAATCCTGGTGCTCACCAAATGACAAATAATGTTGGCTTATAAGGAGGTTAGACGATGGCTATATCACGCGCACAGCTCCTTAAAGAGCTACTACCAGGTCTTAACGCTCTGTTCGGTCTAGAGTACGAAAAGTACGAAGGCGAGCATGCAGAGATCTATGAAACCGAAAACTCAGATCGTAGTTTTGAAGAAGAAGTGAAGTTGTCAGGATTTGGCGCAGCTCCAGTTAAAGCTGAAGGTGCATCAATATCTTACGACAATGCACAAGAATCATTTACAGCTCGTTACAACCACGAAACGGTTGCAATGGGATTTTCTATCACTGAAGAAGCGATGGAAGATAATCTGTATGATTCACTATCTGCTCGTTATACTAAAGCTCTTGCTAGAGCTATGGCATATACAAAGCAGGTTAAGGCGGCATCTTTGCTTAACACAGGTTTTGACACATTCACATCAGGTGATGGTGTCTTCTTGTTTGCAACTAACCACCCAACTGTTGAAGGTGGCACAAACGCAAACGAACCTGCGGTTGCAGCAGATCTGAACGAAACATCTTTAGAGCAAGCAGTTATTGATATTGCTGCGTTCACTGACGAGCGTGGCCTATTGATTGCAGCACGTCCTCGTAAGTTGATCGTTCCGCCTTCATTGATGTTTGTTGCGACTCGTTTGTTGCAGACAGATCTTCGTGTCGGAACAGCCGATAATGATATCAACGCACTAAACACTAATGGCTCCATACCAGAAGGTTACCGCGTAAATCATTATCTAACTGATAACGATGCGTTCTTCCTAACCACAGATGTTCCAAATGGGATGAAGCACTTTGTGCGTACTGCTATGCAGACATCTATGGACGGGGACTTCGATACGGGTAACGTTCGCTACAAAGCGAGAGAGCGTTATTCTTTCGGTGTATCAGATCCATTAGGAATGTATGGATCTCCAGGTGCATAACCTGAAACAATCTTTTGAGGGGGCTGCTAAACGCAGCCCTTTCTTTTTTAAAAAAGTATGTTATTCTGCATTTGGGGTAACACAAGCCTTGCAGACAGGATTCCGCCCCACCTGACGTTGCACAGACTGCTAGGCTAAACCTTGTGCAAGGGGTATTAATATGGCATCAACTACATTTTCAGGCCCAGTGACATCTACTGCGGGTTTTATAGGCGACATAAAAGTTCCAACATTCACCGTGGCTACAGCGCCATCTGCTGCAACCGCAGGTGCAGGCACAGTTATATTCGTTTCAAATGGAGCAGCAGGTGCTCCTATTCTAGCATTTTCTGATGGTACTAACTTTAAACGTTCCGATACTGGTGGAACTATTGCATCTTCATAGGTGATGCATGAGTAGATTTTTACCACCAAGCGAAGAAGAGTTAGCAGCTCGTGGGTTATCTCCAGACGGCAGTCCGATAGGAGCTGCTAAAGTTCGCGCTAGAAACTCCGACGGAACGTTAAAAGCTGATGACCCATCCACTCCCGATACTAACGAGGCGTGGGTAGGCGGCAAGGCTCCTAAAAAAAGTGCTAAATCAGCAAACAAAAAGGAATAAAGCATGCGTTCAGATGTACAATCAAAACGTGTTACTGGCACAGGGTCACTTGCTGTCGGCCCTGCTAGGATACGGCAGATTCAGGTGCTTACAACATCTGGGTCACCACGCCTGACTATTACAGACGGTAATGGCGGTGCTACGGTTATCGACTTAGATTTTAAAGCTTCTGATTTGCATTCAGTAAACATTCCTTCTGATGGTGTTCGTGTCAGTGATATTAACGTTTCAGTGTTTACAAACATTACTGCAATGACAGTTTTTTATAACTGATAAGGTCATGGCTGATAGAAAAAAGGCTGAGATGCCTAAACGCAACAAAAAGAATTTCCGTCCTACTAAATCTGGGGCGGGAATGACTAAGGCAGGTGTTGCGGCCTATCGCAGAAAAAATCCAGGATCTAAGTTAAAAACCGCTGTTACTGGCAAAGTAAAGCCAGGAAGCAAAGCAGCTAAGAGGCGCAAGTCTTTCTGTGCAAGATCAGCAGGACAGATGAAGAAGTTTCCTAAAGCAGCTAAAAATCCAAACTCACGTTTACGGCAAGCTAGAAAAAGGTGGAAGTGCTAGATGGCTATCTCTCGTGCTCAAATGCCTAGTCAATTAAGAGGTAACAGAATGGAAGAAAAAGCAGGATTTGATTCAACAGGGGATGACGCAAGAGACCTCGAAATAATTCGTATGGGTAAAGGCGGCAAGACTAAAAAGAAAAAGAAATCTAAAAGTCGCGTGAATGAAGCAGGTAATTATACCAAACCAGGAATGCGTAAACGATTGTTTAATAGAATAAAGGCAGGGGGTAAGGGCGGTGCACCTGGGCAGTGGTCTGCTAGAAAAGCTCAGATGCTCGCTCAAGCCTATAAAAAAGCAGGGGGTGGCTATAAGAATTGATGAAAGCATCTAGTAAAAGAAAGTTAAACAAAGTTGTTAAGGGTTTAAGCAAAGCTTCAAAAACACATGCAAAACAAGCTAAAACCTTGAAAGGCATAATAGGGAATGGCAAAGCGAAAAGACCCAAGAGTAGGAACAGGTAAGAAACCAAAAGGTTCTGGACGCAGGTTATATACTGACGAGAACCCGAAGGACACAGTGAGAATAAAATATGCTACGCCCGCAGATGCAAGGGCAACGGCAGCAAAGGTAAAAAGGATAAATAAACCTTACGCTCGTAAGATACAGATACTGACTGTAATGGAGCAGAGAAGTAAAGTATCTGGAAAAACGGAGCAAGCAAGGATAGCAAAGAAAGCCAAGGAGAGCTTGAGGAAACAACATGGCGCTAAAAAAGTCGCAAAAAAGTCTTAAAGCATGGACTAAGCAGAAGTGGAGAACCAAGAGTGGCAAACCGTCTACGCAAGGGCCTAATGCTACTGGTGAACGGTATTTACCTTCTTCGGCTATTAAGTCTCTTAGCAGTAGTGAGTATGCAGCTACCTCAAGAGCAAAGAGAAGAGGCAAGGCTTCAGGTAAGCAGTATGTGGCTCAACCTAAGAAAATTGCAAAGAAAACCAAGCGACACAGAAGTGTAGTTACATAGGAAATTATCATGGCAGTAGTAACACCAGATCTACCAGAATTGTTTGAAGAAGCTTACGAACGGGCAGGTCTTGAAATGCGTTCAGGCTATGATCTTAAAACGGCTCGTAGGAGCCTTAACATTTTAACATTGGAGTGGCAAAACCGTGGGCTTAATCTCTTCACCATTGAATCTAATACTATATCCATTTCGGCAGGTACTGCGACTTATACGCTACCTGCGGACACGATTGACATCATCGAACACCAAATCCGCACAGGCACAGGTACAAATCAAGTCGACACCGCCCTCCAAAGGATCAGTGTCGCAACCTACGCCCAACAAACCAACAAAGAAACGCAAGGTAGGCCGACCCAGATCTACGTCCAAAGGCTCCCAACAGAAACGAAAATAACTCTGTGGCCTGTGCCAGATGGTACAACAACCTATACGCTTTTTTATTATAGGCTAAAAGGTATAGATGGTCTTTCCTCTGGTATAGGATCTACGGTTACATCTGTGCCACCGCGCTTTGTACCTGCGTTAGTTTCTGGGTTAGCTTATTACATAGCTATGAAAAAACCAGAAGTAGCCGCAAGGGCAGCACCATTGAAGCAAGAATATGAGTTTCAGTTTCAGCTTGCAGCAGGTGAAGATGAAGAAACGGCATCAATTAAATTTGTTCCCTTTGATACGTTTATGGGTGGTTAATGAGTTACGCAAAAGGTAAACATGCTTTTGGTTTTTGTGACAGGACGGGGTTCAGATATCCTTTAAAAGATCTTGTGCCTGAATATAGAAATGGTGTTAAAACAGGTTTTCTTGTTGGAAGGGATATTGTTGATCCCGATCAACCTCAAAACTTTCTTGGCAGAATAAAAATAAATGATCCCCAATCTCTACGCAATCCTAGACCTGATACTGCTCTACTAGCTAGTAGGGGTATAGTTGGTTTTAATCCAGTGGGGAATCCTGCTGTTATTGCTACAGGCTCTGTAGGTAGGGTTAGTGTCTCCATATCAGAAACAGATGCAAATCTAATTACTGGTGTGTCAGCCACAGGTGCTGTTGGTTCAGCAACGGTATCAGTTGCGGATAGATTTGACAGCACATCAGTTACATTAGACTCAACATCACAGACATTTGACGAGGAATAAAAGATGGCAAAGCAAACAGTAGGTATTGGTTCATCTGCAAATGACGGAACAGGAGACACGCTTCGTGCAGGTGCGGATAAAATCAATGATAACTTTAACGAGGTGTATGCTGCTCTTGGTAACGGTACAACTCTTACAGACATAATTGATTCAAGTGGATTACTAAACGTCAGCTCTGGTGCGAACAAGATTGTTTTTTATTACGCAGCTTTAAGTGATCTACCAAGTGCCTCCACATACCATGGCGCTGTGGCGCATGTGCATGCGACTGGAGGACTGTATTTCGCGCACGGAGGAGTGTGGATTCGACTCAATGACGAGACAACTGGCCCTGTTACTAAGTATACAGCAGGTACAAATGGTTCGTCCGCATATACCTTTACTGGCCCTGGTGCTACGTCTGGAGACAATCCAAACTTTACTTTCTACAAGGGTCATACTTACCTTATAGACAATACGGCTAATGTAGGAAGCCATCCTTTAAAAATAAGAACATCTGCGGGTGGCTCAGACTTTACAACAGGCGTTACAGAAAACTATAATTCAACAACGGGATTGACACAATTTATTGTGCCTCACGAACCCTCCGATACATCTTTGGTGTATCAATGCACAAACCACGGTAGTATGGTGGGTAACATAACTATAGTCTAAAGGAGATCAAAAATGGCTATGAAGAAAAAAGGTTACGCTAGAGGCGGTGCAATGAAGAAACCTGTCGCTATGAAGAAAGGTAGCAAAGTCGTTAAAAAACGAACAGGGGACAAACTAAAGATGGTAAAGAAGAACGGAAAGAGCGTTCCATTCTTTGCTGCTGATGGCGTAGGTAAAATGAAAAGAGGTGGCGCTGCTAAAAAAATGGGCGGCGGCAGAATGAAAAAGAAAACCATGGCTAAAGGCGGCGCAGTCAAGAAAAGATATGGCGGTGGTATGAAGAAGAAAACTATGGCTAAAGGCGGCAAGACACGTAGGTAATGCCTTATTTACAAAGTAATATACCGCATTTTAAATGTTGGGTTCGTCGTGAATATACGCATAACCACCAAGCCTATCATGGAGAGTTTCTTCATGCGATGGCAATAGCGGTAACAACAATGCCAAACAGATGCTTGAGTTTTCAAGTCATCTTTACAGGCTGCGA
>NTLX01000125.1_pt1 | contig 14108 bp, 18 predicted proteins | sample 1251771 | NCBI WGS metagenome assembly NTLX01 (sample SAMN07250028, study PRJNA358725) | marine metagenome | isolation source: viruses from ocean water | place: Pacific Ocean: North Pacific Subtropical Gyre | collected 2015
AAATGCAGGTGGCTCACTAGACGAGATGCATATCGCTGTTGTTGACGAAGACGGAGGTATCACAGGAACTGCTAATACTGTATTAGAAACATTTGAAGGCGTTTCACAGGCATCTGATGCAAAAGACGCTCAAGGTAATAGTAACTTCTATAGTGATGTTATTTACCGTGAAAGTAAATTTATATATTGGATGGACCATGACTCAACATTAGCTAATTTGGGTTCTAGTAAAGTAGGACAAACTTTTGATAATACAGGTGCTAGTAATGCATTCCAGGTCCTAAACACTTCACTTACAAGTGGTGCTGATGGTGATACAATCACAAACGCACAACTAGCAACAGCTTATGAGAAGTTTTTAGATGTTGAAAATGTTGAAATAAACTTCTTAATTGGAGGTCCTTCACAAACTGCTACAGATGCAACTGGTGACACCAAAGCAACTAAACTAATTGACATAGCAGAGCAAAGAAAAGACTGTATCGCATTTATCTCACCTGCAAGAGCAGATGTTGTAAATGTAACAGATCCTATTCAACAAACTTTGAATGTTAGAGATTTTGCTAATGGTTTACCATCTAGTTCTTATGCAGTGGTAGATAGTGGATATAAACAAGTATATGATAAATTCAACGATGTATACAGAATGGTACCATTAAATGGAGATATAGCAGGTCTATGTGCAAGAACTGATCTTGTCGCAGATCCTTTCTTCTCTCCAGGTGGATTTACAAGAGGACAAATTAGAGGTGCAGTAAAACTTGCGTTCAATCCAAATGAAGCGCAAAGAGATATACTATACAAAGCTAATGTAAACCCGGTTGTAACTTTCCCAGGTAACGGTACAGTTTTATTTGGAGATAAAACTTTCCAAAAGAAACCAAGTGCATTCGATAGAATAAATGTAAGACGACTATTCTTGCTCATGGAGAAAGCAATTTCTACAGCAGCTAAGTTCCAACTCTTTGAGTTCAACGATGAATTTACAAGAGCACAATTTAGAAACCTAGTAGAACCTTTCCTAAGAGATATACAAGGTAGACGAGGAATTACAGACTTCAAGGTGGTCTGTGATGACACAAATAACACAGGTGAAGTAATTGACCGTAACGAGTTCATAGCTGATATTTTCATCAAGCCTGCTCGTTCAATTAACTTTATCAAACTTAACTTTGTCGCAACACGAACTGGTGTAGCGTTTAGTGAAGTCGCAGGAGCATAGGAGGTAAAACATGGCTACAATTACAAGTTTTCTCTCTAAGCTAAAAGGCGGTGGAGCTAGAGCCAATCAGTTTAGAGTTATTATGCCTTTTCCAGGATTTGCTGCACAAGGTGGTGAAACAGAAAGCATGAGTTTTCTGTGTAAAACTACTTCGTTACCAGCATCAACGATTGCTGCAACACCTATCAACTTTAGAGGTAGAATAATCAATATAGCAGGAGAAAGAACTTTTGCTACTTGGTCAACTACAATTCTAAATGATACGGATTTCTTAGTAAGAAATGCAATCGAAAGATGGCAAAACGGTATTAATAATATGAGTGACAATCAAGGATTACAAAACCCTGCTGACTATCAGGTTGACGCATTTGTTGATCAACTAGATAGAAATGGTAGTGTAATCAAGTCATACACATTTAGAGGAATGTTCCCTATCAATTTACAGGAAATAGCATTAGACTATTCAACTGATAATGCGGTAGAAGAATTTACTTGTGAATGGCAATACCAGTATTGGGAATCTAATACTACAACATAATTAGAAGTGAGGAAATAATATGGCAGAGCTATTCGGCTTTTCCATCACTAGATCAAAAGAGAAGGCAAGTGCGAGTCAAAACTTTACCTTGCCTTCTATTGATGACGGGGCTCAAACCGTTGTTGGTGGTGGTATCATGGGGCATTACCTGGATATGGAGGGTAAAGTCCGTGATGAGGCAGATTTAATAAGAAGATATAGAGAAGTGGCAATGCAGCCAGAGTGTGATATGGCTGTGGAAGATGTTGTCAATGAAGCAATAGTTAGTGACGATAACGATCCTACGGTTCGTTTAAATCTTGACCAACTTAACACAAACGATAGTATCAAAGAAAAGATACACAAAGAGTTTGACAATGTGTTAAGACTTTTACAGTTTAACGAAAAAGGTCATGATATTTTTAGAAGATGGTATGTTGATGGAAGAATATACTATCATAAAATTATTAACACAAAAAACATAAGAGATGGAATTGTTGAGGTTAGGTATATAGATCCACGCAAAATTAAAAAGATGCGTGAACTAATTACTAAAAAAACAAACGGAAATTACATGCCTCCAGTTGGTGGTAAGCCAGAAGAGGTAGAATATAAAGATTACTTTATATACAATGAAAAAGGTGTAGGTGGTTCAGCATCAGAAGGTGGAATGAAAATATCACCAGATGCAATAGCATTCTGTCCATCAGGTATTATAGATCAACAAAAAAATCTTGTTCTATCTTATCTGCATAAAGCAATCAAACCTGTAAATCAGTTAAGAATGATTGAGGATAGTGTTGTTATATACAGAATATCAAGAGCACCTGAAAGAAGAATTTTTTACATCGATGTAGGTAACCTGCCAAAAATTAAAGCAGAACAATATCTTAAAGATGTAATGAATAGATATAGAAACAAATTAGTTTACGATGCAAGCACTGGTGAGATTAGAGATGATAGACAATATATGTCTATGCTCGAAGATTTTTGGCTACCAAGAAGAGAAGGTGGTCGAGGAACTGAAATCACTACACTAGCAGGTGGACAGAATTTAGGTGAGATAGATGATATAAAATACTTTCAACAAAAATTATATCGTTCTCTCAATGTGCCTATCTCTAGACTTGAAGCAGAGTCTGGATTTAGTCTAGGTAGATCAACCGAGATAACAAGGGACGAATTAAAGTTTACAAAATATATTGGTAGGCTTAGAAAAAAATTTGTTGTTTTATTTCATGATTTGCTTAGAACGCAACTCATATTAAAGAACATAGTTACTCCTGAAGATTGGGATAATGATATGTCTGAACTAGTCAAATATGATTTTATTCAAGACGGTTATTATTCTGAAATTAAAGAGTCAGAAATGTTAAAGGATAGATTACAGATGGCCCAAGATTTATTTAACAATCAAATGGTTGGAAAAGTTTATTCTATGGACTTTGTTATGAGAAGAGTATTAAGAATGTCTGATAAAGATATAACAGACCAAAGAAAGAAAATTGCTGATGAGATTAAGCAAGGTATTATTAAAGACCCTGCAGCTGACGCAGATAACGGAGGATTTTAATGAACGAAGTGGTTAAAGATATGATAGATGCTATAGTTAGTGACGATCAAATTGGAGCAGAAGAAAAATTTAAATCTGCTTTAAGTGCTAAAGTTGGACAAGCTTTAGATGACAAGAGAAAAGACTTAGCTGGTACTATCATGAGTAAAAAAGTAGAAGCACCAAAAGATGACACAAACGCTGACGAAACTACTGAAATCGATAACTGAAAAAGACGAGCATAAACGCTCACCAGATTATCGTAAATTATCACCTGCTCTAAAGAAAGCAGTAGATGATATTATGGTTAAGTTAAGCAAGTCACCTTTTGCTGTTTTAAAAAATTTAGATAAGACTACGAAAGAGTTAGGTAGAAAACATAGAGTTAAACCTAATGAAATCGAAAGGTTTATAACAAAAGTCATATAGGAGGCAAAAATGGCAGTTACAAATCAAACGCTGGTTGACACTAGTTTTAAAACAATTATTAAAACAGTATGTGACAACGCAGCAAATACAGATGGAGATAATGTAAAGATTGTTGACGCATCAGCTTTATCTGGTGCTGATAGTAATCCAAGATTATCTATCGCAAAAATATTTTATAGTATAGAGAGTGCATCAGGTGGAGTAGAACTTAAATGGGATGCTACATCAAATGTTCAATGTACTATATTAACAGGTAATGGATCATACGGATATATGCCGGGACAACCTGCATTAACTAATAATGCTGGGTCAGGTATTAGTGGTGATGTCAATGTTGTTAATGCAACAGGAACATTTACATTAGTTACCGAGTTTCACAAAATATCTGGATTCACAAATACTAACGAAGCAACTAATCCGTAATGGCTGATACAGTTACAAGTCAAACTATTACTGATGTCTCTGGTTCAAAGACCGTGATGAAATTCACTAACCTTAGTGACGGTACAGGAGAGAGTCTAGTAAAAAAAGTAGATGCAAGTGAACTTAATCACGCCTCCTCATCTACAAAGATTGCTAGAGTAATCTACAGTATTAACACGGTGGGTGGAAACGGAGCAGTAGAATTAGTATATGACGGTGCGACTAACGCAACTGCAATGGTTTTAGGTGGCAGTGGGACAATCGATTTACAGACCCCTGCCATCCAAATTGCAAATAATGCGACTACACCTACAGGTGATATACTATTTTCTACGAAAAATTTTGTAAACGGTGATAGTTATACTATCATATTGGAGTTAAGATAATATAAATATTACGAGAGAACAAATATGAAACTTATTAGGGAAGAGATAACAGATATAGAGTTTGTAACCGAAGAAACTAATAATAAAAAAAATTATTTTATTAAGGGTGTCTTCATGCAAGCCGATCTGAAAAACAGAAACGGTAGAGTATATCCTATGGAAACTTTGAATAAAGAAGTTTCTAGATATACCAAGAAATTTATTAACGAAAAGAGAGCCTTCGGTGAACTAGGACACCCAGATGGACCAACTGTAAACTTGGAAAGAGTGTCACATATGATTACCAAGTTATATCCAGATGGTAAGAATTTTATGGGTGAAGCAAAGATAACAAATACTCCATACGGTAATATTGTTAAGTCTTTGATAGATGAAGGTGCTAAATTAGGAGTTTCTTCTAGAGGCATGGGGTCTTTAGAAAACAGGTCAGGTGCAAATTATGTAAAAAGTGATTTTTATCTGGCAACTGCCGCGGATATTGTGGCCGACCCATCTGCACCAGATGCCTTTGTTCAAGGTGTCATGGAAGGTAAAGAGTGGGTTTGGGATAATGGTATCATTAAAGAGGTAGAAGTGAATGAATTACGAAAAGAAATAGAGAGAGCAAAAAGACATGAGCTTGCTGAGAAAAAAGCAGCTGTGTTCAATAAATTCTTGAAAAATTTGTAATTTATAAATATTATAACAATTAAAATATATATTTTAAATAGGGAGAATATTAATGTCCGAAATAGAAAACAAAGTCGAAGAACTTGAAACAGAGGTGAGTGAAGCCAATGGTCAAGCAGCTCCGACTGCAAATGCTGTTAAGGGCGAACCTATGAAAAAAGTCGATGGTGCTATTGAAGATATTGGTGGGGAAACTACTGATAATCCAGAAGGCAAGATAACTAACGCTAAGAAAGTTAAGAAAGACGGTTCTGCTCCAACTAAAGGTGCTGGGGCTGCTGAAACTGCACCACAATCTATGGGTTCCTCTAAAATCAAAGAGCCTCTTGCTGCAGGTGATGAAGTAGACCACGATGGTGAAGATATTTCAGAAGCTGAACATGACGGTAAAAAAGAAGGTATGCACGAGATGCCAAAAACTAAAGCTGGTATGCTTCAAGCTATGTACGATAAAATGAAAGAAATGAAAAAAGATGACATGGCTAAAGAATACAAACACATCATGGCTAAATTAGACATGAAGGCTGGGTATCACGAAGGTATGCACGACAAAGAAGACGAAGAAGAAAAGAAAAAAGAAGAAGCTAGTAAGAAAGAAGCTATTGAAAAAAGAGTTAAAGATATTGATGTTAAAGAAGATGTCAACGCTCTTGTTTCTGGCGAATCTGAACTTTCAGAAGAGTTTAAAACTAAGGCTGCTACAGTTTTTGAAGCTGCAGTTAAGTCAAAAGTAAAAGCTGAAATTGAAAGACTAGAAGATAACTATGCTAGTGAACTAGAAGAAAGCAAATCTTCTATGAAAGAAGATATGGTTCAAAAAGTCGATAACTACCTCAACTATGTTGTAGAAGAGTGGGTTAAAGATAATGAACTTGCTATCGAAAGAGGTATCAAAGGTGAGATTGCTGAAGATTTCATCGGTGGTTTAAAACAATTATTTGAAGACCACTATATCGATATTCCTGACGAAAAGTATGATATTCTAGAAGCTCAAGCAAAAGAAATCGATGAGTTAAAAGCAAAAGTAAATTCTGAGGTTGAAAAGAATGTAAGCCTTAAGAAAGAAAATGCTGATTTAACAAGAGGCGATATTTTTGAGGAAGTGTCTGAAACTATGGCAGATACTCAAAAAGAAAAATTTAAGGGATTGACTGAAAATGTTGATTTCGAGGATGCTGACGATTATAAAAAGAAATTAGAAACTATTAAAGAGTCTTATTTCGCATCAGAAGCAAAACCTGCTGAAACCAATGTTGACACTACATCATCAAATAGCGGTACGGTAGATCCTAGTGATCTTTCAGACACAATGGCAAAATACACAGCTGCTATAACAAGAACTAAAAACATTAAAATAAATAAGGGAGAGTAATTAATGTATAACTCATCAAGCCTTCAAGAAAAGTGGCAACCGGTTCTTGAACATAACGATCTTCCAGAAATTAAAGATCCTTATAGAAAAGCGGTAACAGCTGTAATTCTTGAAAACCAAGAAAAAGCACTTAAAGAAGATGCTGCATTCTTAGGTGAGGCACACGCTAACCAAACTGGTACAGCGATTGCGAATTGGGACCCAATCCTAATCTCACTAGTAAGAAGAGCAATGCCTAATTTAATTGCTTATGACATTTGTGGCGTACAACCAATGACTGGACCAACTGGTCTAATCTTCGCTATGAAGTCAAGATTTACTTCAAACTCTGGAACAGAAGCTCTATTCAATGAGCCTGATACAGACTTCTCAGGAACAGGTACTCAAACAGGTACTAACCCTGCACTATTAAATGATACTTCTACACAGTATACTACTGGTACTGGTATCGCAACAGCAACTGCTGAAGCTTCTTCATCTTTTGCTGAAATGGCTTTCTCAATCGAGAAGTCAACTGTAACTGCAAAAACTAGACAGCTTAAAGCTGACTACACTATGGAACTTGCTCAAGATTTAAAAGCAATCCATGGTCTTGATGCAGAAACAGAACTTGCAAACATTTTATCATCTGAAATTCTTGCGGAAATCAACCGTGAAGTAGTTAGATCAATTTACAGAACAGCAAAACCTGGTGCTCAAGTGAACACTACAACTGCTGGTAAATTTGATTTAGATACTGACTCAAACGGTAGATGGTCTGTAGAGAAATTCAAAGGTTTAATGTTCCAATTAGAAAGAGATGCAAACGCAATCGCACAACAAACTAGAAGAGGTAAAGGTAACTTAATAATCTGTTCAGCAGATGTTGCTTCTGCACTTCAAATGGCTGGTGTGTTAGATTACGCTCCTGCACTTTCTAACAACCTAAATGTTGATGATACTGGTAATACTTTTGCTGGTGTTCTTAACGGAAGATACAAAGTATACATCGATCCGTATGCAGCTAATGTTGCGGCTAGACAATACTATGTAATCGGTTACAAAGGAACTTCACCTTACGATGCAGGTATGTTCTATTGCCCATATGTTCCACTACAAATGGTGAGAGCAGTAGCTGAGAACAGTTTCCAACCTAAAATTGGTTTCAAGACTAGATATGGTCTTATCGCAAACCCATTTGCTGGAACTAGTGCTCAGGTAACTGATATTGGTGCAGTAGACACTAACACTTATTACAGAAGAGTTGAAGTAAACAACTTAATGTAATTAATTTTCACCTCTATACTGGAAACAGTATAGAACACCACCAAGGGGCCTTCGGGCCCCTTTTTTATTGATACAATGTATCAGCACACATTTCTTTTATGCTTCTATGAGCATTTAATAAGCCTGTTTTTTTAATATAAATAGTAATATGACTGAAACTAGTTCATTTAACAGACAACCATCAAATTTAGATTATGCTGCTAATACACAGTTTAGGTTCTTGATTGACAAGTTACCAAAGACTGAATTTTTTGTAAAGGCTGCAAATATACCTGGTGTATCTATAGGTGAAGTTACACAACCTACACCATTAAGTAATATAACATTACCTGGTGATACTCTTTCTTTTGAAAACCTTAATATCACATTTATTGTAGATGAGTTTTTCAATAACTATATTGAGGTACAAGATTGGATGCGTGGTACAGCCTTTCCTGTAGATCACAAAGAATACCTTGATTTGTTAAGAACTGGTAGAGATAAGTCACCACAAAGCATACCAAGTAGAGTTTCTATTGAGGCAGGAAAAACTGGTAATGCACCTAACGATGCACCTATCTATTCTGATGGTATACTTACAATATTGTCTTCAAAAAACAACCCAATCGCAGAGGTTAGATTTAGAGATTTATACCCGGTTTCTTTATCAGGTATAGATTTTACCCAAGATGCAACCGATGTGACATACCTAGAATCCACATTTACAATGGGATACGCATACTACGAAATTTTCAAACTTACCTAGACTTTTCACGGTTTTTGTGATATAATATAAGATTATGAATTTAGAAGAAATACAAGCACTAGCAGATAAAGACTTAAAATTAGATGATACTGAATTGGATATTGAATCCCTGAAAACACCAGAGCTTCATAACAAATATCTAAAATTATTATCAAAGTTTAATCTACTATTAAAAAAGGCTGATAGTGATTATGCAATACTACACAAAGACAAGTGGGAATATTACACAGGTAAAGCCGATCCTAAAGTCTATATGGAAAAACCATTTGACTTAAAAATACTACGAGCAGATATAGACAAATACTTATTATCTGATCCTGAGATAATACAACAATCACAAAAGATAGAATATTTAAGAACTGTTGTAAATCATGTAGAGCAAATCATTAGACAAATAAACAATAGGACATTTCAAATCAAGAATGCAATAGAGTGGAAGAAGTTTACAAGTGGAGGAATATAAATTGAAAAAACAACTAGATAGATTAGAGAAGAAAATAGATAATCTTGAAAAAAAACTAGATGATCATATCACAAAGATATGGGAAGTTTATGAGCCTATAAAAAAAATATTAAAGATGTTTAAAAGATGAATACTTGTTTTAGTTTAGCATTAGCTATATCAATGCATTTTAATTTAATTGGTGATTATAATAATATACACCCACATGCTCGATGTACTTTAGACGATACTATATTTGGTGGTTATTATAATAGTGAAAGTAAAACAAGTTTATATGTAGGTAAGGTTTTAGAAAATGTTGATAGAAAATGGGATATGGAATATGGTTTAGTTACAGGTTACTCAGGTTCAAAAATTGTTCCGATGTGGAGATTTGTAAATGATGGTTTCTTTATAGCACCTGCTTATGAACATGATACTGATAGAGTTGGTATATCATTTGGTTATGAATTTAAATTAAAATGATTATTTGTATAGGTAATGGTGAGAGTCGTAAAGATTATGACTTATCTAATTTAGATGGTCATAACACAATAGGTTGTAATGCACTATATAGGGACTACACACCTAATATACTTGTTGCTATGGATTACAAGTTATGTCATGAGATATACCGTTCTGGTTATGCATTTAAAAATATTTGTTATCTCAAAGAGTGGGAAAAGATAAAACACACAGCCTATGATAAACTATTTGTAAAAGAACACTATAAACAGTTTGTTGGTGATGTTGAAAGTTTAGATGGATATGTAGATGAATTTTCATGGCCTAATACAAAGAAAAGATTTTTTGTGTGTTGGGCAAACAACAAAGACTTGATGGAAGATTTTAAAAAAGAAAAATCAAAAGAAGATCCAACACTTACAGACGATGATTTTAAATTACATTGTGATTTAGATACAGTAGGTTACACAATTACATGGACAAAGAAAAAAGATAAAGTACAAAGTCTAAAAGGTTTTGATACTAGAACAAACGCAGGTGCACTATCTATGTTGATTGCAACACAACAGCCCGATGTAGATAAAGGTATCTATCTTTTTGGACATGATATATATTCTAATACAAAAACAGTAAATAATTTATATAAAGACACAAACGGATATGTTGGCAAAAATGCAAAAGCCATCGATCCTAAAAACTGGATAAAACATTATAAAGCTATATACGATAGATTTAACGATATACAATTCAAAGTAGTAAACACAGAAAAAATAAAAGAGTGGGATTGTAAAAATGTCAGTTACATATCTCTAGAACAATTTAATGACGACCTTAAGCATAACAAAGGTTAATGAAACTTATATAAAAGTTTTAGCCGAACCTTATATTCAAGCAGAACTTTCAGAATTTTTTACATTTCAAGTTCCGGGTTACAGGTTTATGCCTGCATACCGAGCAAGAAAGTGGGATGGAAAACTACGATTATATTCTAAAGCAACAGGTAAAATATATCAAGGATTGTTATCTTACATATATGCGTTTGCTAAAGAAAGAGAATATAAGATTGATATAGAGGAAGGTGTATATTATAACTCAAAGATAAACAAAAAAGATAGTGACGATTTTTGTAATAGTTTAAAACCTAAATCAAATGGTAAAGATATTGAGGTTAGAGATTATCAGTTACAGGCTGTGTATCAAGTTTTGAAACGACACAAACTTTTATTACTATCACCAACAGCTAGTGGTAAATCTCTTATCATATATTGTATGATTAGATTTTTTAGAATGCTTAATCTAAAAATATTAGTTATTGTTCCAACTACTTCTTTAGTAGAACAAATGCATAGTGATTTTTTTGATTATGGTATGAATGAAAGTGTGCATCGTATATATTATGGGCATGAGAAAGAAACGGAAGACAATGTAATTGTATCTACATGGCAATCACTAGCAACTTTTGAAAAAGATTATTTTAAACAATTTGATGTGGTGTTTGGAGATGAAGCCCACACATTTAAATCAAAATCATTAACAAAAATTATGACTTCACTAGTAAATGCAAAATATAGAATAGGAACAACAGGAACACTTGACGATACTAAAACACATAAATTAGTATTAGAGGGTTTGTTTGGTCCGATATATAGAGCAACATCAACTAAACAACTTATAGATAAAAAACAATTATCTGATTTTAAAATAGAGTGTTTAGTATTAAAACATAGTGAAGAAAACCGAAAGGAGATAAAAGGTGCAACATATCAAGAAGAAATGGATTATATTTGTTCTCACCCAAAGAGAAACACTTTTATACGCAATCTATGTAAGTCTTTGGACGGGAATACTTTATGCCTGTTTCAGTATGTAGAGAAACATGGTAAAATATTATATGATCTAATTGGTGATACATTAGATCCACACACTAGAAAAATATTTTTCGTATATGGTGGAACAGATACAAAAGATAGAGAAACAATAAGGAGTATAACAGAAAATGAAAAGAACGCAATCATCGTGGCGTCTTTTGGTACTTTTAGTACTGGTATCAATATTCGCAATCTTCATAATATCATATTTAGCTCTCCAAGTAAAAGTAGGATTAGAAATTTACAATCTATTGGTAGGGGTTTAAGATTAGGTGATAATAAAGAAAAAGCAACACTTTATGATATAGCAGATGACCTAAGCATCGGCGCCTATAAAAATTACACATTAAACCATTTTTCTGAAAGAATAAATACTTATGTAGGAGAGGAGTTCGATTACGAAATCCATAATATAAACTTATGATAAGAATATTAAGACTAATTAGTGGTGAACAACTTGTCGCAAGAGTACAAGAACATAAAGATAAGAAAGATTTTCTTTATTTACATGAACCACTTAAAATGGAAATAGTTCCAAAACTATCAAAAGACTTTATGGTTGAGGAACATATGTCATTACAAGAATGGATTTATCAAGCTGAGAATAAAGAACACCCTATACACAAATCAAAAATATTAACTGTTGCAAATGCAAATGATAGATTGACGGAATACTACCAAAATATAAAAGAACATTTAAAATCAAGAAAGTGGAACATAGGATCTGCTCAAGAAATGAATGAAATGGACAGTTTCGAAGAAGAACAACTTACAGATAATGAAGTCGTTGAATATATAAAGGGTAGAAGAACTATACATTAATAGTCTTTGTTTCCCTCTACACAGAGGAGTATATACCAAGCAAGAATAAAAGTCAAGGAACTAATAAAAAAAATTTTCAATACATTGATTTTTCTTGTATTTTGTGATATAATAATGATATGAAAAAGAAAACAGAACATTATGTAGATAACAAACAATTTCTACAGGCTATGATTGAATATCGTAAGGTTTGTGTCGAAGCCGAACAGAATAATCAAGAAATACCACCTGTAACAAATTACATAGGTGAGTGTTTTTTAAAGATAGCTAATCATTTATCTTATAGACCTAATTTTATTAATTACACATATAAAGAAGAAATGATTTCTGATGGAATAGAAAACTGTTTACAATATGTTAAAAATTTTAACCCAGAAAAATCAAACAATCCGTTTGCATACTTTACACAAATAATCTATTACGCCTTTATTCGTAGAATACAGAAAGAGAAAAAACAACAAGTCATAAAAAGAAAACTGATATTAAAATCTGGTATTGATATGACAACTACAAATACAGGTGCAGATGACAAAGAGTATCAAGATGCATACATCGATTATCTACAAAAGAATATGTTGATAACCGAAGAGGATATTGATAAACCTAAACCTGCTAAAAAGAAAAAGAAAACAACTAAAAAATCTACATTAGAATATTTTTGTTAATACATGAAAATTGCTTTACTTACCGATACCCATTTCGGTGCGAGAAACGATAGTCCTGCATTTAGTAAATACTTTTTTAAGTTTTACGATGAGGTCTTCTTTCCGTATCTAAAAGAAAACAATATTACTACACTTATACATCTAGGTGATATTGTTGACCGAAGAAAGTTTATTAATTTTAAAACTTCACATGACTTTCGTAAAAATTTTATGATGAGATTGTGGAAAGAAAAAATTGATACACACATTATCATTGGGAATCACGATACTTACTATAAAAACACAAATCAAGTTAATGCTGTCGATGAGTTACTTACAACTTATGATGGTGTTAATGAACCACACATTTATATAAATCCTAAAGCTGTTGAGTTTGATGGACTACGAATATTGATGTTACCTTGGATATGTGCTGACAATAAAGACATATCTTTAGAAGCATTGAAACAAGAGAACGCTGATATAGTTTGTGGACATCTAGAAATACAAGGTTTTGAAATGCACAATGGTATGAGAAGTCAAACAGGTTTATCTAGTAAAATATTTAAAAGATTTGAAACTGTATACTCTGGCCACTTTCATCATAAGTCAGATGATGGACATATTCACTATCTAGGTAGTCCTTATGAATTTGTTTGGAATGATTACAAAGACCAAAAAGGTTTTCATATTTTAGATACAGAAACTAGAGAACTAGAAAGAATAGTTAATCCTTTCACAATGTTTGAGAAGATATACTATAATGATGAAAAAGAAAAATATGATAATTTTGATTATGAACCATACCGAGATAAAATAATTAAAGTTATCGTTGACAAGAAAACAGATTACTATATGTTTGATCAGTTTGTAGATAATTTTTACAAAAAGATAAATGTAACAGATATAAAAGTTATAGAAGACTTTTCAGATTTAGATGCTGCAACTGTTGCTGATGATATTGTAGAGAAAAGTGAAGATACGGTTTCATTGATGAATAATTATGTTGAACAATTACAAACACCTTTAGATAAACAAAGGCTCAAAGATTTTTTAAGAACATTATATACTGAAGCAGGTGATGTGGAACTATGATAGTATTTAAAAAAGTTAGATGGAAAAACTTTCTATCTACAGGTAACAATTTTATTGAGGTAGGTTTAGATAAGAACCATACAACTTTAGTCGTGGGTGAAAACGGTGCAGGTAAGTCAACTATTCTTGATGCATTGTCTTTCAGTTTATTTAATCGACCATTTAGGTCTGTAAAGAAAGAACAATTAATT
>NTLX01000126.1_pt1 | contig 13868 bp, 14 predicted proteins | sample 1251771 | NCBI WGS metagenome assembly NTLX01 (sample SAMN07250028, study PRJNA358725) | marine metagenome | isolation source: viruses from ocean water | place: Pacific Ocean: North Pacific Subtropical Gyre | collected 2015
ATTGGATCTTGTTTGGTGTTATCGCTAGCTGTACCGCCAGCCATTTTACGTTTGGGTGCCGAACCAGTTGCGCCGCCAGCTTTATCTACAGATGCTACTGACTGTGCTTCAGCATTCTTAGGATCGTGACCCATGGCTTCTGGCATTTTCTTCTTTTTCATGCCGCCATGATAGTCTTCCATGACTTCCCCGTCGTCATCATGGAGTTCAACGTCCTGATCTTCGATTTGATCTTCAGTCATTAATTGACTCCTTTGTCATTTAGATTTGAGTAACGAGAGGAAATTTTTGAACTCACGAACCTCAGTCTCATAGAGACCAGCTCTTGGAGCTTTCTTTATTTCAGTCTCAATCTTTTCAATAGCCTGAGCTTCAATCATACCGTTGTTCCATACCCATTCAACACCTTCCATAACCCCATTAACAAAAGCACTAGGTGCAGATGGATCTTGAACAATATCTACTGCATTGAGTAGAAAGTCTGGTTTAACAACCATAGCGGTACCACGATTTTCGAGGCTTCCCATTCCACGAGTTGATACGCCTAGTTTGACTCCTCCATCCAACAAACCTTTTACGATCTGTCCCATAGGAGTTTCCAAAATAGTCGCTCTACCCACAACATCGTTGCCTTTCATTTCAAGGTTTTCGATCTTGTGAGAAACTTTGTCTAAGTTAACGGTCGGTCCTTCAGGATGGTTTAATTCACCAACTGCTCTGCCTTTTGATACTTGATCATTGACATATTTACCAACAGCAGATTCCATGACCTCAGTTGGATATATACGACCGTTACGATTCTTTGTATTTGCCTGCGCAAATATACCTTCAATAATATACTTCTTGCCTTTACCGTCTTTTGCGGCTTCGACAATAACTTCAATATTACTTTCAGTATATTCAGAAATAAGTTTCATTTCTTCAGCGCCTTAACAATTGCATCTGAAGCTTTTTCAGCTTCATTCTTTGTTTTATAACGGTCTAGTCTATCACCATCAATGTAAGCAACAAAACCATTCCGTTCTTTATAGATCATAACCTGTATTCTACCTAGCTTTTTGTTGACCACAAGTTGGCCAGCTGGTCTTCTACCGGTTAGCTCTCTTAATTTTGTAAAAGTTTTCATTTTACTATGTTATTTATACTTTTATTATTTTTTACTCAGAAGAATTTTCATCTTCTTCTTCATACTCGTATTCTTCTTCATCCTCTAGCTCGAGTCCTTCGTCGTCATCATAGTCGTCCTCGTCGATGTTGTCTTCGATTTCGTCATCTTCCTCATCATCCTGTTCTTCGGATTCAAGCTCGCCCTCTCCTTCAAGGTCAAATTCGAGCTGTTCGTCGTCAGGATCAACCTCTTCTTCATCTTCGACTCCGTTATAGATTTGATCCGCCATACGGATTTTTTCTTGATCGAGCACATCATTTAATTTAACTGTCATTAGTTCGCCGAATAGATTATTAGCTTGGCTGTACTCTTGATTCATTGCATGCTGAATCATATCTTGAATTTCGGGTGCCGGCAGTTCTCTTGCCTCTGGTTCAGGGGCCGGTACTTGTGCTTCTGCTTCACTCATTGTCATCTCCTACTGGTTTCAATTCAAATTTTTGTGCTGGTGCCTGCTGTTCAGGTTCCTCTTCAGGTTCCTCTTCACTTTCACCATCTATTTCTTTCTTCATGTTATCCACATCCTCATCAGATAACATGAGAATGTTCTTTTGTACCCATTCTTTAGAGTAATATTCACCCACATAGTTTTGTACCATGTCAAGTGTCTGGATTCTTTCGCGCAATACTTCAATGTCACGTAGTTCTGTAAAGTGGTTATCCTTTACAAAGTCAACTGTAATATCATTCTTCCAGCTTTCCCAATCTTCTTCTGTACAAATTCCTTTAAGAACTAATTGCTTCTTAAGAATTCCATAGAAGAGATGTGCAAACCGCATACGAAGTCTGTCAATGAACTTCTGGAACTTTAATTCATCTCTGTTTATTTCTGTAGATCTACCAAGAGAGAACTGTGCTTCTTGTTCTAATCTATTGATAGGTACATTTAAAGAACGATATACTTTCTTTTGAAAATAGATTATGTCTTCTATTTGACCGAGGTTTTCACCTCCTGGTAAGGATGTAACTTCTGTGCCTCTACCACCTTCACGACGTGGCATCCAAAAATCTTCAAGCATTGACATATGTTTGCGATCATCTCGTATTTCGCCTGTCTTTGCATCATATACAAGTTTGTTACGATACTTTGCCATGATGTCTTTCATATATTGTTCGGCTTTACCACGCGGTAAATTACCGACGTCAACATAGAAAATACGACGTTCAGGTGCACGAGCCAAACGATAGATGACAAGCGCATCTTCCATCATGCGAAGCTGATTGATCGGCTTTAATGCTTTATGTAAGAATGAAATAATCTTTTTACGATCTTCTGATAACAGGCCTGATGTAACGTAACTGACAGAGTCAGTCGTCATTTTTACACCGTTTGTTGAAGAGCCTGGTTTTTCTTGGTAAATAAAGAACTCTTCAGTTTTTTCAATTATATCTGCGCCAGTAATCGGATCTTTCTTTTTCTTTACTTTCTTTATCTTGCGCATTTTTGCTGCATCGATAGGTCGTATTTCAACAATACCTTCTTTCGGATTCTTTTCGTTGATTACAAGATGATGATACATACGACCATCAATATACCAACGTCTGTAAATATCATGACCTAATTCTTTAAAGTTAAGCATACCATATATAGAATCGAATTCTTCTTTAATTACTTTTTTAATTCTATCTGGAGCTTTAACATCTTCCATGTTAAGGTCAAGTGTTTGCTCTAATTCAGATCCTGTAATTGATTCGTTTACAATATCTTCGATAGCCATATCAACTTCAGGATGCATCGCATTACCACGATACTTCATAATCAGTTGATAGTTATCTTTTGAGTCATCATCACCAAGATTGAGATACTGACCATAGTGGGAACCAGATGCAGTTGCATAACTACCACCTTCGTCGTCTCTCGGCGGAACTATCGAAGGAGCTTTTTCTTCTTCCTTCTTCTTGGCGCGTTTAATTTCAAAACCAAATAATTTAACGCCGTCTTGTCCTGCGTATTCAGCCATATTAATTCCTTAAACTAGAGATAGGAGCCGAGAGAACCCGGCTCCTTACTATTTATTTAGTCTGTGGTATTTGACTCGAAGTACTGGTATGCCCAAGTACAGGTGAATCTTTCAATATTGTCATTGTCTGCGTATGACAATGCAATTTCTGAAAGGTCTTGAGGATATGCACCACGGAAGGTGTATGTCTTCAATGTGTCACCATTTCGGTCAAGTTGCTCAACTTTCAGATCTGCTTCGTAAGCAATCGGTGTTGTAAGACCTGTATTTGCTGAGTGTGCATTAATACCATTCATCCATCTTTCAATTGGATCTCTGACTGCGAAATCAGTATCGTTGATAATGGTTGTGGTCCATTCAGCAAATGTACGGTCACCAGCCATTTTTAAGATTCTTCCACGGAAGAAGACTGGAATAATACCGAATGTTGATCCAGGTAATGCTGCAGCTTCACATAAGAAAGATGTGAGTTCTGCATCACCGTTTGCAAATCCTGGAAAGTTAATTGTTACCTTAAAGAGGTTAGGACGTGCACCGCCACCTCTCAGTTTTGACTTAAAATCGTCTACTCCGAGAACAGCCATTTCCTACCTCCTTACACTGTGCCTACAACTTCTTCGAAGTCAACACCTGTTCTAACTGCCACAAAATTCAGTGTGACGAAGTTAATTGAACGTGCTGGCTTGATGAAGATGTTTGCGATGAATTCATTGCGATCGACAATTGCAGGAGTGTTGTTTGTTTCATCACACACTACTCTAAAGTCTGTGATTCCACGTCTACCTTGTACTTCACGAAGTACAGGCTCTACAATATTAACGAATTCTGCACGAGTAAACTCATCATTGAATTCGAATAATACTTGTTGAGCAGCTCTACCAATTGCTCTTTCAAGGATAAGGAATAAGCGACGTACATTGATACGATCAAATGCAGACGGACGTCCGAGCATTGTCTTATCGCCGTATAGAAGCGTACCTTGTCCAGGAATGTTAGCGATTGGATTTACATCAGCTTTGTACAGTTGATCTCTTTGTGACTTGTTTGGTGTGTATGCCAAACCAGTAATTCCGAGATACTGACCACGTCTTGAACCTGCTGGTGAGAACCATGGAGCTCTGTTGAGATCAGTGAATGCACAAATACCTGCAGTTGATGATGCTGCCGGAATGAAAATAAAACCATCGTTGTACTTATCGTACGTCTTAAGATAGTTGCCGTCCATAACCAGATACGATGAATTTGTAAACGTGTTTGCAGTAGCTATAACATTCGTTGTAATATCTGCTGCACTTGTTAAGTTAACTACATCATCTCTTGCTGGTGATGCAACTACGATACAATCTTTACGAAGTGATTGAGCTGTTGCAACCAGATCATTAACAACAGTTGTTTGATCTGTAGTTGTTGTCATGCCAGGTGCGATTAAGAAATCAACTTCTACCTGATTTTCGTCTTCAAAAAGATCAAAGCCGTTGAGGAATTCTGCTGTACCTAAAGCTGCAGAGTTAGCACCTTGTAGTAAGCTATGATTAATAATTGCCGGAGTTCCCATTGAGAAATCATCACCACTATCTACTTCTGTTGATGCTCCTGCAACTCTATAATCTGAATCCCAACCAACCATGAAAATATGCTCTGAACGTTCGTTAACAATGTCCAGTGCATAGTTGGTAGTTCCATCTGGATTTTTTGCATCGGATGCAATTGATACAAAAGGATATGTTTCTAGAACTGTACCTTTAGTTCCGGTAAACTTACCATCTTGATCAACGACGACAATGTGAATTTCGTCATCTGTTGCACTACGATCTGATGCATAATCAGATGTTGATGGTGCTTTATCAAATTCATCTTTATATGCCCAGGTATTAAACACTGTTGCATCTGATGGACAAATTTGAACTTGAAGTGAGTTTCCTAATACGCCTGGATATCTTCCTATGATTGTATGAGAATCTGAGTCCAGTGCGGATCTTTGTGCGTCAAAATCCTCCTCATTCTTGACAAACTCAGTCGGTAGTGAACCATCACTATCTATAGCAAGTTGTCCAATTGGTGAACGAGAATTTTTGGCGGCACTTGTTGCTTCCCTCACTACCTGTAAGCTACTTGAGTAACTTAGAAAGTATCGAGCTGAATGGAAGTCAACAGTTGTTGCTGAGTCTGGTGTTGCGAAGGTATCGACAAGAGTTGCCTCATTGTCTACCAATACCCTTTTTGCAACAGGTCCCCAGCGGAAGTTACCTACAATTGCGCCAGTAGTAGACTGGACGTTTGGAACGCCGCCCGTCAGGTCTATTTCTTTGACAACAACCGCAGGACTTGCTGACGGTGTACCTAATGCCATTTTGGTTCTTCCTTCTTTTTAATGATATGTGAACATAATACGGTTGTTTTCAATATTTGCTATTATTTATAATATTATTGATCTCTGTCAAACACACCTTCGAGACCTTCTAAATCAGGATTAAAGTCTTTAATTTGCCACGTATCGCCTTCTCTACCTTCAAGTACTTCCATATGTGCCTGACCATCGTCAATAAATCCGAATGGTACCATATCATCTTCAATTTGTTTCATTTTATTCTTAAATAACATTTCTTTTAAATTAATGTCTGTCATGTCTGAGAAATACTGAGTCGAAACAAAATAACCGAACATGACAAGATTCATCATAAGATCGTCATGATTTCCGTCTGATGCTTCGTATGACTGACCTCTTGCTTCAAATGTAGAAATTTCTAATATAGTATCTTCATCAACAATTTTAAGTTTGTTATTTTCTAGAATGTCTTTAATAGCGGAACAGCCGAGTCTCTTTGTTTTTCTTGTTATCTCAATACCAATAGCATTTGCTTTGATTGCAGATTCAACATGTACATTCTCATATTCGAGATCGTGATATAAACCATTACATACCACAGAACCCTGATCATTTGATTCTATTACTACATAAGCATTGTTGTAGGACTTCGCGTACTTATATATAATATTAGGGAAGAGTATTGGAGAGATAGTATTATTCCGATATACAGCTACCTGTGTAAACGGGCGATCGCTAATATCGATTAAAGTAAAAGTAGAATAGTCCTGCCCTCTTCCTTTACTAACGTCAACAGTCATGATATATTCATGATTTTTGACAGGCTTACTATAAACCTTGAGATCACCATTCTCAAGTGTTTCAATATACGGTAATGCTCTGAGACTTAATAAGGTATCGGCATTTACTAACGTGTCACCTGTTCCAAAGAATGTGTTACCAAATTCCTGGTCAAACTGCAGTTGACTTGTATTTGATATTGTCTGTTTTTTCCAATCTTCATCTCGACCAGGTACATCCCACCAATCAACACGAAATGAATTGAACTCATTTACTTTTTGTACTGCACCTTCCCATATTTTGTGGAACTGATTACCTATACCATTAGCAGTAGATGTTACAATGATTTTTGTGCCTGTTCCAGACGAAATAACCGGATATGTTGACGTATAAAACTCTGCAGCTCTTTCGACGAATGCAAACTCATCCAGGTAAAGCAGGCTAACAGATAAACCGCGAATAGAGCTACCAGAAGTCGCCGCGGCGATGATGCGACTATTATTAGAGAATTCCAAAGATCCTTTATTAAGTGCCTTCGTACCCGGTTGTAAGAAGAACGGAATGTTCTCCAACATAAGCGTAACACGAGATAACATTTCCCGAGCAGTCGCCCCTTTATTCGCAAGAATCGCAACTGTTTTTTCCGAATGAAAGAGCGCGAACCAGAGAAGGTACGCACAGGCCGATACCGATTTTCCTGATTGTCGACAAGCCAAGACAATATTAAACCGATGTTCATTGAATGCCTCAAACATTTTTTCTTGATAAGGATATAATATAAAAGGCACTAAGCCTTGATCCATAGAAATAATCTTACAATAGCTTGAAGCGAAATATGCAGGATCCTTCATACATAATGCATATTCCCTAACAAGTTTCTCGTCCCATGCCTGTATAACGCCGTCGCGTTTAACATTAGGATTTCCGAGATAACTCTCTGTCTGGTGTAACATCAATTATATTTTCATCCTGTTGTAAAAGCTTTTGTAAATCTGAAGTAGATCCAAGAAAAACATTATTTGTTGTATTACCTATTTGCTTCGGTTCTTCTTCTTTATTAATGTCTTTTTGTTTCTTATTGAGATCCATTAACTTATCATTCACGTCTGATATATTCTTAATCATACCAGATAAAACTTCATATGCTCGCGGATGCTCAGAAGCACGAGCAACTTCAATCATATCTTCTAATGACTCACGACCTTTTTCTATTAGTTCGTAATATGTTTGTCGTGAGTAGTCATAGTCTGATTGAATATTTTTGTTATCATCACTCATCACTATATGCGACTATTTGTTAATCTTAGTACTATCGGCATTACAAACTATCTCCTGCTGAAACTATTGCTGTGGTAAATCCGAAGTCGCTATCAGGCATGCCGAATACAGTTGTAGGATTTGGTGTTACAGTAACCCTTTCTAGATATATATCTGAATCATTCAACCCAGCATTCATATTAAATAATTTTGCATTTGACGTGCGAATGACATCTTTATTTTCAATATCACCGTAAAATTGTACTTTCATTTCAAAAGTAAGATTATAAACAATTGTCCTACGTTGTTCTAATGTGCTTTGATAATCATCTTCAAATGTTACGCTTGTAATTACAATCGGTACATCCTCTACAAAATCCGGATATATGTCTTTAAAAGGAAATATAGACAAGGTATATTGTGGATTAAATGTAGGTAATATTTGTTCTACTAATTGTAATGCATCATCTTGATTCTTTGCGTATATGCTTAAAGAAAATCCAATATTGTATGGTACAGGTGAAAAGAACTTTTGTCTTTTTGCAACACTTGAACCTTGTGTATTAAAATTACTTACCTTTGTTAACTGTCTTGTAAGATCATACGATATATCTACAATCTCAAATGACATACGAGGTAACTTAATAGCCACTCTTGTATCATTCTCAAGACTTGGATTCTCTCTTATTCTTTCTAAGTACTTCTGTTTTGGTGCATACGAAAGTGGCACTTTTAATTGATTCAATACACCGCCACTGGCATCTTTACGTATCACATATAAGTTATTAAAAAGCCGACCGAATATCGAAACGGACTTTCTAATTCTTTCATGATAGTAATGTCCACCGAACATTATTGATTCTCCGGATCACCGAATGGATTGTCTTCACTGAAGTCTAGGAAGTCATCTACAGCCGGTAATGTAAATATTTCGTTCTGTTCTGTTTCACTTATATTATTTATTTCTTCTAGACCTGTTACTTTTAGTCCTATAGATCCAGAAGGAGAAGTTTTATTAAGACTAATACCATTTACAAATTCTCTAAACTCACCGTCATCAGCACCTACATGTGCTAAAAATAAATAACGACTACCGTCGCTGTCTGAATCTAATTGATATTTTTGTACTTCACCTTTTATTTTAACGCCTGATGATAGTGTTTGTGTAATATCATCACCTATAGCATATTGACTGTCGAGTGATGCAGATCTACCACCTGTTATAACTACGTTAGGTACAGATGAATAGCCGAATCCTGAATCTGTAATTACCAATAAGTTAACTTCACCTGACGCAGAATCAATAAACGCAGAAGCTGTTGCCCTTTTATAATCAAATGTTTCAATAATCTCAGGTGTTTGACCGTAATAGTAAGATCCTGCAGAATCAGGATATCTATTCGATTGATTATTATCAAATATAGGTTGAGAACTTTTCTTTGTAAATGTGAAGTGATCTACATTACCAGTAAATCCTTTTGACGGTATCTTTCCTACGCCTGTAGATGTAGCAATAGGAGATGAATCGTTAAGATCTGCGCCGAATCTAATAATATCTCCACTGTCATACGGATAATTATTAGCAATATTAAGAGTAAAGTCTGTACCTTGTATACTATCAACATTCGGTCTGAATGTCGTATTTAAAAGTTCAAAGTGTACAAAGTTCCATTGATTTGAATCAAGAGCATGATTAGCATATCTTGTCTGCGTAAGACCAACTGCATGAGAATCAGCGTTACCTGCGGAATCGATAACGAAAGCCATACCTGGCAACCCATTACTATCCATTACAATTCTAAAATCGTCTGACCATGCAATTGTACATGCATGAATAGAAGTAGGTTTAATCCAAAAAGCCAGTTCTGCAATCTGCTGATTAATACCACCATAAGAATCAGCTAATGTTGCTACAATCGTAGTATCTGCCGAATCATGTACAAGTGAACTAAATCCAAAGTATGGATTAGCACTATCTATTTTGCCTTGAAAGCTGCTATCAGAAGGTATAGGAAAATCAATTGTAACTATAGGACTAGAAGTATAGTAGTTTCCAGAATCTGTAATTGTTAAACTTGAAACTTTTGCCATTATGTAATACTCGCTGTCGCTGTAGCCACCTTCGGTGTCAATAGTTTTACTTTATACTGATATGCATAATCTCTTTCAATTGAATCGATAGTTGCTGTACCAGTATCAAAGTCTTCATTTGAGTACTCGAAGAGAGTGCAGCGCATTTTATAAACTGGTACATTTTCTATTTGATAAAAAGGCTGCTCATGTTCTACATGACGTATTTCGAACATAGATCTTGTAAGAGGAAGATAGATAAGATCGCCTTCTGTAGGTCTGTCACCTTGTAATGCATTATCTGCTCTATTAACCTGTGTAGACCATCTAGACTTTGAAACAACAAACGTGGCTTCATCTCTTATTTCTACACCAAATCTTGTGTAAAGATCTCCTTCACCATCAAAACCTTCGACATTCTCAATATACATTTCAATTTTTTGTGAATCAGAAAATGATGATGAAGGATCATCACCAAGCAATGTATCTTCATTCACTATTGTTCTCGGAAGATAATAGACATCTTGTCCATATATCTTAAGTGCCTCTATCATAAGGTCTTCGTACAGGTTTATTTCGGACCTGACTTTTTCCGAGAAATAAAAATTACGTGCCATATTAACCTACAAAAAAGTCAGCCGGAAATTCGAATTCGTCTCTAATTCTCTGTCGTAATGTTTCTATCTCTGATGTTGCATCATCATAAAGTTGCCGACCGTTTAATATGACTCCACCGGGTAATTGTACACCTTCAAACTTAATAAGATTCATACCCCACTGTTGTTTAATCAGTGCTGTAGCATATTCTTTTAACCATATGTCATTGTATACTGACGTATGTGTGTCTGGATCGATAAGAGTATAAACTTCAGCTACGATGTATTCCCCTTCTTTAATGTCGTTATCATTAAAATCACCGAAGATATGTAATCTATCTTGATGACGAGACCATTGTGTCTGCGGATGTCCATTAAGTTTCATATCGAGAAGAGAAAGATACTGTTGCATCTGTTCGTAATATGCTAAATCACCGGCAAAGTTCTGTAAATCAGCAATATCATTTAACATCATTTGGTATTTAATATCGAAGAAATTAAATGAACTATTAAATGAACTTGACAGAGGAAATACTTTTGAGACAAATAAAATATTTGAAGCTATCGGAATGTATTCATTAGTAATATCGGTTGAGGTGACTAAATGCTTAAGATATGTACGCACAGTCGCATCTGAATGATACTCTTGATAATACTGTAGAGCTTCGTCTATACGATCTTCAATCTGGTCCTCATCAACATTGATTTCCAGTACTGGATCACCAAGACGACGCTTACAATAATCTATCAGCGTAGTTCTGGAATTAGGTGGTGCCATAAAATAGTCTCCGATAAAAAATCTTTTGACTATTTATATGTTTTTGAGATTAAACTTAAAACTTAACCGTCAAAACCAGCAGTAGGAGCAGTAAAGTTAGCAGTATAACGTGCAAGACCTTTAGTAATTCTCATATTTTGCATGTATCCTATATAATCGCCACCTAGATTTCCTGCATAATTACCCCAATAAGCTGATCTCGCAAGACTATCTCTTGTATAATTAGCACTGTCAGAGTATGTTGATCCTACTTGTGTTCCATTTACAAATAGTTTTGTCGAAGTGCCAGTTCTCGCGACTGCAATGTGATACCAGGTATCTGCCGAAAGCGATCCACCGTCAATTCTACTACTTTGATTAACATAATAATACAATGTGCCATTTGACACATAAATCGTAGGAATAGCCTGATTAGCACTGCCTCTACCATCGTATATGTTTCGCGAACCAGTTACAGAGGTCATGTATACCCAAGTCTCAATAGTCCAATCACCTGTTCCAAATACTGTATCAATATTACTTACTTGTAGATAACTATTGCTTCCATTAAAGTAAAAAGAATCTGAAGTATTAAATTTACGCTGTGTTGTAGAAGCCGAAACACCAGATGATGTTATTAAAGAACTTCTGCCAGTTGCATTCCACATATCATTTTTATTTGTAAATGTTAATAATTTTGTATCTGAACTAGATGTTAGTGGTGCAGTTGGTGGAGTAAAGTCAGCTGTATATGTGGTACTATTATAGTTTACTCTAAGGTCAGTTACCCAACCTTCAAAATAGTTACTATTGTGAGGTTCGGCAACCAAGTTAATATTTTCGTTATATATTGCACGATCGAATGTAATACCAGAGGTTTCGCCTTTACCATTTACATATAATTTTATAGTATTTCCAGATCTAACAACCGCCACATGATACCATACGTTCAATTTTAAAACTTCAGAATGTTTTGCAGTGCCATCATCAGCTACCCAATATGCTAATTTATTATCAGAAGTTCCAACATAAAACATATGTCTTCCAGGGTAACTTGAAGCATTAGCATTTGGATATTGTGTGTAAATAATATTATGACTGCTTATGGATTCCATAAAAATCCATGCTTCTATGGTTGTATTACTTTCACCAGTTATACTAAAAGGAGCTATGTAATAATCGCCATTACCATCAAAATATGAAGAACCGCCATCGTTTGATTTACTATAGCCTAGATAATCATATGGACTAAAACGATATATTCGTGTATTATTATTTAGTGTAAGTGAATGACCGCTAGTAGATCCATCAACTACATACGGAAGATGACAAGTAAGAAGTTTTGTATTAGTGATTGCAGTTAGAGGTTTAGTAGGTGCTGTAAATGCTGAAGTATAAACAGCCGTACCTTTTACAATTCTAAGATCACGAATATATCCATTAAAATCACCATAGGTACCGCCACTGTTAGCTCCAATTTCTAGTATTCTGCCGCTATTGTTAATTGTGACATTAAATGCATCATTATAAGTTTGAGTTCCGTTTTTATATATCTGCATTGTATTGCCATTTCTTACTACAGCAACATGAGTCCATTCGTTGTAAGAAATTCCAGCACCATCTGAAACATTGACATAGTTAGATCCGTTAGTAGAATATGAAAACAAAATAAAGCTCGAACTTACATATACAACCCAACCTCTATCAGATCCAGCCCATTGGCCAACTACACTACCTGTACCATCAGCGTTCACTCCAAGTTGATAGACCCAAAATTCTACTGTAAAATCACCGCTACCTAAATCAAAATCTGAAGAATCTGGTAAAGAAATATAATCTCCAGTACCATCAAAATAATAACTATATCCACCAGGATGATATGGCGTATATGCAGTTGATGTTGGAGTACCGTATTTAGTTAGGGTATAAGTGTTACTTGAGGCATCAACTTGAGTATCTGTGGAAGCATCATCTGCTTTTAACAGTAATTGAGTGTAATTTGAATACTGAACACTGAAAGTAAGTGAAAGTATTGAATTGCCTGTACCAAAACTAACTCCATCAGATGCTTTAAAGGTTAATGTAGATGATGTTGTAGTAGCGGAATCTTCACTTCGTGGAGTAATAGTGAATACAGAACTATCTTGACTTACTGTAGCTAATCCACCAAAATTACCATCTGATTCTACACTAAATTGTAATCCGGCCACAGCGTTATCTGAATCTGTACCGGTCAATGTAATTGTTGTAGCTGTACCTTCTGTACTAAGTATTATTGTACCAGTAGGACTAATCGTAAGAGCAGGATTTGCGTTTACTAGTGCTACATTGTACCATCCGGATCCATTTGAAATATAAAATCTACTTGTATTTGTAACATATGCTTGGTCACCAGACGTAAGTCCTGTATAAGGTAAATTTTCTTTTGTCGCATATACTGCCAGACTTGAAACACCAGTACCTGTTCCGTCAATGAGTTCAGCAAGATTTCTATTTAAGCTTTTACTCATGCAAGGTCTCCTACTAATACAGAGTAACTTCGTACATCGCCATTAGTTCTGTGATTAGATGCATTCCACCATACTGTTTCGAAATGATAGTTACTTGATGCCATTGTTCCATGTGTAATATCGTGAGCATACATAATAGATGTAACCGAGGCGTTATCATTACATGCACTTGAAATAGCATAAGCTGTACCATCAAAACTATTAGTAAAATTAACAGCTCCGTCACCAGCACCAGTATCTGTTAATGTACTGACGTTCAAACTTTTAAGTATTGATTCTTGTCCATATGGGATGTCAATATATGCCTTTGCACAACCACCTGTCACAAAGGTAGAGGCAATAGTATTTCCGGAAGTATCTTGTATGGTTCCTACTGTAATTTTTCCTGTCATGCGAGATCTCCGTGTACAGCCCAATGATGTGATGTATCTACTGCAGAACCA
>NTLX01000128.1_pt1 | contig 13629 bp, 19 predicted proteins | sample 1251771 | NCBI WGS metagenome assembly NTLX01 (sample SAMN07250028, study PRJNA358725) | marine metagenome | isolation source: viruses from ocean water | place: Pacific Ocean: North Pacific Subtropical Gyre | collected 2015
TTCATTTTATACCCGCTAGAACCTTCATTCTATCATAAGTTATAGATTCTTTTTGAACTTGTTTCTCGTTTTTTCTTCTTCGTAAGTTTGCAATCAAGCCCGCCAAAACTCCACGAATTGATTCTCTTACGAATCTACCACCACTTAATTTTAGTAAAGCAAGCATAATTCTTTTTGTGCTCTTATCTGTTTCGACTCTCTTTATTAAAGCACCAGTAAATTCATTATCATCAGTAAAATACCCAGGGGCAGCGCTTGCAAATTTCTTTAATTCTTTTCGGAACCTATTAGATTCAGTCAATTTTATTGCTTTGTTATTTTCCTCATCAAAATTAATATATGGGCCAACAAAATCAGCAAACTTTTTCAAATCAGTTTTAAACCTTGCGCCACTTACATCTTTAAATCTACTATTCCAGGCGTTTTCTAGCTCTTTATATTCTGCTGACGCTTTCTGTGTATCGAAGAAATAAATAAACTCAGGACCCTCTTCTTCCGGTTCACCAAGCTTTTCAACTAAAATATCTAATATTTGTTTAATAACGGTAACAGGATTGTCTTTATCGTCACCATATCCTAAATCATCATATTTACCAGCTTCGAATTGTGCTATTTGGTTTTTAATATCTTCTCTTGAGTTTGATTCAATAAGCCCGGAAACTTGTTCAATAAACTGAATAAGAGCTTGTGCTTCACCAGATTGTTTATCGCCAAGTTGTTTTCTATATTCTTCTGTGAATACACTAAAAACAACATCAAAATCTTTAACCTCTGCTTCTCTTGCTTGTTCTAAAAGTTCAGAAAATGGATATCTTTCTTGTGTTCCAATTTGCTTGAAGTCTTTACCAGTTATTTGTCCTTGTTCTTTTTTATCAAAACCATAAAGGTAATCAGTTAAAGCCTCAACAGCTTCAGGTGAGATTTGATCTTTTATCTCAGCGACTTTTTTATTTATGTAGGCCTGTATTTTTGGAAGTTGTCTTCTTATGATTTTTTCAAAGTCGGGATTATCTTCGTGGTCTGGATGTAAAAGGTCTAGTTCAGATACATCAATTTTTTCATTTACTTCATCTCTAAGCTTTGTATGAAAAATTATATATTGTTTATCTTCGGGTGGCTGTATTCTATTGATTTTATCAAAAATAAAGGTAAACTGTCCTGTTTTTTTATTATTAAGAACATCATCTATAAAAATATTTAGAGGTAGTAGTTTTTGTTGCCCTGGTTTTCCTTCACCACCACCAGTAGTTGTAGGAGTGCCATCAGTTCTTGTAGTGATAGCAGTCTCTGGCTTGCCTGGGGTTTCAGGCTTTGTTTGTGTTTTGGCTTTCTTGCTCCAGGTTCTAGGATTTTTATCTAGATAGTATGCCATAGAGGTAAACATGTCAGCGGCTTGGCCAACCTCAGTTAATATCATACCCTCTTTAAATAAAGCGCTAACCCTATTAGCTAGTTTTTGAAATACACTTTGGAATTGTTTGTTGGGGGCCATATTAGCAGCAAGAGTAAGAACAATACGTGCTCGTTCTGCCTTGGTGCCCGCCGTAGCTGCCCTTCCGTATCTTGCTTGAATAAAACTTGTCACTAGAAAATCAGGAGAAGCTTTACCTAGTGTGTCTTCTGAGTCTCCCTGGCCTTTTCTTACAAGATGGTTATAAAGTTCATTACTTATTGCTTTATCATCTCTAAGGTTTTTTAAATGCTGGGCCAATTCGTCTGCATTATCATTCAATATTGCTTGTGCTTGTTGTAAAGCTGTTGCAGGATCTTTAGATGGTCTACTTAAGTCTACACCACTTGAATCTGGTTTCTTATCACTAGAAGCATCTGGCTTGGCATCAGAGTCGGCAACCTGTTGAACGGTTTTGCCGTCTTGTACTTGCTGCATTACTTGTTGTAATACTTTAATTCTTGCCTCTGCCGCTTCTCTTTCTTCTTGATTAGCACCAGTGGCCTTAGAGTCTTGTATAAGTTTTGCAATTCTAGCTTGCAGCGCTTGTACCTGCTTATCTCTATCTTCACCAGCCTGTCTGGCGATATCGTCTAGCTCAGAGCCAATTATATTTTTTATATCCGCAGCGGCTTGCTTAGCACCAACTACAGCACCTTTTGCACCTTTTGCAAAAGATCTGAATTTATCCATGAATTTGTTTTCATTTTGAAAAGATGACCATCCTTCACTCATCGAATAATACCTCGTTTAACAATCTATTGATTTTGTCTGACTCATTAAATATATTGCTTTGAGGGTTCTTGGCCTCTTTCATCATAAATGCATTAGGAGTAGAAGGCTCAGAAACAAAGTCAAAGCAAATAAGCTGTAAGTCATCTTGGACAACGTTGTGTCCATTTTGCTCATTGACAGAACCAAGAGCGCGAGAAGATATGCCAAGCTTGACACCAGAGTCAACAAGTGAACGTAGTGTCTTGCCTGCTGGGGTGTCGAGCACCTTTACCTTACCATGTACAGCCTTACCATCAACCCAGATGTCTGTGACCATGTGCGATGCGTTCTTAAGGTTAATAACAGAATCGTCGGGGTGATCTAATTCACCAAGGGCTCTACGATCTTGCACAAGCTTCTTGTAGTTCTTGACTTCTCTCATAAGAATGTTGTACGGATACATACGACCGTTACCGTTTCTAACGTCGGCCTCTTGGAATTTACCAGATAGAATAAGACCGCCTTCTGCAACAAAGCGCTTCTCTTCTTCTGTTAGCAGATCTTTACAGACACCGCCTTCACATAGTTCGTAGTATTCTCGTAGTAGTTTCATTTATATTCCTTTGTGCGGGCGCTACCCGCGCGAGCTAAGAGCCTTTACAGCAACGACGGACTGGTTGTAGTCCCCATTTAGATAATAGAAAGTTGTTCATTGTTGCCCCTTGGTTAAAGTTCCATAAACTATATTATTTATTCGACCTTCCGCTGTATTGCCTCTAGAGCTAGAAGTTGGCTCAAAAGAGAAACCAGATTCTTTAGCACCTTTAATTAAGTTACGGTAATAAGCACTTTGTAGATTTGCTCGTTGGTTATCAAACCACTTATTGACACCACCAAGAGCCCTCTGCTTTTCAACATCTGGTTCTCCATATTTATCTTTTGGCGCAGCATGTTTGCTATAAAAATCTATTGCCGAATCTTCAATCTCTTTAACGCTGGGCATATTGTTCACTTTTTTGACTAGTCCTACGACTCTAATTGACTTTTCTCTGTCATAATCAAACTGTGTTTCGCCTTGTTGATATTGTGATAATGGCTCACGTATACTTTTTCCAGCCTCATAACCAGCCTTTTCCATTTGCTTTGTAAGCTCAGTGTATTTTACCGCGTATGGGTGTTGCGATTGATTCTCGCTTATGGCATGTTGAATCTCTTCCTTAATGATCTGCTTAAGTCTGGTTTTTGTAATTTTCATTATTCTTCCTTTATGAAGTAATCGTCTTCTATTGATACTGGCTTATAGGTGTTCTGACTTGCTATCTTTATGCCTTCATCTGAGAACACCATATTAAGGACATATGATGTGGCCGAAGACAAAGAGCCTAAAAGTATAAAGTTGGATAACCCAACGTCAAAACTAAATAGATCTGTGAACGGAGAAAGTAGCATTAAAAACCAACCTACATGGAAACCCATGCACATTGGACAATGAAATACTTTTCCGTAACCTCTTAGTGATTCTTTAGCTGGTCTTAGCCATTTAAGTATTGGCATGTCGCTATAGACTAAAATCTGTGTTAAGCCATAAGCAGCTAGAACAAAAAACAATAACTCCACAATTAACTCCTACATTGTGTACATATATGAATAGTAATAAGGATCTCTAAGGAATGAGTTTCTGATGTTACCCTTTTCTACTTCGTGCGGTACTTCGCCAAGTTCGGTAGAGTCTTCTTTGTTGGGCTCTGTAATTCTACCCTTGTCAAGCGTAGTGACAGCCTCAACGCGTTCAAAGTATGGGCGTTCTTCATCAATAAATCTACTGATGTTTATGATTGCATACTTAGCTGGGACAATCTCTGGCCTAGAGGCCTCTTGCATTGTTGCTTCCATAGAACCGTAAAAAGAGCCAGCCTGAATAGATTCTGGAATAATGATGCCTCGGCGCTTCAAATGTGCAAACAATCTATTCTGTGCCCCGTAGGCAATATCAGACATTGTATCTTTTGGAAAGACAATCACCTTATTGTTTTTTTGAGATAAGACAATATCTACATCACCATGGTCAAAGATCATTAGATCGCCATTTAATGACTTTCTTACATTTAGCTCAAGAGTAATTTCCTTAGACTGATTGGCATCTCCAATCTTTACTTTAATTGGCATCTTCGCTAAGTTCCTTTACGAGCTTCTGAGTGGAAAGCACAGTCCTAAGAACAGACTCATTTATGTTTGTTTCTTTTAAATTCTCAAGCTTGTTGATGACCTTATCAGTCTTAGCGAGAAGTATAGAGTCGTTCTTGATTTCTGGTTTTTCTTTTGCTTCGTTAAGTGCCGTCTTTAGTCTAGCTATTTCTTCATTAAGGTAAAGCTTAAGCTCAACAGCATTGTCTACAAAAGATGTGATGTAGTTTGTTAGCAGCGCTTTCTGCTCTTCAAGAAGTTTGCCACCATACTCAGAATTAAACTTCTTCACAAAAGATTTATAAACTAAGTTGTCGATAGGCATCATCTCTGGACTATCGACAGTTGAATTGGAGAGGGCCTGAATTAGTTGATTTTCTAGGAGGACTTTATCTTTTGGAGAAGTGTCGGGGGAGAATATCTGAGATATGGTGGCAAGAGTCTTGTAATTTGGAACAAAAACATTAAATGTTTGTGGTCCAATAGTTTTGTTAATCGTGTGGATTGCATTGGTCTGGGCCTTAAAAAGGCCATCGGGGTCGATTAATCTTTTAGATATCTTAGCTTCTGTAAGAATTCTAGTTTTATCAAGATTATGGTTTTCATAGATAGACCGATAACAATCTAAATCTTTCTTTAATATAGAGTTAGAACCAAAGTGTTCTTTGACTATCTTCACTACTTTGTTTCTGCGCTCTACATCACCACAGACAACAGAGTCAGTCATTACCCGTATAAGGGCTTCATACATAAATGCTGTGTTTCTTTTTTTGTTGTGCTTCATGATACTTTCTCCGACTCAGTAAGTAGTTCCTTTTCTTTAGCTTCATCTAAACTCTCAATCAAACTAACAACAGTCTCACTTCTCTCAAACAAGGCCTGCTCTTCTTTTGATTCGTTTATACTATAACTAGAAACATCTTCTGTATAAACACCATTTGCTAAAGTTCTTAGCCCATCAGCGTAGCCGGGAACAGTAGTTCTTACTGTTCCGGTTTCTGTTTTTCCGATAGATGAATAAGCTCTGCTTCTAGCACCTGCTGGTCTAGTATCACTTTTCTTTGGATAATAAACTTTGCCCTTAGCACCAGGGGTAAGTCTTGGCGCATTACGAGAGCCTGGAGGCGCAGCCAATAGTGGGCTTTCGCCACCGGCTTCAGCACCACCGCCTGCACCAGCATCAGGAGCAGCACCACCCGCTGCAGCATCATCACCGCCAATATCAGGAGCAGCACCAACAGCGCCAAGCTCTTCGCCACCGCCAAGGTCAAGTCCGCCAAGTCCGGCTCCACCGCCGCCCATACCAGTTTCACCGGCAGCAGCGGATTCGATAACACCCTGAAGTGCAGCATCATGCTTACGGTCGTAGTACATTTCTCTCTGGTTTCTGATAAATTCTTCGTGAGACATGCCGAATAGATTTTGAGCAACCCAGCGACGTGAGAAGTAGCCTTCGGTAGCAGAACCAGCTACATCAAACTTTTGCTTCCAGTGCTCAAGTTCTTGAAGCTCAGCAATTTTGGATGGATTGTTTAGAGTAAGCTTAAAAGAAAGGAGATCGTCACCGCTAAAGCCAAGTGTGTGAAGATGAATAATACCAATCTTTTCGAGTTCTGAAATGATAACTCTTTGTAATCTCTGAATGGTGCGGGCAAAGCGAATATCCTTTTGTGCAAGTGTTGTTTTATCTTCGGTTGCTCCCTCACCCATTGTAAGATAAGACTGGGGGATCTTAAGACCTGAAAACATCTTGTCTCTGAGATACTTAATATCATCAATAGCCGTAATGTTCTGAGCACCAGCAAGAGAAGATATTTCAGTAGCTGAGCCTGGGCGTGTAGGTATAAAATAATCTTCTTCAACTGATAAAGGATTATAACGCAAATCAACGCGGCCTGTGTTTGGATCAATAACAGAGTGACGCTTCAAAGCGGTAACAGTCTTTTCCATATACTGCTCTACTTCATTGGGAGGGATAGCACCAACATCAATCTTAAAAACTCTACGCTCAGAGGAGCGAACAATACGGTATGCCATCATTGCATCTTCCATGAGAGTTAGCTGACGCCAGATACGACGGACAGGCTCAAGAACAGAAGATCCATATGGGGCATACTTATCATGACCAAGGATACGAAAATGAGCAACCTGCCAGTTTTCTAAAGTCATGCCGGCAGAGTTCCACTGGTATTGAATATAGTTTGGGTTTGTTGAGTCAAGACCCTCAAGCCTCTCGACCTCTTGAATAGGAAGAGAGATAGTGCTTTGAATACCAACGTTTTCGTCAATATCAAGATAAAGCATAAAGTCACCATACTTGGCAAGTGTTCTACACCAGCCAAAAAGGTTATGCTCGATGTTCATGACATTGTGATAAAGAATGCCAAGCATTGCCTTAATTTCTTCGTTAGGGCAGTTGATACTAAGCATTGGTCTAAGATCAGAATACGTTGTCATCTCATCAGCATAAATATCTAGAGCAGATGCAATCTCTGGCATATACTCCATCTGATCAAAATCAACATATCGCTCAGAGCGTCTTTGATTGTTGATAGCATTGACAGCGATTGTGTCAAGCGGGTTGTAAGATGTCTTCTTGAACTGCTGGCCAGAGGCAGAGCGGAAACGAGAAGAGAATTTATCAAGGTGCTGTCTGCGTATCTTCCTACCAGCTTGTGTTCTGTAAGAAATGATCGGTCCAGAGAACAACCTTGTTAGGGACTTGAACAATTCAGACTGTGCATTAGCCGGATTGCGCCCAGGTGGTTTTCTATTATTTGGTGCCATTATTTAATTATCCATTTGTATTGACTGTATAAGGACTTAGCCTCAGCCATTTTATCAAGAATATTGTCTTTCTTGTAGCCTTCTTGTCCTTTTATTCTTGTTTCAAACTTTTTACTGCTTACTATGATTGAATCAACAAATGCTTTTTGATAGTTAAGGTCTCTGCTGCTTGCTTGTATTGCTGTGTCTCTGACCCAACATGCAATCGCAAGAGCCATAACTAAATCATCATTATATCCTCGCATAGCTCTGGGCTTGCCGCCCTGCCAAACAAAAGTTCTCAACTCATTAATTAGTCTAGAAGAATGAACCTTGATCATTTTATTTCTGATGAACTCTTCAAGCTTAGCTATAATCAGCGGCCTTGTCTTCATAGAGTTTGTAAATCCAGCAGTCACAGATGATCTTTGCTCAGCCAGATATTGCTCAACATATTCGTGTGTAGATTTTGTTGAGTAATAAATATTAGGATAGCCAGCTTCTTGTAATTTATCAAGAACTGTATAACCAATCGAGTTGTTTTCGACCACAAGCATGGCATTGTTAAACTCTCTGCCAACTTGATTAAGCATGTTGGCATATAAGTCAGGAGTGGGCTTACCTTTGTATTCTCCTATAAAGTCCATTGTTTCTAATTCAAGCAACTGAAATGTAGAATAATCAACAGCATCGCCTCGGGCTACGTCAGCGCAGAGAAGATAGTTACAGCTTGGTTCTTTTTCTTTCCATAGCCAGAAGTTTCTATCAAAGCCTGTTCTGTGTTTTGGCTCTTCAACAAGTGAGCCAAGCCATTCCATATCTTCTGAAGATATGACAGTTTCGCCGGACGTGTTGAAGTTACACTCCAACTCCTGTGCGATCTGTCTCTTTGACATGTTTCTGGTTTCTTTATCAAACCATTCTCTGTCACGTTCGGGATGAACCCACCACATAAGCGTTGTGGGGTGAAAATCATTATCATTATTCTCGGCCCCAACACAAGTTTTATGAAACCAATTACCAACACCATTAGGAGTAGAGATTGCTATACAACGACCACCTGTTGATAGTGTTGGATACAGACCAGTCCAAAGGCGGTCAAGTCCATCAATGTGTGCAGCCTCGTCAAGGACAAGCAAGGACAATGCCTCAGAACGACCAGCATCGCCAGAAGTAGAAGCAGCCTTGATTGATGAGCCATTAGACAACTCAAAAGAAGTTCTATTATCTGCTGTAATATCAGATATTGTGATCCAGTCAGGCAGGTTTTTCATAATACTCTTGACTTTGCGGACCAAGTTGCCTGCAGTCTCAAACTTAGTTGCCATAACAAGGACTGTCTTGTTCTTGTGGAAAAGCATCATCCAAACAATATAACCGGCAGTCAAGGTAGAAATACCTAGCTGCCGGCCTTTGTTAATTACGTTAAAACGATAATCGTTGAAGTCTTGTAGAAGATCTTCCTGATAATCAAAAAGATTAAATAATATCTGCCCTTTGAGTGGATGTGAGATCCTTGCATAATTCTTTAAGAAGTATACTGGGTCTTTACCGCACTTTACGATTTCCTTGAGTATTTCTTTCTTGGTTAGTCTGGACATTCATTTTTATGAGTTGTTTGTTCTCTTATCGTTTGGTGCGCGTGTACCAAGACCGCCCTGGGACATGAACTTTTCCCAACCAGCGGCTAGCTTATCTTCAGTAGCTTCACCAACAAGTGGTTGTGCATCGGTACCACCAATCTTGTAGTAACGCTGTGCCTGAACCATGGAGCGCTGTCTTGAGATATTTTGTACAAGGACATCAACCTCACCTTCAGGTGACAATGTTATAGAGTTGCCAGTTACCTTTCTGTACTCTTTCTTTAGATAAGAAACAATATCTGCAAGTCTCTGATCCATCTCACCTTCAAAGTCATTTTGGATAACTTCTCTAAGAGAACACTCACCATGATAGTGAACACAAAGCATGTTGCCTTCAAACTTTACACCAAAGCCATCCATCTTGCGAGAGTCAAACATAATACGACCCTCCTCTCTCTGGAGACCTACCTTGCGTAGTTCACCATTATCATCAAGCGCTCCGTCATAAGCGTTAGCAGCGGCCTGTGCTAGGCCCTGTACAATTTCATAGGTCGTTGCCATCTTCGTTTTCTCCTAAATGATTTTTGGCTTTAAAGTGTTCGTGCTCTAAATAGTGTTTTACAGAACCAATGTAGTCGGTTGCGAGAGTTATCTTCTTCTGTACCCACCCAGGAAGGTCAGCATAGTTATCAACCATTCCATATACTTCTGGTGCATATTGGGCCAATCTATACAACTGAGACTCAGCCATATCGACTTCGTGAGTGTCGTCATGGATCTTTCCCTCATCATCCATCATTGGGCTCTGGTTTTCGGTAAGAGCTTGACGTATAAGTCTTCTTAATTCTCTTGTGTTAATATCACTCATTTGGTCGCCATCCTGTTTTCCATCTTTCTTCTCGGCCTTCGACCCATTTAATATAACAATCGTGACAGCAATCAAACTTAACGAGCATTACATCATCTTTTACAGAACTAGTCTGTTTAGAGCAAACAGGGCAAAAAGAAACTGATTCTCTATTAAGTAGTTTTTTAGTTACCTTTATGCCATTTACATCTTCTTTTGCGTTAGAAGTGTCTATCTTGTTCTTTTTCTTGTAAAAATCAGCTCGTTCTTTGAGAAACTTTTTTTCTTTTAATTCATCCCAAGAAGATGCAGGATTCTTGATTGTATCTTTACCGTACTTCTTTTCGACGGCCTGCTCAACCTTTACGGCGTAATTTGCATCTTTGCTCATTTTGCTGCCTGCTGGATTCCGTAGTAAGTTGCACCACCAAGTACAACACCACCAGCAAACCACCACCACTTACGCTGTGGTGATTGCTTCTTAATGACACCTTGTAGAGCAGTAATCTCTAGGTTTTTTTGTTCTGTTGTCACTCTTAGTTCTTCTGAGAGGGCATCAATTCTTATTTGTAACAACTCTTTGTCTAGCTTGCATTGTGTGCCAGCCTTGTCTAATTCAAACTCAATGGTCAAATCACACTTGGCTTGTTGTTCTTCGTGTGTTGCCAACACTTCAGCCGCTGCTTGTGGGTTAAGTAGGACACCTTCAAATGGGGCAGGCTGCTCTTCTGCAAGAATGGTAAACTCTGCATCACTAGCATGAGCAGTGGAGATTGCGAGAGCAATCAATAAACTATTCAACATAAGTAAATCCGTAAGTTTCTATAAAACGTTCTATTAGAAGATCTTTATCTTCCTTAAACTCTTTTACAATAACATCGATTTCGTCTTGTGTCAAGTCTTCTATCTCAACAAGTTTAGCTTCGTAGCGCTCTTCAAGTCTTTCAAGCTCTTCTTGGTATTCTTTTATCGCATCGTCTCTTTTCTTAAGCTCTTCAGAGTGTAGACCCTTAAGGGTTTCGATCTGTGTCTTAAGAGACTGCTGGGATATCTCATGCGCCTTGATGATGTTGCGCATGTCATATTGTGATTTGCTAAATACGACAAGAAGGAGAAGGACAAGTCCAATCTCCTTCCAATGTGTCACACAAAATGCAATAATCTTTTCTTTCACTCAAGTCCCTTAAGCTTTACAATAGCATCAATTACGGACTGACCGCCGAGATAAAGACCAGAGATAATAACCCAGTCTCCAGATTCAAGACCACCCCAAGCCATAAGGCCAGTTGCTACAATCCAAACAAGTAGCTTGCGTGATGTGAGCTTCTCAATGCCTTTGTCAAGTAAGGCTTGCTTCTGCTCTGTTGACATCACACACCACCTCCACTGTCCTTATCTTGTGGAAGCTTGCTTAACATATGTTTCTCTATAGCAGCCATGATTGGCATACCGGCTATAACAGCAGCAATTAAAGGACCCATATAAGGATCGGTTGCCATTTTGGCAATTGCATCCATCACCAGTGGGAGGTTGCTCATGTCAAAACCTTCTTGAAGAGTTTGCTCTTCCATTGGCTCTTCATTCATGGCCTCAAGTTCTTCCTTGATTATTTCTTTAATTCTTTGTTTTGTAAGTTTCATTTTATTTTATTCCTTTTTTAAAATGTCCATAACATACATACCTATTCTGGATTCTTTGCCCTCACCATATTTTTCATTAAAAGGCATTGTCTTGTGGGCTTGAACTAGAGCGTTAGTCAAGATATCATTAACCTCTTCTGCTGTTCTTTCAGTAGAGTCAAGAACGGCTCTAAATTCTTCCGCAGGAATTGAATAAAATTCTGCTGCGTTTTCGATGTAAGCTTTTTTAAGTGGCTCATCACCACCACCTGTTTGAGGCGGCATATTGGAAGATGGATCGAAGTCTCCTTGAAAGTCTCTAATCTCTTCCTTAATGATCTGCTTAAGTCTTTCTTTTGTAAGTTTCATTTTATCTTCCTTGCGGCAACCCGCTCATAGTAAGTATGGCAATAAGGCCAGGAACATTCTTTCTGATATAAATACCAGAGAAAAGAGTTTCACACCTACCACCAACGTAAGAAACCGCAGCTTCTAAATGTTTTGATAATCTTGGGTCATTGACCATATCTTCTGACACAACAAGTAGAAGTGTGCCAGTCTTTGGCTTGCCCTTTGGTGGAGGACAGGCAGACACGTTAAGACAGTTCTGTAGAATCATAGAGCCAAGCTTGGGTGTTGCAGGATCTCTAATGATTGTAGAGCCAAGGAACATTCTGCCGTTCTCTTGTAAGCATGTTTCTAAATCCTTGCTGTCATAAGACTGGATCGGAGATGCTTCTGTAGATAGTTTGAGGACTTGACCTAGGAGCTTGGCAAGCCCTGTGTTTGCCTTTGGATAAAGGCCGAGCATACCGACTTGTGATCTCAACAATCTCAACTGTCTTTCGTTGTCGATTACAATGTGTGGATATTCAGACACATCGTTAAGAAGTGAAAGAGCATTCTTGGCAATGGTTGGGTTTAAGAGTTCCTGAGAAGTGGGCCAGGAAACGATGTAGACAACCTCTCCTTGTGCTTGTACAGACTTCATGTATCTTTGGGTAGCCTCGTGTAGGGCGGCCACTGAGGAGCCTGTACCGCCCCCTCCACCTGCCATCACAAATAGCCAGTCAATTTTGCCAAGCTTTGTTCTTAAGGCATCCTCAACAACAGCAGAGTTTCCTTCAAGGACAGACTTACCAAGCCTTGTGTCCTTACCGATGCCATCAGCATTTGGTATAAGAGCAACATGTTCTTCCGCAATTTCGTCTGGAATGTCTTTGCCAGTTGTGTTTACGAGAAGGGTCTTAGTAAAACCTTCAGCGATAAACGCAGCAGCCATTTTATTTCCAGCGCCACCAACACCCATGAAACCAATATTAATTGATGATGGAGCATAGTTGTCTGGTAATAGATCTTCATTAACTTCTTCATTCATAATTCCAAAATCAGACATAAGGCCAAAGTCTTCGGCCTCTACTTCTTCATCAAATCTGTTTTCGTCTTGATGCTCAAACGCTGGCGTTGGCATTGACGGTGGTATAAAATCAAACTCTGACATTAATCTTCCTTAGTGGGGTAATATTTTGCGCCTTTCGTTCCTTTATCTGTTATCTTTTTGTCTTTTAACAGATTTTGGATAGCACCAGTAAGCTCTTCTCCATCAAGCTCGGGAACGGCACCTTTTAGTGATGTCCCTGGGTTGTCCTTAATATGCTTAAGGAGTTTGGCTTGGAGCGCGGAAAAGTCTGCCTCTTTAAGAAGCTCTTCTTTAATAATCTGTTTTAGTCTAGCTTTAGTGATTTTCATAACACTCTTGTCCCTTTGAATCGTAATTTATCTAAAAAGCTTCCCAATAGACTCGTGGTTCAATAGCATTGACCTAACAACGTCTAAGTCTACAGTTATGCCAGTGTGTTTTTCTATAACCTGCATTACTTCTATTGCAGCATCTTGAGCACTTTGTGGCATACCCATCCCACCCATCGCCTCGCTCATCTCTTCTTTGATTAGCTTTTTTAACATTTCTTTTGTGATCTTCATAATACTCTTGCTCCTTTGTTGGTATTTTGAATAGTGATTTCTTTATCCACAGAATCTTTCAAGCTTTGCAAGTGTGAAATCAAAAGAGTTGTAGAGAAATTCATCTTAATTAGTTCCAATATATCAATAAAACCAGATAAATTATCCTCATCCAAAGCAGTTCCTGGCTCGTCAAGAATAAAAAGATCTACCTTTGGAAGCGAAGAGACAGACAGCAAAGCCAACCTAATCGCCATAGAGGCCATAGTTTTCTCTGCTCCTGATGCCATTTCAATTGGTCTTGGGTTTTGTTCTGGGTGTTTGATAAAGATATCTAGATTCTTATCGTTGCACTCAAAGTAGATATCAAAATCAACAACACCAACAAGGAAAGACGCTATCTCTTGATTGATGACAGGAATCTTTTCTTGGATAATCTGGTAAGGGATACCATTTGTGTTTACGGCTTCGATATAACAATCATACAGATATGCTCTTCTCTCA
>NTLX01000129.1_pt1 | contig 13546 bp, 22 predicted proteins | sample 1251771 | NCBI WGS metagenome assembly NTLX01 (sample SAMN07250028, study PRJNA358725) | marine metagenome | isolation source: viruses from ocean water | place: Pacific Ocean: North Pacific Subtropical Gyre | collected 2015
TCTGATGGTCGTGAGTTTTTTGTTGATGCAACTGGAAATGTTGTTGAGGTTGAGGATGGAGTAGTCCCATTTGAAATCGGCGGTGGTGATGATGTTACTGACATCTTTACAGAGACAATGACAACTGGTGGCGGCGATGATGGCGGTGACAGCGGTTCTGACACAGGCGTTGATACAGGTCATACCGTTGATGAAGATGGAAATATAGTTTGTAACACTGAAGGTTACGTTTATAATCCTGAGACAAAAGTTTGTGAACCTGCAAAAGAAGAAGAGGATGATGGAACTCCAGGTTCAGGCATTGGCACTGGCACTTCAGGTGAGAGTTTTGAGGATGTTCTGAAGCGAGTTGTAGTAGCTGCACCAGATGTTGCGCCCATATCTGCAAATGTTCGACCCATGCAAGAAGGTGGCATGGCAGGATTAAATCGCGCTGCGGATAATTTTTTGAAGGCTCTCGCGGGGTAATTTATGAATGATCTTAGTGATTTTACTAAGTATCTGACCGATGAAGAGTTAGCGAAGGTCGCTCCCATGTTGGAGCGACTTAAAGTATTAGACGATAGAATAGAGAAGCACGATAACTTTATGAGTTTCGTGAAGTTTGTTTGGCCTCAGTTTATTGAGGGTAGGCATCATAAAATATACGCTGAGAAGTTACAGGCAGTAGCAGATGGTAAGCTCAAGCGGTTGATTATTAACATGCCGCCACGACATACAAAGTCTGAGTTTGCGAGTTATTTATTTCCCACATGGCTTATGGGGAGAAAGCCAGATCTGAAGATTATTCAAGCAACGCACACAGCGGAGCTTGCCGTTGGTTTTGGTAGAAAGGTTAAAAACCTTATAGATAGCGAGGATTTTAGAGATGTTTTCCCTAATGTCAGTCTTGCGACAGACGCTAAAGCGTCTGGTCGATGGAGTACGAATGGTGGTGGTGAATACTACGCTGTGGGTGTGGGTGGCGCTCTCGCAGGTCGTGGAGCGGATTTGGCGATTATTGACGATCCCGTTTCGGAACAAGATGCGTTAAGCGTTAGTGCATTAGATAATATTTACGAGTGGTATACCTCTGGCCCTAGACAGCGTTTGCAGCCTGGGGGCGCGATTATCATTGTGATGACGCGATGGAGTATTCGTGATTTGACCGCAAAGGTTTTGCAGAAGCAGAATGAGAAGGGCGCAGATCAATGGGAAGTTGTAGAGTTCCCTGCAATCATGCCATCTGGTAATTCTTTGTGGCCTGAGTTTTGGTCTTTGGAAGAGCTAGAGGGTGTAAAAGCTTCTATTCCTGTGAGCAAGTGGAACTCACAGTATATGCAAAACCCGACTGCCGAAGAGGGTGCGATTGTAAAACGTGAATGGTGGAACATTTGGGAGCACGATGATCCGCCTTATTGTAGCTATGTTATTCAAAGTTATGACACGGCGTTTAGTAAAAGCGATAGGGCAGACTACTCTGCGATTACAACTTGGGGCGTGTTTCATTACGAGGAGACAGGCGAGGATCATATTATTTTACTTGACGCTGTACGTGGCAGATGGGAGTTTCCTGAATTAAAGGAAGCAGCAAATGATTTGTTTAAAGAGTTTGATCCTGATATGATACTGATAGAACAAAAAGGTTCTGGCATGCCATTGACACAGGAACTGCGAAGGATGGGTATACCTGTGACTCCGTTCACACCTGGGCGTGGGGCGGATAAGTTTACAAGAATGCATGCTTGCGCCCCTGTGTTTGAGAGTGGCATGGTTTGGTGTCCTGACACTAATTTTGCCGATGAGGTGATGGAAGAATGTGCCTCATTTCCAAATGGTGAACATGATGACTTGGCGGATTCGATGACACAGGCTATACTACGTTTTAGACAGGGTGGTTTTATTACGACCCCAAGTGATTATGAAGAAGAAGACTTAATGTACTCTCGCAGACGAAAGGAATATTACTGATGGGAATAACAATTATAAGCGGTGATGTAGAAGATCCTAAACAAGGTTCTAAAAACTTAAAATCAAAAGTAGTTTCAAGTTACAAAAAAAGAGAACAAGATATTGATAAAAAATATGCTGATCGTGGCTCTGCGGGTAAAAAACAATCAGCAAAAGAAAAAAGAGATTTAACTAGTCAAACGGCAAAAGATCTTGATTTGATTGAATCATACGGAATAGATGCTCCCAAAGCTCGTAGTTTCCAAACCCAAAGAAAGAAAGATGGTGGTAAAGTTCGTGCAATGAAACTTGGCGGCGCTGTAATGCCTGGTCGTGGACCCAAATTCAAAGGACAATCATAATGGCTATAAGACCCAATCGTAAACCTCTAAAATTCGCTTCAGGGGCAAAAGATAAACAACAAAGAAATGCGATAGAAAAAGCCGTAGCTGATGCTATGAGAGATGAATCAGAAAGGGCATTGTCATTTGACGATGTACAGCTTTTGAAAGAAATGATTGGTAGAAAAGAAAGTTTAGCAGAATCCATGATGGGCGAGTCAGGTAGAACTATTTCTGATGCAGATCGTCAACGTGCAATGGATCGTGCAAGCAGATTAGTTGCAGATGAGTTTAAAGAATTAGGAATGCCTACGGTAAAACCAAGAATCCGACCACAACGTATGGAAGAAGGTGGAAAAGCAGGAGAAGTTCCAAATAAATATAAAGGGTTTTCTAAATTACCTGAAAAGGTGCAAGAAAAAATAAGTCCTGATCTTGCTGAAAAATATGAGTTTGGTGGAAAAGTAAAAGGGAAAAAAAATAAAGGAAATGTATGTCGTGGGGGTGGTGTCGCTCTTCGTGGCACTAAATTTTCTGGGACTAAATAATGAGCGATATGACTCACAATATTGACATGGAAAAATTAAAATCTGGTATAAATCAGGTTTTCTTTGATTGTTGTGAGTCACAGAATATTGAGGTTGGGGCGGAAGATATCGAATGTGGCATCTCCCAGCCCATTGATGCAGGCGCTCCCAAAGTGTTACTGCTCCATGATGGTTGAGCGACTTTCGCTCCAACACCTAAAAGGGAAAGAAAATGGCTATTGAAAGAGATGTAGGTCCAGGTGGTGCTTTAGAGCAACAGGTTACTGAACAAGCTGAAGTGTTGATAGAAAACGCTTTGGGACAAAACCCTGGAGTTTTTAACTTTGACGATGGCTCTGCTATTGTTGGAGAATACACAGAAATGGAAGCAACGGTTGAGGCTGCTTTTGATTCCAATCTAGCAGAATTTATGGAAGAGGGAGATCTCAATCAAATATCAAATGATTTGATTGGTAATATTGATGATGATTTTGCATCAAGACAAGATTGGGAAGACACATACAAGCGTGGTCTAGATTATTTAGGAATGCAAAATGAAGAAAGAGTTGAGCCTTTTGAAGGTTCCTCTGGTGTTGTTCATCCTCTTTTGGCTGAAAGTGTTACACAATTTCAAGCACAGGCATACCGTGAGATGTTGCCTGCCACTGGTCCTGTCAGAACGCAGGTGATTGGTGCGCAAAACGAACAGCTTACGAAGCAAGCTGAACGTGTAAAAGACTACATGAACTACATGATTACCTATGAAATGGAAGAATATGACCCAGAAATGGATCAAATGCTGTTTTATCTCCCGATTGTAGGCTCAACATTCAAAAAAGTTTACTTTGATCCGCTAAAAGGCCGTGCAGTAAGTCAATTTGTGCATGCTGAAGACCTAGTTGTGCCTTATGGAGCTACAGATTTACCTACATGTCCTAGAATTACGCATGTAATTAAGATGGATTCCAACGAAATTAAAAAACTTCAGTTGGCAGGGTTTTATCGTGACGTTGATTTGCCCGATAATGGCTCAAGTGGCGAGGAAATGTCAGAAGTTAAAGAGACAATTAACGAAATACAGGGTGTTCACCCTAGTAATGCGTCTGTTGAGCTAACGTTATACGAGGTTCATACCGATTTAGACCTCAAAGGCTTTGAAGATATGGGCAATGATGGCGCTCCTAGCGGTCTGAAGCTACCATATATCGTTACAATCGTAGAAGATACAGGCGAAGTCCTTTCAATTCGTAGAAATTACGAAGAAATGGACACAATGATGAAGCGTAAAGATTATTTTGTGCATTATAAGTTCCTTCCAGGGCTAGGTTTCTATGGTCTTGGCCTTACGCACATGATTGGCGGCTTGGCACAGGCTTCTACCTCTATTTTACGTCAATTAATTGATGCAGGTACGCTTTCTAACTTGCCTGCGGGGTTCAAAGCGCGAGGCGCAAGGATTCGAGAGGAAGATAATCCTCTACAGCCTGGAGAATTTAGAGATATAGACGTTGCAGGCACTGATATTCGATCTTCTTTGATGCCTTTGCCATTTAAAGAGCCTTCAGGCACATTGTATAACCTTTTGGGTACTCTCGTAGACGCAGGGCGTCGTTTTGCGGCTATGGCAGACATGAAAATAGCCGAAATGGGCGGTGAAACCCCTGTTGGAACAACAATGGCTATTATGGAACGTGGCACAAAAGTCATGTCTGCGATCCATAAACGCATGCATTATTCGCAAAAGATTGAATTTAAATTACTGTCAAAAGTCTTTTCTGAAACCATTCAGATGTATCCATATATGCCATCAACAGAAGTTGGCCCTGAGATATTCGCACAAGATTTTGATGCTAGAGTTGATGTTCTTCCTGTTAGTGATCCTAATATCTTTTCAATGGCACAGCGTATTGCGCTTGCACAAACACAGCTACAGTTGGTGCAATCAAACCCACAAATTCATGGTGGGCCACAAGGATTGTATCAGGCGTATCGTAAGATGTACGAGGCTCTTGGTGTAAACAATATTGATTCAATATTACCACCCCCGCCACAGCCAATGCCGATCAACGCTGCTATGGAAAACAAGATTGCGATTACTGGCGGTATGCCTCAAGCGTTTCCGCAACAAGATCACAAAGCTCACATGGAAACACACTTGGCGATTATGGCAACGCCTGTGGTGCAAACAAATCCACAAGCTATGGCAACGTTACAAGGACATATTCAAGAACACATTGGTATGTTGGCAGAACAGCAAGCACAGCAAATGGTCATGGAACAAGCAGGGCCAGAAGTTCAGCAAAATCCAGAAGCCATGCAGATGTTACAACCTGCAATTGAACGTCAAGCGGCGATGCTTATTGCAGAACTCACTGAAGAATTTACTCAAACAGTTGAGCCTGTGGGTGAAGAAACCGATCCTCTTGTTGCAATTAGGCAACAGGAGCTACAATTAAAAGCAGCAGATTTGGAACGTAAATCTACAGAGTTTGATGCCAAGCAAGAACTAGAGCGTGAGAAAGAAATGATGGACGCTAGTTTGGCTCAAGAAAGGCTAAACTTACAGCAAGATGCTTTAGCCGACAAAACACGAGTCGCTGAAGATCGTATTCAGACACAAAGAGATATTGCGGCTCTCAATGCACAAACGAAAGGAGTCAGACAATGACAAGTAGTGTAAGGGCTAAAATGGCTCAAGTTGAAAAAGAAAAGAAGGTAGCTAGAAGAGAGGCAACAGCCACTCCAGAAGTAGCTACAGAAATGGTTCGCGCCCGTAATGACCAAGGACATTATATAGCAGATGACCCAAAAACTGAAATCAATGAAGCTTGGGTTGAAAAGCCCAAAAAGAAAGCGGCTCCTAAAAAGAAAGCCCCTGCCAAAAAGAAAACCGCAAAAAAAAGCTAACGGCGGTATAACAAAACGCTTTAGCAAAATAGCTAGACCCCAGAGATTTCAGGGTATTTTCTAAAACTCTGGGATAAATACTTGTATTCTCCGATGGATTGTATAATGTCCTAGTATGGAGATCTCATGGACGCACTAAATCTAGCTGATTACCTCTACAAAAAGTTACGTCAACGCCGTGATGACATACAGGTGTCTTTGGGCACAGGTAACATTGGTTCGTTTGACGATTACAGGTATGCAGTTGGGCAGATAAAAGGTTTAACGTTCATGGAAGAAGAAATCAAAACAGCAATGAAAAATATCGAGTTAGCAGATGACTAAAAAATTATATGTACCTGACCACATGACAGTAAAACCAAAGGATATGGAAAATATTCCTAGATCTATAAAGACCGCTTTTGGAAAAGATAAAGAAGAAAGCAAGAATGAAAATGACCCTTCTAAAATGGAAGCTTCAGCATTAGAGCGTCTTCCACAACCAACTGGATATAGAATGTTAATCATTCCGTATTATCCAAGTGAAAAAACAAAAGGCGGTGTGTATGTTCCAGATCAAGTTAGAGATCGTGAAGCATTCGCAACGGTAGCAGCGTATGTTGTAAAACTTGGACCTGACGCATACCAAGACTCCCAGAAGTTCCCAACTGGTTCGTGGTGTTCTGAAAAAGATTGGGTTCTTATAGGAAGATATGCTGGAAATAGGTTTAAAGTGGAAGGACTTGAGGTTCGTATTATAAATGACGATAATATTATAGCCACGATACTTGACCCCAAAGATATTTCGTATGTATAAGATAGCAGAGGAGAGTTTTTGTTATGCAGGCAGAAGCCCAAGAAAAAGAAATTGAAGAAGTAACATCCGTAGAAATAGAGGATGATGCAGAGGTTATTGAGGATGTTTCTGAGGAAGAGCAGCAAGCGTCTTCTGATGAAGAGCCTGATGATGAGCAAGAGCTTAGAGATTACGAATCTCCTAATAAAAAGAAAAACGACCCACAGCGCAGAATTAGCCAATTAACTGCGGCACGAAAAAAAGCTGAAGAAGAAGCTGCTGCCGCAGTAGAGTATGCAAGACAAATGCAGGCTCAAAATGAAGAGTACAAACAACGTCTTTCAACTTTAGACAAAGGGTATATGTCTGAATATGAAGGAAGAGTTACAACTCAAGAAGCCCAAGCGAAACGTGCATTAGCAGAAGCACATGAAGCAGGTGATTATGAAAAATTAGCAGATGCTCAAACGGCAATATCACAAATTGCTATAGAAAAAGAGCGTCTTCGTTTACAGAAACAACGTTCTGAACAGCAAGCAAAAGAGTATGCTGCTCAACAAGAACAGGCGCAACAGCAGCCACGTCAGCAAGCCCCTCAACCACAGCGTGACCCAAAGCTAGAGTCATGGTTAGAAAAAAATAAGTGGTTTGGTTCTGATAAGGTTATGACAGGTGCTGCAAGGGCAATCCATGAAACGTTAGTTGCGGAGGAGGGGTATAACCCTACAACCGATGAATATTATGCGGAAATTGATCGGCGCATGCGTTCTGAAATGCCTAATAAGTTTGCGAGTAACAAGAAAAACGTCCAATCTGTTACTCCTTCAGGGAACGGTAGTCGTTCACTGGTAAATGGACGGAAAAAGCAAGTGGATCTAAACCCTGGTCAAGTCGCATTGGCTAATAAATTAAAGATACCCTTGGAGAAATACGCCGCTGAAGTGGCGAAATTAGAGAATCGGAGAGACTAATGGCGGATCGTACCCCACGAGAAACACAAACTCGGCAAAGCCAAGAACGTAAAGTTTGGAGGCCAGGAACAGCTTTAGAAGCTCCAGAACCACCTCTAGGGTTCAAACATCGTTGGATTCGAGAATCCGTGATGGAATATGATGATAAAACCAACGTCCATAAAAGACGGCAAGAAGGATATGACTTAGTTCGTGCAGAGGAATATCCAGAATATACAGGTCCAGTTGTAGATGAAGGGCGAAACGCAGGCATTATAGGTGTCGGCGGTCTAGTATTAGCCCGTATTCCAGAAGAATTGGCAGAACAACGCAATCAGCATTACCAGAAGACTACACAAAATCAGATGGACGCTGTTGATCGTGATTGGATGCGCGAGAATAATCCAGCAATGCCAAAAATGGCACCTCAACGTAAATCGAGCGTGAGTTTCGGCTCACGACCTAAAAATGATGGAGATTAAGGATGGCGAATTTAGACGCACCTTTTGGCCTTCGTCCTGCTCGCACAAGTATAAGCTCTCAACAGCAAAATCGTTACCGAATTGCTGCAAACTATAACACCTCTATTTTTCAAGGTGATCTAGTTGCAATGGTAACTGGTGGCGGTATTGAGAGAGTTGCGGCAGGTGGCTCAGGATTTATTCTAGGCGTTTTTAACGGCTGTGAATTTACTGATCCAACCACAGGAAAGCCAACATTTTCAAACCACTATCCAGCAAGCACAAATGCATCTGACATTATAGCTAACGTTATTGATGATCCAAATGCAGTGTTTGAAATCCAAGCTGATGCTGCATTTCCAGTAACAGACTTGGCAGGTAACTACGATATCCTAGCAACAGCAGGAGATACCGTATCTGGTACTTCTCGTATAGAGCTAGAAGTAGGAACTGCGGATAGTACGGTAGCAACCCTACCATTAAAAGCAATTGATATTTCTCAAGATCCTGAGAATAGCGATGCATCATCGGCAAATACAAATGTAATTGTCAAAATTAACAACCACCTGTTCAGTGCTGGCACTGCGGGTCTAGCATAAGGAGACTGAGTTATGGCTATATCAAGATCCCAACTCGTCAAAGAGCTAGAGCCTGGGCTTAACGCTTTGTTTGGTATGGAATATGACCGTTACGAAGGTGAACATGCAGAAATCTATGACACAGAAGCATCTGATCGTGCTTTTGAAGAAGAGGTAATGCTTGTTGGCTTCGGTAATGCTCCAACCAAAAGCGAAGGTGCAGGAGTGCAGTTTGACAATGCAAATGAAGCGTTTACTGCTCGTTACTCACACGAAACAGTTGCACTTGCATTCGCACTAACTGAAGAAGCTGTTGAAGACAATTTGTATGATCGCCTTGGCGCTCGTTATACAAAGGCTTTGGCTCGTTCAATGGCACACACAAAGCAGGTGAAAGCTGCTGCAACGCTTAATAATGCGTTTGACAACAACTTCACAGGTGGTGACGGTGTTGAATTATGTTCAACAGCACACCCACTATCAGGCGGAGGCACATTCCGTAATGAGCCATCGACTGCTGCTGACCTCAACGAAACTTCACTTGAGAATGCTCTTATTGACATCTCAACATTCGTTGATGAGCGTAATATGATTGTCGCAATGCGTGGCACTAAGTTGATTATTCCACCACAACTGCAATTTGTTGCAGACCGTTTGTTGGAATCAACTCTTCGTGTTGGCACAGCCGATAATGATATTAATGCTGTCCGTAACATGGGTATGTTGCCAGAAGGTTACACTGTTAACCATTTCTTGACAGACCCAGATGCGTTCTTCATTAAAACAGACGCTCCAAATGGCTTTAAGCATTTTGAGCGTTCTCCAATGAGAACAAATATGGAAGCAGATTTTGACACAGGTAACATGAGATTCAAGGCTCGTGAGCGTTATAGCTTTGGCTTTAGCGACCCACGTTGTGTTTTTGGTTCCCCTGGAGCATAATTTGTGCTAACATAAGGCATAGACATTTTTCATGTTTTTGCTCCTTAAACTTAGAGGCGGCGCGAGTCGCCTCTTTCTTTTTATTAAATATGTGGTATTGTGTGTTTATCCCTGACAGCGGCATGGGGCTGCTGACTCAACCCAAGACAGGAGATCTACATGGGTACGACAACTTTTTCTGGTCCTATTAAAGCAGGCACCATCAAAGAAACTACGGGCACAACCCTTGGTTCAGATATTAAAAACACTGGTCAAGTCGTTATGGCTCAGACATTTTCAGTGGATTTATCTGGCGGAGCAGTAGCTGCACAAGTTACTGACGTTGTAATTCCTGCAAATTCTCAAATTATTGACTGTATTATTGATGTTATTACAGCGGCTAATACCTCAACAAACTTGAGTGTTGGTGATACTGTAGGTGGCGCGGCAACTATTTTGAACACGTTTGCAAGTGGAACAGATGCAGGACGTAAATATCCAACTACACAAGCAGGCGCTGCGTTAGCATGGCAAGACACAGGCACAGCGGATATTCGTTTAACTGTTACTGGTTCCGCTGCAACAAATGCAGGTTTAGTTCGTTTTACAATTCTGTATCAGCAAAACAATAACCTAGCGTAATAGGAGGCTAGTATGGCAGGTCCAGTACAAGCATTTAATTTTGCGCAAGGAAGTTCTGCGGCTGTTGTTGGTCCCGCACGTTCACGCATTCGTCAAGTTATAATATTTGCAGACGCGGCAGGAGCTTTTACAATTAAAGATGGAAGCGGTTCAGGTGCTACGTTACTTACGCAAACCTTTCCAACAGGTTATCATCAAATAAATATTCCAGATAATGGAATACTTGCCACAAGTGGTGCGTTTGTTAGTGCGTTTACAGGAAGTAACAATCAACTGACGATCTTCCTATCTTAAAGGTGCAATATGGCTCGTAAAAGAGACAAAATGCCTGCAAGAAATAAAAAGAATTTCCGCCCCACAAAAAAAGGGGCGGGAATGACTAAAGCAGGTGTTGCTGCTTACAGACGTAAAAACCCAGGATCTAAGCTACAAACGGCTGTCACTGGTAAAGTAAAACCTGGAAGTAAAGCTGCAAAAAGGCGCAAGTCATTTTGCGCTCGTTCCGCAGGTCAAATGAAGAAGTTCCCTAAAGCTGCAAAGAATCCTAACTCAAGATTAAGACAAGCGAGGAAAAGGTGGAAGTGTTGAACAGACAAGTCACAATAGCTATTGTAACAGCTTTCATCATCGGTATTGGCGGTGTTGGCTATAGTTGGGCTGATTGGGTCACTAAAACTCTTATTGCAGTGGATAAAAGAACAGAGGTTATGGCCTCTCAAATTAGTTTCATCAAAGAACATATGGAGAGAAATTATGGCAATGTCGAGGGCGCAAATGCGACAACAAGTTTCCAAGCCACCTTCAAAAAATAAAATGCCAAAAGGCTTAACTTATTACAGAAAAGGTGGAAAAGCTTCTGCAAAATCAAAAGGTAGTAAGATTTGTCCAGAAGGAAAAGCGTGGGCAAAAAGAACGTTTGATACATACCCTTCAGCGTATGCAAATCTTGCAGCATCTAAATATTGTAAAGATCCAAACTATGCTAAAAAATCAAAGGGCGGTAAGCGTAAAGGTAGATAATGGCTGATCCTAAAATAGGAACTGGTAAAAAACCTAAAAAAAGTGGTCGTAGGCTTTATACGGATGAAAATCCTAAAGATACAGTTTCTATAAAATATGCAACGGAGAAAGATGCTAGAGATACAGTCGCAAAAGTAAAAAAAATCAACAAACCTTTTGCTAGAAAGATACAAATATTAACAGTTTTAGAACAAAGAGCGAAGGTAGCTGGAAAACTAAAACAAGCTCAAATCGCTAAAAAAGGTAAAGAAGCAATTAGAAAAAAGCGCGGTAAGTCTAATGGGTGAACTTAAAAAATGGTTAAAACAAGATTGGGTAAGGATAGGAACCGATGGTGAAATTAAAGGTCCGTGCGGTACTTCAAAAGATAAGAAGAACCCTGACAGATGCCTTCCAAGGTCTAAGGCACGTTCTCTTTCTAAAAAAGATAGAGCTGCGACTGCAAAGAAAAAGAAAAAAGCTGGAGCAAAAGGAAAAACAGTCGTTAAAAACACCAAAAAAGCAGAAGTCAAATTTGCAAAAAAAGGCGGTGAAATCAAACAAACGAAAGCCAAAAGGCCGTTCAAAGGGAAGGCCAAAAAAGGCACAGCCGTAGCTAGAGGCTGCGGTGCAATCATGGCAAATCGGCGTAAGCGCACAAAGGGTGCGGTAACACAATCTTGAAAGGAGAAAACTTATGGCGATGAAAAAGAAGGGCTACCGTAGAGGTGGTAAAGTAAAAAAAATGATGAAAGGCGGTGCCGCAGGCGGTAAAAAACCTAGAAGAATGATGAAGGGTGGAGCCGCAGGTGGTAAAAAGCCTATGATGATGAAAAAAGGTGGTAGAGCAGGCGGTGCAAAGAAAATGACCGTAGCACAACTTCGCGCTGCTGCTAAAAAAATGGGGTACAAAGTAACTAAAGCATAATGCCATATTTACATAGTAATATACCCTATTTTAAAGCATGGGTTCGCCGTGAATACACTCATAACCATGAAGAGTATCACGGCGAATTTTTACATGCTATGGTTGTTGGCGTTACATCAATGCCAAACAGGTGCCTTAGCTTTCAGGTTATCTTTACTGGTAGTGAAGCTGAAGGTGAAGAGGAGGACACAGTACACGGTGGAGCAATGTGGGCTAGAATGCCCATAACCGCGTTAGTTGCCGACATTCCTCTAGATGAGTGGCCTGAACCAATGGAAACTTATGATGCACAGCCTTGGGACTGTGCTTCGTATAATCATGCAGTGTATGTCATAGATCGTGCTACCCCATGCCCTTGGTTGGCAAAGGTAGATGGTCAAATGCATCCTGCTAAATACCTTTTTACAGTTGATTACGCAGAGAGCGAGATAGCAGACGATCCTGCGCAACATAAACAAAGTCACGTTTTACAACTACTGGACGCGGGAGAATGGACAGGTAATATCGTGGCTTTACCAAATAACAGAGTAAGAGTAACGCACCCTGCATGGTTTCAAGTGGGAGAGGGTGCGCCTGATTTTAAACCTTCACAACATATACACTATTCAAAAAGTGATTTAGACTATACATTAGACGTAAATCGCATTTTTGATAATCTTTATAACGAGGAATAAAAAATGGCTGTATCAGGATCAACAGACTTTGAATTAGATGTAGCTGAGTATGTAGAAGAAGCCTTTGAACGTTGTGGTTTAGAGGCTCGTACAGGCTATGACCTGAAAACAGCCAAAAGATCTCTTAATCTGATGCTTGCTGATTGGGCTAATCGTGGTCTAAATCAGTGGACTATAAAGCAAAGAACACAAGCATTAACAACGTCTGATGGTCAATATGACATGCTTACAGACGTTATTGATGTTCTTTCCGTTGTTGTAAGAAGGGACGGAACAGACTTTACAATGGATAGGATTAGCAGGGATACATACCTTGCTATTCCTACAAAAACCACAACAGGGAGACCAACGCAATTTTTCTTAGATAGACAATTAACACCTAATTTAAAATTATGGCCTCTACCAGAAAATAGCACAGATATATTAGTCTTTGATTGTTTAACAAGAATAGATGACGCTGATACTCAGGTTAATACATTGGATATACCATTTAGATTTTATCCATGTTTATCAGCAGGTTTAGCTTACTACATTGCTTTAAAACGTGCGCCAGAGCGTGTGCAAATGTTAAAAGCAGTATATGAAGAAGAAATGAGGAGAGCGATTGATGAAGATAGAGATCGTGCTTCTTTTCAAATTACACCAAGTTTAGGAAACTATCGTATTGTCTAAATTTGCAACAGGAAAACATGCTTTTGGCATATCAGACCGATCTGGATTTAGGTATCGGTTAAAAGATATGCGTAAAGAATGGAATGGTTTACTTGTTGGTAGAGATGAGTGGGAGGAAAAACATCCTCAATTACAACCACTTAGAGCAGTCCCTGATCCCCAAGCATTAAGAGATCCAAGACCAGAACAAAACTTGGATGAACAAAGAGATATACAGTATGGATATGATCCTGTTGGGTTTA
>NTLX01000134.1_pt1 | contig 13199 bp, 30 predicted proteins | sample 1251771 | NCBI WGS metagenome assembly NTLX01 (sample SAMN07250028, study PRJNA358725) | marine metagenome | isolation source: viruses from ocean water | place: Pacific Ocean: North Pacific Subtropical Gyre | collected 2015
AGTTCATATTCACAGGAATTATAAATTCCTGAAAAAGAAGTTTGAGGATAAAATGTAGAATCTGTAATAGTTTTAATAATATCATATCTATAATATAAATTATTAAACTCATAGCATGACATTCTTTCAATATATTCTTTATAAATATATCTAGTAAAACCTAAAACATTTGATTTAGGATTAAATCCTAAGTATAAAGTATAAGCTAATTTAATATTATTAATATCTTCAGAAAATGCTAAATTACATATTTTAGTATAATCGTTTATACATTTCATCTATTATAATTTTTTGATTATCAATTACTCTTTTCCTTAATATTCCATAATCTGCTATATTTAAATCTACTACATCATTTGAATACTTCATTATTAATTTTTCTACTTTATCAGTAATTGTATAAGATGAATGACTAGAATTTTTATCTGATTCGATAAAAAAATTTAAAAGAATTCTAGGTATAGATATATATTCACTGAAACCTGATAGTTTTTCAAAAGAGGGATTAGTAAATTTATTAAAACAATTATTATCATTATTTAACTGAAACATAAATCCATGTTCATTAAACATTTTTAAATAGAAACCATTTAAAATCATTAAAATAACATCATTTATATTATGTAACCATAATGTAAATTTTCCACTTATTACATAAAACTGATAATTTCCTATAAAAATTTCCTCAAATGTATCTTTGAACAGTTCTTCTATTTTATTAAAATAAATCTCTTCTTTTTTATATATTAAATCTATTATAGATCTTATCATAATATTATATTAAAACGATTAACTAATTCTTTATCATTAAATGATTTAACGTTGAGATGATAAAGATTATCCATAGGATTATATATATTACCATATACTTTTCCTTTATTATCTTTTAAAGTTGATGTTAAATATATATTGTAATTCTTACCACCAACTATATGTAAGTATTCAGTATTACATAATCCTTTATCTTTAGACGCTTTTCTTATAGCATTAGCTATTTTTTTTACTGTCATAATAAATTTCTTTTAATTAGTTCCACTTTTAATTGTATAACTTTATCTGTATTTACAATTAAAATAGTTTCATATGAATCATAAAGAGTTAATAGTGTAGAATCACTAAACTTTTTATAATTTTCAGTTTCAATATTTAAGTCATAATGATCATTAAGATTAAACTTTTGAAATCTAGTGTTTAAAATACTAATTGATTTATCAGTATTATAACCACTGGAATCTTTAATAATCCTTCTTTCTTCATATTTAGTATTAACTACTTTTATATGTTTAGTTCTCTTATCATAAGTTCTGTAATAATTTTTTATGAAAAATCCATCTTTATTAAGACTTTCCCAACTTGGAAAAGAAACACATGAAATATACGTAACACCTTTTTGAAGAACTACATATATTTCATTATCGTAACCGTAACTAATACGAACCATTCCTATAATCTTAGTTCCATCATAATCTGTGAATACTAGTAAATCATCTAGATTGAATTTCATTAAATTAGCTTTATTAAAATTATTAATAATATGGTAATAATTAAAGTCCAATTCCAACTAGACTTACTATTATTAAAATTATCTTTCTTAGTTACATATAGATTATTAGTCTTACTATCTATATCAAATATGATAAGTTCTTTATCATCTTGAGGTAAAATTAACACATCACCTATGTTATGATAAGTAATACTATTTACATGTATTAAGAAATATTGATTTCCAAGATACTTGTATAATTTACAATATAATTTATTCATGAATTTAAATTAATTTGAGTCAACAAATACTTCATTAACTTGATTATCAGTCATGAAGTTATACATTGTGACATATCCGATAAAATCTTTATGGTTATAATTATATTTTTTATAACCATTCTTTTTACGTTCTTCATCTGAATATCTAAACTTAAAATCTTTAAATAATTCAGGATCTATTTTAACTTCATCTTCTATATTCTGTAAAATTATTTCCATTTGATCAGTAGTAAGATCTACTTTTTCAGTATCTATACAAAACTCTATATTTTCTATTAAAGTTTCTATATAGACTGTATCATGTTTTCCATATTCAAATACATGATGGAAAAATACGTCATTAGCTGTATTCCAATCTATATTAAAATGTTCTTCAGCATATTCAAATATTTCACTAAACTTTACTTCATTTCTAGTTGTTTTCTTCATTATACTTTTCTTCTAATTTTTTATATTCTCTATATTCTTGTCGATGCTTTTCTAAATTAAATACATTACTGATTTCAATTTCATATACTTTGTTATTTATTAATACATTGATATCGTAAGAACTGTTTTGTCCTACATAAACTCCTTTTTTAACTTTAAACTTTTTATTAGTAACAGTTAAATATAAGTCTTCATCTGTTAATATACCTATAACTGACATGAATGATATAAAAAATCCTATTAAACCAAACATTATTACTAGTAAGCTTACACCTTCATTTAAATATATTACATTTTCATTATGTAATAAAGCTAATGTTACAGAACCACTAAACATTATAAAACCTGCAATCCATAATAATATAAATGAAAGTTTTATAGTACGATATTCATGTTTAAATTTAATCTCTGTTTCTGGAATAAATGAATCATCCATATTTTTTATTACTTTTATTAATTAGTTGAATATAATCTTTAGGATAATATAAACATAGTTGGGTATCTCCACCTTCTGTTTCATAATGTCCTATATAGTTATCTTTATAATTTTCTATTGAATTTCTTTTATGTAGTTCAACATAACTATTATCTACATTATTTACTACAGGATTAACTATTCTATCAGTATAATCTGTTCTACATAAAAACTTATATAAATAAAACCCATCACTCTTAAAATCTTCACCAAATTCCAATGCAGCATCTTCAGTAAAAGTAAACCACATTGGAGTATTGTTATGTATTTTTAAATTCTCATTTTTACTTACATGGTATAATATCATATCAAGCTGTTATTAGCTTAAGATCTGAAAGAGTGCATAAACTTTCATATCCATCGTATTCATAAATCATAAACTGAGTTCCTACAGGTAACCATTCAATAATTAAATCTTCAGCACCTAATGGTTGCATATTTATATTAAGATTGTCTTTTATCCATTTTTTAGTTATCTCATCTCTTTTACCTTGTTCCACCATTTCGACTAATTTAGGATGAAATAGTAATTCTTTATAACCAGAATTCCAACTGTACCATCCTGCTCCATAATTAGGAGATACTAATACTGCAACTTTTCCTTCTTTTATTACTTTTTCCATTAACTAGTTTTTACAATTTTATAATATATATGATCATGTTCTATAATTTCATGAGGATCATCACATACATGTATTATATCATACTCTTTATCAAACACTACTTCCCAATCTCCATATATATCATTATTTAAAAATAAAATTAAATTTTCAAATAATTCTTCTTTAGACACATTATCAAAAGTAATTAGTTTACCTTTTATTGTACCATATTGAGGAACTTCATTCCATTCAGAAGTAGTACTTTCAAATGTTTCACCTATATAATCATCTACACATTTATCTAATAATTTAAAAGTATTTCCTTCTAATTTATTTATTTTTTCTTTTAATAGTTTTTCCATTATAATCTCATGAATTTAATAGATTTACAGTTTCTAACCCAATCTGCAAATTCTTCATTATTTTCTTCCAATTGTTCTTTTAATTCATCAAATTTATCAGTTTTAAAATAAAAACCTTGATAATATCTATGAGAATTAAATCTAGCTCTTAACTTTATAGCTTGTAAAAAATGTAGATCATTAGGTGATTTTATTTTTTCAAATACTTCTATAAAGTTAGTACCACTATCATTCCCTATAGTTCCGAATACTAAAACAGGTTCAACCTCTGATATAGACTGAACCTGCTCTAATAATTCTTCAATTGTTATTTCTTTTTTCATTATTTATAATATTCAAAAGTAAACTCAATAAGCTGATCAACTAACTTACGAGTTTCTTCTAATGCTTTTTCTTTAGTAAATTCATCAGGTTCATCTCCATAATGAGCTGAATCCCAACCAAAATACCAATAGTCATCATTACTAACTTTAATATTATACTCTTTATCTATAATCCAATTAACAAATTCGTCACCATTATTATTTTTAATAACAGGTTTAAATTCTCTAAGATATTGAGTACAATATTCATATACACTATGTACTTTAAGTGCATTATTAAATAGAGGATTTTCCTCTCTTTTTCTTTTTTCTTCTTCTTTTAAATAATGATGATTATGAACTCTTATTCCTTTTTCATGATAATGAGTAAATAAATCATTACCTGTTAAGTTTCTTAATCTAGATATTTTAATATAGTTTTTAACATCTTTAGTAATTACTATATCTTCTTTCCTCTTAGGAGACCAATAATTATAGTCAGAAAAAGTAATACCACCGTGTACATTAAAATACATAGCAACTGAATTAGTATAACTTCCTTCCATCATTGCCATAAAAGTAGGAAATACACCTTTATTTTCCATGAAATTTTCACTATTGCTTATTTCAGCTTCTAGTATTACTTTACTCTTTTCAATAGGACAACTACTATCATAATTTAACTCATATAAAGGATGATGTTTAGGTATCCCTGCATATCCTTGCCATCCACCTGTAATTCTATTTTTAAGTATAGTTATTCTATGACCTTTATATTCACTTTCTAAATATTCCATAGTTAAAATAATTCAAATTTTAAAGAAAATAATTTTAATTCTAAATCTTTCAAGTTAACAACTTGTAATTTGCTTAATAATTCTTTAACTTTATTAAACATTTCCATATTATCATTATTATTAATATAACAGTATCTTTTATAACATATTTTGTCAAAAGATTCATCACCTAAAGGATAGTCATAATCCTCAATTGCTTCATTATCAATATAATAAATATCTAAAAATAAATCATACTCTTTAACTTCACAATCTTTATCAAAATCTCCTGATATACTTAATCTTATAGGATTAAATTTCATATGTGGATAAGATTTACTCCAATCATCTAATTCTTTAATAATAGATATAGATCTAATAAGATTATGATCATTTGGTATAATATCACCTGTATTCCATTCAATCCAGATATTCTTATATTTAGTACCATTAATAGCACATAAGTCTTCTGTATAAAATATATCTTTACCTGTTAATTCTTGAATTTTATCTTCAGTAATCATAATTATTATAGTTTACAAATTGAAAAAACAATTACATGTTTAAAATCATCTCCAAAATCTTCATCATCTAGATATTCACATTGATGATTAAGATTTCCAATATAAACACCCCATTTATGCCATCTCCATCCACCACCTTTTCCAGCATTTTCTTTATCTTGGAATACAGGTGTTAAATGAATAAAGTATTTATTCTCTTTATCTTCTATCTCTTCTTTATAATATTCTTTAATCTGTTCAATATTATCAGCAACTCCATAAGAAGATACTTCATGATTTCTTAATACAGGATATTTACTTTCCCATGATAAATTTTTAGTTTCTTCAAATTCATTATTACGAAAATTAAAAGCAAATGCACATTGATATATACCTGTTTCTTTAATCCATTGAGGATCAGATTGAGGTATATACTTATAGTTAATTTCCTTTGCTATTTTTTTACATCTTTCTATTTCAGATTGAATAGGTGTTAAATTTACTAACATAATTAATAATTTAAAATATAATAATAATCTAATGATTTACCATTAGTGTTCTACTTTAATCTTTAGATCCTTTTCTCCAATCTGATCAACAGAGTAGTAATAATTATTCCAAGATCCGTATTTATCTTCACCTGTTATTCTACCTTCATATTTAGATTTAGGATCTACGAATTTAATTTCAACTTCTTCCACTACTTTAGTAAGTGTAGAAACTGCTTCAATTATTTGATCTTGTGATTTTTCTTTATAATTTGAAATATCAATTTTAAAACTTGGCATTGTTCTTTTTTTAATCTATTAATAAAATCTTTTTACATATTTTCATATTGTAATTTCATCTTGCATTCTTTTGTCTAGGATTTCTACTTAATACTTTTTCTCTTCTTAATTTTTTAGCTTCTCTTTTATTGGGAAGATTCTCTCTTTTTGATAATTCAATTTTAGTTTGAATATACTCTTGAATACTCATATTTCCACTGTAGAACTCTTTTAACGAGTCTCTTAAGTATCTAGTCGGAATCATTTTTAAATACTCTTTAGAAGGATATTTACTAAGATCTACTGCTGATAAATCATTAATATGAATGTAAAATTTATCATAATCTTTTTGTTTAAAACCTCTTTCATCTCTACCTCCAATAATCCAAGTATATAACTCTTCATTTACATAAGCTATATCTACAAAATAGTTTGGCTGATATAAACTATATAAATTAGAATCACTTAAAAATTCTAAATGTTTTAAGTGATTGGGATATTTACTTCTAATTTCATCAAATGGAACTGAAGTATTAATAGTCCTAGTTAATAATACTTTATTAGTATTGAAAACTCCCCACTGTTCTTTTTTACAATGAGGGGTTTTAAACTTTACGATTTGATTTTCTTTAAACATAATTATTCAAATTTTATATTTGATGAAAAAGAGTTTACTAATAATACTAATAATAAAAAAAGTATTAACATAAAGTTAAAATATCCAAATATTATAATAAATGTTTTAGCCATAAATCCCTTACTTTTAGTAAAAGAAGTATTTAATACTTTAAAAAAAAGTTTAATAAATTCTTTATTAGAAATAGGTCTATCTTCTTTATTTTTAAAATCTTCATATTTATCAGTTATTATATTTACATATTGTAAACTGATCAATATTGTTAATACTACATATCCGACTTCTAATATTGTTAAGAGTGATACTAATAATATTTCTGATCCTTCCATTGTTATTTTTCTTTTTTAATTAAAAATTTATGTTTTCCATTTTGTACAAAAAGGTATTTATTACCATCTTTTTCTAGCCAATCTTCATCAGTAACTATAGTATTTTGATCAATCTTCTTACCATTAATGGCAATAGTTCCATAATGAATAGCACGTCTTGTATCTCCACCACTTAATATACTATTATGACTACTTATAAGTAAATTAACAAGACTAAATCTTTCTAATTCAGTCATATATCTATCATAAAGTTCATTAAATTCATCTTGATACTCTTCTTTTAATATATAGCCACTTCCTTCATCATCAGGATCTAGTTCATATAATTCATCATTAGGATATCTTTTACCTAATTGTAATTCAGCTTTATTACAAGCTATTTCCATTAATTCAGATGTATTAGTTTTATTTATCATTGTAAGGATATTTAAATAGTGAATTAATAATTAACTTAACATCATTATATTCTAAATTATCTATGTAAGGTTCATTACTTTCATTCCAATATTTTAAATTATTAGGTAAATTAAAGCGATGATCTCTATCATATAATAAAGTATACATATGATATCTTCTAGGGCAACCAGAATATCCTAAATCAATTTGTACTCCATTGTAAAATATAAAATCTTGATATCTATATTCATTAGAATTATGTAATGAATATAGAAACTCATTAGGTAGTTTGTAACAAATCATTACTCTATTAGCACCTATTGAATTAAATTTCTTACTTACATAATCATAGATATTACATAATTCTTTTCTATATTTTTTACAAAGATTATTTTCAAACTTTTCGTATGAATTATAATGATTAAAACATTTTACATCTTTTATAAAGTCTATAAATAAATTTATAGCTCTAGTATAAGATTTACTTTTAAACCTATTTTTTAATATAGTTATAAGTTCAGTTAAATTTATAATATATTTTGTTTTTCTATGGTATATATTCATTTACTTTGTTTATAATTGTTTGTAAATCTTTAGTTTTATTGACTGATATATATTGCTTTCTATGATAAGTTAATTCTTCAAAAGGATATAAAAATTTCTTGTTATTTAAATAAGTAAATACATTATAATGAAAAGCATAAATAGGTTTAACTATATAAATAGATTTACCATTTAAAAATCTAATAACTACATCACTATCAATATTATTAATAAATTCTACTTTAGGAGAACCTATCATATAAATTAAATTTCTATCACTGTGATTTTCAAATTTTATATTAATATAATCATGAATCATAGACATATGAAACCCTTGAAGACCCCATATAGAATCAACAAACTCCATAAAACTAGAACTATTAATTTTAAAAGTACCTTTTTTAAGATAATCTATAATAGATGAAATAGCTATTCTATAATCAGGATAAATACATGATAATAATTTTTCAAGATCGTCAATACTTATTTTTCTACCTGTACTTCTATGTATTATCTTCATTAGTATTTCTTTTTTAATTCCATTTTAAATTTAAGTATCACTTTATCTAATAGAATATATGACCAATAATTAGAACCTTCACCCTCTACTTTATATACTATGTAATTAGATAATAATTGTTCTTTGTAATTTTTAATAATAAATTCTAATATAGGTGGATCAAAATCTGACATATGAGCATGAAACTTAAAGTCTCTTAAATCTTCAGATGCTTTATTTCTTTCAATTTCTAAGAAACAAATATGAAATCGAAAAAGATTATTTTCATCTGATAAAGATTTACAATAACATTTACTTTTTTTACTTAAAAAGAGATAAAATGTTGTACCACATATACTTATATATGTTAAAGTAATTCCTCTAGCACATATAAGTATAGATGGTATGATTAGTAAAATAAAAGTTATATGATTACCATTATCATTAGCTAAAATTGATAATCCACTTAATACTAATGATATAATATAACTTATAATAGCCCTTCTTGCTTCGAATTTACTTTCTGTTATCATAATATTAAAATTTTGGAAAAGCTGTTAGTTTATGAATATATGTTATAATATTATCTTTATCAACATGTTCAAATTTTAATGAACGTTGACCAAATTCTTTTTCTATCATATCTTTGAATAAATCATCATTATTATGTAAATGACTTACTCCTACTTCATAATTCCAATAATTATAAGGATATTTTTTGTCTAAGAAGACATTTATTTTAGAACTAAAATGTTCACCACATCTTATAATTACTCTAATATCATTAGAAAGATCTATAGTTGATGTGAAATGAGCAGTTAAAAAATGTTCTTTAAAATTAATAATTTTTTCAAAAGCATCTTCTTCTTGAAAAACTTCAGTATCAGTAAATTCAAACTTAGATAGAATATAGTCTAAGCTTTCAATTTCTTCTTTTGTATACTCTAGTAGAGTTATCATTTTTTTATAAGGAAGTAAATCAATACCAACTCTATAATTTAAATCCCAATATACTCTGTTTACTTTAAATCTACTAGTAAAAACCCTTAGTAATTGATTTTTACTAAGGGTTTGACCAGTTTTTTTATGAATTATATCACCAAATCCTATTAAACTACTCATAAATTTAATAAGTTTTTTAATTTCTGTTCATAATTTTCAATATCACTTTCATATATAGCAGTATAATCATCAAGATTTAATAAATTAAACCATGAGTTATCTATAGTAGAATCAAAATAGTTTTCTAATTTAGCATCAGAAATCCATTTTAAATCTGATTCATATTCTTTCATGATATCTTTAGCAATATATTCCAAAGCTTCATCAATAGAATTTACTTTAACTCTAAAATCCTCTACTCCTCCTGATGGGTAATAATGATCACCGATAAATAGTAAATATCCTTTTTTATTATTTTTCATTATTCCGATTTATTTTCTCTATTAATCAATCTATTATAAAGTCTAGTAATATTATCACTAGCTTCTTTTAAATATTTATGTCCTTTCTTTTCAAAGTCTTGTAAATAATCAATCTCTTTACTAAGTATATAATATTTAATATCGTCAATATCATCACCAGTATTTTTTGCAATTTCTTGTAATACTTTTAGATTTACATAGAAATTTTCATGAGGAACTAATATAAATACTTCATTCTTCTTTCTTAATACTCTTTTAGCAGCTAATCTAATGAATTCGTTTTCAGTTTCTAGTAAATGATTTAACTCTGTAGCTCCTTCTTGCTGAATTCTATTATTAATTTCAATCATTGAATAAGGAGTCATATTACAAATATCATCTAATATTTTATCATTTAAAGGAATTCTATCAATTAATACTTCATCTTCGAATAATTCTTCCAGTTTATCATCTTCAATAGTAGGAGATACTTTTTTATCTTTATTTCTATGTCTATGATTATATAATAAACCTAATAAATGTACAGTTTCTTTACTAAAACTCTTATAGTTTCTACGATCAAATAATTGTTCATATGAAAATGGATTATCAAGAATTTCTTTTAAATATTCAATAGTATGTCCTGTTGAATCTTGAATCATTTCCCAATCTGTTTGTTCTATTTTAGTAAACTTTTGTTTCTTATCACTTTTGAAATTCTTATAATCTATAAAAACTTCTAGGTTTTCTATATCCTCACACAGTTCTCTTAATTGTTCTACTTGACTATTACTTAAATATCCTGTTATTAATGTTCTATATTTTGTACTCATTTTTTAATTTTTTATAGTTTTTCTTTATACAATTTTTGTTTAATAGTAGGATAGTTTCACTATCATAATTTTAATTTTTAATTAGCTGTGTATGTAGGGATGAACCTACCATTAGAAATAATGTACAACAAGAGAGTATTCTCTTAAGTAATACACAGTCTTTAGATAATATAACACATAATACATAATTATCTCCATACGTCTATGGTATTTTATATTAAACTACTTAATAGCATGTTATCTACTATGACTTAGATTCCAAAACTATTAATAAATTAGAGGTATTATCCTAGGAGCATTATATTAAATTTTAGCACAAACAAAACAAATAAACGTAGTCGCTCATATCGGATTCGAACCAATTATACTCATGTATATTAGTCTCCATTAGCTCTCACTTTATTATTTTTGAATAAAGCTACCCACCATCGACTAAATGAGCGAGATAGGGATTTCTCCCTATTATTTTATTTTAATTTAGTTTCATATCCCATTTAAATCTTAATTAAATATGTTACGTAATAACCTTTCAGTAAATTCCATTTAACTACAATAGAATTAGTTATAATATTAACATGAATTTTTAAATCATTAAGTCTAGTTAATGCTTTTTCGGCATTATCTTTTCCATGACCAAAAGGTTCACTTATTCTATGTAATTTTCTATTAGACATATTAATCTTTCTTTAGATTAAAGTTACTTAAATGATCATACCATATACATGCTTTACAATAATCTCCATCTATTTCTTTATAAGAGATTTCTGCATAACAATTAATAGTACTATCAATTTTACATCTTGAATGAAATTCACCTAATTTAACAGTACTAGTGTCTATATTATAATCAGAATATTTATACTTAGTAGTTGTAATTAGAGAATTTACACAATTAGTATTATGCTTTTCATAAGTTATAGCAGCTTTTAATATAAGTATAATGATTAACATTATAGGTAATATAAGCAAAATAACACCTATTATAGGATATTTATCTTCATCATCTTCTTCTTGATACATCATAATTTTTCATTTTTAAAATAAACTCCTAACCATAAGATTAGTAGAATAATTATTTCTAACATTGTCATGCTATTTATCATAATTTATTATATAAGGAATTGGAAGGAATACACATAATACATCAATCCCTAACATCATTTTAAATGTTTCTGGATCAAAAGAGTTTTCTTTCCATTGAAAATAATAAGATAATGTAAATAAAGCTTGCATTCCTAATTGAAAGAAATAGTAAGCTATGAAAGCTTTCTTTGAATTTGTCATATTTACTATTTTAACTCATCTTTAATATTTTTCATACCTTCATCTGATGCATTATAATTATGTAATTTACCATTAACAGTATAACCAGATTCAATTTTTCTATTTGGATAACTCTTTTTAATCTCCTTTAATCTTTTCTCATGTGCTTTTTTCGGATCATTATCACTATTTTTTAAATTAGTAATTATTTTATAAACTGTATTTACAGTTCCTTTACCTAACCAAGCAGTCATTTGTGCACTAGCTTTTAATGGTACAACGAATAAACTAACTACTACTCTGATACCTGAATTTTCAAATAAACTCATGATTTAAAGTTTTTAATCAATGATAATTTGATTGTTATTTAATAATTTAACTTTACCGCTTTTAGGCATACCATTACTATCTATACCTGTAAAATATAAAGCAGAGTCATGTTTAACATGTCTACTCTCCCATTGGTATGTTTCTATCTCTGTGTATTTGTTGTCTATTAAGAATTTAGTACATCTATATTCTAATTCTTCTTCTGTAATTATTTTCTTTTCACATTGAATAATTATTGTTACTAATGCAAAAAATAACCCAAAGATTAATCCAAAGGTTAAAATATATGAATATAATTCAAATATGAGTGTAGTTATTAATTCAAAAATCTTTGTAACTGTCTTCATAATCTTTTTTTAAATACTATAATAGAAAGTAAAAGAACTAAAAACATTATTACTCCTAACATTACTTTTGCAATATCATCTTTAGTATTACTATTAGGAAATTCTGTTACTATAATTAATAACATTACTATTAATAATGATGTTATTAAAAATAGAATATTTATTTTTCTGTAATTCATCATTGATCAATTAATTCTTGGTTCATGTAATATCTGAAAATTTCAGATTTTGTTTTAACTATTGTAACTAGACATTTTTCCTCAAATATCATAATTACTTCACAATCATCTGATAGAATAGTTATACTATTTCTATCCACTATTATACCTTTGATAGGGTATTTCTGCCCTACAGCATTAATTACTCTATCATCAATATTGAAGTCTTTAAAATAAAGATGTTGGTGATCTCTTTTTAATTTTTCAACTACTTCATTCATTTCCATTTTACCAATAGATTGACCTACTAAAATATTAGATAATGACACTAATGCTAAAATAAATAATACTTTCATAATTTTATTAGATTTTATTTATAAATGTAATATATTACTTTGATAACTCCAGTGAAACTGGTTTTTAATTCAGGATTAATTATCCCTTCAGTATTATATATCCAAGTCGTTGCGTCATGTACAGA
>NTLX01000136.1_pt1 | contig 13150 bp, 21 predicted proteins | sample 1251771 | NCBI WGS metagenome assembly NTLX01 (sample SAMN07250028, study PRJNA358725) | marine metagenome | isolation source: viruses from ocean water | place: Pacific Ocean: North Pacific Subtropical Gyre | collected 2015
GTATCGGCAAACCATTGTATATTGTACCTGTCCAGTTACCGACTGTAGCCAAGTTAGTAGAATAATCACCACCTGATGCTCTTGTAAAATCTGTATGTGTTGATGTTCCACTTAGTCTGTAAATCTTTGCAGTACCTGCATAGAACCAAAATGAGTTTACATCATAAGACCAGTTTAATACAAAGTATGGAGCAACTGTTGGTGTTCCGAATACCTGATCGTGTCCTTGTATCTTTTTTGCAGCACTATCAGCAAACCTTACATTCGATGCTTCTGAGTAAAACTCAAAAGGTATGATTGTATTGTTTACATCTTTTATAAGACCTTTTGGTGGAGGTGCTTGAAATACAGGCATTACGCAGTTCTTCTCCACATATATACTACGATATATGGTTGTAAGTTGTTGTGAGCAGTATCACTACCTACTGATGATGTTCGTGCAGCAGTTGTGCTGTTGAAAGCATTTCCATCGTTATCAATCCTAACACTAGATAAACCTGTTGTTATTCCATGTCTAGGTGTTTGGTCTGCACCATAACCTTGATCGTGTTGGTGAGATGGTAGTTCTGCTTCTGTTAATTGGTGTGTTTTAGCACCACCCTCTTCCCCTAGTACATCGAACTCTGTCTGACTTGCATCTATACCAACCATAACACGACCTGCACCAAATGCTACCCAAGTTCCAAAACCAAGTAGTGTTCCAGGATTAGTTGCAACTGCTGCATTTATGTAAATAGATCCTACAGGATAAACATCTGCTAATGTTATAAGACCACTACCTGCTGATAATGCACCAGTAATAGTCAAATTTCTTGCACCTGTAATGTCTTTGTTGGCATCTGCTGTAACAGCTTTTGATGCTTCTACAGTACCAAGTGTTGCAACATCTACATAGTTAAGTTCTGTGGTGTTAGCTGTAACACCATCTAGTAAATTTAATTCTGTGTGTGTCGATGTAACTGCATTACTCAAGTTAGGAAATGTAGCTTTGACTGTCGATTTGATAAGTCTTAAATGGTCATCGCCCTCTGACACAGCATCTGAAGCTGTAGGGTTTGAGCTGTTTAAACTATCTATATATGTTCCTGTTTCTAATCCCATCAATTACTCCTATTGTGAATCGCCTAATCTTATAAAACTAAATGTTGTTCTGTTTTGATTTGTATTACCCTCTAAATGTGAGCTTGAACCAAAAGAGGATGTCGTAAATTTTACTTTTACATTTGATGTATCAGTACAGTTTACAAAACATTGACTATAAGCACTTATTTGTACTCCATTTGTACCTGCATCATCACCTGCAACAGCAATACCTGTAACATCATAATCACTATTATTTATTGTAACATTTGTTCGTACTTCGCAAGTACCATCGCCATCACCTGCATCTATAAATGCTTGAACTTTCACTTCATAAACACCTGTTCTTGGAAATGAAAAAATGCCTGAAGATTCGGTCATACCTGTTCCTATCTTAGAAAAACTTGCATCATCACACCTTTCAAGGTTAGCAGTTATATCAGCATTAGTGCCATTACTTGTAGTCGTTGTTAGTCTAAACATATCTACTTCAATGTCAGAGGTAGTTTGTACTGTGCCTGTTTTTGCAGGTAAAGTGAGAGTATTAGTTCCTGCTACAGCAGGTGCTGAGATAGTTATATCACCACTCGTAGACCCTTTTAACTTTATACTACTCATTAATCTGCTTCCTCTATTGTGTTACCTGCTTTTACCCATTCTTGTATAGCTTGGTAGTGCGTGTTGTCTTCATCTATTGGTACACAATATTTTTTTCCATTTATTGTTGCCTCAATAGATGCGTTTGTATCTGTTGATACATCTTTATAATATTTTGCTGATGTAACTTCCATTATAACTCCGCATCAAATGCTATTTGTACTGATGAATCTGTGCCTGTTGCTACAACACCACCATGTCCTTGTGTACCTGACACACCAGTCGTAAAATCTATTCCTGCACAAGTGGTACTTATTCTTGGTGTTGAAAAATCATCACAAGCATCAGCAGTATTATTTGCAAGTACATTAAAAAAACCAGTTCCTACTACTTTGTCTACAGATGGTGCTGACCTCATGGTTACTGGATAAGGTATAGTTGTAGCAAATATATTTGCACTATAATATCCACCTGATGCAATGTTTTTGGAAACTTCATTTACATGCATATAATAATACCTCTGACATCTAGCTAGACTTGTACATACATCTTCGAACTGAAATGCAGGTATACTGTCGCTATCGAAACTTCCCACTTCCATTTGTATTCCTGTAATATACCAATCATTGGATGTGCTATCTGCTAGGTTTACTTGACCTACTGCTCTGTTTGCATTTGTTCTTGATGCCCATGATGTATGCAATGATCCTGATGTAAAATCTGAACCTGCACCAAGCCACCAAGAAATAGTAAAACTTTTTGCATTATCATTATCTAATGCACCTGTAGTATCACCTGCAAATGACAATACTTTTTTCTCCCATGTGTCAGCAGATGATATTGTGTATGACTGAGCAATTTGCCTATCATTATCTCTATCCCATAATTCTAAAATATATGTTCCTGTTTTTGCTGATTTAACCCAAAAAGAAAAGGTAACAGATTCAGCACTTGATGTACCTTTTTTCAATAGTTGTAAATCTTGTCCCTCTAATGATGTTTGGACTATTAGATTATCACTTGATGATGGACTTGCATCTGCTGTCGTGCAATCCATTTTTAAACTTTTATTGAAACCTTGACCTGTTGGACTATCTGTCGCTTGTGAGATACTCCATGTACCCATACTGCCTATATCCTGTTTAAATCTATCTACTGTATAATGGTCTCCTGATGTTTTGCCTGTAACACTCGTTGCTCTTTGTGCAATCTGCATATCACCATTTATAATTATTGGAGTAGCAGTCTTTCTATCTAAAGCTACTGTGTTATCTGATACTGTACCATGTAAAGTGAGTGCCATTAATTATTCTCCAATGCTGTTACTTTTGCTTCAAGTGTTTCAATCCTGCTCATAGCTTCTTGTAATGCTTTAACTGATTTCATGTATAAGATAGAATATTTAACAGATTTAATTTCTTCTGATTTAACATCACCTACAGATACAGTTGGATTTCCATTATCATCTACAGGGAGTTCGTCTTCTTCTGTCCATTTTATTTCAGGTTTTGTGCTTACGAGACCACTCATGCCTGATGATTCTAATTCTTGTGCAATAACACCTAATCTTATTAAATCATCACTATCACCTTTTTGAGACACATCTTGTTTGAATTTAAATTTTCTAACTCTTATATTTTTAATATCATCCCATTGGCTACCTGAATCAGTTATTTGTTCTTTCATTCTTTCATCTGAAAAACCACTATAACTATTATCATGGTTATCTATATCACCATCAGCAAATATTATTAATCTATCGGCAGATGAATCTCTGCATCTCAAAAAATCTACTGAAGTATTATCAGGCGAAGCTGCACTAAAATCTATAACTACTCCTTGTGGAGTTGAACTATGTGAGCTGTCAAATAATGTGTTGGTTGCTCCAAATCCTGTTTGTTTGACAGTAAATCTACCTGTTGGTGATGTAGTTCCTATGCCTACATCACCATCACTATCCATTCTCATTTTTTCTGAGCCATCCATGCTAAATCTCATGGTCGAACTTCCTGTGTTGTTTCCAACATCTGCTTCTAAATGTAAACTTCCACTTGAATCACTACGAACACGACTGTAAGAGCCACTACTATCATCAGTATCAGCTATCAAAATATTTGCACTCGATGTATTGATGTGTAGACTTCCACTTGGGCTTGTTGTTCCTATACCAATTTGACCACCACTATCCATGTGTACTTTAGTTGTACCATCAATCTGTAGGTCTATTTCACCACTTGTATCTGATACTATTTTTAATCCATCGCTTGTATCTGCGTTAAGTTTACAAGTCATAGTATAACTAACCTCTCTCCTGATGGGATTGTTACTGTAACCCCTGTGTTAATTGTTATTGGTCCTACACACATAGCAGATTTGTTGGTAGATAAAGTATAGCTTGTTGTAACAACTCTTTCGTTTTCAACAAACACCTCATCCCCACCTGCTCCAGTAGCTCCTGCACCACCTGCTGCTGCCCATTTTAATCCTGTTGCTTCACTACTATCTGCTGTGAGTACAAAAGTATTTGTGCCGACTCCAAGTGTTGATGGGTTTCCTGAACCATCACCTGCTAATAGACTTCCTTTGGTAGACAGATCAACAGCAGTAACTGCCGATGTTCCATTACCAATCAATACTCCATTTGCAGTAAGTGAGGTCGCACCAGTACCACCACTACTTACAGCGAGGGTAGCCGATAGACCTGCTGCTGTTCCTGATGTGTTCTGATTACCTGCTGAGTTTACACCAGGCAGATCAATATTACCTGTTCCATCAAAACTTACACCACCAATATTTCGTGCAGTCTCAAGAGCAGTTGCTGTCGAAGCGTTACCTGTCAATGCACCTGCAAATCCTGTAGCTGTAAGAAGTCCTGAGCTAGAATTAAATGTTAAATTCGTTCCTGATTTTGGTCCAAGATTACCTGAAGCGGCAGTCGTAAATAACACATTACAAGCTGTGTCTGATGATTCATCTGCAACTGTAACAGTCGTTGCTATCGCTGCTGTGCCACTTGTATCTTGGTTTCCTGATGTATTGACACCAGGTAGGTTTATATTACCTGTACCATCGAATGATACTCCACCAATGTTTCTCGCAGTCTCAAGAGCAGTAGCAGTCGCTGAGTTTCCTGTGCAAGACCCTGATGAGCCACTTGCATTACCTGTAACATTACCAGTCAAAGCTCCTGAAAATGTGCCTGATAGTACATCTGTGCTTGAATTAAATGTAAGTCCACTTGCAGTCTTTGGTCCTAGATCACCTGTAGCTGCTGTAACAAACAATGGGAAACAAGTCGTATCAGTCGATTCATCTGCTATTGTAATCGTTGTAGGCACATAGCTTGATGATGCTTTGCCATCTAACTGTGTTTGTATACCTGATGTTACACCATCTAAATATCCAATCTCTGTAGAGGTTACTGCTGATACTGACACATCGCCATTAGTATCTGATACCAATGCTCTTGATGCAGTCAAGTTCTCCATCTTAGAAAATGCTATTGCTGCACTTGCATTGACATCATCGTTTACAATCACACCACTTCCTATAGATGCTGTACCTGTAACATTTCCTGTGCCATCAAAAGACCCTGATGTGTAAGTAACATCTCCTGTTAGAGCAATCGTTCTGCCTGTTGCCAAAGCTGTAGCACTCGCAGCAAGAGTTGCAGCAGATGCTGTGCCAGTCAAATCTCCTGTAACATTACCTGTTAGGTTTCCTATAAAACCACTACTAGCTGTAATCGTGCTTGATGATGTTACTTTTGTTGCAGTAAGATCAGGCATATTTGCAGCAATATTTGTAAGTGTTACTGCAAAGTTATCGCTTGATTGTACGATAGGAAATAACGCACTACTCGATGGTGTCGTGGTAGTCGATAATTCTGAAATCTTTTTAGTTGCCATCTATTGTACTGTCCAAGTTGTAGAAGGATCTGTTGTATCTTGATAATCTGCTTCAGATATATCTGTCAAATCCTCTTGTTGTATTAATTCGTTATCTTCTGTAGCTAGTAAGAATAAATTATCTTCAGTCTCTATATAACCTCTAGCTGTTTCAGGTACAGTTGTCCATGTGCTAGAACTTATTGTCTGTACTGTCCATGTGGTCATTAATATAACCCATAGTCAATTCTTGTTGTAGGTGCTACACCTGAGTGTCTATCTCTCTCATTAGAACTTATAATGTCATTCTTTGTTCTGTCGTAATATGCAGACCAGACTTGTATTCTTTTATCGTTTTGCAGATAAGGTTCTGCTTCTACCAATGCTCCATAGAGGTAAGCATCAGGATGATGAGTAAGCATATCGTTAGTTGTGTTTGAATCTGATAAAGCTGTAAAGTGTTTGAAATAAAGTATTTCTATTTGATATGCACTATCTGGTATCGGTCTTAATTGTATGTTGTTGCCAATAATGCTGTATGCTTTCGGTTTACCTTTTGAGCTACCTGCGTGTATTCTATCCATTTGTTCAGGTGTTAGATATTCCAAAGGTGTCTTTGGATCTGTGTTGAGTTGTATGTTACGCATAGCAACATAGTTGTCAGGCAGACTGTAAAACTCAGAGTCTGCTACTGTACTTGCAGTAACTCTTGTCTCCATTCTTCTTATTTTAAAATCTCTTTTATGTCTTGTTTCAGCTAGAACTATAAAATCAGGTATAGAATCAGTCAGATCTGATCTGTTCAACCAGTCTGCTATAGCTGCTTTGAGTTCTGAATAATTTGATATTGCCATTATATTCGCCTATTTGTTGTCTTTAGATACCTGTACTCAGGACTGTTTAATAATTTTCTTACACCCTCTTTGTGGTTTTTGTTAAATAAATCAACCCCATATGTCCTTTTCCATTCATAAACTACAGTCATCGGTATACGAGCAGAGAGTCTAAACTCATCTGCTCTGTGATGATCTTCTTGTTGTAGTTTTTTGTTTGAGTCTATAAGGGGTTGTATATCCTCGATGTGTTCTATAGCGAACTCTCCTGTCGGATTATGATAATGAAAGATTTGGTTTTTGCCTATCTTTCTGCTCATTCGCTTAACTCATCTATGTATAAGTTTGCTGTTGAACTTGCAACTATAGCAGCAACTTTCATACCACCATCAATTTTAAAAACTTCTGGATCGTATGCACCTAGTATAGTTGAGCTAGTAGTCGCTGTTGGGTTAGCCCCAAAAGCAATATGAACACCATTAGTGTCTGCCACTACTCTTACATACTCTGTGTTTGCATTTGTCGCTGCTGTTTGTTGAGAGCCAGTATTGACAGTCCTTTTGATTGTGTTTGTTACTCTCATTTTTGACATCTCTATCTCCTAATAACAAATGTTACATCTAGTGCTTTAGCACCTGTAGAGTTTCCATCAGTAATAATTTCGATAGAACCATCTTCTTCAACTCTGTTAAGTGCTGTTGGTACAGATGAATCCATAGTACCTACTGCTGATCCTGAGTGTGCAACTGTAATACCTGCACCTGTTACAGCAGTACCACCGATCTCAAAAGTAATCGCAGCATTACCACCACTTATAGCTCCTTGTAGGACAGTCATAATTTTAATTATTCTGCCACCATCAGGCACAGCTACAAAGGTTGAACCTGCTGTTGATATGTCAGCGACCCTACCACTTATAAAATAATCGTTTAACGTTCTCATTAAAGTCTCCAATATTAATAACCCTCGTTCCGAAGCGATACCTTCTTCAAGGTCATTATTAAATGTATCTAAGTGGGGCAGGAAAAATAATATGAGAAAAAACCTGCCCCTTTTCACGAAGGAAAGTTACATGAAAAATATTTTTATGAAGTTGTCAAGTCAGCAAGTGTTGATGAAGCTGCTTCATTTTTAGAGACTAATGTCCACTCAGTAAGTAGTAGTCTTTTCTCAGCATCACCAGTTTTTGCTAGTTCTTGTGTTTGGAAAGGTCTTAAGAAACCTGTCGCAAACATTTCTGTATCAACAATCAACGCACTTCTTCCTGAAGAACGAAGGAATCTATCAGCAACAACTCTTACTTCACCGAAGTCAGAAACATAAACATCAATAGTAGCCACAAGACTTCTATCTTCTGCCATATCCATACGAGTTGAGTTACCAGTAAATCCTGATACTTTTTGTTTGTTGAATGAGCCAACAAGTAGTAGGTCTGGATCACCACCATTGTCAAAGCAAGATTTTAGCTCACCTTTCAATAATGCTTCAGTTAAAACCCTTTGTGTTCCATCTGTTACAGAACCACTAGAGTTAGAACCACCTGAACCATAAGAGTTGTTGGTTACTGTCCATGATTCAAAACCTCTTGACTTACGAGCTGCACCACCATTTCCTGATCCTGCTGTAGCATCGGTTTTGCCTGTAAGGTCTACTTCCATGTCTCTTTTGAGTTCTTTACCTGCTTTTGCTATTTGATAAGCAAGTTCTGAATCTCTACCTGCATGATTTACTGCTTCTTGTGTTCCTGAGACCATGACAGGTTTGTATGAAATCTGTGTATGGTTGAAAACACGAGTAGTAGCAGATAATGCAGCATTAGGTGAATCATCACCTTCTATTTGAGCATTTGATGCTGCTGATGCTAGGGAGTCAGTTTGCCATTCATGTTTTGTCGCTTCAGCATTTCCTGTGCCGATTGATGACATAAATGGTGTATCTGTTGGAGAGATATCATAGATTACATTTTGTAAATCTTCTCTGTTACCCACAGCATCATAAGTTTCAAATGTGTTACTTAATTGTGCCATTATTACACCTATGTGTTAAAAGTTAGTATTTAGACTAAGACATAAGGGATTTGATTGCTAATGCAGCATCATCGACCCTTCCTGATCTTTTTAGTCTTGCTCTGGTTTGCTTTACCTTTTCACTATTAACTTCAGACTTAGTGCTTGGTGCACCTGGTTTTTGCACTTTCGGTACAACTTTAGCTTTCTTTTGACTAATCTTAGCTTCTAAAAGAGTTTCATACATCATAGCTTTGTGAAGCACATCTACAGACCTAGCATCAATAAGACTATCGACTTCCTGTTCGGTAAAACCTTTTTTGAGGGCAAAAGACTTAATGTTTTGTTTAAGTTTTGGTCCTTTTTCTGGGTCATTCCACTCAGGTAATCTTTGAGCCATTACTTCTTGCTGTCTTGCAAGTTCTTCATTCCACTTTGTTTGCATTTCTGCTTGTTGTTTTTGTGCAAGATTTTGTTGCTCCTCTGCAACTAATCTTTTATTTTCCTGAAGCTCCCTGTATTGATCTCGTTTGAGAGCATACTCCATTGGATCTTCTTCCTTGAGTTTAGTCCAGTCCACCGATTTGAACTCCTCTAATTTGGAATCGGCTTGTATCTTAAATTGTTCAAGTTGTGATTGGTATTGCTGTCTTTCTTGTTGAGTCGCTGCGAGTTCTTCATCCATCTTTTTGCGTTGCTCTGCCAATACTTGACTTTTTCTAGTGTAATCAGCTTGTCTACTATAACCAGACAATAGCTCATCTTCGGTGACCTCAGTATCTTTACCATCAATTTTGACAGTATATGTACGAGGTTCGCTGAGTTGCTCTTGTTGGTTATCATCAACCAAGTCCTCTGCTGTTAATGTTTCAACAGCTTCGTTTTCAACTGATTCGGCATTTTCCGTTGCCTGTTCAGAAACTGCTTCCTGAGTTTCTGTTTCTTCTTCGACTGTTTCAGGTTGTTCTTTCGAAGCCCTAATAGAGTCAAGAAGTGCTTTCTGTGCTGATTCAACATCAGTCACAGGAATCCCACTATGTTTACTTTCCTTTGTTGGTATACTTTCACTCATCATTTACCTCCTTTTCGTTCTTCTTCTAGTATCTGTCCATTTTCTACAGTTTGTACTAGGGTGTTTTTAACTTCTAAGATGGCTCTTTGTTTATGATAAAGTGCTTCTCTTGTTTCGTTGTCCTTAATTTCTGTAGATATCCATTGTTGATATCCATTGTTAAGTACAGCATTAAATGCAGCTACCATTTGAGGGTTCTCAAGTATTAGCTTTGCATCTTGCCCTGCTTGTATCTGGGCTTGTTTTTTATCTTCGACCATTATTTCTCCTCGATTCTATCTGCTATGCAGTTGTAGTTAATCGTTGTTGGTTATTTTTTGTTTAAGATGTTCCTCAGTCCACATCCAAGGAATCTTCTTACTGCCCCTCAAATATCCACGAATCTCATGTGGCTTGTGCCCAGTTATTCTGAATAGTTGTTCGACAGAAAGTCGGTTTTTCAACATAAATGTTTGTAAATCGTGTTTTTTCAAATCGGTTTAAGTTTTTCTTCTGTTGGATCTTTTTGTTTAAATTGTTTTGCCAAATCTCTATGTGCTAACTTAGATGCTTGACAAACTGGATATCCTAAAAGAGTGTAGTAATCGTATCTTTTAGAATAAAATTCAGACCTTTTTTGCCCTTCTTCTTTTTTGGAATGTTGCGACATTAGTTGGTTTACCCCCAACACCTTGTGGTTTGGCTCTTTTTCTTGATACTGCTGATCTGATTTGAGATTTACTCATTCTTGCAGCTTTAGCAGCAGGTACACACTTAGGGTACTTGCGACCACTACCTTTAGAACGACCACACTTTTTGAATCCACCACCTTTTTTTGGTGATCCGATATCAACCCAGTTTTCTTTGAACCATTTAGTAAGTCCACCTGTGGACCTAGCCACTTCGGTAACCTCCACCTCTTTTCTTGTAAGTTCTAACTAGCCAAGCATTTGCATAAGCAGATGGATAGACTTTGAACTTTCTTTTAGCTTCAGCTTTTACTCTTGAATATAGAGCAGGATTAGTTGGTACATTTCTGCCCTTTTTAGCTTTAGCCATATCTACCACTCTTTTGTTTTCTTAACACACCTCTACCCATCAAGATATCAGCTTGTGTTACTTTTCCATCTTTGTTTAAGTCAGGAAACTTTTTTTTCTTTTTCATTTTCTTCATCATGATTTAGCTACCTTCTTTGCTCGTGCAGACAAGTCTTTGAAATGAACTACAGGTTTCGATGTTTTAGAATGTGTCTTACCTGTATGTATCTTTCCATTAGGCATCTTGTGTACTGCACCTTTAAATTCTTTGCCTGTCTTGAAATAATGTTTAGTTTTAGCTCCCATTAACACTTACCTTTTTTCTTACCCTTTTTCTTTTTACCTTTGTGATACATATTTATCTCCTATAAAAGTTTTAGTATTGATGTAAATTTATCGCTTATCAGAACAAACACAACTATCGCACCATAAGCTATGTATTTGAATCTAAAAACTTCTGCCTTTATATCTTTGACATCATCCATCAGATCATCAATATCTTTTGCCATGTGCGACAAATGGTTTGTTTTAATTATTTCTACTTCTCTTTTGAGTAATTCTATTTCTGTTTTGATATCCTTATCGTTCATGCTAGTGGCAACCTCTTACCTTTTGGGTACATATTCAATGCAATAGCCACAGCTTGTTTTTGTGGTTTACCCTCTTTTCTTAATATTTTTATCTTTTTCGATATTAGTTTTTTACGACTTTTACCTTTGTAATTAGGTTTAGTTTTTGGGAAAGCCATTAGCTCGGTCCAATACCAATCGGTCTATTTTGCACAGCTTCTAGTGCAAGTTCTTGTTCGTTTAGTTCAAGCTGAGACTTTTTGATCTGTAAGTCTTGTTGTTTTAGAGCAAGGTCGATTGCAGCTTCTTCTTGTTTCAATTTAAGTTCTTGAGCTTTTAACTGTGTATCAATCTCTAGTTCTTGTGCTTGTAATTGTAATTTTTGTAATTCTACTTGTGCTTTTTGTGCAGCAACCTTCTCATCTAGTGATGGTTCTGGTGGTTGTTGTGGTGGCATCATCTCAGGATTCGATATAAATGAATCTGTATTTTTATATCCTGATTGTGCAATAAATTCACTAATAGCATTGTATAGATTTTTAGGTGTAACCAATGTACCCATACCACCATTTTGTACGATGGTTTGCAATATAGTCATAATACCTGACATAGTTTGCATTTTAGATTGTTGTGATCCACTTCCAACTCCAACATTAACTGTGCAGTTCAGTTTATCTTTCCATCTCGATACATCAATCGGTACAAACTTACCATTGAGATAAAACATTTTTTTTCTATCTTCGTATCTTTGTACTAACGCATAGATATTTCTAAATAAATCTTTGACTCCAGTTTCTGCAAATATTCTTGCAATCAGTTCAACTCTTTGCATAGCTGATTCTGTAGCTGCTGAAATCGCACCTGATGTTACATGAGATGTTAAAACATCAGGATTGAGACCTTGTGTCATTTTCGATACACCACTTCTTTCTTCTCTTATCCCATCTAAATACTGAACCATTTGGAACGCATAAGGTTGTATTTGAGGTGTTGGTAGTGCTGTAACAGCACCTGGTGCTCTCATTCTGACAATACCACCTGGTCTCGAAGTTAATAAATCATCTAGTTCTACTTGTCCTGCAAGGACTGCATATCGTGCATTGTTAGTTAGATACATATTGTCTAACAGATTACGCATGATTGTAGACTTAATAAGCTGTATGTCTTTAACAGTATCAGCAATACTCATGCCATAAAACTTGTGTGGTATCGGTAGTGGGCAGATAGCTGAAAAAGGAATCATGTCGATTTCTTCATTGTCTAAGATATAATTACCACCTTTGGTAATCTTTCTTAGTTCTGCTATACCATCGTTATCGAAGTCGATACGAATGTAACACTCATCAATCCAAACTTTTTTGTTTGGTCCAGACCCCTCTGAAGGTGGTACAGAGTCATCATCGAAGCTAAATCTTGCCAATCTTTCCTCATTCATCTCTGCTTCTGATTGGTCATAGCTTGGTATGTCATTAACAATCTTTGGATCATATCCTTCTGCAATCAAATCGCTTACAGATTTTTTGACCCTATGACATACAAAGTCTGCATCTTCTAGTGATGGTGCTCTGCGTGAAACTAAAAATTCTTCTGGTGGTACTGCCATAACTCTGACTTGTCCACTACTCTTATAAAATTTGGCTTTAACATCATGTTCTACAACTTTTGGGCTAATTAATGTTCCAAAATCATCTGTAACTGCTTTTTGTACGACTGTTTCTGTGTGTTCGATAACTTCATAGTTATCGTTAGCAAGTATAGATTGATATTCAATCTCTGTAAGATTTGTGTAGGTTTCTGTAAATACTTCTTCTTTTTCTTCCCAAAAATGCTTGATAACACCTGTTTTGCTTATAAGTGCATCCTTGAAAGCATCATAAAGGACCTTGAACCCATTATTTTGTCGATTAAACACATAGTTACAGTAATCAGTAGCTTGTTGTGCCATCTCAACATCTTCAGGTCCTTGTGGCTCAAACTCTGCTATGTTGTGATGTGTTGTAAAAATACGCATCAAAGATGGCATAATATACTCAACAGTATCTCTTACATCAGTTGTAACGATTTCTGATCTACCATCAATCTCATTACC
>NTLX01000137.1_pt1 | contig 13031 bp, 11 predicted proteins | sample 1251771 | NCBI WGS metagenome assembly NTLX01 (sample SAMN07250028, study PRJNA358725) | marine metagenome | isolation source: viruses from ocean water | place: Pacific Ocean: North Pacific Subtropical Gyre | collected 2015
TGTGAGTTGTTTATACTCCCATGTATTACTTTGATTAATAGTATATTGTTTACCTTGTTGTCTAGCACTTCCACCAGAAGGATTAGCATATAACAACACATTGTTTGTACCAGTTTGAGTAGCATAAACCCAGAAACTAACTGTTACAGATTTAGCTGCAGAAGTTCCATATTGAAGTCTTTGGAGATTTTTACCCTCTATTCCTTGATAAAGTTTCATTCTATCTCCACTAGCAGGACTATCCTGTTTAGTAGTAACAGTTATTTTATGTGTATGTCTATGACCATGTGTATATGGAGCATCATTAACACCAATAATATTATCATCAACTCTGAATGTTGCTTGATTATTAAAAAGTTTCCACCTATCATGCATATGATAATTGTCAGTATTTACACCAGTATTTGCACCGCCTGGCACTCTTTGATTTACTATAAAATTTCCATTCATAACAAGGTTCTTTCTCATAGAACCAGTATTAGGAGACATTACAGATTGTACTTTACTTAGTGCCATATTTTATCTCTCTATTCATTTGTTAAGTAAGTCATTTGAAAAGCAATATCAGCATTGTCATCTTCAAATTCAGAAACATCCAAAGTTACTGCTGAATCATTATCTCTTACTCCTGAGAAATAACCATGATTTCCACCAGCAGTTGCGACAAAAAATACTGGGTAGTGAGCACTCTGACTGATATTTATATCTTGAACCCAAACTGCACCGTAAGCTGTTTTACTTGGATTGAATGGTAGACCATGCATATATAAATCATTGGAACTTCCCATTCCAGTAGTGTTAATATTTTCACAAAAAACATTGATATACACTAAGTTTCCTATTTTAGTATATGTTTGATTAGCAAAAGTTTGGGAATCATTACCAGAACTACCAGCACCATCTCTGAATAACACACTAAAAGTACCAGTTTTGAAAAAATCATCATTTGCTTTTGCAAGAGTAATAGCATCATTTGGAATTTTTACAGTTGTTACAGCATCATTTAAAATTTTTGAAGTCGTGATTGAATTATCTGGTGGAGTTGTTGTGACTTGTGCTTGATTTTTATAAATTACATAAAAGTTTACACCATTGGGTGGAGCATTACCAGTACCAAAATCAAGAGTAGTTCCAGCTGCAGTATAAGCTGCAGTTGGTTCTTGTCTTACGTTACCAACAAAAACTTCAAGGTCATTTGCATTTGCTACTGGACGATTCAATGTAAACGAAGTTAAAATACCATTTGGAGTAAATGATTGTTTGTCTACTGAACTTACAAATCCTTGAAGTGGGGTAGTTCCTAAAAATGGCATACCTTACTCCTATGTAATCTGCATTAAACCAAGAACTGCGTCTAGTGAAGTTGTTGTACCAGCTTTTACTTTCAATATATCAGTTGTTTCCAGAACATACTTTTGTCCAGCAAAAACTTCAAGAGTTGTATTCGCTGGAATGGAAACTTCATTCAAAATTAATCTTTCTTTATCTGCAGCTGAACCACTTGCATCAGAATCAATGAATTGTACTGAAGCAGTTACGGCACTATTTGTTTTGTTTGTCAATGCAAGTCCAAGAATAATTGCAGTTGTTGCTGATGGACAAGTATATAAGTCTACAAATCCAGAATGACTGACTGATTTTATTGATGCGTTTTTAAATGTGTTTGCCATATTTCTATCCTAAAGCGATTGCTAATGCAGTTGCATCATCAGCAGGGTCAAATGTTAATTTTGCACTTGTGATTGAATTATCTGCAACAGTATTTAGTGTGTTTGCTTGTGATAATTGTATCACCTGTATATTATTTGTTCCAGTGGGTGGTGCAACATTAAATGTTAAAGTTGTTCCTGTTACTGTATACGAATAACTAGAACCATATCTTTGATAAACATTATCAACAAAAACTATAAAGTTAGCAGCTATAAATGCAGAAGGCATCCTTGTTAATACAAAATCTGTAGTAGAATTATTACCACTAAATTCATCTATATGTGGTGATGCAAGTGCAGATACCATTGATACACTTGACCTTCCAAGATATATAATTGAAATTCTTGCACCATTACTTGGTGCAGCTGCAAAACTAATTCTTGGACTACCAGTAGATAAACTAATATTATAAGAGTATTCTGGTTCTTGAATGATACCATCTAGAGAAACAAGAATTTGACCAGCTTGTGCGACTGCAAAATCTAAAATAAAGGACACAGTTGAACCGTCACCAGTAAGTAACTGCTTATCAAAACTTGCATATGATGGTTCTAATCCTATATAACTTGTACTCATTGTTTATCCTTTAATATATTTATCCTATACTTTTTTCAGTTTCTAAATACTTTGCCTTCATGTCAGAGGTGAAAAAGTCAGTGAGTTCTTTTTTAAGGTCAGCATCGACCTCACCAAATACTTTTTGCAACTCATCATCCCAGTTCCAATCTTCTTGAACCCAGCCACGACCGACTTTTTTTACATCACCAAACTTTTTTCCCTCTGGTAACGTATCTGCTTCGAACATTACATCACCAATCTTTTTTCCTTCTGGAATGAAATCACCCTCTTGATATAAAATTTTATCTTGATAGAGTTCATCATTTTCTTGCCAAACATTAGAACACATAAAACCACACGCATGATTGTCAGAGTTGCGAACTACATCTAATGAAAATTGACGTTTTGTTGTTGTGTATTTACTCATATTTATTTATCCTAATCTACAAAATATGTCATTGTAAGAGCCCAATGTGCGTTGGCATTATTTTCAAAATCTTGGTATGCGTTTGCCCAACTCGCATTGAACTCAGCATTATCCATTCCACTACTTGTACCACTGGCGGTATGGTTACTATTTGCAGCCTTCATTCTACTTTTTCCTAAAGTTCCTACACGAATTTGTGTGGAATTAGATAATATCCATACTTGGGATACACCCATGCTAACATGACTTTTCATCGTACATATAGTTCCTATTCCAACACAATCAGAAGCAGTACCAGTATTCATTGATGTTATTGGTGCGCCTGTAAAATAAAAACGATTAGTGTTGAATTCTGCTGGGTAAGCCTGACCCCCATTTCCTTTTCCCCAAGCTGTTAATTGGCACAACTTTCCAATTCTTACATATTTTCCACTATGTACTGTCACAGAACCTACTATTGGAGTAAGTGACCATCCGCCTGATGCTTCTGTTGTGTTAGTAACGTGTTGAGTAATATTACTTGCGGCGAATCGTGCATCAGCAAAAGTTCCAGATGTTATAGCTGATGTTGGTATATTTAAATTTGCACCATTAAAGTTATATCTATTTGCTTCATATGTACTCATTTACTTCTCCATTAATACCCAACCCTGTGTATCCCCAGAGAATACCAGAGTAAATCCAGCTCTTTCTGTAGCGACTGTCATATCACTAGCATCACCTTGTATCTTCTTTCCGTTACGAGCTACAGTTAAATTATTAGTATCAAATGTTGCACTCAAGTCTACAAATCGTACAATATCACCAGTAGTAGGACTAGTTGGTAGTGTCGCTGTAACTGGCGCTCCAGATGTATCTACGAAATATCCTCTACTTGCAGATACATTAAATGCTGATGTCTTTGTTTCCCATAAAAACTTAGGTTCAAAATTATTCGTAGCTGCGTCATCAAATGCAATCGTACTATCTGTATTTAAAAGTTCTGCGAGATTTTTTGCGTTAGTTGCCATATCAGACTCCGTACCTTACCATCACTTGTGAATTTGCAACTGGTGTAAATGTAAATGTTATTACTTTACCACTTATTGCATAATCAGTTGTTGGTGTCATACATACTCCGTTGTAAAAAACAAACGCATCATTAGTATCAACATCATTACTTAAAGTAAAATTGTTTACACTGCCATTAAATGTATGAGTATCTAACTGCATTGTAACTGAACGTCTTGCAGTTGTTCTCAAACCAAGATGTTTAACTTCAATTTCTGAACCAGTTGCTGGAGAATTACCAGAACCAAAACTAAGAGTTTTTCCATCTGTTCCACCAATTGTATAGTTTGTTGTTAATTTTTGTAGAATACCATCAATAAAAACCATCACACTATTTGCAGTCACAGGAGCTTCAGACAATTGAAATTCAAAATTGGAATTATCTCCAGTAAATGTATCTGTAGTAAAACTTCTTAGGTTTGCATCTAGTTCATTTACACCAACTGAATTAGTTGGTGGTTTTGTAAGTATTCCACTTATACCTCTATGGATAACATAGATACTATCACCAGTTTCAGGCGTTCCAGTAAATGTTAATTTTGTAGGTTTGTCATTGGAATCTTTAGCAATAGTATAAGCAACATCTGGTTCTTGAACAACATTGTTTATTACAACCATAACATTATGAGAAGCACCGCCAGGTACTTCATTACTTAAAGTAAAAACAGTTGCAGAACCATCTCCCACAAAATCTTCTTTTAGAAAAGCAGGACTTATTCTATTTTCTACTGAATGTCCAATATATGACATATTAATCTACCTCTTGTAAAACACCAGCGATTACATCACAATGAGCTGCACTTGCATATGCATAAACTCTATCATTTGCGTTAAGAACAATCTTTTGACCAGAGACAATTTTTAGTGTTGATGATACTGGAATAGTGACATCTTTTACAATATGATACGCTGGATAAATTAATATAGTTCCAGCATATCCACCACCACCAATATCTGCAGCTCCAGAATTTTGTTGATATGTAAATTCTGTTGCACTAGTTACAGTAATCTTATAAATTCCATTTACATAAGACGCAGTTGAACCAGTTACATGAACATATTGTCCAGTTTGTAAATTATGATTAGATGCACAAACTACTGTAGCAACATCAGATGACGAAGTAATACTTGTGATTGTTCCCAGACTTTTATCATAATCTTGTATAAATGCACTGAGAGCAAGACTAGCAGTTCCAGTATTTGATGCATCCAACTCTACTAGAATTGAGTTAACTCCTGTTCCTCCAGCAGTTTCAGCATCATTGTGGTCTTTATTTGCTCTATATACTAATTGCGGCCCTGTATGATTACCTGTTGCACTACCGACTGATTGATAATTTTCTCCAGCAGTTACGATACTTGCAAAACCGTTTACAAAATTATTAGCCATATTACTTTCCTTATCCTAATGCAGTCGCTAATGCGATTGAAAATCCTTGAGTAGAAATTATACCACCAGCTAAAGGGAGTGTTAAGTTGACACCAGAACCATTTGATATATTACCAGTTACCGTAATATTTGTAAAATTTCCATCGGTTACGTTTGAATTCAATGCGACCACAGCTTCTACAACATCTGTTGCATTTGCAATTACTCCAGTTGCGTTAAGAATATTTGCAATATCCCCCACATCTACAGCAGTTGAATTAAATGTTTGTCTAAATTCTTCAAACGTATTGCTAGGTAATACTTGTCTATCCGCCATCTTTTTCTACCAATTTTACTAAGAGACTTTTTATTTCATGCATCTCTGATTTTAAAATATTTATTTCTCTTGTTGCATCTCTTATACTATCTTGTTGTGCAATAAAAGTTTTCTTTCTTTGCACTGCAGCTAAGTATGCACTTCTATTAGTATTTATCACTGCCTTGCTGTGCATATCTTTTATTAAATCTGTATGACCTTCTACTTTTCTAAAATCACTCATCATGTTGCTAATGCGATTGCTCGCAAGTCCTTTATTCTTGGTGGTTCAGAAGAGTTACTTCCTTGCATTACAATCTTAATTGAGAACGCAATAAATTCATCTAGATTATTCGCAGTATATTCATACTCTTTAAAGTCATCTACATCTAGAGATGGATTGACAATTGAGTCTGGAGTTCCAGTGGTATTAAAGAAATTATATCCAATTTCATCAAAGTCAGATGCATCGTCAGAACGTAGTATTTTAAACATGACTTTTACATCTGCACTTGCAAATCTATTAATATCTAAGAATAATTTAATTCCAGTTGCTGGTGTATCAAGTGCAACTCTTCTAGTAATGTAAACCGCTTCGTTACTATCACCACTTGCAGCCTCTGAGTTTACATAATCACCTTGTAAGACAGCAACTCCTAAATCAGTTGCACTATTAATTGTATTTAATCTATTTGTAAATGCTACTACAGATTTTTTATCTAAATCTACAACTGGTGATAAATTCTCTTTTGTACTTCTTAAATCAAAATTTAAGTAAAAAGATTTTTGTCCAGAAAGTTCTTCAGTTTCATTAATTTGACTAGCAATTATTCTTGGTTTCTGGAAGAAAAAGTTTTCGTCAACTGTTATTGGTTTTGCAAAAGATGTTCCAGCGAGACTAAACGGTGTTTCAGTTCCACTTGGTGATGTTCCAGTTGTAGTTCTTACATTAGTATTAAGAGTAGTATCTGGATAAACAATTGTTGGAACTAATGTTTGGAGTCCATCCATCTGTGCATTTTCAGTTGCAATTACAGCACTTCCACCTTGGTTAGAACTTGATGTTGCAGACGTTGTTGTTGAAACAGTATAAGTATCAATACCAATATTAGCAAGAGTTCCAGCGTGTGTTTTATTAATTTGGTCAAGTGGAATACCATTTAATTGATATAATTCAACTGTTGCACCACTAAGATGAGTTGCAGCTGTTGTACTATCGTACCCTCTTGTGGTTGCAGTGATTGTATTAGATGAAATAGTTCCTCTAATAATTTCACTACCAATTTTGATATAGATATTTGAACCATCGTTACTTGCAACAAAGTCTGTATTTGCATTAATTGAAATACTTGTTTGTGTTGTAGAAGTAATCGCAGTTGCCAATGTTGTAGTAATACCAGACGAAACCCCACTAATTGTAACATTATTAGATGAAGAATACATATGATGATTTGGGTGTTCTACTTGAACGATAGTTTGTCCATTAAATGTTCTAATTGGGTCAATACCTAAAGTTTGTGTTGGAACAACGTCATTCACTAAAGTTAACGAACCAGTTTTAGAAGTATCAAAACTTGCACGATAAAGTGTAAACTTTAAATCTTCATAATCAGATGGTGTCCAAGTAGTATTATTTTGTGATTTGAATAATACACCTAAATGTGGTTGTTTTGAAACCATGCGACTTCCACCTCTATCAAGTTCACCCATTCTAGAAATCCATGCAAAATATCTTTCACATGGAGTGAATAACACCATAGAGAATTCTTCTTCTTCTTTCAAATAAACTGGTTCATCAAATCTAAATGTTGTTGGAACATCTGCTGTATCTGAAATGTTTACATTACTAATATTCACACCACTTTGTGTAGTAGTAGCTGCATCTGCAACTACTAATTCTGTATCAGAATTAATTGCAGTAATCTTAGTTACAAGTGCTGAAGTATCATAGTTACCAGTGTCAGTTGAAACACCAGATATTGAAGAACCAGCACTATTAATTGTGATTGTATCTCCAACTTTTAAATTACCATTACCAGTTATAAATTTAGTATTAGTTCCTGTAACTATTTTTTGGTTACCAGTAATTGCAACAGTTCCTTCTAGATAAGGATGTAAAACTTTCATACCATTTGGAACAACTTTTAATGTTGGAGTTCCATTAACAACCTCACGAATTTGACAAAGAACTGGAATTAATGGGTCTTTTCTTTGGAAGAACACATCAATTTTTGTAACAAATTCTCCACCTTCTTCACCAGATAAAAATGTCTGTGCAAGTGGGTCATTGCCCGGCCCTGGCCCATCATTATTATCATCGCCACCATCATCTATAATATTAACAGTTCGTCTTGTACTGCTGTTTCTAAGAGTTCTAGTATCACTAACACTTGTTACCTCTATTCTACCATTTCTAGTAGCAACAATCTCTTCCTGTATAGTTCTTAGAATACCAGTTGAATTAAATATTACTTGAGCAAATGTTTCTGGTTCTGGAACAGTTGCGTTAGTCGCTGAAGATGTTAATCTAAACAATCTGTCACCAGTTTGGAATTTTGGATTTCCTACTACATTTGGATTTGGAATTTGAAATAATCCCTCTAAATGTCCACCACCATCAGAAAACATCTTTCCACCCTTTGTATTCTGTTGATGGTCTGTTATTCCACTAGTGCTTGTTGGAGTAATATGAGCTGTAACATCCACCTTATCGAAGAAAGGATAAACTCTAGTATTTGGTTTTAATCCATCTGCGACAAAATTAACATTCTTCTCTCTCATAAAAGGTATCATCGCAGTTGAACGTAACTTATCACCTTGAGACTCTCTATCAATTTGTGCAACAATACCTGTATTAATACCTGTTCTTCTTTGTCTACGAGTTGTCGTAGTTGTTACTCTTGTAATTTCACGATTTCCAGAACGTCTACTTGTTGACCTTGATGAAGTGCCAGACCATTGTGTTTGCCATGAGTTCCAAACTGTACCTAAAATATTAGCATTTTCAGCTGCAACTTGGTCAAAATCACCTTCTACGTTAATTACAAGAGCTGGTAGTCTATTAACTTCAAACCACTCATCTCCAGATGGGTCTAAAGTACATACACCTGTCCATGTGAATGTTAAAACTGGATTTAAGTTTTCTACTCTTGTTGCATATGGTTGTTGTATTCCGACAACATCACTATATGGTAATGTAATCATTTTACCAGTTTTTTGATATCCATCAGCAGTTCTTTGAGCATCAGTGGTATTTTCTTCTAGAAGTTCAATACCTTTCATATAGAACTGTGGACGAAGTTCATTTTCTTCATAATCAATTGAGTTTCTATAATCTTCATTTTGAACATCACCAACGCCATGACCAGAAAAATTATCTACAACAAAACCAGATTTAAATCTATCTAAACCATTCTCATCTTGTACTTGAAATGATTGTGCATCCTTTTCTAACAGATTTAATGTTGCATAATATTCTACTTGATTTATTCTTCTCTCAAGTGAACCAATATCTTTCATAGTATATCTACGATTATCTGTTTTTTCAAAGGTTACATCATTGAAATCTAGTACATATGGCGGAAGATTAAATGTTGCAATTAACATTGCTCTTTCTAAGTTTTTAGGAAGGGTTGGAACTTCTGCTGGTTCTCCTTTTTTCAAAACAAAGTTTCCACGTTCAGATAAGAATAACATATCTCTTCTTCCTAAGAAGAAATCAAAATCATATTGAAATTGAGAATTATCTTTTGGTATTAAAATTGATGATGCACCAGTTCCAGCAAAAGACCTAGAACTAAAATCAAATGACATTGATGTTACTTTTTCAACATCTTGTATTCCTTGAATACTAGCAGAGGTATTAAAAGTAGCATCTGCGACTCTTGGTCTGAAGTCAACTGTATCTCTCAGGTCAAATTCACCAGATGGAGTTCTAACTTCTGGGTCAACTCTTGTTGCAGTATATGTTGGAATTTCTTTATAATCAATCGCACTGTAAGAGTCTACTGAGAAGAAGTCTCCAGTGCCATGTTCAAAATAATCGCATACAATTAATAGTCTACCAACTGGTACTGGTTTGCCTGGCTTTCTAACAATCCTAGAGATATCATAAAAGTTATCCCTTTGTCCAGTGTCAAGAGTAAATCTGCTGGTGATATCTTTTGAACCAGCAGTAAATGTTCCTAATGTTGCAGTAGCACCAGATGTTAAACCAGTAATAGTTTCGGCACTTATAAAATTTTTTCCATTTGTCACAATAAACGTAATTGGGTCAGTCGTATTAATAATTAATGCATTACACCCACTTTGTGTTCCTGTTATAATTTCACCTCTTTCAAAAGTTCCAGAAACACCAGTAACCGTAAACTGGGGAAGAACTGGATTTGTACTTGCATCTTCTGAATCAAGAACTGCGTGTAACCTATACGCATCTGCATGGCCAATTGATATTTCTTTATGTTGAGATGCTGTTCCATATTCAGCACCAGATGTAGAATCTGCATCAACAAGAGTAAGATGTGTTGGTTTTTTAGTTTTTATTTTTTCATCAGCTATAGTTCTTGTTAGTGTTGCGACAACCTTAACTTCAGCAGATTGTCCTATCACAGTATTATCTGTTATAGTAAGAGTATTTCCAGATGGCGTTACAGTTGTCAATCCAGTGACATTTAAAATATCACCATTAGTTGCACTACCGTTTGGTGCTGTAATAACGTGTACAATATAATCTGTATTAGATTCTGATACAAATGTTTCATTAGTTCCAGCAGTTAATGATATAACACCACCACTAGCAGCTGACGTATGGAATGTTCTTCTAAATGTCTGTGTTGTTTGAGATATATTATTATTGGCATCTGTTTTAAGAGTTTTAATTGTATCTTTTCTTAGTTTTCTTAAAAGTAGATTTTTCTGTTGGTCACGAAGTTTATTTCTATTTCTAATTATAATAACATCATTAACAGCTGTACTTGAATTAGCAACTGAAGAACCATCACCAGTATCTAATGTTAGTGAAGTATCACTTGCAATATTAAGAACTCTAGCATTTAACGGATTACCACTACCAGCTGCATTTTGTACTGAAACAAAATCCCCTTCTTTTAAATCTAGTGTAAATGTAGTATTAAATCCAGTAACAGTATTAGAATTATTAGCCATTGAAACTGTACCACCAAGTGTCAAAGATGTATCTAATACCAAGTCAGCAGTAAACCTATTACCAGCTGTAGATTGATTCATGAATACTGATTTTACATCATCAAAGTTTTTAACTGATTGTGAACTGAGAGTTAATGCTGAACTACTAGTTTCTAATAATTGGTTAGCATTGTTACTTGTTGCTTGTGCAGAAGAAATTAGATTTTCACCAGTATTAAAATTACCAGTTGTGGTGATTAAGTTAATTGTACTGCCACTTGCACTATGAATAAATCCTGTTGCACCAGATGTTGCACCAGTAATCTTTGCACCAGCTGGTGTAGCATTATGACTACCAGTAGGAGTACCACTAACTGTTAGTACGGTAAACATACGAATATCAAACAAATATAAATTAAATTGAGCATCCGTTCCTGATGCATTTGCTAACACAGTTGATGAAGCTTGACCAGATGCGTGTTCAAATGCTCTTGCTCTTGCAACCCCTACTTGACCAGATGCAGGAGCTGAACCTCTAGTTGCATTTATTAATCCATGTAAATCAATTGTTCTATATGGTTCTGAAAGGTCACCAGAAATAAATGGTGAAAGGTCTGGTGAACCAAATACTTTTTCAACTCTTGTAAAATTACCAACTTCCATATTAGTAATTGCAGAATCAAAATTTTCAGTAGTTCTTGGTTTCTCTACATCTATAAAAGAAGGAGCAACTTGTTCTATTTCGTATCCACGAACATATGCTTTGCCTGGCGATACTTGAACTGTTAATAAACTTTCTGATGGAGTATTACCATCATCAGTGATTTGTGTGGAAGAATAAACTCCTTCATTACTACCATCATCTAATGCATCCTTAACCTCTACATTATAATCTCTTACTGTGTAATTTCCAGACTCATCAAATGTTCTTCTTGCAATGTTTTCTTGAAATATATTGTAGTCTGTTCTATCAATAATTTTTTCAACGACACCGTTTTCAAGTCTCAAAAGTTCAACAAAATTTTCATCATCAGTTGACCCCAACGGTAGTTTTGCAAGTGTTAATGTGAAACCTAATCTGTGAGCACCTTTTGCATTTTCGTTTGATGTTCCAGTTGCATTATCTAAAAGTGTAGTATCTGTCTCTGGAGTTACTAATGATTCAGTAATAGATAACCCTACACGATATGATGGAGAAAAACCGTATTTGTCTAAAACAATTCTTTGTGCGTTAACCTTTACAAACTGACCACGAATAAAAAATATACCTTCTTCAATAGCTGCTGATGACCCTGTTTCAGTAGCGTTACTAACTAATAGTGTTGCAGAATTTGTATCAGCATTGATTGAAGTGGAATTGGTAGTAGTTGTTGATGTAAATGTTAGCACCTTATCAAGTTTAATTGTTTCACCATCTACAAATCTATTTGTAACACCCATAGTTGATGCACCTACAGAACCAGTTGCACTTACAGTATTTGTTGCAGACGCAATATATTTTACATATAATGTAGGTGAGTCTGTAGTGGTTGCTCCATCAAATCCAATAACTCTTGCTGTAACACCAGAAGTTGCACCAGTAATAATTCCATCCACATAATTAGATAGATAATCTGATACTTGTTCATTATTTCCGTTATGTAAAAATGTAGTTTGTAATTTTATTGCATAGTATTTGGTATCAAAAGATATTTGGCCAGGGATGACCATTGACCCTTCTTTGAAGAAATGTCTTCCATGTCTTTCAATTTGATTTTGAAGAATAGATTGAAGAGTTGTTAATTCCCTTGCTTGGACAGCAAAGCCAGGACGAAATAACACTCTATGAAAATTATCGTTTGGGTCAAAATCGTCATAATACGGTGCTACATTTAAATCGGTTTTTTGCATTTTTTAAAATTCCACTACAACTTTAATATCTTCCGTTTGGTCAGAAGCTCTTGATATAGGTCTTCTGTTTTCAACATAAATTATTTCACCAGTATCCCTCTTCATTTCTGGATTTGCATATCCACTAGAAAAGACAACATTATTAACTGTGGATGAGGAAGAACTTGGAGTATAAGTTACACTAGAAGTTCCACCTTGAATTGTTCCAGTACCACTAAACAAAGTAAGATTACTATTTGTATCTAATCCATAAGTTGCATATTTTTCTTGTACATAATATAATATCTTATTTGCTGAATCCCATTCTACAACTCTACCAGACGCATTTGTTCCATTTTGAGTAATAACTTCATCTACTTGATAGTTACCACTTCCAGTGGCAAGTAAAACTGCATTTGTATTTCTTGCAGTTGAAGCTGTAAACGCAGAACCACCACCAGATACTTCTGGATTTTTTACAATACCAACTCTTCTAAAATCATTGACTTGCGTAGCGTCAGCATCAGCAGGTTCAAATTTAGCTTGTAACATTACAAAGTGACCACCTAACTCTTCTACATCATTACTAC
>NTLX01000139.1_pt1 | contig 12725 bp, 22 predicted proteins | sample 1251771 | NCBI WGS metagenome assembly NTLX01 (sample SAMN07250028, study PRJNA358725) | marine metagenome | isolation source: viruses from ocean water | place: Pacific Ocean: North Pacific Subtropical Gyre | collected 2015
AATCTGCCATTGTTTACTCCTTATAATATCACCAGTGTTCCACCACTAGCTACGTTTATTGTCTGTCCTGAGGACACTGTTACAGGACCTACTATACTTGCATTTTCAGTTGCTGCAATAGAAAGTCCGCCTGTTAATGTTTGTACATTTCTGTACGCACCATTAATACTTGTTAATTTAGCTGCTGTTACTGTAGCATCTGTCGGGGCTCCTACGTCAAATGTATCACCAAATATGACACCTGAGAAGGTCGCACTACTAGCCGGTGCACCTGTAAACGCTATCGTACCGCTAGATGATCCTGCAGTGAATGCTGTGCCCGGAACCTGATACACACCATTGATGTGTATAAGTAACTGAGCTAAGCTACCAATTATTTGTGTTGTTCCACCAACAGCTATTGTGAACTGAGTTTCAGAACCATCAAAGCCGCTACTAATATCATCAATAAGTGAGAAGTTGCCTTGTACGATTGGATTGCCTAAGTAGCCCATTATTTAGTTACCTCTGTTGGAAATTCGTATGCTTGTACTTTTTCTACTGTGTCTAAACCATTAGTAGCGTCACGAAGTTTTTGTCTGTATTCTTTCATCTCTGCACTCATTGTTACATCTGAGCCAGAGGTCCAGTCTGTTTTCAGTAATAAAGCGTTTCTTTTTGCTCTAAGCTCAATCATACTTTGTTGAAATTGTTGATTAGATGTAGGTAAAATTTTATCTAAGGCATCTTTTTCAGCCTGAGTCATTTCTCTTTTTATTCCATTTTCATAAATAATCATTTTTTAAACTATTCCATATACTGCAACAATTGAACCATCACTCATCCCATGACTACTTCCACCATTCATTTCAACACGAAATCTTATGCCTGTTAACGCTGATGTAGTTTGATAATAACCAGACATAAATGTATAATAGTTAAATGTACCATTTCCAGTCATGGTTGAACCAGTACCATAAAAAGGTTTTTTTGAAGTTGTTGAGTGCATTTGTTCAACAAATAATTGAAAACCATTACCTTCGTCAGTCTCGTCACCAAGTATAGCTTGTACTGTAGCATCACTTTGACTATTTGTTATGTCATAGTTTACTTGATAAGCTAAAGCTCCAGAAGTATTACCTTCATTTTGATATGCTTGGGAAAAGGTAGTAGTTTTATTTACATCATAATTTGTTCCGTCTGTAGTTGCGTTCATCTTTAAATGATAATTAGTTCCTGTTCCACCAATTCCTCTTACGTTTGTAAAATGAAACCAAACTTTTCTATACTTAGTATCGAAAATATTTGGTGTACCAGAGGATGTGAAGGTCACATAACTTGCATCTGCATCTAAAACTGTTTCAGTTATTTTTTCTACTCCTGTAAAAGCACCGCTAACAGTACCAGTAAACGCATAGTTAGCAGTGAGGTCTAGCTTAGTGTTCCCTACTGCATCATCCGCTATTCCCGCTGTTGGTATCGTTGTTACTGACATTATGCTAATATCTCCATTACTTCACAATAAGATCTTCTGCCACTTGCATTTGCAGAATTGAATTGAACTGCTGAACCTGAACTTGTTCTACCAAATAAGGTATAATATCTTTCTGCTGTTGAGGCAGTCGTGGCATCTACAAAAGATATAATTCTACCTGCATTTTGCAATCTATCTCCATCATAGTTGTATGACATATCATCAAATAAACCTGCAGCAGTTGCTAAATTTGTGCTTCCATCTTTGTAAATACTATAAATAACATCTCTACCCCCTGCGTTATTATCTTCCCAACCCATCATATATCTTATTAGGATTGTGTTTGATGCACTGGTTGGAGTAATAGTTAATCTATATCCTGTGCCTATTTCTGCAAAAGAACTAGAGCTTGTAGATAAATTGTCAGTAGTTGATGTTGATATGTGTTGAACTATTTTACTTAAATAATTTTTTGTTAATCCTGTAGCAGCTTGTAAAACACCTGCACTCTCACCAAGAGTAATAGTCTTTGTTGAGTCTGTGCCCAAAGGCGAGATTGTTGATACTTTTAATGTGCTCATTCTATGTGTCTCCTAACCTTATAAATTGTACCCATGTTCTGCTTTGGGATGTATTGCCATGTAAAGTACAAGCAAATTCACATAAAGCAGTAAGTCTGCATTTATGAGTAGATACATTAGTCACATCAAAAATATGACTTGATTGAACTGAAGTTCTTGAGTTAGCATGATACATATTACCAGTATTATCTGTAGTGGTAGTATAAGTACCATTATCTGTAGTAATATCTATAGCTGAAGTTGCTCTTGTTGCTCCTTGTGAAGGTGATTTAAATTGTGCATTCCATGTTATTTGATAAATACCAGTTTCAGGAAAAGTCCAAATACCACTTGATTGCGACATAGCACTTCCGATTCTAGTGTACGTACCAGTGTCAACTTCCTCCCAGTTAGAATCTACAACTACTGTGGTATCAACACCTACACTAAAGTCAGATGTTATTCTCCACATACCCGCAACTTTCACACCTGCAAAGTTTGCAGATACTCCACTAGCTTTTGTTAGTGTGGTTAAATTACTTGAACCAAGTGTTAAGGTAGAAGTTCCGCTTCTAGTGTCTATTGTATCTACGAGTATCTTTGACATTAGTCTAAAATCTCCATTAAGGTTAATGTTGTTGGTGCTTCGACTGCGTTACCATAGCCTCCTATGTAAACAGTATCTCCACTTACTAAAACTTGTAACTTATATGTTTGTTCACTAGTTGAACTAGGCTCATCTAATAAAATAGTTGTAAAGGATTGAGGTGCATTTGAAACTCCATAACTTTCAAAAACTTGTCCACTTAAACCTATTGAAGTTGTACCCCTTAATAATTTTAATCTATAAATTTGCGTAGATGCTTGACTACTATTAGCACTACCATTTAACGTGACTAATATTTTTGATGATGTGGTGGACGGTGTAATGTTTGCAGTCACCCCAGTAACATCCGTAAAAGATGTAGAAGTTGATGAGAAAATATCTGTTTTAGTAGTTTGAACTACTTGACCAACTTTACCAAACCCAGAAGTCTTTGCTCCTGAAGTTAAGGTTACTGTGTCACCACTAGATCCTAGCGTTAAGGTAGTGCCTGATTGCGGATCTAATTTATCTACGAATATTGTTCCCATTATGATATTACCTTATTTCCTTGAAAAAATGGCCAGTTAAATGTTCTATTTGAACCTGAGCTATGATAACCATAAACTTCTATGTAATCTCCTGCTGACAAATTTACCACACAAGAGCCTGTTACTGAAGGAAAATCACCAGAGGCGCTTTTTGTGTCTGAGATAAAATTAAAAAAACCATTTGCCATTCCACCACTTGATCCATTTTTATATAGTACTACTCTCCAGTCTGTAAAAGTAACTCCGTTATCTGGTGTTATTACTAAATTAAAATTATAGTATCCACCTTTACCTGACGGAACTGTAAATCTATAATTAGATGAGTTATCAAAAGCACTATCAGTATCATAGACTTCATTTTGAAATTCTAATTTTGTGTATGAATCATTACCTACAGTGGTGCCATTACCATACGCACTAAACATAGGTGTATTATTTGGCAGTCCGCTTAATGTTGGTGTATTAGTAGAAAAGTCTACGGTTGTACCACTAGCAAACTTAATATTTTTAGATGAACCACCAAGCGTGACATCAGAACTTCCGCTAATAGGTGATATGGTATTTACTTCAAGTGTGCTCATACGACTGTAAGATTACCCTCCACTGTGACTGTTCCTGTAAATGTTACAGGGCCTGCTAAAAATGCGTTATCGGTTGATGCAACAGAAACTGTTGATGTTATTGTTGCTAAGTTTTCATATACACCATTGAATGATGTCATCATAGGAGCTGTAATAGATCCTGTGCCTGGTGTTTTAGTTCCAACAACACTATCTAAAAATATAATAAAACAAGTATCACTACTTGCTAAAGCGGTAGTAAAAGTTATCTGACTACCAGAAACTGTATAATCAGTTGTTGGTTTTTGACGAACTCCATTACGAAGAACTGCAATATGCTCTGGGTTTGATACACTTGTAGAAATAGCGTATGCTGTGCTACCATCTCCTGTTAAAGTTTGTACACTTGTAGTAGATGTAAAATCCTTAGTTAAAATATTACCAATATATGCCATCTTATGTTATCTCCATAATTGATACTGCAATATCAGAAGCACCAGACGCAGCTAATTTAAGAACATCTGTTGTTTCCATAACCACCTTATTTCCTGAAAGTAATTCAAGTGTGCCTCCTGCTGGAATTGGTGCATTGGTAACTAATTCCACATCTTGATTAGCCTCATCGTTTGCACCTGCTCTAGCAGATGTGTCAGAACTTAAAGTGACAGTTGCAGTTACTTGTGACGTTGTTGTATTCCCTATCATAATACCAAGAACCACTGTTGTTGTAGAACTAGCGACTGTGTAGATTACGTCAGAAGATGTCACGCCTGCCTTGGTTACAAGTTTAAAAGTATTTGCCATTTATCCTCCTTTATATATTACCCTAACGCTATTGCAAGAGCTGTCGGATCTTCACTACTAAATCCTGCACTAGTTAAGTATGTTTTTACGTCTGATAAAGCAACTTGCTTCATCGTTCCTGCATCATTAGTGACTACTCTGTCAGCATCCACTAAGGTTGTAGATGAAGCAGATGTATTACCATCCATGATGTTTAATTCTGTAGCGGTGCTTGTTACACCATCTAATATATTTAATTCTGCGGTTGTCGAAGTTACACCATCTAATATATTCACTTCTGTGGCTGTTGCTGTGATAGCTACATCTTCATTAAGTTTTGGTGAAGTTAATCTTTTATTTGTAAGTGTTTGTGTAATATCAACAGCGACTAAATCTTGTGTATCACTACTTCCACTATTAGGTAATCTTAAAGTATTACTTGCACTAGCAGAGTGTGGTTGAGGTTGTAATGTTTGAAAGTGAGCATTTGATGATTCACAATACATTTTAAGAGATGCAGGAGAACCACTATTTGATTTAAATTCTATTACTCCACCTAAAACTGTAAGATCATCTCCTACACTAATATCACCAGTAAAAGTATTATCACCTGATAAACTAGCAAAAGTAGAAGATAAGGCAGTTCCATTTAATGTTATTGCATCAGCTTCTAATGTGCCGTCTATATCTGCGTTACCTGAAATATCTAAAGAAGCTGCATCTAATTCACCAGACGCAGTAAGATTTGTAATTCCTGTTACAGCACCTGCAAATGCAACATTGTTACTACCATCTTCAAAAATTAATTTACTAGCAGGTAAAGTACAAAAAACATCTTTTGTTCCAGAGCTAAAATTAACAGCACTATCACTATTAGAACTAGATATTACTGTAGTTCTCGTAAGGTCAGAACTATCTCCGTCTAATGTTCCTAGACCTACTTCGAACTCTGCTTGGTCTTGATGTGCTATACAGTAATAAGTTGTATTAGAATTTCCTACTCCAGCTGCAAAAGTTTCAAAACCAGTAACTGCACCACCGAGAGATACAGCACCTGTGCCTGTGGTTGTTGTAGTCTCTTTAACTCTATCATTAATGACTAATGCCATTTATTTCTCCTATGCTAATCTCAATATAGCGTTACTAGCGTCAGCAGTTGGAAACTGTATTGTAAATGTACCGCTTGTAGATGTTTTATCTCCACCAAAATCTAAAACTGCTACAGCTTTGTTAGAATCGCTACTATTATAAATTAAAGCTCCTCTTGCTGTTATTGTTGCAGAAGTAAAAGATATGTCTGAAAAATCACAAATAGCGGTTGTACCAGATGTGGTTGGTGTAACACTTGTTAATGAACCACCACCAGAACTGTAAGTCCCTGAATCAGATACTTCATTAGATGTACTAAAAGCAGTTGTTGAAGCATCCAAAGAAGCTGAACTTGTATACAATGCAATCTTAAAGGTATCACCTGTTGTTGCTGTAAAGTTATGAGTGCCAGTTAAAAGTTCTTGCTTAAAACTTGTGCACACAGCTTGTGTTATTGCCATTTTTTATCCTCCTTATGGACTTGTTGATTTAATAGGCAATCTTATTGCCCCATGCATATATTCGTCCCTACGATGTCTACCTTGTTGTTCTATAGCCAATTCTTGTATAGACCTTTGATATGATTGTTCGTAGAGTTGCAGCATTTCTGCTGGACCTTTTAAAAATTTAAAGGCTTCGGCAAGACATCCGTATAACAAAGCACTTGGTGCATTACTGCCAATCCAAGATGAGGTGTTAGTACTAGATAACCTTGTTGGTAATCTTGTAATTCCCAGTTCTACATTATATGCAAGATCTGGTGTGGGTGCAACTATTAAAGAGTTATGATCCCACCATGCCCAATACACAGGTTCGCCAGTTGCAGTTCTGTCTGGTGCATACTCTGTCATAAAAGAAACATCTCTTTGTTCTAACATTGTTCTGGTGGGCGTACCAGTTGCAGGAAAAATATGCATAGTTCTTATAGTACCCAAAGATGTTGGATCTGGTGCTGAGCCACCTGGTAATGATACAAAAGGATTTGAGGGTGTTAAGTTAGCTGTTTGATTAGATTTAAATACATCTATATCCACATCTCTAAATATCCTATTTTCTGTATGTTCAATAAAATCATTAACTATTGTATCTGTTAAAACATCTGAACTAACTTCTGTATAGTCTCTAATTTGTGTTACTAATTCTGAATATGTTGTCATGATATACTCACTGTTACCTCACTTACACTTACTTTCACTATTGCAGGTTTATGTGTTTGAGGCACCATAGTATTATTTTGATCAAAAAAAGTTCTACCTAAAAATACTATAACAGGCTCAGATCTATCTGGCCTGGCGTCTTTCAATGCCTCTGCGTCTGCTCTATGTGTTGCAGGATTGTCTTCTTGTGGATGCTCTGGTTCAAACTCTGATTTATGTACAAGAACACCATCATGTTCTTTGATCATTTCTTTATACGGAAATGCAAAACCACTTCTGTCAGATATTGCTTTTGCATATTTGCCACTAGCTCTAGCCATTATATTACTCCTACATCAGGTACAATTTTTATACCTGATCTTGTGCTATCTTCTGAAGATGCTCTCATCCATTCATCTTCATAAACTTGTTTTAGTAAACCAATTCTATCAGGTGCTTTTTTCATAGCTATATAATATGCTAAACCTGATACTAAACACGGTAAAAATCTAAAAGGTATCTCAGGATTATTTGTGTACGCACCTGCGTCCTGTATTCTTGTCATTGCATAATATTTAAAAACATCCGCAGAATCAGGTGTTGGATATACATACAACTTTGGTGTTATTGTGCGTTCAATATAAAATTGTGTTGGGGATGCTGAGGTAGATTTTTTTGATATATTTAAATACTCAGCCCTACTAATTCTTTCTATTTGCCTATCTACTGTAGTGTCACTAGCCTCAGTTACAACAGCAGATAAAATATCTACTAAATCTGTATCTAAATCATATGATGAAGTACCTGCTGATAAGGTCTTAGTTCTTTGTTCTATCGTCCAAAGATTTAATCCTCTGTTTGCCCACTCAGCAAACAACAAATTCAAAGAACGTCTTGACGTTTTTAAATCATATCCTGATCTAACAAATAGACCACATCTTTCATATGATTCTGCTATGACCTCTTCGATTGTAAGAGTAAATGCGTTAGTACCTGAGTATGTAGGCATATTTTACTCCTAATATATCTTTTGAAACTCTGCTATAACTGTATACATGTTGCCTGAATCAGCTGTGCTTGGTACAACAAAATTTACATCGCTTTCATTACTATTACTAGATTTGTCTGCTGGAATACCACCAAACTCTCTAAAATCCCAATAGCCTGCGCCTGTTAATCCAATTATAGGAATATCTCCATCTGAGTCTTCTTCATCTAGACGTGCAAAAGAGTTACCTCCATCACCACCTTGACAAGAATACCAAACCCTTAATAAGCCTAAGTGTGCTACAGCTGTGCCATCGTTTCTAGCAGTTAATGCTGAAACATCACCCATAACTGTTGTGCTACCTGTGCCATCTGATTGTACAACCATTTTAATAACTACACGATTATCATTCTGTTGTAGTATTGTTGGTCCTGTTACTGTGTCTGCCATGTTCCCTCCTTAATCAAGAACAGTGGGGCATAAGCCCCACTAATTTTAAAATACTGAGTACTCTAGTTCAACAGTAAATCTACCTGCTGTAACGTCTGCATTTACAGCGGTTGTTGCAAAAGCGTATAAATTTTTACTTGCAATAGCTGCTGTAATATTTGGTGCAAACACATGATAGTTACCTGCTGTGTTGTTAAAGTTAATATCTACCTCTGTTACTGAATCTGTTGCAGAAATTCTTGGATTAAAAGATGCAACACCTGCACCAACTATTTCTGTTCCAGATGATACAGCTGTGTTTGTAGCTGTGCCAGAAGTTGCACTTAATGATAGTCCACCAACTAAAGTTTGACCTGCAGCTGTTGTTATACCAATTAATGCTTTGTGTATAAAAAATTTGCTAGGTGTTACTAAGCCATCAGGTGCGTCTGTATTTAATGCACCTAATTCTACAAGAACATCACCATCAGCATATGCTGTTGATGCTGCGTCTGTGCTAGCTAATGTACCTACAAATGATTGTATTTTTCTAGTTCCCATAGAAACTAGTTGACCAGTAGAGTTTACAGAAAAACCTGTTTCTGTAACAGCACCAGTATCAGTAGCTTTATTAATTACGTTAAAACCACCCTCTGATCTTACTGGACCGCTAAATGTTGAGTTAGCCATTTTAAACCTCCTTGGTTATATAGACCTTGTTACATAGTCTCTATATCGTCTGCATAAGCAGTCTATGTAACTATATTTAATATATACTTTTTTTGAAATATTTTGCAAGAAAGAATGGGCGATAAACGCCCATTCTAGTTTTATAGATTATGCGCCTGGTGAGCCAAAGATACCTCTAGGATCAGAGAATCCAAATGAATATCTCTCTCTAGCTTTGTATCTTACGTTACCTGTATCAAAATCGCCTTCCATAGAAGTTTTGATTGGGGCACGTGTAAAATGCTTCAAACCATTTGGAGCATCAGTTTTTAAGAAGAATGCATCTGTATCAGTTAAATAATGATTGATTACATATCCGCCTGGGATCATGCCCATGTTGCCGATAGCGTTAATATCATTATCTGATGTTGCTGTTCTTAACTGACTCTTCATTAATCTTTCAGCTACGAACTGAAGATTTACTGGAATGATCATCTTAGTTGCCTTTACAGCGATTTTTAGTCCACGATTGTCAATGAAACCAGCGATGTCAATTAATGACTGCTCTAATGATGTTTCATTTAAATCAGCAGATGTTGATAGTTCGTTGGCATAGTTGCCACCTGCAACTGTTAAGTGTGCAGTTGAACATAATTCAACACCGTCTCCGCCTGTGAAAGAAGAGTTAAATGCTCTGTTAAGAACATTAGCACCCTTAATTTCTTTAGCGTTAGCCATTGAACGTGCTAAAGCCTTTGTGTATCTAGAACTTAGGCTATCGTAAAGGTTGTCCTCTACTGCTTCCTCAGTAATAGCAAATGCTAAAGCGATTGTTTCGTGTGAGTAACGACTAGTGAAAGCTTCTGTTGCATCGTCAAATTGTACGCTTGCTCCTTCAGCTTTAACTGGTGCACTACCAAAGCCAGAAAGTTCTACTTCTTCTTCAAACGCTCTGTCTGAAGTTTCTGTGTCAAAAATTTCTGACCACTCCTGCTCGTATCTTGCATATTCAAGACCAAATAATGCATTAAGACCAGGTTCTAACTCTTTGACGAGTTGACTTCTTGATATAGCCATTTTTTAGTCCTTCCTATTAAATACCAGCAGTGTTAGCATAATGAAGACCTTCGTTAATTCTAACGAGATAGTTTCCGTTAGCACTTGATGATTCATTGTTGTACTCATCAGTGTCAAGGTCAATTATCCTAAATTGTGCTGTTGCAGCAGTGATTGAGCTAGAATCTAGTTCCATACCAGATCTACCTGTTTTTACACTACCTGCGTGTGTTGATACTAAGTCAGCATTCGATCCTCTATTGGCAGGCCATGAGGCTCCAATATCGGTGCTGTCTTCTTGTGCCACGAAGATCACATTTGGATCATCGATGACAAATGCTACTGCATCACTAGCCACTGTGTCAGCTGGCCAGTATTTTGAGTATGTCGGTTTACCTGTTGAGTCAGTGTAAAAACATCCATTAAATACGCCAATTAAGTTTGTCGCTCCTGCAGCTCCTACGGTAACAGTACCGTCTGTGTGCAATTCAACAGCATCGCCTGTAAATATATTTGTGTTATATCCACTTGCTATGCCATAACTTGTTTGGCCGTTATTAAAAGGTGCTCCACCCAACATCTTTGCAGGTCTAAAACCGAATGGTGCGTCTTTGTTTGCCATGGTTATAAGTCCTCCTTAACCAGTTAGTTTAAAAAGTGATAGGACTCATAACAAAAATTTAATTTTTGTCGTTGCCTCTACCACTACCAAAAGTAACCCTACTTTGCCTGTCAGCAGAAATAGGCATACTTCTATGCTGCTCTTTGAATAAATTGTTTTCTACAGATTCTTCTTGCGTCTTAGTTTGTTCCGCAAAATACTCTGCTCTTTGTTCAACAATTTCTTCTGGTATACGAGCAAGCAATAATCCACCAACTCCTATGACACCAGCATGCGTTCCATTTTCTATTGTAGGTGCGTGAAAATCAGGAAACTCGTCAGCTCGAACTAGCTCAAATCCTTCACGAAGTCTTCCAGCCATATTCTTTCTGTCTTCAGTTCCTAATGTTTCAGCTCTTATCCACCTATGTTTAAATCCTGGAGGCGCAGGTGGCGCTTCTAAGCTTGACGGTGGGCGCCAAGGTTGTGCCCTCTTTGTTTTTTCACGAGTGGCATCTGTGCGTGAGGTCTTCTTGGTTGTTTCTTTTTCCATGCTATTACTCCTTCACGTATTTAGCGTATTCCTCCAGAGGTACTCCAAGTCTTTTGGCGATATGGACTTGGCTCGGAGATAGTCTAACTGTTTTGCGTCCTGATGTTGATTGCGTTGTAGAACGACCAGCAGAAGCTACGGGTTGGACGGGTCTCGTAGATTCCGAACTCTCTACCCCAAATTTGTGGGGAAACTCTTCTCTCATCCTTCTATCGACAGCGGCATAATACTCATCCGAATTAGGATTCATTTGTTTTTCTTCTACTAGATTCTTATGTATACCGAAACTAGCATAAGTCATTGCCTCGTCTTTACCAAACCATGGATTTTTTTCTGCCCATGCTTCAGCTTTAGGATCTATTTTTTTAGGAGCATCTTGAGGTGGTTGTGTAACATCTTCCTCTTGATCTTCCTTTTTACTTTCCTTAGCTTCTTTTGTAGCCATTAGACGCTCATTGTCAATAGATAATCTTGCAATCGCTTTTTGAGCTGCGACTTGCGCCTCGGCATCACCAGCTTGAATTGCATTTTGCAAATCTTGCTCTGCCTTTTTTGTTTCTATTTGTGTACGAGCCTCAAACTCTTGAATATAAGATTGATCTAAGCTATTTGATTTTGCCTTTAGTTTCTTATTTTCATCTGCTACTCTTTTAGCATATTGAAAAGAAGCTTGTTCTCTTCTCTCTGCTTCTCGAAGCTTACCAGTAAGTTTATCAATTCTTTTTTTTACTTTGTCACTATACTCTTCTAGTTCTTCACCTTGCGGTGTTTCTTCTGTGACTACCTCAGGTTGTGCTTCATCTTTTTTTTGTTGTTTAGTTTCCTCTTGTAAATTGACATCGACTGATTCACCTTCACTTGGAACACTAACAACAGGTTCATCTTTTAGTGTGTTTATTTGTTGCTTTTGCATGGCTCCTCCATGTTATTAATATAAATGCAAGATATCCTCTGGATTCTCGATTGTTGCTAAAATTTCATCATCATTTAAAATACGAATTTCTCCGCCCTCTATACTTAATCGAGAGCCAGCGTATCTACCAAAGATGACCCAGTCTTTCTCTTTACACCACGGACCTTCCGGGAATCTGTTTGTATCTTTGTATGCATCAGGTCCTACACCTAATACATATCCACATGTTGTGCTTACTGATTGCATTTCAACTGTTTGATCTGATAATATTACGCCACCTTTTGTCTTACCTGTGCCTTTGTAAGGTAAAATTATTATTCTCCAACCAGTGGGTTTTGGTAATCTATCTTTTAATTTTTGATTAATTTTTGCTACGTCAGGTTGTTCTTCCTGCTCTTTTTTGACTGTGCCAAAGTTAAGCACTTTATCTGGTATTGGTTTATTCAACTTGTATTCTCCTTTTTTGCAAGAACTCTTTAAATTCTTGTTCTACATTATCTAATGATTTTAATTTACCCATTAGATACATATAATTATTATAGTCTGAAGCACCACCTGTCAATACGACATCGGTGACTAACTTTCTATTATTCTTAAGTATTTTATTTAATTCTTCTATTAATTCTATCGGATCCATTCATTATTTCTTTTTACTAATCATTCCTTTTATGCCTGGTGCTGCTCTAACTCCTAAAGAAACAGAACACGCAAGATATAATAGATGCGTGTAATACTCAGGTAAAGTTTCTAAAATTTGAAAACCACGCTCTATGTGTGGTTGCATGAAGGGTAAGAAGGCAC
>NTLX01000141.1_pt1 | contig 12509 bp, 11 predicted proteins | sample 1251771 | NCBI WGS metagenome assembly NTLX01 (sample SAMN07250028, study PRJNA358725) | marine metagenome | isolation source: viruses from ocean water | place: Pacific Ocean: North Pacific Subtropical Gyre | collected 2015
GAGTTTGAGTGTGAGTTCTTAGGATCTGTTGATACTTTGATAGCACCATCTAAACTTAGAGCTTTAACTTATGAAAATCCAATACAAAGAAACGCTGGATTGGATATACATGAAACAGCAATAAAAGATCACGAATATGTAATTACAGTTGACGTTGCAAGAGGAGTTAGTGAGGATTACTCTGCTTTTGTTGTTTTTGATATTACCAGTTTCCCTCACAGGGTGGTTGCTAAATATCGAAACAATGAAATTAAACCAATGTTGTTTCCTAATGTCATATATGAAGTGGCAAAAAATTATAATGGTGCGTTTATTCTTTGTGAAGTAAATGATGTGGGAGATCAAGTAGCAGCATTACTACATTATGATTTAGAATACGATAATGTTCTTATGTGTTCAATGAGAGGAAGAGCAGGTCAAGTTGTTGGTCAAGGGTTCTCTGGTAAAAAGACTCAGATGGGAGTCAAAATGTCAAAAACTGTTAAAAAGGTAGGGTCACTTAACTTAAAGACATTGATAGAGGCAGATAAAGTATTATTCCAAGACTATGAAATTATCAGTGAATTAACCACATTTATATCTAAGAGTAATTCATTTGAAGCAGAAGAGGGATGTAATGATGATCTTGCAATGTGTTTGGTAATATATGCATGGTTAGTATGTCAGGACTATTTTAAAGAGATGACTGACACTGATATTCGTAAAAAATTATATGAAGATCAAAAAAATCAAATAGAACAAGATATGGCACCTTTTGGATTTATTGTTGATGGTATGGAAGACGAAAGTTTCGTTGATAATAATGGTGATAGATGGAATCTTGATGAGTATGGAGATCGCTCATATATGTGGGAGTATATGTAAACATCGTAAACAATAAATAATTTCTAGATAAACTGAAGATACGGAGAAAGAAAGCATGGCGACTCCTCAATTGTCTCCCGGAGTACTGGTAAGGGAGGTTGACTTAACAGTAGGAAGAGCTGATAATGTCCTTGACAACATCGGAGCGATAGCAGGCCCATTTAAATTAGGCCCAGTTAATGATCCCATTGATATCACTAACGAACAAGAATTAATTAAAGTATTTGGTAAACCAATATCTACTGATGCTCAGTATGAATATTGGATGTCTGCTGCATCTTTCCTTTCATATGGTGGAGTCTTAAAAGTTGTTAGAGCAGGTGCTACCACTCTAGCAAACGCTAACGCTGCGTCAGATACATCTGCTGGTTTAGGATATACAACTGCATTAGCAGGAACTAGCGGAATTGAAAACTATAACGATTACATTACAGACCACTCAACAGCAACTAACTTTTTATATGCTGCTAAAAACCCGGAACATGGGCAAACAGTTTAAAGGTTTGTTTTATTGATGACTTTGCAGATCAAACACTGACAGTCAACACAACAAACTTAGCAGGTGTTGGTGCTACAATCGGTATCGGTGTTACGATGGAATTAACTGCTGTCACAATACCTGAAACTGCTGGAACCGTATCATTCAATGGTTTTCTAAAAGGTATCGTTACTGGAGTTACGACAGATGCATCTAACAGCGACTCAAAAGTTGACGTTAAAGTTGTTGCAAGAGTATCCAGAGCCGGTGTTGCTTCTGCTATTAGTTACGAAGAAGGCACAGATTATGGTCAGTTTACAACATCTGCAATCACTTTTGGCGACTTTACTGCTGGGGCTGCTATAACAACTGGATCAGTTGTTACTCCAACTGCGGTTGAAGATTGGTACGATAATCAAACTCTTGGGTTAACAAACTCAACAGTTTATTGGAAAGGAATTGCTGATAGACCAAGCACAGGTAAGTTTGTTTCAGATAGAAGTGGATCTAACGATGGTTTACACGTAGCAATCGTTGATGACACAGGAACTATTTCTGGTATACAAGGAAATATTCTTGAATCACATTTACACTTATCTAAAGCAAAAGATTCTATATCTGCTGTTAATTCACCTCAAAGGAATTACTATAAAGAATATCTTGCAGATTTCTCAGAGTACATCTACGCTGGTGGAAATCCCGGTGAAACTGCTGATGGTTTCAAAGGAACAACTCCTGCAAGACCCGGATTCTCAACTGCTGGTAACTTCACTGAAGGTGATATTGCTGATGGTGTATGGGGTCTTGATGCACAAGGAGTTAACTTCAATGTTATCGGTAATGTAAATTACAGTCTAAATGGTGGTGTTGATTATACTGCTGCCAATGCAATGAGTGCAACTCTAGGTAATCTAATTACTGCATATGGTAAGTTTGAAAATAGAAATGAAGTTGAACTTGATTATCTAATCATGGGCCCCGGTTGTTCAACACAGGCAGAATCACAAACAAAAGCAAATTTCATAATCTCTCTTGCTGAACAAAGAAAAGATTGTGTTGCAGTTATTGGGCCACATAGATCAGATCTAATCGGTGTCACTAACACAACTACTCAAACTAATAACTTAGTTAAGTATTTCAGTCCAATAGCATCATCATCATTCGCAACCTTTGATAGCGGATACAAATACATGTTTGATAGATTCAACAATCAATTCCGTTATGTTCCAACTAACGCTGACATTGCTGGATTGATGACTCGTACAAACATTGTTGCTTTCCCTTGGTTCTCACCAGCAGGACAACAACGTGGTGTATTAAATAATGCAATCAAACTTGCATACAACCCAAATAAAGATCAAAGAGATAAACTTTATCCAAATAGAATCAACCCAGTTATCACACAACCCGGTATTGGAACACTTCTCTTTGGTGACAAGACTGCTCTTGGATTTGCATCAGCATTTGATAGAATTAACGTAAGACGTTTATTCCTCACTATTGAGCAATCTCTAGAGAGAGCAGCAGAAGCTCAACTCTTTGAACTTAACGATGAGTTAACCAGAGCGAACTTTAGAAACATTGTTGAACCATTCCTTCGTGATGTTCAGGCAAAAAGAGGACTTTACGGATTCCTCGTTGTTTGTGATAGCACAAATAACACTCCTGATGTTATCGACAATAATGAGTTCAGAGCAGACATCTTCCTGAAGCCTGCTAAGTCCATTAACTACGTGACTCTTACTTTCGTTGCTACACGAACAGGTGTATCATTCGAGGAAGTGGTCGGTAGAGTTTAACTTTAATATCTAAATAACAACAGGAGGATCTAAACAAAATGGCAACTTCAAGAGAAAATAAAACAATCTCTAACTTTAAATCGGCACTAATAGGTGGCGGTGCAAGACCTAATTTATTTGAAGTAGAACTAACCACATTACCAGCAGGTATTGAATGGCCAGCAGATAACTTTAGATATATGTGCAAAGCATCACAGTTACCGGCATCAGTCATCGCTAATATAGACATACCATTTAGGGGTCGTATTTTTAAAGTTGCTGGAGACAGAACTATTGAACCATGGAGCATTACAGTCATAAATGACGAAGATTTCAGAATCAGAAATGCAATGGAACAATGGATGGAGTTAATTGCCAAGTTAGATACTAATTTAGGTGCAACTCTACCAGAGTCATACATGACAAATGCTACAGTTTATCAGTTAGGTAGAGGATCTACTAAGAGTAGTACAACTAACGAGGGTGAAGTAAATGCTGTATTAAAACAGTATGAATTCATTGACATATTCCCAATAAACGTTAGTGCTATTGACTTATCTTACGATTCAAGCGATACTATAGAAGAGTTTACCGTAGACTTCGCAGTTCAGTCATACAACTTGACTGGGGCTGGCGGTTCTAATGGGTAACTAAATAGTAAAAACATAATATAATTATGGCTAAGTTATTTGGGTTCTCAATCGAGGACACCGAACCACTATCCCCAACAACGGTCTCCCCTGTTCCTCAAAATGATGAGGATGGGGTTGATCATTATCAGGCTAGTGGTTTTTTTGGTCAGTATGTTGATATTGAAGGTATCTACAGAACTGAATTTGATTTAATTAAAAGATATCGTGAGATGGCTCTTCATCCAGAATCAGATAGTGCTATTGAAGATATTGTAAATGAAGCGATTGTATCAGATTCACATGATGCACCTGTTCAAATTGACCTTGATAATTTAGATGCAAGTGATGGTATTAAGAAGACTCTAAGAAAAGAATTTAAATTTATTATAGATCTTTTAGATTTTGATAGAAAAGCACACGAAATATATAGAAACTGGTATATAGATGGTAGAATATATTATCATAAGATAATTGATTTTGATAAACCAGAACTAGGAATTCAAGAAGTACGTTATATTGATGCATTAAAAATGCGTTATGTTCGTAAAGAAAAGAAAAAACAAAATAATGGTGGAGGTAATGCTGTAGTTAATACTCGTCTTGCAGGTGGAGAAAATCCAATGCAAGAATTACCCTTTCCAGAGCTAGAAGAATATTTCATTTATAATCCTAAAACAGCATATCCAACTGGAAATAGAAATGCTACAGGTGCAAGTCAAGGAGTTAAGATTGCAAAAGATGCAATTACATATGTAACTTCTGGATTGGTTGATAGAACTAAAGGTAATACACTTTCATATTTACATAAAGCGATCAAGTCACTTAATCAACTTCGCATGATTGAAGATAGTCTTGTAATTTACAGATTATCAAGAGCACCAGAGAGAAGAATTTTCTATATAGATGTAGGTAATTTACCTAAAGTCAAAGCAGAGCAATATCTTCGCGACGTAATGATGCGATATCGAAACAAACTTGTTTACGATGCTTCAACAGGGGAGATCAGAGATGACAAAAAGTACATGGCGATGCTGGAGGACTTTTGGTTACCTCGAAGAGAGGGAGGACGTGGTACTGAAATTTCTACTCTTCCGGGAGGTCAAAACCTTGGGGAGATCACGGATATTGAGTACTTCAAAAAGAAATTATATAGGTCGCTCAACGTACCCCCATCAAGAATGGACGGAGAAGGAGGATTTAATCTCGGAAGATCCTCAGAGATATTAAGAGACGAGTTAAAATTTACAAAATTTGTAGGTAGATTAAGAAAGAGATTCTCTCATTTATTCTTAGATATGTTGAAGACTCAACTACTTCTAAAGAATATAGTAACCCCAGAAGACTGGGAAATAATGAGTGAACATATACAATTTGACTTTTTATATGATAATCACTTCTCTGAATTAAAAGAAACTGAGTTATTTACTGAAAGATTAAATGCTGCTGCAGCTGCAGAACCATACGTTGGAAGGTATTATTCTCAAGACTTTGTAAGAAGAAAATTACTTCGTCAGACTGATGTAGAGATGATGGAAGAAGATAAGTTGATGAAAAAAGAGATTGCAGATGGAACTATACCTGATCCAAATGCACCTGTAGATCCACAAACTGGTCAACCTGTAGATCCAAATTTAGCGTCAGCAGACCTTGGAGCACCTATTACAGAACCAGATTTAGAGTCTGAAGGTAGTGCAACTGAACTACCTAAAGGTGGGGAGATATAAATAAACAAAGGTTCACTTAATTATAATTTAAGAATATGGATGAATTAATGGATTTGCTTTCTGGAAAAGAATCTTCCGCAAATGCTGTAAGCGATAAGATCAAAGACATATTATTTGCAAAATCTGCAGATAAAATTGATGGATTTAGATCTAATGTTGCTGATAGTGTATTTAACTCAGCAAACGCACCTACTCAAGCTGAAGTAGATGCTGCACCTGAAGTTGAACCTGAAGATGATTATAATCCAGAACCACCTGAAGTTGAAACTCCAGCTGTAGGTGAGGTACCAACAGCATAAATAACTACTAAATGAGACTATAAACTAATGGCAGTACATAATCCAGTTGGATCTGGTGTTTCTCTTGCAATAGGTGCAGGGAGCACATACGTTACATTTAAACAAGAATCTGCAGCAGTGAGAATTCATGCTAAAGGTTCTGATTGTCATGTTGCGATAGGAACTGAACCAACTGCTGGTCTTACTGATTACTATATTCCGCAAGACACAACTGCATTACTTAGTCTTAGTAAGGTCAGATCAAATAGAGTTACTGGTATAACTACAGGTTATGGTGAAACTACTATTGATTTTGCTGAAGGAACTGGATCACCATTTGATGTTGGTCAACTAGTTGAACTTCAAGTATTTGGTAATAACCAATTGAGTTTCGGGCCAACTGCTGGTCTTGGAACATTTGCACAACCTGCATATGTAACTAGTATTAATAGTAATCTAGGTCAAGGTGGTTACAATAGTACTCGTATTACAGTTGATGCAGACTTGCAAGCAACAGTTCTTGCATCTACCGGATCAACATTCTCGGATGCTCAGATGTCTAAGGTTGTAAGAGTTGCAATTGGAACAGGTTCTGGCACTGGCACAGCGTACATTCAACAAATTCAAATTACTCAGGAGGCCTGATGAAACTTATAAGAGAAGAAATCGAATCAGTAGAATTTCTCGTTGAAAATCGCAACGGTAAGAAATCGATGTATATCGAAGGTGTTTTCTTACAAGGTAACATCAAGAACCGTAATGGTAGAATGTATCCGATGGAGACACTTCGTAAAGAAGTTGGTCGTTACACTGAGAACCATGTTCAAACAGGACGTGCTCTTGGTGAATTAGGACATCCAGATGGCCCTACTGTAAACCTTGATCGTGTATCACACAAAATCGTTTCTTTAAAAGAGAACGGACAGAATTTCATTGGTAAAGCAAAGATACTTGGCACACCAATGGGTAAAATTGCATCTTCATTGATTGAGGAAGGTGTAAAACTTGGTGTTTCTTCTCGTGGAATTGGTTCATTAAAACCAACTCGTGAGGGATACAATGTAGTTGGCGAAGACTTTATGTTGGCAACTGCTGCTGATATCGTTGCTGATCCTTCTGCTCCTGACGCATTTGTTGAGGGAATCATGGAAGGAAAAGACTGGATATGGGATGGAGGTATATTGCGTGAGAAGTTCGCAACTAAGACTTATAAGTCTATAAATACCTTAGTAGATCAAAAACAACTTGACGAGAAAAAGTTAGACTTATTTAACGATTTCTTATCAAATATATAAAACTTCTAAATAAAAATAAGTTTAATTACGGAAAACGGAGAACAAACCCAATGTCTAGTGGCAAACAATTACAAGAAATGGATGTAGCATCTGGAATAAAACAGTCCAAGACTGCCGTGAATGCCAACGCTAAACCTGCAGATTCCATGCCAACAATGGCAGATCCCGGAACTCAACTAGGAAGCGTTGAGGATCTCGGAGGCCCTACACCTGATAATTACAAACCAGATAACGATTCAGCAAAGCTGAAGGAACCGGGTTCTACTCTTAAAAAAGTTAAAGACGTAGTTACTAAAGGAGCAAAACCTGCAGAACCAATGAAAGGCATGAAAGAAGAAGAAACTGTTGAGACTGAAGATCAACAAGAAATCGTCGCTGAAACCGAAGAGACTACTGATGAAGTAGTAGCAGAGGAAGAGACTGTAGAAGAAACTCCAATTCCAGACATCGAAGATGATGTCAACGCTCTACTTGGCGGAGAAGAACTCAGTGAAGAGTTCAAGGCAAAAGCTAAGACAATCTTTGAAGCTGCTGTTACTTCTCGTGTCGCAGAAGCAAGAGCAGAAATCGAAGCAGCACACGCAGAAATTATTGAGGAAGAAATTGCTCAAGCGAAAGAAGAACTTTCTGAGCGTGTTGATTCATATCTTGAGTACGTATCTGAAGAGTGGATGACTGAAAACCAACTCGCAGTAGAACACGGACTTAAGACTGAACTTACAGAATCATTCCTAGCGGGAATGAAAGGTCTTTTTGAAGAACATTATGTAACTATTCCTGACGACAAATATGATGTACTTGAATCTATGGTAGAAAAACTTGATGACATGGAGACCAAACTCAATGAGCAGATTGAGAAGAACATCGGATTAAACAAGAGACTCGGAGAGTCTGTTGCTGATGGCATACTCACAGATGTTTCTGAAGGATTAGCGTCCACTCAGAAAGAGAAGCTCGCTTCACTTGCAGAAAGTGTAGAGTTTGATAGTGAAGAAACATATCGTGAGAAGTTAGAGACACTGAAGGAATCTTATTTCACTTCAAAACCTACTACTTCATCTAAATCAGAAACTCTTTCAGAAGGAGTAGACCATGCTGGTGATGATGTCACTGGTTCAATGGCTGCTTATATGAATACACTTTCTAGATTTAAATAACTGAATTTAATATTAATTCAAACTAAACACTAATCTTTATAGGTAAAAAGCAAATGTTCCAAACAGAACAATTGCAGGAAAAGTGGAAGCCTCTTCTAGAGTATGAAGGTCTTGATCCAATCAAAGACAATCATCGTAAAGCGGTTACTGCCGTCCTGTTAGAAAACCAAGAAAAGTTTTTAAGAGATCAGCAAGCATTTGATCAGTCAGGTTCATTCCTAACTGAGCAACCAACTATGTCAGTTGGTAACACTGGATATCAGTCTGGTGGTAACCAAACACTTGCAGGTTTCGATCCAGTACTAATCAGTTTGATTCGTCGTTCAATGCCTAACTTGGTGGCATACGATCTTGCTGGTGTACAACCAATGAGTGGCCCAACAGGGTTAATCTTTGCAATGAGATCTCGTTACAGTGCTCTCAACGGAAGTGAGACATTCTTCGATGAAGTAGACTCAGCATTCTCAGGTACCAACAAAGGTGGTACATCAACAGAATCTGATGGTGCTGCTGGTATGGGTACAACAGGGCCACAGAGTGGTACAAACCCTGCTGTTCTTAACCCAGTTGGTTCTGCTACATCTACTGCCTACAACGTAGGTCAGGGAATGAATACTGACACTGCTGAAAAGTTAAACACAGGAGATCAAGCGTTTAACCAGATGGCATTCTCAATCGAGAAAGTCACTGTTACAGCGAAGTCTCGTGCGTTAAAGGCAGAGTACAGTCTAGAACTTGCTCAAGACTTGAAAGCAATCCACGGATTGAACGCAGAGGCAGAACTTGCAAACATCCTTTCAACTGAAATCCTCGCTGAAATTAACAGAGAAGTTATCAGAACAATCTACAAGGTTGCAGAGCAAGGTGCTGTACAAAACGTTGCACAAGCAGGTGTATTCGACTTAGATATCGACTCAAACGGTAGATGGTCAGTTGAGAAGTTCAAAGGACTTCTATTCCAAATCGAGAGAGATGCGAACGCAATCGCACAAAGAACTCGTCGCGGAAAGGGTAACATCATCATGTGTTCAGCAGACGTTGCTTCTGCACTAACCATGGCTGGTGTTCTTGATTATACTCCTGCATTAAATGCAAACTTAAATGTAGATGACACAGGTAATACATTTGCTGGTGTTCTACAAGGTAAGTATAGAGTCTACATCGACCCATATTCTGCTAACCTAACTGCTACTAATGGTGCCCCAACAGGTGGTAATCAGTATTACGTTGTAGGTTACAAAGGTACTTCACCTTATGACGCAGGTATATTCTACTGTCCTTACGTTCCATTACAGATGGTAAGAGCAGTTGGAGAAAATACTTTCCAACCAAAAATCGGATTCAAGACTCGTTACGGAATCGTAGCGAACCCATTTGCTGAAGGTAAGGCAACTGACACTAACCCTCCGGGTGGTGGTCGTCTTGGAGTTAACTCAAACCGTTACTATAGACGTGTTGCAGTTAAGAACCTAATGTAAGCGAGATGCTTATATTTTTCAAAGATCCTCTCTTGTAGGGGATCTTTTTTTATGCTATATTATAAATAGTTAAAACCTATATTAATAAAATTGCCCGAATATACAACTGGAAGAGCCACACCAATAGAAAATCGAAACTTTCTTGCACCTACTGGGTTTAAATTTACCCTAGAGAGAGCAAAGAGTGTTTCGTTTTTTTGTAATCAAGCAAACGTTCCAGATATTACTTTAGGTATTGCAGAACAACCAAGTTGGTTAAAAAATATTGATGTTCCCGGTGACAAAATTCAGTTTGGTGATTTAAATCTACAGTTTCTAGTTGATGAAGATCTTAAAAACTATATGGCAATACAAAAATGGATACGTGGATTAGGATATCCAGAGTCTATGAAAGAGTTTCGTGATCTAGAATCAGAAGCAACAATGCCAGCAAATTTTGGACAAGTCGGAGATAACATATATTCAGATGGCACATTACAAATTTTAAGTAGTAATCTAGTTCCTAAGTTTCAAGTAAATTTTAAAGACTTATTTCCTTACTCTTTGACAACTTTAAATTTTGATGCTACAGATACAGATATAGAATACTTTACAGCAAGTGTATCTTTCAAGTATACTATATACAACCTTACTGATTTGGAGAACAATCCACTCGATAGTTAATGACAATTGATCTTGAAAAACTTCAAGAGATGTGGGAAAAAGATTCAAAAATAGACAGAGACAATCTACACGAAGAATCGTTAAACATCCCCTCTCTTCATGCAAAATACTTTGAATTATACAATACCATTTTTCTTTTAAGAAAGAAGGCAGAACAGCAAAGAAAGAATATTCGTCACGAGAGATATGAGTATTTCTCAGGCAAGGCTGATCCTGATGTTTATATTCAAAATCCTTTTCCTAAAAAAATACGAGACAAGGATACCATGCAAAAATATTTGGACGCGGACGAAAAATTATCAACTGTGTCACTGAAGATAGACTACTATGATACAATGTTGACATACATTGAAAGCATTCTCAAAGTGGTACAGAATAGAACGTATCAAATTAAGAATGCAATAGAATACATGAGATTCCAATCTGGATTGGGTTGATAAATACATATAGATTCATGTATCTATGTGATCGACACATCAGCGAATGTTATTATTTCTAAAGCGAATGAAGTATTTCTTAGGATAAATGCAGAACCTCATATTCAATATGAGTTAAGAGATCATTTTACTTTTGAAGTACCGAATGCAAAATTTATGCCACAGTATCGTGGTAGGAATTGGAATGGAGAGATACATTTATTTGATTTAAGATCAAAAAGAATTTACGTAGGGTTGTTAGATAAGTTAGTTCAGTTTTGTGAGAATCACGGATATACATATAAATTTTTAGATAACGAATATTATGGATCACCATTTGAAGTAAACGAAGATATATCTTATGAAGGTGTCAAAGATTATATGGCATCTATTTGCAATCATAGTCCCCGAAAATATCAGATTCAGGGAGTATACGATGCTTTAAAACATAATAGAAAGCTATTGATATCACCCACTGCTTCAGGCAAATCTTTGATGATTTACTCTCTTGTAAGATATTATGTTGCGAAAGAACGAAAAATCCTTCTAGTTGTTCCCACGACATCTTTAGTAGAGCAGATGTATAAAGACTTTTTTGATTACGGTTGGGACGCTGAGTCATATTGTCACAGAATATATGCAGGTAAAGAAAAAGAACATGATCTTCCAGTTACAATAACAACTTGGCAGTCAGTTTATAAACTTCCAAGATCGTTTTTTGTAGACTATGATGTGGTCATTGGTGATGAGGCACATCTTTTTAAAAGTAAGTCCTTAATATCTATAATGTCAAAATTAGAGTGTGCCAAGCATAGATTTGGATTCACTGGAACTTTAGATGGCACACAGACGCATAAGTGGGTCTTAGAGGGTCTATTTGGCCCCTCATACAAAGTCACAAAAACAGATGAATTAATTAAACAAGGACACTTATCTCAGTTAGATATACAATGTTTAGTATTAAAACATCCACCACAAAAATTTGAAGTGTATAATGATGAAATTGAATATCTAATTACGCACGAACAAAGAAATAAATTTATAAAAAATCTTGCTCTTGATTTGAAAGGTAATACTCTTATATTATACAGTCGAGTTGAAGCACATGGATCAGTCTTATATGATATAATAAATAAAGATAAGAAAGACAATCAGAAAGTCTTTTTTGTTCATGGTGGTGTTGACGCTGAAAGTAGAGAACAAATTCGTGAAATTACAGAAAATGAAAAAAATGCGATTATTGTGGCCTCCTACGGAACTTTCTCTACTGGTATCAATATTCGTAATCTTCATAATATCATTTTCGCTTCTCCCTCCAAGTCGCGTATACGAAATCTCCAATCAATTGGAAGAGTGCTCAGAAAGGGAACAAACAAAGTAAAAGCAACTTTGTATGATATAGCAGATGATGCAACATACAAATCAAGACGAAACTATACTTTGAATCATCTAATTGAAAGACTCAAAATCTATAATTATGAAAAATTTAATTATGACATCATCAACATCTCATTCAAAAAGTAACATGGGAGACGAATTCTACAGCATTCTTAAACTAGTATCCGGAGAGGAAATCTTCGCGATGGTTTGCGTGGATGAATCTGATGAACAGCCTATCTTAATTTTACATAATCCAATTAAGATGAAACCATTAAATCAAATGAGTCAACTCAGTTATATTAAAGTAACTCCTTGGATGGAAATGACTGATGAAGATATGTTTGTAATGAAAATGGATAAAGTCAT
>NTLX01000143.1_pt1 | contig 12455 bp, 13 predicted proteins | sample 1251771 | NCBI WGS metagenome assembly NTLX01 (sample SAMN07250028, study PRJNA358725) | marine metagenome | isolation source: viruses from ocean water | place: Pacific Ocean: North Pacific Subtropical Gyre | collected 2015
GATGTGTTACATTATAAACAGGAGGACATTATGATCGAGGACAAAAGAAAAATTGTGACCCAAGTTCTTGGGTCTTATCATCAAAAGGGCGATGAACATTTATACCACTGCCCTTATTGCGGACATCACAAAAAGAAGATGTCGATTAACTTCGCAAATGGTTATTGGAAGTGTTGGATTTGCGACGCAAGAGGGAAGAACATTTACCGAATTGTAAGAAAGTTCGGCACGTATCAGCAACGACAAAAGTATCTTGAACTACAAGGCAGACTTGACCTTAACGAGTTCGAAGATCTCTTCAAAGAACTAAACAACGAAGAAGAAAAACAACAAATAGATTTGCCCGAGGAGTTCATCTCGCTATGCAACAAAGACTTGCCGATGGACACAACGGATGCATTTCGCTATCTATCGTCTCGAGGCATTGGTCGTCGAGAGATTCTCAAATGGAAGATTGGCTATTGCAAGGAGGGACGCTATGCCGGAAGAATTATTATACCGTCGTTTGACATGGAAGGAGATTGTAATTACTTCATTGCTCGCAGCTTTGTTGGGCATCAGCGTAGGTACCTCAACCCTCCAGCGAACCGTGACATCGTTTTTAACGAACTGATGATTGACTGGGACGAACCTGTCGTTCTTGTCGAAGGTGTCTTTGATGCTATCGCAGCCGGAGGCAACGCAATACCTATCCTTGGCTCAACCTTGCGAGAACGTTCCCGATTGTTCCAAGCCATCGCTCTGCACGACACACCAGTCTACATGGCTCTTGATGGAGATGCCGAGAAGAAAGCAGAGTGGATCATCAAGTCAATGCTTAAGTATGATCTTGAAGTGTTCAAGGTTCCGATTGATGACGCTGACGTATCAGAAATGGGAGGTAAGGAGTTTAAAGACAGACTACTTAGTTCTAGACAAATAAAGAACGAAATGTATTTCTTTGAACAAATGCTGGAGAACCTGTAGTGAAACTTACAGAAGCAAAACTAAAACAAATGATCTTGGAGGCGGCCAAGAAGATGTATAATATGGATTTTGGTATTCCAACACCCGATGAGAAACTAAGATCAGATTTTGGAGATAAAACGTTTGACAAAATTCAAAGTCTAGATAAGTCTCAAGCAGATATAATGAAGCAATCTCTTGATCCGGAATATCCCATGGAAGTTCCTCGAAAAACTCTTGAAAGTTTCATGGAGTCACACGGATTTAAGTTACTACGATCCCTCAGCAAGTTGAATCACGATCCTAGAGGTCCGTATATGACTTTGACGATGTACAAAAACGATGACTCAAAAGAAAGAGATTTTTCATTACAGTACAAAATCGTTCAAATTCAAGGCAAAGAAAATATTCAATACGACTACGACTACAGAGCAACACCCACCGGTACCTACGATGACGACATTTACTACGCCATCCGCAGACACATTGAGGTATCAGAACTTTTTACATATGACTTAGAGGATGAAGAAGATGTGTATACCATATCTGCTCTAATTCTTCTGAAAGAAAAGGCAAGACTTGAAAAACTAATACGGGGCGATTATGACGACCCAGAGATTGTTCAGACGAACATGAAAGACGAGCGGGTTTTCTTTTAAACTAACTATTTACTTTACTAATAGTGGAGTTTTTATGCTTTTAGCACTTCTTCTCGCATGCGGTGGAGACATTGGAATCAGAACTGTTGAAAAAATCCAAACAACAGAAACAGCAGAACAGATTATTGACACAGCAATTTCAGAGCCCGCATACGAGCCTTCAGAGCCCGCTAGTGAACCGGCAGGGGAACCTGCAGCCGAACCATCAATAGAACCTCTAGAGGGCACTGTTGGGCTCACAAGGTACACTCTAGAGCAACTTGCATGCCCTGCATGCATGGGTACGTCTCAAGAAATAACTGTTTTGTTTGAGGCAAAATTTCACGACAAGATTAATGATGTGCACCCTCTTTGGTTTCCGCCAATGGGACAGTGCACGACTAACACAAATCCTATCGGGATTAGCGTTTCACCGATTAATGTTGGTCAATCGCTTAGCATACAAGGGCCAACTAATTCTTTCTCAGCCTATGGTAACGGGAATGGACTGTACTCGAGTTATATACAAGAATGGCAGTACGACAGAAATTCACAAATGACTGTTCGACTGCAAGACAATACATCCTACTCGTTTAGATCCATTGAAGGATTCGATGAAATCCAACCATGGGAACTTAGATATGTTGACCCTTCGTATGCGTTTGCGGCAATTGTTTCAAGATCCGGAACTAATTTTTCATGGACTCCTGCAGGAGTATCAGATGAATTTAATATACTTATAGCAACTTATTCTCCAGATGGATCTCAATTATTAGGAGCTGTTTCTTGCACTGGTCCCGATAGTGGTTTTATGTTTTTTGACGGAAGTTATTTTCAATCTTATCCTACGTGGTCTCTTACAGCAATTTATCTTACAAGGATATCTAAGCAAAGAGTTCCTTACGAAGGAATGAATGGATACATCGATGTACAACTCGAATGGTCAGTAGTTGGAACAGGACACATTGAATAAATTTACTTGACAAACCCTCCTTGACATGTTATAATATAAGAAACATCGGAGGATACCATGAACAAGTTTATTCAAGAAGGCTTGGATGCCGGATATGAATTTATTATTATTGAACCTCAAGAAGGTTACAATGAAGCCATTGTCGCGTTTGACAGGGGTCGCCTAGTCTATGATACAGAAAAGCTTATGGACGCCATGAGAAAGTATCACCACTGGGAATACGAAACTGCAATTACGTGGTTTGAATACAATACGCTGTCTCTCACTGACATGAAAGGCGGACCACTTTTTTTTGAAGAAGAAGAGGAGTATTACTTGACACACAAAGATAAACGTGTTACATTAGAAGTACGCAACAAAATTTTGGAGGACAAATGAAAAGAATTGCACACATTTCAGACACACACATTAGAAATTTAAAATACCATGAGGAATATCGCCATGTCTTCAAGAGAATATATGACAGCCTTAAGCAAGAGGCACCAGACTACATTGTACATACTGGCGACCTTGCACACACTAAGACGCAGCTGTCTCCGGAATACTTTGAGATGGCATCTAACTTTCTCAAGTCTCTAGCGGACATTGCTCCCACAATTATGATCTTAGGTAATCATGACGGGAACCTCAAGAATGGTGACAGACAAGACGCTGTAACCCCGGTTATTGATGCTCTACAGCATCCTAATTTTACTTTGTTAAAGAACTCCGGTGAATATTCACCAGAGCCAGGCCTGACATTTAATGTTCTTTCTGTTTTCGATAGAGATAACTGGCAGAGACCGTCAAATAAGAACTCAATTAATATTGCTCTATATCATGGTTCTATCATGGGTTCAGAACTAAACTCTGAGTACGCAATGGACCATGGTGAAGATGACATTACTATCTTTGAGTCATTTGACTATGCTATGCTTGGAGACATCCACAGAACTCAATATCTTGATCCGGACAAGAAGGTGTGGTATGCTGGTTCAACTGTTCAACAAAACTTTGGCGAGTCACGTTATAAAGGCTATCTCATGTGGAATATCATGGACAAAGACAAGCACATAGTAGAGAAAAGACTTTTTGAATCTCCACGCCCCTTTGTCACAATTAGATTAAACAAAGATGGTACTCTACCAAATGTCGATGTACCAAAGGGTTCACGCCTTCGATTGATGTGTGACCATAATATACCTGTGGCTAAACTTAAAAGAGCGTGTGACTACGCTAAAGTTAAGTGGGACTGCTTTTCTGTTAGTTTTGTTAACAACTACTCCGGTCCACACTCGAGTGTAAAGGTTGCAACAGGCAAATCCATCAACATGCGAGATGAAAAGAATCAAGAAAAGTTTCTACGTGAATTCATGGACAACAAACAAATAGAATCTGAAGTCAGAGAAAGGGTCATTGAACTGTCTAGAGAATACTTAAAGAAGATTTCCTCTGATGACATTTCTAGAAATGTTGTTTGGGATATTAAGAAAATGCAATGGAACTATCTATTTAACTACGGAAAAGGTAATTCCATTGATTTCAGCAAGTTAAATGGGCTTGTTGGAATATTTGGCAAGAACTACTCAGGTAAGTCTTCCATTATTGATGCTGCCCTCTTCGGGCTATTTAACGATACTTCAAAAGGAGAAAGAAAAAATGTCCATATCATCAATCAAAACCAAGAAAAAGCTCTTTGTAAACTCGAGATCGCAGTCGGCGATGATATCTACAAAATCGCAAGATCGATAGAAAAAACAAAGACATCAGCCAAGACTGATCTTGACTTTACTAAAATGAGCCTAGGTGTGCATGCTGAATCTAAAAATGGTGAGACTCGCAACAAAACAGACGAGAACATCCAATCTATTTTTGGCAGCATGTCTGATTTTTTAATGACATCTCTGTCTGCTCAAAATGATTCGTTTGGTTTTATTCAAGAAGGATCAACAAAGCGTAAAGAGATTCTTGCAAAGTTTTTAGACCTCCAAGTTTTTGAACAAATGCACAAACTAGCAAAGCAAGACTCATCAGAACTCAAAGGTGTCATTAAACACCTTAACTCTGCGGATTCAGAAAAGAAACTTAAGAGAGCACAAGGTGAACTAAGTGAAATCTTAGAGGATATACAGATTCAAAGAGATGCATGCGACAAACATCGAGCTCGACTTGAAATATTGCTGAAAGAACAGAAAATGATCAATGATCAGGTCAAAGCTGCTTCAAAACGAGAAATCGATATCGAAAGTCTAAAATCCCAAAAATTGGCTTGCGAGAATGCCCTACAAGGTGCTTTAAAGAAGAAATTAGACCTAGAGCATAGCCTCGAATCAAAACGTGCTGAGATCGCAAATATGGAGCTACAACTACAAACAAAGTCTCCATTGGCTAGTTCTGCAAAGACAAAATTAGAAGCTGTAGAGATTCACAAGGCCGACATTAAGAAAACACAAAGTGATTTTGACAAACTTCAAAGAAAGCAGGCAAACCTCCAATCTAAGATTGATTTGTTACACGACCATGAATATGATCCGGATTGTGAATTTTGTTGCAACAATGAGTTTGTTAAGCAAGCAGAGCAAGCAAAGATTGATATCTTAACTGTTAATGACAACCTGGATGATACCAACGGTAGACTATCAAAAATGAAATCTACCTTAGAAGCGTACGATGTTCAATCTTTGCTTGATGCAGTCGCTGCTTTTGATGCTACAGAAAAAAACCTATCTTCTCTACAATCAGAGTTGGAAAAAGAATTGCTGCAATTGCAAAATTCAACTTCTAGCATTGAATTAAATACAAACAAGATCGCTAGCATCGATGAAGATATTGCACATTACAATGCAAATATTGAAGCGTATGAAAACCTAGAATCTTTGCGTAGAGATCTAGTTGCTATCACAAAGACTGTTGATATCAAAAAAGAAGAGATTAGAAAATGTGACGATAAAGTCTTAGAGTATATGTCCGAAAAAGGCTCTGCTGTTCGCATGATTAAAGAGTGTCAAGAAAACATTAAGAAGATCAAAGAAGCAGAAAGAGACTACATCGCTTATGATATTTTTGTTCAAGCTACTCACGCTAATGGAATCTCGTACGAAGTAATTAAATCTATGCTACCAGTAATCAATGGAGAAATAGAAAAGATCCTGTCTTCGATAGTCGACTTCAAAGTATTCTTTGCCGACGAAGGAAGCAAGCTAGAAATATACCTTCAGCATCCGAAGTACGACCCTAGACCTTTGTCAATGGGTTCTGGTGCCGAGAAGACAATTGCCTCTATGGCAGTGCGACTTGCCCTTGTATCTGTATCATCTTTACCTAAGTCACAAGTATTTATCTTAGACGAACCTGCAACAGCATTAGACGCTGATCATATGGAAGGCTTTACTCGTTTGCTGCAGATGATTAAAAGCCAGTTTAAGACTGTTCTTTTGATTACTCACCTTGACTCTCTAAAAGATATAGTTGATACAACAATTGAAATTGACAAAGTTGATGGATATGCCCACGTCAATTTGTGATGTGGGACACTATTTAGTTTCAAATTGGAGACAATAAAATGAAACTAACACACAATAAACTTAAACAATTAATTAAAGAGGCTATGCAGAAGCTCCAGGCTTCATCCACTGTTCAAATGCATCACGATGAATACAGAGAGATTGTTGCGAATCAGCATTCTGATTTTTTTAGTGAGGAAGGTGCAGATTATATTAGAACGTACAAAACAATTGTTGGACGAGCACACAGAGTTGGTTCATGGAAGGCCTTCAAGTTGTCAGGATCTATATTCGTAAATGAAAAGGGGATCTTTGTCTTAACTGATGATGGCGGTAAAAGCTATGCCACGCCGAGAACAGTCAAGCAAAGGGAATATACAAAAAGTGGCGATTATATACCTCCAAAGGAGATTATTCTTCCAATAACGAAAAAATTTAACGAAGCAACATTTATGGGTTTAGAAGAAGGGAGAAAAAGATGAGTTTAAAAGAAGAATTAGCTGAAAAGCTGGCAGGCATTGACTGCAAGGAGACAATCAAAAATGTTCTCGACGAAAGAAAAGACGATATTAAAGAAGCTTTGTACCTCGACAGAAAAGACAAAGGTGTTTTTGACGCAGTTCAAGAGAAGGTTATTTCTCGTAAGCTACTTGTATTTGCCGTTGCTACTGGCCTTCTGTATTGGGGCGTCGGTCTTGATGCAGAAACTTGGGGCATGATCGCCATGACTTATATTGGCGGTCAAACAGCAATTGACTTTGCAAAGGTTTGGCGTGGTGCTTAATTGGATCAAGGAACAATGGGAGTGGGTGGTTGCCGCACTGGTAACCATCCTTGCTTTCGTTCTAGGTCGTAAAGGCAAACAAGCAGCCAAAGAAGAAGTTGAACTAAAAGAAAAAGAAATTGAAGTTATAAATTACGCTTCTGAAAAGGAAGCAAAGAAAAAGTCCGAAGCCTTAGAAAAATACTTGAGAGAAACTGCAAGGCTTCGAGAAGAATATAAAAGTGCAGAAACATCTCTCGAAAAAGATACTGCTCAACGCAAACTGGAATTATTAGAATTAGCAAAAGAAGATCCGGATGCGATTGACAGAATACTTATGGAAGAATTTAACATTGCGAGGTTTAAATGATTTTATTCTTATTGTCCTTGGCCAACGCAGAGCCACTAATGATGCGTGTTGAAAGAGGTCAGGCAGCCCCTTTTGATGGTCGACTGTTCAATGATGAAGCTGTGGCTTCTATATTGGCAGACTCGGAGTCTGTTACTCAACAGTGTGAAATACGAAAAGACCTTGAGTGGAAGACTCAAATGGCTGAACTTCAATATAAATATGATATTCTTGAAGCTGAACACGACGCACTAAAATACAAACATAATAATATTGTTGCAATCAGAGACGAAGAGATAGAAGTGCTTCGTAAACAGGGATCCACTAAAAGATCAACATGGATGTTTTTAGGGGGATTTGCTCTAGGCACGGGAGCCTCACTAGCTACTTACCATGCTGCTACAAAAATTGGAGAGTAAATGACTAAAGATCCAAACTACGCCGTAAAAGTAGAGAAAGCGATTGCAGACAAATATGGCAAAGATACAATAGTTAACCCCAAATCACAATGGGACAATGACAAAGAAAAACACTATCTTGATGAGCTTAAAACAAACTATCGACATAATAAGGCTGATAGTGAAAGAGTCGACTTGGATGGGGTTTTAATATCCAAAGAACTACTTAATAGAGAATCCGAACGTTCATGTCCAACATGTAACACTTATTCGTTTAAATCTCGAGATGATTTATATATGACAAAATTTGATTGTTGCTTTAAGTGTTACATTCAATATGTGGAAGGTCGCGAAGAAAGATGGAAAAATGGTTGGAGACCAAATAAATGAAACTCACAAAAGAAACATTAAAACAAATTATTAAAGAAGAACTTGAAGCTGTTATGGAAGAGGAAGAGCTGGACGAAGGAATGAGGGATTTGTTTCTTGGTGGAGCTTTAGCCATGGGCGGTTTAGCAGGTACTAGCAAAGCTTATGACACATTTAATCCAAACCAAGATAGAATTGAACAAATTGAAGACTACGGTCCTGAAAATTTAAGAAACAAATTTCAACAATCAAGTGCCGAGTTAAAACACTATCAAGATGCTGCTGAATCTGCGGCTCAACAAGGAGATTTTGATTTAGCTGAGAAATTCTTAAGAAAATATCATGAACACATGACAAGAATTGAAGCTGAAGCAAAATTTATGACCGGAAAAGATTTTTCTGACATCGGTGCAAATCATGGACCTGAAGCGGTCCAGAAAGATTTAGATTATCTAAAATCTACATATGGGAGACAATAAATGAGCAAAGAAACACTAGAAATTATTAGAGGCTTGTCTCAAGCCGCAGCTAATGCCTACGACGGCGGTCATGACGAAAGATTTTCACTGGATGGTCAATCAAGACAAGTAGGTCTTCGTAGAGAAGAAGGTTGCCCTATCATGGACAATCGAGTAATTGACGGTTTTAAAGTCAAATTTTACGGAGACTCAATGATCATTAACTATCAATCTGATGTTAGAATGAAAGAACTTAAGAGTGACAATTTTGAAAATGAAATTTCAAGAACTATTAATGAGGTAAAGAAGTTTTTACAAAAAGAGTACAAAGCCGTAACAGGAAACTCCGTGTCCCTTACAAAGAAAGGCGAACCTCAAATCATTGTTCAAACTACATCTCGAGTTCGTACTTTTGTCCAAGCATACCAGCACTACAAAGTCGGAGGTCTTAAAATGGATGAGCCACAAGAGACATCTGTTCGAGACATTACAAAGAAGTTTTTAGAACAAGCAAAGGCAAAGCGTCCTCAAAATGAATTTATCAAACCCGGGGACAATCAAAAATGAAACTTACAAAAGAGTCACTTAAGCAGATTATTAAAGAAGAACTTGAAGCCGTTATGGATGAGGGTATGCCTAAAGAGTATGTTGCTGGAGGTAAATTCGATTACTCGAAGATGTCAGGTCCTCAAAATCGTCTTTATGAATACACACCCGAACAGAAAAAGGTTATGGAGATGGTAGTTCAAAAACTAAACGATAGAAAGTCAGTTAGTTATGATAGAATGAAGCACACACTCAGATATATGAAATATAAACATCCCGCCTTTAGGGGGTTTGAAGGAGAGCCTTTGGACATACAAAGACAAATGGCGACTATGGGTCTAAATAAGAACCACATGATATCTACAACAGCTATCCCATAATACTTGAGTGGCAAATGAAGCTTACTAAAAACGAAATTGTTAAGGAACTTGTAAAGTGCGGAAAGAATCCTCAATATTTTATTGACAACTACTGCAAGATTTCGCACCCCATGCATGGCCAAATTCCGTTTAAGACTTATGATTATCAAAAAGATATACTACGAGACTTTAACGATTATCGATTTAATGTTATATTAAAAGCAAGGCAGCTCGGGATCTCAACCATCTCGGCTGCTTATGTTGCTTGGTTTATGTTGTTTCACCGCGAAAAGAACGTGCTGGTCATCGCAACAAAACTTATTACAGCAACAAACCTTGTGAAGAAAGTGAAAATGATCTTCAAGAACCTCCCGCAGTGGATGTTGATTGCGAAGATTGCTGTTGACAACAAACAGTCATTTGAACTAACAAATGGCTCTCAAGTAAAAGCCGGAACGACATCAGGCGATGCTGGTCGTTCGGAAGCTTTATCATTGCTAATTATAGACGAGGCAGCATTCGTTGACGGCCTCGAAGAGCTTTGGACGGGTCTTTACCCTACTTTGTCTACAGGAGGCCGCTGCATAGCTCTGAGCACCCCTAACGGCGTTGGAAATTGGTTCCATAAAACATACATTGAAGCAGAAACGGAAATGAACGATTTTCATCCCATAAAATTATTTTGGGATGTCCATCCTGATAGAGATCAAGAATGGTTTGAAAAAGAAACTCGTAATATGTCTAAAAGACAAATTGCTCAAGAGCTCGAGTGTTCATTCAATGCGTCTGGTGAAACGGTAATTAACCCTGAAGACTTACAAAGACTCCATGGTCTTCTGATAGATCCCATATACAGGACGGGCTACGATCGTAACATGTGGATTTGGGAGAAGTACGAAGAAGGCGTGCCCTATCTTTTGGTAGCAGATGTTGCTAGAGGTGATGGATCGGACTTTTCTTGCTTCCATGTTCTACGTGTTGACACAATGACGGTTGTCGCCGAATATCAAGGTAAGCCTGATTTAGACATGTATTCTAGTATACTACAGTCAGCTGGTAGAGAGTATGGAAACTGCTTATTGGTAGTTGAAAATAATGGCATAGGTATTGCTGTTCTAGAAAAGCTAAAAGATCTTGGATATCCCAAACTTTACTACTCTGTAAAGACCACACACGAGTATATGGAGTCCTATTTAGCAGAGCATAACGACAGAGCTGTTCTTGGTTTTACTACGTCTACAAAGACAAGACCTTTAATTGTAGCCAAATTAGAAGAGTACGTCAGAAACAAACTAATTAACATACACTCCAATCGTGTTTTTCATGAATTGAAGACTTTTATTTGGCATAATGGTAAACCTCAAGCGATGCGTTCTTACAATGATGATCTTGTAATGTCTCTTGCTATAGCATGTTGGGTCCGAGACACGGCACTAACAGAGAATGAAAAAGATGCAGCATACAAGAAGGCAATGTTGAACGGGTTGATGAAGTCAACCACAACCATGAATACACAAATCAAAGGTCAAAAGTTTTACAACGAAACGTTCGAGCAAAAACACGAGGAGGAAAAAAAGAAGATGAAAGAATTCTTCTGGATATACAAAGGATAGAACATGGCTCGCAACGATAGAAACCCCAACAATAATCAAAATGAATTATTCAAGACCTTAACTAGAATGTTCTCTGGTCCGATTACTCAAAGAAGAACACAATCAGGACGACAACTACGACGACGCCACTTGGATATTTACGCAAAGCGTTTCAAGTCGGCTTCTGGTCAGCAGTTCAAAAAGACCGAATACAACCCAATGAACATCATGACGCTCAATATGATCTCGAACAGAAATCGAGCAGAGCGTTATGTTGATTTTGATCAAATGGAGTTCACTCCAGAGATCGCATCCTCTCTGGATATTTATGCAGACGAAATGACAACTCACTCGGCATTAACTCCAATGCTTCACATAAAGTGCCCGAATGATGAAATTAAGTACATGCTCCATTCTCTTTATTACGACATCATGAATATTGAACATAATCTTTTTGGCTGGGCAAGAACTATGTGTAAATATGGGGACATGTTTTTGTACTTAGATCTAGATGAAGCCAAAGGTATACAAAATTGCATTGGACTCCCTGCTCAAGAAGTAGAGCGTCTTGAAGGAGAAGATCCAACAAACCCTAACTATGTCCAGTTCCAGTGGAACAATGCAGGTCTTACTCTTGAAAATTGGCAAATGGCACACTTCAGAATCCTTGGACACGACAAGCATGCTCCATATGGAACATCTGTTTTAGAACCCTCTAGACGTATCTGGAGGCAGCTTACGCTAATGGAAGATGCAATGATGGCGTACAGAATTGTCAGAGCACCAGAACGTCGTATATTCAAGATTGATGTTGGAGGCATTGCCCCACAAGATGTTGAGCAGTATATGCAGAAAGTTATGACGCAAATGAAACGTCATCAGGTAGTGGATCCCACAACAGGACGCGTTGACTTACGCTATAATCCACTTTCTATCGAAGAAGACTATTTTATTCCAATCAGGGGTGGTCAGTCCTCTACGGATATTGTAAACCTTGCTGGTGGAGCAATGACTGCTACAATTGAAGACGTAAAGTATCTTCGAGACAAACTATTCTCGGCATTGAAAGTTCCACAATCTTATCTTTCAATGGGTGAAGGTGCAGGTGGAGAAGATAAGACAACACTCGCACAAAAGGACATTAGATTCGCAAGAACCATCCAGAGACTACAAAGAGTGCTCATCTCGGAACTCGAAAAAATTGGAATCGTACACCTTTACACTCTCGGGTATCGTGGAGACGATCTTTTAAATTTTAAACTATCTTTAAATAACCCTTCTAAAATCGCTGAAATGCAAGAGCTTGAACATTGGAAGACTAAGTTCGATATCGCTGGAGCAGCGACTGAGGGATACTTCTCACGACGTTGGGTATCTGAAAACCTTCTTGGGCTGTCGCAAGATGAATACCTCAGAATGCAAAGGGAGATGTTCTCTGATAAAAAGTTTATGGCAGCACTTGAGGCAGCTGGTCAACCTCCCGAAGAAGGCGGTGGAGATACCGGTGGTGGCCTCGGTGATCTAGGTGGAGGTGGAGACCTAGGTGGTGATGATGCTGGAGGTGGTGAAGAAGAAGGTGATCT
>NTLX01000144.1_pt1 | contig 12438 bp, 7 predicted proteins | sample 1251771 | NCBI WGS metagenome assembly NTLX01 (sample SAMN07250028, study PRJNA358725) | marine metagenome | isolation source: viruses from ocean water | place: Pacific Ocean: North Pacific Subtropical Gyre | collected 2015
GCTGTTGCCGTAGGTGTTGGAGTCGGTACATAAGCAGTTGCACTAGGTGTAGGTGTAGGTGTAGGTGTAACTGTAGGCGTAGGTGTTGGTACTCCTCCAGGACATCCTAAAGTATATCTCCAAGTGCTATTAGTTATGGGTGCAAACACCTTAACGGTAGCTGTTGTTGTTGCCGTAGACTTTGTGAAAGTTGCAGTCCCAGAGCCGACTCCTTGTATAGTTTCCGCTGGCTGTCCTAGTACAGCTAGTGCAGAGTTTAGATCCCCTTGCTGAGAAGCATTGCCTCTATATCCTGTGTTTATAACTTCTACACCATCAAACTCTACAATAAATTTATCTGGCTCACCCAGCGCATCGTATGTCAACTCAACAGTTCCTGTGCTAGAGCCAAGTTGTATATTTCTAATATCTGGATAAGCATACCCTCCTCCTTGCAATGTATTACAATTAATTATTGGTCCAAGAGGCTGGCCATTACAGCAAGCGTCATAGGCTGTTGATCCATAATTTAAGAATATTTCTGTTGATTGTCTATAGTCCCATATCATATACAAAATATCACCAGTATTATTTGGCATTGGAAACTCGGCAGAAAATTTATTACCGCTTGAGACTATAGGCGTGGCTTCAGTAGAAGCGCCTAACAATAAATTCATTGAAGCCGAGTCATTTGGGTATAGTCTGTTTGTTCGTAAATATCTAAACTTGTTAACCGTTGTGTCAAATAAAAAGTTATCACTTAATATTCTATTACTTATCATATTGACAAGAGCCCCTTGATTTGGTATTACCCCCGCTCCAATAATACCAGATACACTTTCGTATTGTGATACAATAGGATTGTCAGTCGAACTGGCAAACGTCACCAAGCTAGAGTGTAGTGGCGAGGCAAATATATTATCAGTCCATGAATATTGATTATGTATAGATTGGCCTGCGTTACTAGGGCTAGTCAAGGCTATGTTATATATAGTCAAAATATTTTGTATTGGACACTCTGTAGTGATTTGAATTGTATCAGAGGTTAAAGAATTAGTTGTTACAATAAGCGTAATTTGAGTTGCTTCTACGCTATTTTTATTTATTGTTAAAGTTCCACTTACAAAAACTAAACCGGTAGTAAATTCTACGTTGTTGTAGATAGCTTTGATTGTGTAACCCACGCCTGTATTAGTGCCTTCCGCTCCAATATTGATACCTTGCTCTGTTATCAGCTGTTGGTTTCCAGATCCTGATTCAGACAAAATCTCATCCTCGTAAGCATTTGGGATAACATAATTGATAGCTACATTACCCACATTTTCAGTCACATTCACACAGTATATTGTTTCAGCTGCTGGATTTACCTGCACGTTTTCAGTTACACCACAAGCCAAACAGTTTGTAAAGCCTGCTATATTTTCTCCGTTACTAGCTAACACATACTCGTTCATGTATGGGTCGTAGCCTCCTAGCTTTTGGTTACCAATGGTATCAATGAAAAAGTCTCTGAACCAACTACGCATACCTGTTTCAGATATTACTAGTAAAGCCTCTGGTCCAACCTCACCACCTTTTAACTGTAAGACTGCGCCCCTTTTTGCATCAGTAAAATATTTGTCATCTCCGTATACAGCAAAACTTTCTGGATTGTTACTTATACCAAACTCTTCATCTCTAGCTATCTGTTGTCCCAAAACTGTAGGAACAGAGGTCAAAGTGCCGCCACCACCAGCGTCTGTAAGTATATCTTTACCTTGTAATACGTATGATATTTTATCTTCTTGGAATGTTAGTATATCCGTTCTACGCGCATGAAGTCTCTGTATAGGCCCATAGATATCTTCTAATGGCTTAAAATTTGCTAAGCCTAGGTTAAACTCATTTAATTTATTTACGTTCGACTCATCGTTAAAAACGCCGCTATAAGTTAAATCAGCAAATCTATGTGCGCGTTTGTAAAGCTGACCAGAAGTTGTAAACACTCTATTACCAAAATTCATAGGCTTTCCTGTGATGGAGTCTCTTATTTTAAAACTCTCTACACCATCTCCAAAAGATATACAGTTATAAAAACCAGTATCAACTATTGCATCTTGCGGTGTTACATTAGCAGCATTTTGGAAATTTACAATTTGGTTTTGAACATTACCTGTGTGCTGTCCTATTGAGTCAATATCAAAAGACAAATCGTTTTCATACCATATATCTGGAGCAGCATCAGATGGTATTGTTTCAAACACGCAAGATGAGCTGGCTCTTATGACTTCTATTTGTAAACTTACTTTTGACCATCTATCTTCATTTGTCCCACACGCATTTGTGCCTGTGGCTAAAAGGTATTTTTTGCCATTTGCACTGTTATTCCAAAACCTCCAATAGTTTACTGTTTCAGCTGCATCAATCACGGTGCTAGAAGTAGTAACAACAAGCGGAGGTACATCGTTAGCATTAGAAGCGACGTAAGCAGTGGCATTATAGCTATTTGTTGTCGCAGGACTATTGCAAGTGCCCCGTGGAAATCCGTTACATGATTCTCCATTATTAAGCAAGCTCGATACATTGTCCCCTTCAAAAAATGATTCAAAGTCAGAGTAGTCTTTAGATGCGGTTAAATTTAAATTTAATTTATAAGATCTTTGTTCGCAGGCAGTGTTTTTACCATTTCTTACGTTCGAATAAGTAATTTTTACTCGGCTACCCGCAGGTACTGTATAGTCTAAGTCATTACCGCCAGCTGGATTTTTAATTGTAACAGGAAAACTAGCGACAGGAAAATGAGATCTTTTTTTTGCAGTCCAAGTTTGTGTAGGAAATGTAACAAAATTACCTCCAGCATCAGTTTCTGTAGTAACAGAAAAATTGTTGGGATTTAATCTCATATATGGTCCTGAGGGTATTTCTATATTACTACCAGGATTCAACGGATCAGGGATACTAATAAAATTTTTCTCTTTGACTTCTTTTTCTAAAACTGTTGTAAACACGCACTCACCAACCAAAGCACCGAAATTGTCTCTTTTGACTATTAACCTGTCTCCTGCGTTTACCTTCTGTGCGTTCTCCCCTTCTAATAAAAAGTATACTGCATTACCATCGGGCTCCTCATAGAATATGTTTGTGTAGATAGTTTCGTAATTGTCTCTGTCAGCTTTGATTACAAACTTATATCGTTCTGCCCAATACGGAGCGATTTGTGCAGGTATAACACCTCCACCTGGTATTGTTACTTGTATTTTGTTTATTAGGTTTGAGTTGCCGCATGGAACACTAACAGTATCAAATGAGCTAATCTGTGCTGTCGAAGATCTGCCAAACTCATCCATGTAAACTATACCAACTTGATAACCACGGTTACTGTGCAAACTGAAATTGTTAGATTGTTTGCGGTAGGATACAACACCTGTATTTATTTGATAATATTCATAAAAGGTTTGCGTTGGAACTGCAAGATTATCTACAAACTGCATAGCAGGAAACTGTAAACCTATTTCAGTGCTGTTAGCTGAAGTATATATCTGTATCGGTTGATCTACCGCACTAATACCGCTTGCTTTTTTTAAATAAGTATCGAGTTGATTAGGAATTGCACAATTAAAAATATCTGTAAAAGTTGAGCCTCCACAGGAATTTGCAACGGTTTCTATGGTTGTTGAGCTACCGATTTTTGCAACAAAATCTGGATCAGTCGCTAAATTAAATACTGATGTAAAATCTTGTTGGAGAATGTATGTAAAATTAACATTAGTTGACGTTGTAGTCTCCGTTGGAAAAGGAGTGTTGCCACTAAAAGAATTGTGTTGTATTTGTATGTCAAAATCTATAGAGGCTCCTTTAACTAAATCATTACCCTCTAGGTCAAAGTTAAATCTTGCGCTTGGCTTGTTGATCCAACCATCAATTGAATATTGTGCGTCTGCCTGAGCAAAAGGTAAAGTTTCTGCTCCTACTTCGGTTGTAACAAGTTGCGCACTATAATTAAATTGAACCGCGTCATTAAATTTATCTACTAGATTGTAAGACTCAAAATAATTACCATAAAACAAACGATTTCCTAATATGGTTTGAGCTTGTGCTTGTAAAGGCACATTGTCGTAGATTCTTAATATTTCTGTTTCGGGTAATACAGTAAATATCTTTTGATTATCAAAAACAAAAGTTTCAACATCATTGTCAGCAAAACCTAAATCTAATTTATTCAATCTTTCAATAACCCTTATGACAGGATTATCCATTTCCTTAAATAATATCTCTATATCTTTGACTAATGGACCGCCAGTGTTATACGATATAGTTACTGCGTTCATTACATTTAACATCCCCTCGTTCAAGAACGTACCCGTGCTAAATTCAAAATTACCAGCTACAAACGCAGGATCACTAAATTGTGATGTGGCTGAAAATTCACCATCCGCATATTGATACCTGTATGCAAAGCAAATAAATCTATCCTGCAAAAAGGTATTGTCTCCGTTGTTTTTGAAGGGCACAATAGACGGCGCCTCTATCGGTGGTTTTTTTATAACCATCAAAGATTCTCCGGTAAATTGATCTATATATGCAGCCATGTTAACTTGTTAATGTATATGTAACTCCACTTACTAGACTCAATCCAGATATTACTACTGTTCCTGATGACTCAGGCTGTTGTGTATTTCCGTTACCATCGGTATATGTTACTAGCGATGAATAGTTACAAGAGAAAGAACCACTAGAACCGTCATCGCCAGTTATTGTGCCAGCTATTGCGGCAGTACCAGGATTGGAAACAGTGTCTGCATTAATTAGTGATAGTGTTGAAACACCTGAACTGGTGTCGGTTGAAAATTGTGTTAATGCTAAACCTTGAGCAAAGTTAGAACCCTGAATACCGTACCCTTTAGTTGTAGGTATCCCTAATGCCGTGTAACAATCTGTTCCAGGCAAAGGTATCTCAGTTAGGCTAGGGGATACACCTTGTCCAAATCCTTGCGCTGATCCTGGGCAACCTAATAGTGTACCCCTGTGAAATCCAATAAAGTCAACCCCTCCCACTAATAATGATTCTGCTTTAAATCTCCATAAGGCTGCTGTTGGTCCTGGGGGATTTCCATCTAAGAGTGGCTCTGCGTAAGATCTATCAACATTTATAAACCTTGGAGGGTTTAGATTGTCTGTAAAAAACAAAAGCCTTCCAATCATATTTATACCTGTGATTAAATTTTCTGGATTAAAATTTAAAGTTGTTCTGATGCCGCTGCCATCATCAGTGCTTACCACATGATAAGTAACTTGAGCTGTTTTAGTATCAAAAGAAACAATCATATCACATTTGCCAGTATCGGCTAAAGTAAAATTAGGATCATGTACAAACCAATACAGTGTTTCGTTCGCGCTATCTTGAAACGCACCAATACATCTAGCTTGTGGGCTAAGAGCTTGTTTGTTTAAAAAAAACAATGCAGAAAGTTGTGTGTTGCCTTTTGTGTTTTCTACAGAGCCTATTTCGGAATCCTCGGTTGAACCTAATCGTACGTTAAGAGCATCCTCGTATTCGCCATTTGGTATAAGCCTTTCATCAAGGCTCTTATTCATACGGCCAGCAATAAAATTTCTTTGCGCTTTTGCCATTATTTAATCCACTTATTCTCTCCTCTCAAGTTCATCAACAACCTACCAGGATGAATATTACTTAATCGGATTTTTGCATTTCTTAATAACGCTGTTTTATCTTTTCGCGCTCTATTAACAATATACTCTTGTACACCAAATCTATTATTTATTAGAGCATATTTTATATACGCATAAATGTAATCTTCAAATAATTTATTCACACTTATTTTAGAATCATCACCGTTTTCCATACCGTCTGATATATATTCCAAAATACATTCTTGATTTGCCATAGTTGAATCAAAATTTATTACACCCGCTTTTTTGTCTATGGTAAATGTTGGATTCATGTTCGCCGTTTCCGTATTCAAACCGTAACGTGCTCCTATATATGTATCATAGTAATCTTCATTAAAAGGAGGTATGTTAACGCTCTCCATTCTAGCTTGATTTAAATAAATGCTATTAAGCTTTCCATCTTTTCGAGCAGTGTCTAGTGCGGAGGTTTGTGTATTGACATTCCCACTACTATCATAAGTAAATGTGGCTGTAGCTGACTGCACATAAGAAAGTGCAGATTGTACTTGTATATTTTCTACAAGAGGAAAGATTGTGTTGTCCTTAAACATCGACACCCTTACCCAGTTTACAAAGTCAGATGGTAGAACGAATCTTAGGTCTGAATAAACTGTTAGTTGTAAAGATTTTATTTCTTTAAACGCATCATAATTAAGTTCTTGTATACCTCTTTTTGCGTGAAACAATACTTTATACCGGCTCATGTTATTTACAAGCGCATGATTCCCGCTGTACATTAGCATAAAGTTTGTTATTATATCTTGAAGTGACACATATTGATATGATCCCCAATTTTCGTTTGTTGGAGTAACTCCATTATTAGTGTAATATTTCTCTTGATTTATATAGCTCATAATTATTGTTCTTGATTTTGTGTCTGCTCTTCAACTTGACCAAACTTAAATACGTCTCCTTCTCTGATAGATATACCAGCATACTGTAGTATTTTAGAAACCAAATCATTCCCATCATCAAGAGGCAACTCAAAGTCTTGATAATCAGGTTGGCTCTGATCAAATACCGGATCACCATTCGCGATTGTAGTAAAAGTCCACTTGGGGTCTTTTGGGTATCTTATGTACTGGGCAACTACTTGTCCCATATTCGACACACTTGATGGACTAATTGTAATGTTATTGGCCTCTTGCGTATATGCTGGATAAGTTATATTTGGCTGTGTTAACATTGAGTTGTTTAGCATCGTGATGCTTGAGTTATTTACTAACTCTGCCTCTGATGTAAGATTTGATTTTAAATATATCGTGTAGTTTTTTGCAGTAGAGGTTATTGAAGTTGTATTTACATTCAGGGTATTCGCGTCTACAAAGCCTGTGATCAAAGCTGTCGTCACTACGTTGTTGTTTAGAACAATAGATACTACCCCTCCCACCATGCTAGTGGTGAAAGTTGCGGTAGCATCAATCAACTGATTACCTGCACTTGCCGCAGCAGTTCCTGTATTTACACCACTTGCAGTCAGTGTATTGTAAACTAAAACTTTATTAAGAAGATAATAATCAGAACCCGTTGTTGCTCTTGTCGGCATTGTATACACATTGGCCAAGCCAGACGGCGATACTGCCGTAGATGTAGTATAAGTTTGCGCCAAACTAGCAGTAACTGAAAAAAACTCAATTACTTCTTCATAGCCCTTTTTAATGTCGGCATAACCTGTACCGGAAAGTCTTGCGTTTTCCTCATTGATTTGCTGATTATATTGAAAGAAGTATTCATCAAACAAATCTAGCTGTGCTTGCTTAGCAAAAAGGTTAAAATCGTTAGGTGATAAATATCCGTAATTATTTTTATTTATAATAGCTAAGACAGTATTTCTTACAGAGTTTATCATTGTCAATGTTTTACACAAAGATAAGTAAAAAAAAAAGAGGTCAATTTTACTTGACCCCTTTGCAATAATTGACTTATAAATAAAAAAGGATTCTTAGTTTTTAAGAAAATACAGTAACTGCTATACTAGTAACTGTTTGACCTGTAGGTAATTCTACAGGAACAACTACATTAGTCCAGCTTGTTTGACATGCTTTTTCAATAGCCGCATTAATTGCTGTTACTAAAGCAAATGTGCTTCCAACTGTTACTAACGCATAATGGTGTGAAAAAGAAGATGTGCTGTAAAGTCTCATTGCTGTCGCACTTGTTCTTTCTACGAAAAGTCCTTCTCCTATTGGAACAATCTCATCGCCTGCTCCTGTTGTAATCTGTATGTATTTTGCCATGTTAAAAAAATTATGGGTTAAACAAAAAACAAAGATACATAAAAAAAACCAGCGATTTCTCGCCGGTTAATATGAAAACAAATGATGAATAATTTATATTCACTTAAAGATACAAAATTATTTACATGTTTTTTGCTAGCCCAGAAAGATGTTTAAGGGCTTCTAAACCATCATCAGTTTGAAAGTGTGAAGCGATAATATAAAATGGATCTTCTTGGTAAGGAATGTTAAGCATCTTCTTTTTGTTTGAGGGTGTATTAAAAAATACCTCCTTGTTATTGTTTCTAAACTGCAACAGGTTCTTGTCAAAGAAAAGTTGAATTTTTGCGTTTAGTTTCAAAGCAGGATCTTTTAATAGCAACATAAAGTCTTGTGGTTGATTTTTTGCAAACACCAGTATATCCCTTCTCAACTCATCAGTAGTTACTGTTGATATGTCTTTTTGAAATATTACACGCGCTATGTTTTCAACCTCATCTACTTTCAGCTGTCTCGCTTGGATAAGCGCATCAACTTCCATGTTAAGATTCTTGACTGTATTAGAGGCTTCTTTGGCTTTGTCAACCTCCACATATACACGTCCTTTTCCTGGATGGTATTCTAAAAATTTTTGTAGAACTTGATTTTCTTTTTTAACAGTTAGAAAACCATTCTCAAATATTATTGGTTCTAATATTGCATTGTCATCTTGCTCATCTTGGAATGGCGAGTTTTGATTTCTAGCATATCGTAAAGCTTTGTTTGTTCCAGTTGTCTCGTCAAACCACAACAAGGGAAATCTTTGTGTGTGTCTCGAGGCAAGTATAAGTGATAGCGGTGCTGACTCACGTGTCAGCTTGTAGATTTTATCTACGTATTTAGTAGTAGTTTTCATTAGATTAGATTTAAATTTTAAAAAAAAAGGGGAGCCTCAGCCCCCCTTACTATTAACCATAATTACTCTTGGAAGATAAAGAAGTTGTTAGCACCCATGGTACAAACAGCTCTCTCTGACAAGAAGTTAACTTGCATGTTATCTACATCCGTTGTAGCAGCACCACCAGCAGAACCAGTGATCCAAGTCTTATAACGTCTGTCTTCAGTTTCTGAAGCTCTATATCTAACATGTAGGAAAGGTCTTTTAGCGTTTTTACCAAGTATTTGGTCGTAAACACTAGTTGAACCAGCTGGAACAAGTAGTCCGTTTACACGGCCTGAACCTGCACCTGTTGGCAATCCACCTCTCATTGTTGGGTCATTTAGGTATTTCCAGTCAGTTTTATAGAAGTCGTAACCTCTTCTGAAACCAGAGAACCCAAGATTCAATGCCATTTCTTCGTCATTGTCAAAAAGACCATAAGAAGTACCACCCGCGCCATAAGCGTTTTGAGCAGCTAGCATATCATCAATATCAAAAGCAAACTGACGATCTACAAAAAGAACATTTTCTTCTATAGCACCTTGCTTATCTAGACGGCTAATTACATTATCAAAGTCTGCTAATGTAGTTGGGTTACCACCGTCCCAAATGTTTCCTCTTTGTTGTACACTATAGAAGATACCATCTGAACCTGCCCCTGGATTTGCAGCAGCACCTGAGCTACCAAGGATAGCGGCCGCACCAGAGTTAGTTTCTGCTGGCACTGCTTCTATCATAGCAGTTTCAAGGTAGTCATCAAATCTTAGTCTAGTTTCATGCTCAGATTTTAGATACCATAAATATCCAGTGGCTCCATCTTCAGTAGTGATTTCAATCCATCCTATCTGAGCCATGTCAGAACCAGAAACAGTATAAGTGTCTTTGATAATAATTGGCTTGTTTTCAAAGATGAAATCATTTGATTCAAGAGAACCTTGCATTCCAGCTGTACCTTTTTTAAATTCTGAACCGTAAATAAATACTGTTACATCTGCGTTTCCAACACCTGTCCCGTTTGTAACAAGGCCTCCTGCTTCGTAAAAGTCAGCAGTAAATCGTCCTCGTCCACCAGCAGCGTTGTTTACAGCGCTGACAACAGCTTTATTTGATCCTGATCCGTCATTTTGTACAACAACAATAGTTTGTCCTATACGAATTACTTGTTCAGCAGCAGTAGGATCTAGGGTGTCATTAACTTGAAAAGTTACTTGATCATCACCCGCTGTTCCTGCACTACCTACTTGAGTGTATTTAGTGTGTAATCTACCTTGCTCTGCCCATTTGATAAGGTCAGAATTGGTAGGCATCTCAGCTCCAACCATTCTTAGGAAGGATGAGATAGTTCTGTTTCCATAACGCTCAAACTCTTTTTCATAAGTATCTGGTAGATACTGATTTAAAAAGTCAAAGTTAGTTATGTAGTTTTCCGCAGTTGGAGTTCTTTCTGAACTCGGTGTAAGTGCGAAAGTCGGCGTAGTTTTAACTTGTCCCGGCATAATCTAAATTTTTAATTAATATTAAGTTTTTTTGATACTTTTAATTCTTAGCCCATTGCTCGAAGGCGATGAAACTGATCTGACTTGGAATCCGGATTTTGCTTGAGCAGCAGGTGTATCACGCGTTTTCATATCTATGTTTTTAGTTTTACGCATAACATCTTCTGTTGCACTAGACTTACCTTGCTCATAAAAAAACTGAGCAAACTTATCTGGATTCATAGCCATAGCTAAAGATCTGTGGTATCCTTCAGGATCATTAAGCAAGCCTTTGTCGTCTAAATATTTGTTTACAAAATTCAGAGGTGACTGCTGAGCTTTTTTGATATCTAAAGCATTCCCAGGTGAAAAGTATACTTCGCTTTCATCTAACTTAAACTTAAAACCTTTAAATTCGTTATCGAATAATTCATTACTTTTTTTTGTGAACCATTCACTTTTGCGATTAGCTTCTTCCTGCTGACTTTGAGCTTTATTCACATATTGCTGATAAGCTTTATATTCATCAGTTTGCGCAAATGAATTATCTCTTGACTCAAGAGGTAATTTATATTTATTTTGCTGCTCTTTGAAAAATCTTTTTGCTTTAGCAATAATCTTTTTCTTTGCTAATTTAGTCTTCTTGATTGCAGATTCTTCGTCTACCTCTTCGTCATATTGAAACTCTTCCATAAGTGAATCAATATCCTCGGGGTCTAAACCTTCCTCTGTAATTGTCAAATACTCTCTTACCAAAGCATCAGGCGAAACATCAGAGTAATCTTTTTGTAATCTTACAAAATCCTCCATGCCTCGGCCTGTTTCTTGTTTGTATTTTAGATACTCGGCAAGATCTTCAGGCATAGGCTCTGACTCTTCTCTTGCGGTCACTAACTCATCTATTGAGTTAATTTCTTTTCCGTATCTGTTGCCAATAAATGTAAGAACATCCTCCTCTTTTATTTCAGGAGCTTTAATTTCTTCTTTAACCTCTTCTTTAACTTCTTCTTTTACTTCTGGTTCAGAAGGGGTTTCTTCTTTAGCTTGAGGTTCTTTTTTTTCTGATTCGTTCGTTTCCTCAAACTTTAATTCTTGTTGAGCTTCATGCTTATTTAATAGCTCTTGCTCTACTTGTTGAACTGATTTTTCTTCAACATCAGTTACTTCACGTACTTTGATTTCCATTTAATTTAGATTAGATTTTATAGAATACAAAGTTATATAAAAAAATATTACGTTTTTTGGCCTATCTAGGTTCGAACTCTGCAAGGTCAAAACCATCTAAACTATCTTCGTTTGACTCAAAATTTTGCGGGGGTAAGTTGTTCTTTCTTTGAGTTATGAGTTTAGATTGTTCTGTATTCTGTTGGCTTATACGCTCACTCTTTGCTTTTTCTCTTGATTGTTCTCTATTTGCTAAAGCATTGGCGTCCAGGTTTCTAAGTTGTAGATTATATTGAAACTCTTGTTGCATCAGTTGGCTTTTGAGTGCTGCTTCAGCTTTATTTCTCTCTATCTCCAACTGCATTTCGCCTTGCTTGTATTTTAATTTACTTTGAGTCTCAAGCTCAATCTTTTGCATTTGAACTTGTGCTGCCATCTGTTGAGACTTAACTTGCTGTTGAGATATGATCGCTTGTTTTTGTAACTCGTTTTGCTGGTCTTGCTCTTGTTTGGCCTTGCGTTTTACTTTAAGTAGTTGATTTGCAAGTTTTATGTTTTTTATTTCTCTTACATCAATAGCATCTTCAAGGTTTATGTCACCTTTAGATAAAGCCATCTGTATATTCTGTTCAAGCATAGCTTTCTGCTCTTCATCTGGAGATAACTCAATAAAGACACCAAAGTCATAAATATAAAGCTCTGATATTTCATTTAGTATGCTGACATTATACTTCCCAATCTTGTTTACAAAATCGTCCTTAAAATCTGAAAACTCTAATATATCAGCAACTCTATAAGTTAAAGCCTCAGCTAATGATCTATATATATACAAACTTGCATCAAGTATGTGCCTAGTTGCTGTATTAGAATTAAGTGCTGCTAACTTTTGAACGCCAACCAATGCGTCAGGATTCGGCGTAGATCCATCTCTCGCTTCATTTAAGCCTGTTACGGATCTAATCATATCTAGGTAGTGATTGTAATTTGCTATAAGCATTTGTGTTTTTGATGCTCC
>NTLX01000145.1_pt1 | contig 12395 bp, 14 predicted proteins | sample 1251771 | NCBI WGS metagenome assembly NTLX01 (sample SAMN07250028, study PRJNA358725) | marine metagenome | isolation source: viruses from ocean water | place: Pacific Ocean: North Pacific Subtropical Gyre | collected 2015
TTTTTATAGATAGCAAAATAATAGCAAAACAATGCTTCGCTTAATACTTCAACGTCTTTATTGCTAACTGCCATTAGTTTTTTAAATTATTTATCTTCACGTTCTCCCATTATATCTTTGATGTTAGAAAGATATTGATGTGTTTCTTTGATAGTGTCTATTGATAATAATATATCTGCAATGTGCTTACTGATATATGGTTCTTCAGTTCTTGCTGCAAACGAAAGAGCATTTCTTAAATTTGCCTTTGCTTCATCTAATGAATCTGATACTTGTTGTGAGAGTGCCATCTTAGTGTGGGTTATAAATTTTTAAAATGTATAGTGTTATTACGATACTAATTATAAGACATACAGAAACTAACTGAATCATTACACATCTCCTACAAGTCGGTTTTCCGAATAATGTACGTCAAACTCACCACCAGGATACCTTTTCTTGAGTTTGTCTACATTCATTTCAATGACTTCTTCTGGTGTAATGTCTAAAGCAATACATGCTTGAATAAAATACCACATGATATCACCTAGTTCACGTTTCATATGAAATAGATTCTCTTCACTAACTGGTTTACCTTGAAAAAGTATCTTCTTTACTACTTCTGAAAACTCACCTGACTCAGCACATAGTCCGAGTGCAGCAGTTAATGCTCTATGAGATTTAAAATCTTTAGAGTATAAATCTCTCAAGCGATCTTGAAAGTGTCCACCTGTTTTACTCTCGTCAGACGTAACAGCGTCTACGAATTGAGTATATTTTTCAAAGTCAATCATACTTTAATTCATTAAAAGATTTTGCTGTGAACTTTTTTGTAAGTTCTTCATTACCTGCATCAATTATATCTGTTTGTGCAGTATCCTCTACATCATACAACCTCATCTTCGCTCTGTCAATACCTATACAAAATCTTTTATTAATTGTAGGGTCATTGTAGCGATTTTTTAGTTGTTTGACCATTATTTGATTCGCCTCCTCCAATTCCTCCGTAGAAATAAGAGCAAACATAAGATCAGCAGTTGCGGGAAGCCCAAAACTTTCGCTTGTATCAGTAAGATCAACATCACTACTACCAAAGCCAGAACGAGTCGTCTGAGTAGCGGAGACGATAGGTACATTAGTCTCAACTGCAAGACCACGGAGTTCTTCAGCAATCGCTTTAACATAGGTATACGAGTTTACTATAGATCCTTTATACCTCTGAGAGGCACAAATATTTAGATAATCAATAAAGATAATATCAGGTTTAATACTTTTCTTTAGAGCGAGGTCACTGATCAAAGATTTGAAATGTCCTACATGTGCTGCTGCTGTAGGGTATTCTTTGATGATTAACTTCCCTTGTGTTTTCTTTGAAAGATTTTTAACCTTACTTGCAAACATTACCTTAGGTAAATCTGCAAGTTTTTGTATAGGAATATTTAATAAGTTTGCATCAATTCTTTCTGCAATCTTTTCTTCTGCCATTTCAAGAGTAATGTAAAGCACATTCCTACCTTGTAGTAGTGTTGCTGCTGCCATATGACACATGAATAATGACTTACCAACACCTGTACCTGCTAGTGCAACGTTCAGTGTTTTGTTAGGTAGTCCACCTTTTGTAATTTTATTTAAGTAGCTAAGATCAAAGGGAATCTTATCTTCTTTTCTATGATAGAAATCAAATCTATCATCTGAATTTGCGATGTAATCATGTCCAACATTTTGATCAAAACTTACTCCAAGTGCTTGACTGAGGATTTCTGGAATAGCACCCTTATCCCTCTTTGAATCCTGTCCATCAGCAATCTTAACGGACTCCATAAGCGATAGATAAATCGCTCTCTCCTGACACCATTTCTCTGTAGTGTCAACCAACCAATTGTACTCGCTTTTCTCATTGGATAACTCACTTAGAACCTCCTTTATAGTTTTAAATTGATCTTCAGTTAAGTCTGTACGTTCTTGACATTCTATACTCAAGGCATTGAGAGAAGGTAATGCATCATACTGACTAATGTATTCATGAATTTCTAAGAAAATAATCTTATATTCACGGTTAGTAAAGTACTCCTTCATTAAGAAAGGTAGCACCTTACGTGCATATTTCTCATGATAGCATAGATTACTAAGAATCGTGACTTCTAAATTCATGTGTAATGTAAATAAGTTCCAACAATGTATTTGTTATTAGACACAGGTGGTTTACCTGCGTGTCTATACTGCCATGTAGGTGGGAATAAAAGTATTGTACCACACTTAGCAGAAATGTCAAAGTTTAGTTTAGGAAATGAAGTTTCTCCTCCTTCCTCTACGTCATTAAGATATAAAAAACCGACTAGGAATCTACGAGCAGAAGCATAGTCTTGTACATCAACATGATCTTTGAACTGATCATAATTATTATTTTCATACATCTTCAAACGAAACTCTTCGTATGAATATTTCGCAGGGAAGTCAGCACCTAAGTCCAGTTCTTCCATGTATTGATCCATGCACTCATCAAATATATCAATCAACAAATTTTGTTCAGCGACCCACTTGGGATCCTTTGCATGATACCTCTGTGAAATATTTAGTTCTCTGAAACTTGGTCGCTGCTCTCTATCAGTGTATATGCTGTCGGACTCATCAAAGTTCTTGATGATCGTATCACATACTGATTTACTAAGAACACTAGGATACGTTCTAACATAGTCAGTTAATTTAGTTGCCATAGCGAAACTCTTTAGCAGCAGCTTCGTCTATCTTATTCATTACTCCTTCGGTGAAGTATTTGTCAGGATCCTTGAGAATAGCAGAAGGATAGACGCTAGACTCCCCAACAACAATACGGTTTCCCTTACGCTCGAAAACTCCATATTTCTCACCCAATTCCAATAGTCCGTAGTACCTATCAAGTCCACGGTCGTAATATAATCGAGTCTCAACATCTGAGTTTTCCTTTGTTAGTCTGGACTTTGCGGTTTTGCATTTGATAATATTTCCAACAACCTCCTTACCATCTTTTTCCTTCTTCTTTGATAGATATACAATTGTGCTTGCAGCGTATTTGAGTCCACTTCCACCTCCCATTTCTTTAGTAGGAATATATGCACCTACCACATCGTATGTATGGTTGGTGACGATTAAAGGCACGTTTGCTTTACCTAATTTGAGGGTTAGCACACGAAAGATTGATTTAACAACTTGAGCACGAGTCATATCTCGTGTCTCTTTACCTGCTTCAGAGTCTTCTACTTCCTTAGAAGTAGATAACATTCCAAGAGAATCTAAAACAAACATTAAGGGTTTGCGTTCTTTAGCAGTCTGTTCGTTATATTTATCTAATATTTTGATTGCTTGTAATCTAAATTCTTGAACTGTTGTTACAGGAACAAGTAGCATACGATTAGAATCTATACCTCTATCCTCAATCATTTGTTTTGAGATAGCAGATTCCGATTCAAAATATATGACACCTGCATCAGGATTAGATTCTAAAAAATGTTGAACCATACCAAGGCAAAAGAATGTTTTACCTGTAGATGTCTCACCTGCTATAGCAGTTATCTTATTATTAGGAATACCTCCATAGATTGATCCTGATAATAAAGCATTAAAGATATAAGAACCTGTGTCAATATATCCTGCAGTGTCACCTGCAGATACACCTTCAGAGACTAATGATGCGTAATCATTACCAATCTCCTTAGCTATGTCCTTCAGAAAATTCATAAAACCATGTTATAAAATTAGAACGTTTCATGGCACGCTCAAACCATTTTGCTTCAGATATATCATCGAATATCTGATGCTCCTTTTTAGGTGTGCCGAATGCTTTTTGATATTCGACTTTGTACTTTTTCATCCAAATAAAAATTCAAGTGATGCGATCTTCTCAGGTTTCCACCCAATAGTATCCATAATAACTTTTATTGGCTCCAAGAAACTCTTACTAAATTGTAGTTCATAGTCCACCTGTTTGTCAAGTCCAAATTCCTTAGGAAAAGTATTTGGAAACGAAATAACATTTTCTGATATCTTGTTAGGTGTCTTTAGATAAATGAATTTTATCTTTTCACCATCTTGAATCAGGGGATACTTGTGAGTTAATCGTTGTTTTGTATTATGGAAATTGTATAGTAATGCACCACGCACGTGAATGGGTGTACCTTTACTATAGATACTGGATTTGTTCGCCCACTTATTTATCCCATTACATCCTCTAGGAAATGCTATGTCTTCGATGGGCAATTCATTAAATTCCTCTTTAAACTGTGCAATAAACTCTTGTGCATCTTCTTCATCATTATTCATGATGACCTTGAGACACTCTTTAATCTTATCACGACAAGCACCTGGTGTAGATGACTTGACCGCTTCAATACCCATGACTTTTAGTTTAGGTTCAGCAAATCTTACACCTTCTATATCCCATGCGTTTAAGATGTATCTCTTCTTCGCTGTCCATATACCTTTATTAGCAATGGTCTCACGTTTCATGAACATCTTTTGATCGTATGCGTTTACGTACTTTGCCAACGCTTCATAAGAACTCTCAATATAAGGCTCAAGTTCCATCGAACAGATCTTATCAATGAACCCAACAATGACTTCATCAGTTTCTTCTCTCCCCTTGTATACACCCTCGACCAGAGGACCCAAATTGAGGTAGATACTATCAGTATCACTAGCAATGACATAATCAACATCCTCCGTTTTTAGTATTTTGTTTATCTTCTGGTTCATCTTGTTCTCAATCCAACGGATTGATACCTGACCAGACAATGTGATTGCCTCAGCATTCAATAGATTATAGTACCTAAAATACTGATTGCCAACAGCACCATAGGCAGAGTTCAATTGAATCTTTCTTGCCATCTGGATATTGTTGAACTTACTTATATCTTTTTCTAACTGTTTAGAGGGCGACTTCTCATACTGTTTCTGTGCCTGTATCATTCTCTTCTTATAGATGACACGTTCAGTGTATATCTTTTCCATCATCTCAGGCAAGAAACCTTTTATATCTTTGCGATATTGTGCACCATTAGCACATACAGCAAACTTACCTGATAGATCTATCTCTTGATTCAATAACTTATCAACACTTGCACTAGGATGTCTAGTCTCCCAGAGTGTCTCAGGAGATATGTTGTATTGCATAATGAGATGAGGATATAGACTATTAAGATCGAAGGATACAACCCAATCATATTTGCCAGGCACAGGTTCTTTTACATATGCACCTGCATATTTTTCATCCTTTCTAGCACCTTTACGAGGGGGAGGTACAATGTTCTTGTCAGCAAGATAATTAAAGATCATTGTATCCCACATTCTTACCTGTGAATATACATCTTCAAAGTTTACCTTAGCGTCATAAGACATAGTGATTGCTAGTTCTAGCAACTTCATCTTGTCTTCAAGTCTGTCAATTAACTCAACGTCTTGGATGTTATATTCTATAAACTTCTGCCAATCTCTTGTGTAAAAGTCTCTAAAATTCTCGTACTCACTGTGGTCGAGCTTTCTCTGTCCCAACTCGACAAAAGCGATGTGATCAAGTCTGTAGGATTCTTGATTACTATAAGTAAACTTGCGATAAAGATCGAGGTAGTCAAGAATATTAATCCCACTGACATCATAAGCATAATTCTTCCTTCCCTGAACATAAATTTCTCTCTCGTTTGCTCTGTTCCAAGGTGATAATGATCTCATCCATTTTTCACCTAGTATTCTATTTAACCTTCTGGCGATGTATGGTACATCATACAGGTTAACGTTCCATCCTGTCAAGATATCTGGTGTGTGATGTACCCACCACTCAAGAAAACCCTTGAGCATATCTCTCTCACTATCATATATGAAGTGTTCGTGTTCTGTTTCAAATTCACGAACTGCCCAGATATAAAACTTTTTAGTCACCATATCTTTGATAGTGATAGAAAGCATTTCTTCTGCTGCTGCCTCTACATCAGGGAATCCATTCTCACATTGAACCTCAATATCCAATGCATAGATTTTCATCTGGTCAATGTGATAATCAACCTCATCAGAAAACTCTTTCCTGATATACTGATACACAAAACGTTCATACCCATGAACCTCAAACTTTTCTACACCATTATATGTTTTAATAAACTCTCTTGCTTCTCTGGCAGTTTGAAAATCTACAGGTCTGACATACTTTCCTGTAAGAGTTTTCATCTTCTCTGGACGATTAGATGTCACATATAATGTAGGAGAAAAATGGGTACGAAACTGGACTGGTTTACCGTCTTCGTACCCTCGATATAGAATTGTATCACCTGCTAACTGAATGTTCGTATAGAACTTACTCATGTGTTGTACTTGTCCAACAAAGCTTGACTAGGTTCTAGTATAGTCAAAATTACATCAGATGTCAAGAAGATGTCACGTTGTGAACTATGCTTAGGAAATGGTATAAGTTCTCCCTCTTCAGATACTTCATAGCATCTTTCAAGAAGATATATAGGTTCCTCATCTAACTCAGTTACCTTTGCTAGAAGATATTCACTCCGTTGTCTCAACAAGATTAGTCGGACTACCGACTGTTCCTGTTCCATTTCCAGAGTTGGTGTTTCCTCTTCCATTTGCTGCCTCTACTAATTCATTGTATTTGTCGATGACCTCAGGGTAAGTGTCGTATGCACTTACGATTTCATCTAGTCGAAGGATGACCCTTCTGTCTTTGCTTAACGGTGCCCAAGGTATGAACTGTATCTCTGGTGAACGCATTTGCTGTACACCTTCTGATTCAATTAAAAGATCTTGATCAGTTTCTACAACGTGAACATTGTAGGGATGATCCATTCTGAATGCTACTGCTTTCTTTGGATCATCACTTGCTGCGATCTCATAAACGTCTGCGATAACATCCTCACCGTTTCGCATTCTTACGACTCTTACGCTCATAACTTTTGTTTGATTCTGATATTGAATAAGCACATTCTTTGAAAAGATCTTTTAAGATTCTTTCAGCGTTTGTGTTTTTTTGTTCTGCGATGGGTCTGCATAAATGCATTATACCATCAATTTGATAAGTTGGCAACTCTAATGTTATGAGTTCCGTTTCTCCTTCATAGTTATTCGGTTTTAGGTTCAGATAATTGCTTTTCATCTTGTATTCCGTAGTGGTAATCATTTGTATCACCATATCTCTCCATGTGTCCTCGTTCCACACTAAAGATCTCAGTAGATACTTTAAAGTCTGGCATCTTAGGATGTTTTGGAGTCAAAGAGTTATCATATATTCTCATCCTATTATTAGGATATAAGGCAAACTGACCATTGTTCAGTGCTATTAAATTATGACTCTTGTGTTCTGATGGTGTCTCTGCTGTGCTATAGTCTGGAGTATCAGGTTCATCATGATAATTATCTATTGTAATAACATACTTACCTAACTGTGATCCAAAGTCTCTAGTATATAGTTCATAATCCATAGACCCTATAAACTGTTTACATATGGTTGTGACACCATAGTCCATGCAGTTCCAGAACTGTAAGTTTGGTAGATCCATATCTGGGTTTGGTGTTACAGGTTTACTTACAAACGCACTGATAGGAAGTTTATCATATATTGCTGCATACTCTGGTAAGTATGTCTCAAAATAAAATGCACGACCTGGCATTGATTTACAAGATACCCAAACGCCTGGTGTAAATTCACCATGCCCAGACTCAAAGTCAGTTAGGTATTCTTTTCTTACCCACACTTCTTCTGCGGGCATATTAGAAATTAAAGTTGCCATATTAAGAACAAGAACAAACTAAATTACGATCACCATACACATTATCTATTCGACTTACAGATGACCAGAATTTATGTTCCTGTTCAACTGGGTATGCTGCCTCCATACGAGAGAACTCATGCTTCCATTCTCCTGCTAATTCTTTTGCAGTATAAGGTGAGTTCTTTACTATCTCAGGATCCTCATATCTTATCATATTCATTGCTTCACCAAATCTTTCTAACTCTCTAAGTGTCTCTGACTCAGTTGGTTCTACCATCATAGTACCTGCAACTGGCCATGATAATGTAGGAGCATGAAATCCATAGTCCATCAATCTCTTTGCTACATCCTCTGCAGTAAATGGTAAATTTCTACAATCAAATATACATTCATGTGCAACTCTACCACTAGCACCTTTATATAGAACATCAAAGTATGGTTCTATTTTCTTTGCTAACCAGTTTGCTGATAACAATGCACATTCACTTGCCTGTCTAAGACCATCACTACCCATCATTCTTATATACATCCAACTGATAGGTAAGATAGATGCACTACCTTGCACCACTGCTGATACTCTTTGATTTACAAATGGTGTTAGATGTTTTGCTACACCTATAGGACCTACGCCTGGTCCTCCACCTCCATGAGGAATACAGAATGTCTTATGTAAATTCATATGCATCACATCAGCACCGTAGTCACCTGGTTTTGCTAAACATACCTGTGCATTTAGATTTGCACCATCAAGATATACTTGACCACCAAACTCATGAACTGTATCACATATCTCTTTGATAGTTGGTTCAAATACACCATGTGTAGATGGGTATGTAATCATACAACCTGCTAATTCATGTGCATGCTGACATGCTTTTAATCTTAGATCATGTATATCTACATTACCATCTTTATCACAGTCAACACTTACAACTTCCATACCTGCCATGACACAAGTAGCAGGGTTAGTTCCATGTGCACTCTTAGGAACTAGAACTTTAGTTCTTTTATTATCACCATTAAATTCATGATATGCTTTGATTGCTAATAGTCCTGCATACTCACCCTGTGCACCTGAGTTAGGTTGTAGTGATACAGAATCAAACCCTGTGATATCACATAACCATTTCTGTAGGTCTCTCATTATTTTTTCGTAACCAAGTGTCTGAGATGAAGGTGCAAATGGATGTATATTATTAAACTCTGGCCATGATACAGGCATCAGTTCTGCTGCTGCATTTAATTTCATAGTACAACTACCAAGTGGCATCATACCATGTACTAATGAATAATCCTTAGATGCTAACCTATGCATATATCTCATCATCTCAGTTTCGCTGTGGTATCTATTAAATACTTCTTGAGTCAACCATTCTTGTGTTCGCATAGGAACTGATAACCAGTGATAGTTTCCTATAGAATCAAGTACATGATCTATAGTATCAAATGGATTGTTTAAATCTAACTGAGAATCTATAAGTTGTTTTAATTCTTCTTCTGTGGTACACTCATCTAAAGTTATCATAGTCCATCCATCTTCATACCTAACATTAAATCCTTCTAATGCTAGAAAACTTTTAAATCTAACAGTATCAAAACCTTCAGATTCATCAACTTCTATTCCAATCCACTTCAATGCCTTTAGTAGCGTCTGCCTATATTTTAATACTCTGGTTGCTATTTTTTTCAGACCTTCCGCACCGTGATAGGCAGCATAAAAACCTGCCATATTTGCAAGCAATGCTTGGGCGGTGCATATATTGGATGTTGCTTTGTCTCGTCTTATATGTTGTTCCCTTGTTTGTAGTGCTAACCTTAATGCTTTATTCCCTTGGGTATCTACCGACTGTCCTACAATTCTTCCGGGAATCTTTCTTTTATATTTTTCACTAATTGCAAAAAATGCTGCATGTGGCCCACCAAATCCCATAGGTATACCAAATCTTTGCATACTACCAACCGCAATATCAAATCCCATATCCCCTACAGGTTGCATAAGAACCTGACATAATGGATCTACGATTGCAATCTTCATGCACTTGTAAACACTCGCTATACGAAGAAATGCACTTGGATCTCGAAGACTACCTTTATTATTTGGTAATTGAACTATTAATCCAAAAGCATTATCAAACTCATCAAGATCTGTGAGATTATACCAATCAACTAATTTAATTTCAATTCCTAATGGTTTTGCTCTGGTTTCTAATACTTTTAATGTTTGAGGAAATACTTCACTATCAACTAAAAAAATATTTTTATTTTTAGAATTATTGTAAGCAAGTATCATTGCCTCTGCTGCTGCAGTTCCTTCATCTAATAGTGATGCATTTGCAACTGGTAATCCTGTAAGTTCTGTAACTAATGTTTGAAAATTAAATAATGCTTCTAATCTACCTTGAGATATCTCTGCTTGATATGGTGTATAGGATGTGTACCATGCAGGATTTTCAAATACATTTCTCTGTATTACTGGTGGTGTGATTGTCCCATAATATCCTTGACCAATCAAACTCCTTTTAATTTTGTTTTGATTTGCAATTTCTTTTAATTCTGCAAGTGCCTCCTGCTCACTACATCCATTAGGTAATTTATAATCTCCTCTCAATAATATTGAATCTGGAACTATTTGTCTAACAAGTTCATCCAAACTAGAAAGACCCAAATCCTCTAGCATTTGAGTCTGTTCTGTTTCGGTAATACCGATATGTCTAGGAATAAATTCTGTCATTAAATACCTTGATCTTTTTGACGATTAAAAAATTCTTTCATCGATGATTGCATTTGTCCCTCATTTTCTTTTGGGTCAAATTTATTATATCCTTTCATCTTTTTCCAATTACTATAAAGTGCTTGAAGATGCCATGATTGAGATAAACTCTTAGGGCCATTTTCAAGTAGTTCAATTTCCATTTTGTTTCTGGCAAAAGATTTGTATTCTTCTCTCCAGTTGGAGTCATCATAAAGTGGTGTTGTCATTATCCGTATGTAAAAGTTTTTCCTTTGATTTGAGATTGACCTTCTGGGTTTTTACCCTGTGGTTTGAATTTTCCTAATTTGACATTTTTTGATTTGCCGAGTCCACCTTTTCTTGTTGCTGATAGTGTACCAGTTTTTTTCGTTTGTGTCAATACGGAATCCTGTCCATACTTTTTACCAAGTGCCTTTATTGTCTTTTTAAACTTTCTCTTACCCATCTTACCTGATGAGACAATATGACTTCTTTCTTTTACTTTCTTCTCCTCACCAGTTTTTTTATCTTTCTCCATATAAGACCCAGTAACCTTTGTAGCACCTCCTAATCCTCTACCACGAATATCTTTATCTAATTGTTTTGCTCTTGCACGATTTTCTTTTGCAGACTTATCTGCTCTGGATGCAGACAACGCAGCCATCCCACCTTTGTCGGATTTACTTTTAATTCTAGCAAGACTACTCTCATCTATAAATTGTTTGTACGTCTTCATCCTTTGCACTTTTTTTAAGTATTTATTATCGAATGATTTGTATATCATGATCTTCTGTCCAAAGTTCAACTTTATCTCTGAATCTACCCTCTGCCTTTAACTTCTCATATCTCTTACCTGCTTTCTTTTTCCACCATGCTAATATATTCTCAAGATAAAACTTATCCCAGTTCTGACCACGAATTAATTTATCTTGTTCACCATTAATAACTTCACGGACATTACCATATCCATAGTCGGATATATAAAATCTTTTCTTTTCAGTAAGATTATAGGCCATATCAATCACATCATTAAACTCTTTTAATTTTGTTTTATCTTGAAGACTATTCTTTATGATTGATATCATTCTCCTTTGTCGTTTCAACTTTTTTGAAGATGCACGATTTTCAGTAAGTGGTTCATTATTATTCCACTCAGTAAATTTATCATGTAGATTATGAAATGCTTCTTTGTATAGAACAGGAATAAATTTACTATCAGTCAAACCCTTAAATCTCATAAAAGGTTTGAGTCCATCATACTGTGATGAAGAACTACTTGATCCATATAATGAAGTTGTTTCAAATAATGCTATGTCCTTTTCAAATATATTATTTAATTTTTCTCTTATATAGTGTGATACACATATTAATGCTAAAAGTTTACCACCAAGATAATTATATCCAAATGGTTGAGATGGAACTATTGCAAATCCCATTACAGCATGACGATTGAATATTGTTAAGTCAGGTGCTTTTCCTAACCATTCATTTCTAGGTTTAGAATTAATTAAAGGAGATTGTAAACGTATAAATCCAACTATCTTATTTGTATTTTTTTCATACACCATCAATCGTAATTCACGACCGGGAATATTATCTTCATTATTGTGAGATGATACAGAACTTAAAAGATTTCGATAATAATCTTGTGGTATTCCATTCTGGAATCTATCACCAACTAGGCGAATATCAAACTCCATATCATTAGGATGAATATCTTGATTAAAGAAATCATCTTTTGGATCATCTAATATACTTGATTTAGTTACGACTGATTTTTTAACATGACGAAGATACTCTTCAAGATTAGTAAAGTTCTGGAAGTAATCAATAAATTGATCTGCTGCCCATGATGCTTTATCATCGTCAATTTGTTTAATCGTCATAGTGGCATGATACCATATGGATTCCTCTTTTTCTCTAACAATTCCATTTCTATTTTTATT